>WNEY01009705.1_pt1 | contig 11799 bp, 12 predicted proteins | sample 5400531 | NCBI WGS metagenome assembly WNEY01 (sample SAMN13153338, study PRJNA577476) | soil metagenome | isolation source: 200 cm saprolite under Douglas fir tree site 1 | place: USA:California | collected 2015-04-18
CACGGCGAGTTCGAGCGCAACGACATGGTCGAGTATTTCGGAGAGCAGCTCGCCGGCTTCGCGTTCACCGAGCACGGCTGGGTTCAGTCGTACGGCACACGCTATGTGAAGCCGCCGATCATCTTCGGGGACGTGTCACGGCCGAGTGCGATGACCGTGCGCTGGAGCCGGTACGCGCAGTCGCTGACGAAACGACCGGTCAAAGGCATGCTCACCGGACCGGTCACGATTCTGCAGTGGTCCTTCGTACGCGACGACCAGCCGCGCGCCGAGACCGCGAAGCAGCTTGCGCTCGCGATCCGCGACGAGGTCCTGGACCTGGAAGCGGCGGGGATTCGCGTGATTCAGATCGACGAGCCGGCGCTGCGGGAAGGGCTGCCGCTGCGCCACGCCGATTGGGCCGACTACCTCCACTGGGCGGTCGATGCATTCCGGCTCGCGACCGCGGGGGTTCGGGACGGCACGCAAATCCACACGCACATGTGCTACAGCGAATTCAACGATGTGCTGCGCGTCATCGAGCGGATGGACGCCGACGTGATCTCGATCGAGAATGCGCGCTCCGGCTCCGAGCTGCTCCAGGGGTTCGAGCAGTACAAGTATCCCAACGAAATCGGTCCGGGCGTTTACGACATCCATTCGCCCCGCGTACCGGCTACGACGGAGATCACAGGCGCGCTCAAAAACATGGCGCGGGTCCTCGACGACACGCAGATCTGGGTGAATCCCGATTGCGGACTCAAAACGCGAGGGTGGGACGAAACGCTCGCCGCGCTGCGGAATATGGTTCAAGCTGCGAAACAAATGCGGGACGGTCGGGACACGGGAAACGAGCAACGGGAAACGTGAAAAACTCCCGCGTGTCCCGTTTCCCGTTGCTCGTTTCCCGAGTATAGTTGCTGTTATGCCTGCTGAGATTCGCATTACGGCTGAGCCAATCGACAACAACCGGTGCAAGTTTGTAGTGAGCGAGCCGGTGCTGGCGGGCGGTGTGCGCCGCTTCGCCGGCGCGGACGACGCGAAGGGATCGCCGCTCGCTGAAGCGATATTTGCGATCCCCGGTCTCGACGTGAGCGAGCTCATCGTCTCGGGCAACATTGTGACCGTCGTGAAGCAGTCAGCCGCTCCCTGGCAAGCGGTTGGTAAGTCCGTTGGCCTGGCGATCCGTGCGGCGATGGCAAGCGACCTCCCACCCCTCTCGGCCCCGCCGCGTCTCCCGAACGCCGTCAATGATGACGCGCTGTATGAGCAAGTGGCGAAGGTGTTCGAGGAGCAGGTCAATCCGATGGTCGCGCGTCATGGCGGCCGTGTGGAGCTGATCGACGTGCAGGATGCCGTCGTCATGCTCCGCATGGGCGGCGGCTGCCAGGGCTGCGGCATGGCGGATGTCACGCTGCGGCAGGGCATCGAGGGGCTGCTCGCTCAGGCGGCGCCGGAGGTGCGCGGCATCGTGGACATCACGGATCACACGTCGGGCGCGAACCCCTACTTCCAAGCCGCAAAGAAATAACTCCCTCCGCGCCCCGACTGTTGCTGCTGTTGCCCACAACGACCTACCGCACTGCGGCGTTCGTGGAGGCCGCGCGGCAGATGGGCGTGGAGTTGACCGTCGCCTCAGAGCGGCCCAGCGCGCTCGAACAGACGAACCCCGCAGGTCTTCTCACCCTGGATTTCGAGCAACCGGAGCGAGCCGCTGACGCAGTGCGCGCGTTCGCGGAGCAATACCCGATCAAGGGCGTGGTTGGCGTGGACGACGCAACAGCGGTGATCGCCGCCGCCATCGCAACCAAGCTCAAGATCAAAGGGAATCCGGTGCACGCGGCGATCGCGGCGAGTGATAAGTACCTGCAGCGCGAGCTGTTGGCCAAGGCCGGAGTTCCTGTCCCGCGCTTCATGTTGCGTAACCTCGATGAAGATCCTGCGACAATCGCGAAGTCGATCACGTATCCGTGCGTGCTAAAGCCGGCCCGCCTTTCGGCATCGCGTGGCGTCATTCGCGCCGACAACGCTCAGTCTTTTGTAGCGGCTCATGGCAGGCTACGCGCCATACTCGCTGATCCGGAAACCGCCGCGGCGTGCGGAGATCGAGCCCGGCAGTATCTCATCGAGGAGTTCATACCCGGCTACGAAGTCGCGCTCGAAGGCCTGGTGGTCAATCGTCGGCTCCATGTTTTGACGCTGTTCGATAAGCCCGACCCGCTCGATGGCCCGTTTTTCGAAGAGACGATCTACGTCACACCGTCGCGCGTGCCCGCTGGATTGCAGGCAGCCATCAAGGACTGCGCCGATCGCGCCGTGCGAGCCATCGGCATCATCGAGGGAGCAGTCCACGCAGAGTTGCGTTACAACGAGGGAGGGCCATGGCTGATCGAGCTCGCCGCCCGCCCGATCGGCGGCCGCTGCTCCGCCGTGCTTCGCTTCGGCGACAAAGGCGTGTCCCTCGAAGAGCTCATTCTGCGCCACGCACTTGACATGCCGATTCCATCCCTGCAGCGGGAACGACTGGCGGCTGGCGTCATGATGATCCCGATCCCGGGGGCAGGCACGTTCCGTGAAGTGCGCGGTCTCGCGGAGGCAAAGGCAGTTCCGCTGATCGAAGACGTGCAGATCACGGCGCATCCCGGCGAGCGGCTTGTTCCATTTCCGGAGGGATCGCGGTATCCGGGATTCATCTTTGCGCGCGGCGAAACACCGGACGTCGTGGAGGCTGCACTACGGGAATCGTTCCAGCGACTGACGTTCGTGCTCGAGTGAGCTGGCGCCGCGCGATCGGAGTAGTCCTGGTGCTCGCGGCAGCGTGGGAGGTCGGGCGCAGCCTGGGCCGGCTCGATGGCGTCGTCTTCACCGGCTACACGCAAGTTGGAGAAGTTGTCTTACAGGGCGGTGATCCGTACGGCCTTCCCATCAATACGTGGCCGCCGTTCTTCCTCTTTCTGGCCGCCGGTCTGGCCCTCTTGGCGCGGGTCTCCCTGCCGATCGCTCTCCTCCTCTGGCAACTCGGCAGCGTAGCCACCGTTTGGGGAAGCTGTCGACTGATGGCGCTTCTGGTCAGAGAGGAACCGGCACCGTTTACGTCGTCCGCCGTACTGGTGCCGGTACTGATGACGGCGCGGCTACTTCAGGAGCATCTCCAACACACGCAGATCAATCTGTATGTCATGTTCCTCGTGCTGCTGGCGTTCTACCTCTTCCAACGGCGGCGCGAGCCGCTAGGCGGCCTGGCCCTCGCGACTGCGACCAGCCTCCGCGCAGTACCGCTGCTTTTCCTTCCCTACCTCCTTTATAAGCGCGCGTGGCGGGCAGCGGCGTGGACGGCGGCTTTTCTCCTGGTGCTGAACGTCGTGCTTCCGCTGGTGACATTTGGACCCGCAACAATGGCTGAGCGGTGGACATCATGGCGTACCCGCGCGGCAGTGGAGACGAACGACCCGACGCCCGTGTACCCGAATCAGTCACTGCTCTCGGCTATGAAGCGTCTGCTGACCGTGGAAGGTGGTGCCCGCGATCCGCTGCGGTACCCGGTGGCGTCCTGGCCGACGACGCGTGTTGTGCACTTGTTCTACGGCGTCGTGGCTGTTGTACTCATCGCCCTCGCATTCGCGTTTCGTCGCAACCCACCGGGACTCGCGGATCCCTCGGTGTTTTGTGAGGTCGCCGTGGGGTTATGCCTGATGACGCTCGTGTCCCCGCTTGCATGGAAAGCGCATTTCGTCACATTGCTCGCGGGATACTGGCTGGTGTGGCGGGTCATTCGGGGAAGGAAGGCGCGGCTGCCGTGGTTTGCGTGGTGGGCGTCTTTCGTCTGCCTAACGCTGACCGCGCCGCTGCTCATCGGCGGACATCTGCGCGCGGTGCTCGAATCCCTGAACGTGATTACAGTGGGGGCGCTGCTGGTGCTCGCGGTGACGATCTGGGCGGGACTCAATCCGCTTCGGCTACAACCTCCAGCCAATTCCGCTGCACCGAATCAACCTTGAGCTCGTCCATGGTGCGCTCCAGGCCGACCTGCAGCGCATCCGATCCTTCCTGGAGCGGCACACCTGGCAGCGCACCCTCGATGAACAGCGAAAAGCGGCCGATGTCCGCCAGGCTCTCCGCCGACATATCGACTGTGACGAGCTCGACGGACGTGGGTCGCAGCCCGGCATCGCGGCAGGCCTGCGCGTAGTCTTCGGCGGAAAGCCACTGCATGGCGGCGGCGTGTCCTTCGTGTTTGACCGTGATTCCTTTTTCCCGCAGCGACTGCTCGACGTAGGCGCCGTTGAAGAACGTCGAATTGAATCCCAGCAGACCGTGCGGTTTGAGTGCTTTGCGGATCTCACCCAAGACCTGCCGTTTGTCCTGCACCAAATGAATCGCATTGAGGAAGACGACGGCATCGGCGGGGGGGACGAGACGCGATAGGAGCTCAGCGGTCCCCTCCTTGAACTCTGCGAAGCGCGACGAGATACAGGCGCGCGCCCTCGCGATGGCCGAGGGGGACGGGTCGACGCCGATGACATGTGGCGGCGGCTCGGCCCCCGAGAGACGCTCCAGAATAAGCTTGGTCACGGCGCCCGGGCCGCAGCCGAGATCCACGATGATCTGGCGCCCCGGTCCGATCACTTTATCGATGATCCAGCGATTCACCTGCGTGAAGAAGGGGTGCCGCGTGAACGGAGTGAACGAAAAGCTATCTTCACCGGCCGCGCCGGTTGCGTGGGTCACAGTTTGTGAATCCCGAGCGGACCCAAGTGGACGTCGAGATTGTGATTGATGCGATAGCCGACGACGCCATTTACGTCGAGGTTCGCGGCATCGCCGGTGTACACCTCTTTGCCGTTCACCATGAACTTCGCTTTTCCAGCCTGCACCTGAATGCTGAGCTCGTTTGTCGCCCGGCCGCTCGAGTCGGCTTTCGTCACCGCGTCGCTAAGGGTCCACTCGACGACCGCAGTCGGGCGGGTCGCATAACTGCCGCGGCGACGGATCGAGTACATGCCATCGATCGGGCGCACGAGGAAGTAGGTGTACCGCTGGCCGGAATCGGCGAGGTTCTTCCCACCGATCAGGATACCGAACGCTTCGGGATGGGCCGGGTTCTTCATCTGACTCAGCTTCGCGACGACGTGATAATTGCCCGAGATCGTGTCGCGATCGCGCCAGTAAATCGCCGCCGGACCCACGGTCGTGTGCAGCCCATCGCCCATGCTCGTGAACTTCACGTTATCGAGCGGCGCCGGTTGGCCGGTTTGGTGACTCGGCTCAGTGCGCACGTGCCAACCGGCGGGGAAGCTGCCGCCGCCGGCGACGGTCCGGTCGGGATCGGCCTGGGCGAGGCTTGCCGCAGGGGCGGAAAGCAAGAAGACCGCCACAGCGGTCAGTAGACGAACCGACGTCATGCACTCCCCCCGGGATTGGCCACTTTTCGTGAGTCTAACTGACAACACCTGAAGGCGTTAGTCAAGACCGCTCCGCCAAGTCATGCACGGTGTGCAGCGCTACGATCTTGAGCTTGCGCTTGCCCACGGGGAGGCTGATCTCGACCTTCTGCCCGACTTTGCCGCCCAGGAGCGCGCGCCCCAGCGGCGATGCCATTGAGACCGGCATCTCTTGGACGCCATCTTCGCCCTCGATGAACTCCCCGAGTGTCAGTGCGTAGATCTCCTTCTTCTTGGTATCGATGTCCTCGACGGTCACTCGCGAGCCGAAGCCGACGCGGTCCCGCGGAATGTCCTGCTCGCGGACGTCGGAAAGTTTCGAGAGCCGCAGGCGGAGATGATGCACGCGCGCCTGCGCGAACTGTTGGCGCTCGAGCGCGGCCTTGTATTCGGAATTCTCGCGCAGGTCGCCGTGAGCGCGCGCCTTTTCGATCTCTTTCGGTAGGACAAAGGAGATCTCGTGATTCAAGCGCTCGACTTCGGCCTGGAGTTTCTGCTTCAGTGCGTCGATCATGGCGTGAAGGGAAAAAGCTAGACGGAGCGCACGGGGAGTGCCAGCGGCACACGCCGGGCCCTATGTTAGCGGCATGATCTCGGACCGACGGCTGCGCTGGCATGTCTTCTGGTGCCGGCGCCAGAGCGACACGAAGAGCCGTTTCCTCCTCGAGCTGGCACGTACCGTGGCCCGAGCCCCCCGCGTGCCCGATCCACCGCCGCTGCTGGAGATCGGTACGCGCAGCGGCGGGTCCGCGCTGCTCATTCTGCGGGTGTTGAACGACGTCTATCCGCGCGGCACCCGGCACCCGGTGCTGCTTACTGTCGACCCGTACGGCACCCGGCCGTATGAGGGGTCGTCTTCCCTATACGACGAGCGGCACTATCGGGCGATGAAGCGCAACCTCGCCCCCTACGCGAATCACATTCACTACATGATGGATTCGACGCTCTTCCTGCAGACGCTCGGAGCCGGGCTCTACGTCTGGATCGACGGCGCCAAGCGACCGGTGGACCAATTCAGCTTGGTGTACCTCGACGGTAGCCACGACCCGGCCATCGTGTGGTCCGAGATCGAGCAGCTCTCGCAACGGGTCGTGCCCGGCGGGTTCCTGATCGTAGACGACACCGACTGGTTCGGAGGAGAAGTGCGGCGCCGGCTCGAGGCCGACGCCCCGCGCCTGGGCGTCCGGCTGCGGCACAACGGCAAGCAGACCATCCTCGAGCGGTAGGCAGCCCGCCGCGCATGGCGGGGCCGGCACACCGGAGGCATTATTTGCAAATGCCGCCACCGCTCCACATCCGCACCTATCATCAGCTGACCGAGGCCGACCGTTCAGGGCTGGGCGAGCAGGTCGGCGCCCAGCACCGGCGCGTGGCCGAGCGGCTCGCGCCGGTACACCGCATCGTCGCCGTGATGAGCGGCAAGGGAGGCGTCGGCAAGAGCTTCGTCACGGCGCTCCTCGCGCGGGCGCTGGCGCGAGCCGGCCGGCGGGTGGGCGCGCTGGACGCCGACCTGAACGGTCCCACGCTGGCGCGCCTGCTCGACGCCCGAGGCCCGCTCGCCGTTACCGCCGGCGGAGTGGAGCCCGTGGCGGGCACGGACGGCGTACGCTGCGTGTCGATGGCGCACCTCCTGGAGGACGGCAAGCCGCTGGCGTTCAAAGGGCCCGGGAGCGACGCGTTCATCTGGCGCGGCGCGCTGGAAGCGGCGGCCCTGCGCGAGCTGCTGGGCGACGTGACATGGGGCGCGCTCGACGTGCTGCTCGTGGATCTGCCGCCCGGCGTGGCCCGGCTGCACGAGCTGCTGGACCTGCTCCCGGCGCCGCCCGACGTGCTCGCCGTGACCATCGCGACCGTGGAGTCAGCCGACGCGGTGCGGCGTGCGCTCAACGCCGCCCGCGAGCGCGGCGCGCGGCTCCTCGGCGTGATCGAAAACATGGCGGGGCCGCAATTCCCGGGAGACGCTGGCGACACCCTGTCGCGCGAATTCGCAATCCCCCTGCTCGCCCGCATCCCCTTCAATCCGGTCGACGCAATGTGGCAGACGCTCGGGGAGCGGTTATGAAATTTCTGTGCGTCGACTGCGACCGGCAGATGACCTTCGAGGAGCGCGCGCTTCCCGGCGACGGCACGCTGGCCGCCACATTCAAGTGTCCCACGTGCGGCCGCGTTGTTGCGATGCTGACGAATCCGATGGAAACGCAGCTCGTCGCCTCGCTCGGCGTCGAGATCGGCGGGCGGACAGTTCCAGTGCAACCACTCGAGACGGTGCGGAAGATGGTGACGACGGGCAGGGACGACGCGTTCGAGGACGGGAAACGGGAAACGGGAAACGTGGGTTGGTCGTCAGATGCCCAGGAGCGGCTGGCCCGAGTCCCCAACTTCGTCCGCGGGATGGTGAAGCGGATTTACACCGACTATGCGCGCGAGCGCGGTATCGGGGAAATCACGCCGGCGATCATGGACAGCGCGCGCAGCGAGTTGGGACTCGAGGGGATGTGAGCGACTTCGAGGAGCGCACCGTCGCCAAGCTGCGCGTGCGCATTGATCGCACACTGTGCGTCGGATTCGGCGACTGCATCACCGAAGCGCCTGAAGCGTTTGTCCTCGACGAGAGCGGCACCGCCATGTTCACGAAACCGGAGGAGGTCGAGCGCGAGCGGTTGCTGCGCGCGTGCGATGCCTGTCCCGTGGACGCGATTACGGTTTGGAACGAAGACGGGACGCAAATCGTCCCCGCCGCTTGTGAACAAGTTCCTTGACAGTACTGGGACCCGTCTGCATATCCCTTAACTCTGACGGCATCCACACCGACATCTAAGGTTTAGAACCCGCTCGAGCGGCGTCACTCGGGGAGGTAGCGGTGTACCGCGAGATATTCGTTCCCGTCGACAACTCGCCGCACTCCGATTGGGCCGTGGACCGCGCCATCGAGATGTGCCGCAAGACCGGCGGGCGCATTACCGGCAACCATGTCTACGCCGCCCGCCTCCACGATGTCCGCTTCCGCCAGCTCGAAACCGGCCTCCCCGCGCAATTCCAGACGCCCGCAGAGATCAAGAAACAGCGCAAGATCCACGACAAACTGATCGAAAAGGGTCTGCAGCTCATCGCCGACAGCTTCCTCGATCAGCTCGGGAAGCGCTGCGAGGCGGCGGGCGTAGGACTCACGCGCCAGCTCCTCGAAGGCATCAATTACGAAGAGATCGTGAACGAAGTGAACCGCGGCGCCGGCCGGCTCCCCGGTCTGATCGGCTTCGATCCCAATCGTGCCGCTGGCTACGACGGTGGCGACAAAGTCCGCAGCGACGTCAAGCTCGGCGAGAACGGCCGGCTCGTCGCGGAAGACGAAGACAGCGCTGCCCGGCTCGTCGGCTCGTCCGGCCGGCAGTACGATCTCCTCGCGCTTGGCGCGCATGGCTTGGGGCGCCAGCAGTTCTCGCAGCTCGGTGGTGTAGCGGCTCGCGTGCTACGCGGTGTCGAAAAAGACGTGCTGATCGTGCGCGATCAGCAGCCGCTCACCGGCGGGCGCTTCATGGTGTGCGTGGACGGGTCGTCCTACAGCTACAAGGCGATGAAAGCCGCGCTCGAGCTCGCGCAGGAGTTCGGCGCCTCGCTGTTCGTGTGCAGCGCCTTCGACGTCGAGTATCACCACGTCGTCTTTCACAATATCAAAGACGTGTTGTCGTACCAGGCCTCGAAAGTCTTCAAGTTCGAAGAGCAGGAAGAGCTGCACAACAACATCATCGACAAAGGGCTCCTCAAGCTCTGCCAGGCGAATCTGAAGCGCGCTGAAGTGATGGCGCAGCAGTTCCCCGCCGTGCCGCTCAAGACGCAGATCCTCATAGGCAAGCCGTTCCAGGTGATCATGCAGTGGGCCGACGAGATCAAGCCGAGCCTGCTCGTGCTGGGTCGGCACGGCGCCCACCGGATCGAGAACACCGAGCTGGGGTCGCAGTCGGAGAACCTCGTCCGTCTTGCTCCGTGCTCCGTGCTCCTTGTCAGTGTGGTCGGAGTGCGACCCGAGGATATTCCCTGGATCGAGGAGGACGGCCAGGCTGGATTGCCGTGGGCGCCGGAAGCGGAAGTCCGGATCCTGCGCGTGCCGCCGTTCGCGCAGGGAATCGCGCGCCGTGCCGTCGAAGAGTACGTGCTCGAGAAGGTAAGCAACGCTGGACCGCCGCCGACGGTCACGAATAAGTGGCTGGATGAAGCGATCCAGAAGCTGCTGCCCACACACATGCAGCTCATCATGGGGATCGGCAACGCGGAGGAGATCGCGCTCGCAGAGGTGAAGGCGACCGAGCAGATGAAGGCGACCAAGGTGCAGGGACACGACGCCGACGCCGAGCCACTGACGCCCGAAGTCGAGACGAAATGCCCGGTTACGGGAGCGGTCTCGAAGCGTCCTCGCGTCGCGACCGATCCTATCATCTGGACCGAGGAGGGATGGCAGCGTCTCCAGCTCGTGCCGCTGATCGCCCGGCCGCTCGCGCGCAACACGGTCGAGCGTTTCGCCCGCAATCAGGGCATCTGGCGCGTGACCACCTCCGTGATGGACGACAACAAGCAGGCCATGATCGAAGCCGATGAATTCGACATCGACACGATGATGGTGATGTTCACGGAGCTGCGGGCCAAGCAGATCCGGGCGGAGGCAGAAGGCAAGGACGCGCTGTCACCCGAAATGCGGGCCTTTATAGAGGAAGCAAAGGCGCACGGAATTACGCGCTGCCCCATCCGGGACATCGAAGAGAAGATGGACAAGTGTCCCGTCGACCTGAAGGCGGTCACGCCCGCCGACGCCAAGCGGGCGGTCGAGAAGCTGCTGCAGTGAACTACCTGCCACACGTCGTCGCCTGGAATCTCACACGACGCTGCAACCTCGAATGTGCGCACTGCTACATCTCGGCCGGCCCGCGCGAGATTGCGACCCCGGGGGGGGAGCTCGAGACCGCGGAGTGCCTGCGAATTGTCGACGAGCTGCTCGCGGTGAACCCGGCGCCGATGATCATCCTGTCGGGCGGCGAGCCGCTGTTGCGGCAGGATCTCAATCAGATTGCCGCCTACGCATCGCAGCGCGGCGCGACCGTCGTGCTGGGCACGAACGGAACGCTGCTCACCGACGAGCGGATCGCGGGTCTCAAGGCCGCCGGCGTCCGCGGCGTCGCCGTCTCGATCGATTCATTGCGCCCGAGTTATCACGACAACTTCCGCCACGGTCGCGGCTCGCTCGACGACACCATTGCGGCGCTGGGCCGGCTGCGGGCGCAGCGGCTCGATTTCATCATCCAGACCACGGCAACGAAGGGCAATCGCGCCGAGCTCGAGCGCATCGCGCAGTGGTCGGCGGAGCAGGGCGCCGTGGCGTTCAACTGCTATTTCCTTGTTGCAACCGGCCGCGGCGCGGGCATGTCCGATCTTGCCCCCGCGGAATACGAGGTTGTGCTCGCCGATCTCGCGCGCTGGCAGCGGCAGTATCGCGGGCAGATGATGGTGCGCGCGAAATGCGCGCCGCATTTCATGCGCCACGTGCACGCCGCCGATCGCGACTCGCCGATCCTCAATTACGAGACACGCTGTCCCTGCGGTACCCAGTACTGCCGTATCACGCCGGACGGCAAACTGACGCCCTGTCCTTATCTCCCCGAGGTCGCCGGCGATTTACGCACCCAGAGCTTCGCCGAGATCTGGCAAGCGGCGCCGCTGTTTCGTGCGTTGCGCGAGGGTGCGCTGGGCGGGAAATGCGGTGCCTGCGAGTACCGGAAGCTGTGCGGCGGTTGTCGCGCGCGCGCCTTCGCGCTCGAAGGGGACGTCCTCGCTGCGGATCCCTCCTGCGTCTATGAACCGAAGGGCGTCGCCGTGATCGAAGCCGCACATGACGTCCTGTACGGCCAGGACTTTATTCCAGCGCTTGCGTGGTCACCCAGCGCGCGGGCGCGACTCGAGCGCATTCCGTCATTTGTGCGGGGCGTCGTGACCAAGCGCGTCGAAGATTGGGCACGCGAGCGGGGAATCCACGAGGTGACGCCGGAGCTCTTGAGCGAAATTCGCAAATCGATGCCAATCGATTTCTCAAAGCGTCGGCCATTCTTTGCAGAAACCGACGGCTGATGGCCGATGACTGACGGCCTGCTAGTTCTTCAAGCCGCAGCCGATACGGCCAACGCCTACCGCGACTTCCCGGTGATCGGCAGTCGCGCGGCGATCTGGATCGCCGCCGAGATCCATCTGATGTTCGCGGCGTTCGTGCTCGGGGTCCCGATCTTCGCGGTCGTGGCGGAAGCGATCGGCATCTTCGGCAAAGACCAGCGGTATGACCGGCTGGCCAAGGAATTCACGCGGCTCCTGCTGATCGCGTACAGCGCCACGGCGATCTGGG
>WNEY01003492.1_pt1 | contig 11797 bp, 13 predicted proteins | sample 5400531 | NCBI WGS metagenome assembly WNEY01 (sample SAMN13153338, study PRJNA577476) | soil metagenome | isolation source: 200 cm saprolite under Douglas fir tree site 1 | place: USA:California | collected 2015-04-18
CGTCCATCACGGCGGCGGGGTCGGCATCGGGCGGTCGATCCACGCGGGCATGGTCGTCGTCGCCGACGGCACCGAGGACGCCGCGCGCAAGCTCGAGCGGGTGCTGACCAACGATCCCGGCACGGGCGTCATGCGCCACGCCGACGCCGGCTACGAGCGGGCGCAAGACGTAGCGCGAGAGCGCGGCGTGCGCATTCCCATGCAGTCCTAGTTGAACGGTTCCGGCAAGTGGCACGCCGAGCAGGCCTGGCTCGGGCACCGCGCGGAGAACGTCCTGATCGAGGTCGAGGATGGGCGCATCACCTCGATCGAGCCCGACACCTTCGCGCCTCCTGAAGCCGTCGTCTTGAAAGGCTGGACCCTCCCGGGCCTCACCAACGTGCACAGCCACGCCTTCCAGCGCCTGCTGCGCGGCGAGATCGAGTCCGGCGGCGGCGACTTCTGGGAGTGGCGCGAGCGCATGTACCGCTTCACGCAGTGGGAGCCCGCCGACTACTTCAAGCACGCGCGCCTGGTCTTTCGGGAGATGCTGGAGGCCGGGATCACCACCGTGGGCGAGTTCCACTATCTCCACGGCCACGGCAACGAGCTGGGCGAGGCGTTGATCGACGCCGCCAACGAGGAGGGCATCCGCCTCACCCTCATCGACGCGTGCTACCTGCGCGGCGGCCTCGACGGCCGCCCGCTCGACCCCGAGCAGATGACCTTCAGCGATGGCGACGCCGACGCGTGGGCGCGGCGTGTCGACGACCTTGTCGAAGGCGACGGCGTGCGGCTGGCGGCCGCGATCCACAGCGTGCGCGCGGTCGACCCCGAGTCCATGCGCATCGTCGCGACCTACGCGCGCGAACGGCAGATCCCGCTGCACATCCACCTGGCGGAACAGCAGGCGGAGGTCGACGAGTGCGTCCAGGTCGAGGGCTGCACGCCCGCGGAGCTGCTCGACCGTGAGGGCATCCTCGGGCCCGATCTCACCGCGGTGCACGCGATCAACCTCACCGAGCACGACGTGGCCCTGCTGGGCCAGAACGGCGTCTCGGTCTGCGCGTGCACGACCACGGAGCGCGACCTCGGGGACGAGGTCGGGCCGCTGCAGGCTGTGAGCCAGGCGGGGTGCAGGCTGACGGTCGGCAGTGACTCCAACGCGGTGGTCGACATGCTCGAGGAGGCGCGCGGGTTCGAGCTCGACCAGCGGCGCGCCCTCGGCCGCCGGGTGCTGCACCAGCCGGGCGAGCTGCTGGAGGCGGTGACCGTCAACGGCGCGCGCGCCCTCGGATGGGAGGCCGGCGAGCTGCGCGTCGGGGCGCTGGCCGACTTCGTCACCCTCGACCCGCCGAGCACGCTGTGGCGCGAGATGACGCCCGCGTACATCGTCTATGGGCTTTCGGGACACGACGTCGTCAACGTTGTCGTGGGCGGCGAGACCGTCGTCTCCAGATGAGGCGCCTGCGCAACATCGGCCGCCTGTTCACCGGCACTCCTGCCGGCGTGATCGACGACGCGGCCGTCATCTGCGACGGCGAGGAGATCGCGTGGTGCGGCAAGCACGGAGACGAACCACGCGGTCTCATGGAGTCGGTGACCGAGGAGCACGACTGCGAGGGTGGGCTTGTCACCGCGGGGTTGATCGACGCGCACACGCATCCGGTCTATGCGGGCGACCGGATGGCCGAGGTCGCGATGCGCACCGCGGGTGCTTCTTACGAAGCGGTGGCGAAGGCTTCCGGCGGCATTCGCGCGACCGTGACCGCGACGCGCGCCGAGGACATCGACGCGCTCGAGCAGGCCACCGCGCGCCGCCTGTGGTCGTGGCTCGAGGGCGGAGCGACGACGGTCGAAGCGAAGACCGGGTATCACCTCACGCGTGACGGAGAGCTCGAGGCCACTCGGCTGCTCGCGCGTCTCAGCACCCGCGTGGACCTGCCGCGCATCGAGGTCACGTTCCTGGCCGCGCACGCGCTGCCGCCCGACCGCTGGGCGCGCACGGGCGCGTACGCGAAGCAGGTCGCGGAGTGGTGCGCCGACGCTTACCAGGCCGGTGCGCGATTCTGCGACGTCTTCTGCGACCGCGGATATTTCAGCGTCCCCCAGTCGCGCAGCATCCTCAAGGCCGGGGTCGAGGCGAAGCTCATCCCGCGGATCCACGCCGACGAGCTCGCGCGCACGGGAGGCTCGCGGCTGGCCGCCGAGCTTCACGCCGTCTCCGCCGACCACCTCTTGCGCGCCAACCGCGGCGACGCGGTCGCGCTCGCGCGCGCGGGCGTGGTCGCCACCCTCGCCCCGGGTACCGCGCTTTCGATCGGCAGGCTGCCGCCGGTCAAGGCGCTGCTCGACGAGGGGGCGGTGATCGCGCTCGGCACGGACCACAACCCGGGCACCAGCGGCATCACGAGCATGAGCGTGGTGGTCGCGCTGGCCGTGGCCGTGTTCAAGATGTCGGTCGAGCGCGCGCTGGTCGCCGCCACCCTCGGCGGCGCCTTCTCGATCTCGCGTTCAGATCGAGGCGTGGTGGCCCCGCACAAGCTCGCCGACCTGGTCCTGTGGGACGCCGAGCACGAGGGCGCCTTCGCCTGGGCGTACGGCCTGAAGCCGCGCATCGTCTGGCTGCGGGGTACGCAAGTTTTTGCCGACTAAACGGTTGCTAATTGCGTGCACTCCGTCTATAAGTTGCACCTGAACGGCCGCCGCCCAGCAAAATAACGAAATCCACCGCGGTCGAAAATGGAGGAAGGCAAGTAGTGCAGGCAATGGCAAAGTGGAATCCTCTGGCGCTCAAGATCCTGTTGTGGGTCGTGGGAGTTCTACTGGTAGTCAGCTCAGCGGCAAGCTTCATCGGCGTCGCAGTCATCCAGACCAACACCGGCATCGCGGGTTTCGCGTCCGCACCTGTAGCGGGCATCGCCTTCGGCGCCGGGATCATGATCGCCGGCTTCGACCCGATCGCCAACGTGAGCTGGGTCCGCGCGGTGGTTGTCTACGCGATCCTCGAGGTCGTCTACAACATCTTCACGCAGATCGCAATCGGCGTCTTCGACATCGTCGGGTTCATCATCGGCATTCTCGTCGCGGTGTTGGTGCTCGTGCTCTACCCGAACAAGGCGACTCTATGGATGCAGGGCGGGACCACCTCCGGAGCGCGCGCCTAAGTCTTTCTCCAGACCTTTCGACGCGGCAGGGGGCGGCCGTTCGGTCGCCCTCCCTTCTTATTCGGCGACGACCACAGTACCCGCGAACTCGTCGTGGATTGGGCGCCACGCGATCCACGAGATCGGCAGCAGGACAAACCGGAGCAATGACTGCGCCGGGATGAGCCTCGACCCGTCGACCGACACCACCCGCTGACGCAGCACCATTCCTCCGAGCGTCTGGCCCGACGTGCTCCAGCACGCGACGTGATAGACCGCGGCGATCGCAAGCAACCTGCGCCAGCTGCGCCGCCCCGTGAGCCTTGTGAGCGTCAGGCAGAACGCCGCGTCGACGCTCGCGGCCCGCACCCGGTCCCCTGAAGCCGCGACAGTGCCTGGCAGTGGCTCGCGTCCGCGAAGCCGCAACAGGTACAGGCGTGTGAAAAGCAGGTGGACCTGCAGGTGGCTTACCAGGTAGAGGGGTTTGGGCAATCGCGGGATGTAGCCGGTCACGCTGGCCTCCACTCTGCCGCTCGAGGATTGGATGCGCCAGTGTCCGCCCGGTGCCCGGGCGAGGAGGCCGCCTTCGATCGGCCAGTCCACCGCGGTGCGGGTCACCGCCGGCCGGCCGAAGCGCAGCAGCGTGATCGGACCGACCACCAACGAGTTGCCGCGAAACCGGATCAGGCCGAACGTCAGCGCGCCTATGGACTCGGTGTAGCTGTCGCGCAGACCTGCCCCCGTCGGCGGTTTGGCCACAACGACCGACGCCCGCGCCGAGATCCTGCCGCCGTCCCAGGTGACCACCTCCATATCTTGGTGGCATGGCGAAGCTCGAGTTCGAGGCCGCGATCGACGTCAAGACCACGCCCGAGCGCGCCTTCGACTACGTCGCCGACCACCGCCACGTGAAGGACGTCCTCGAAGGCGTCACGCGCTGGCAGCCGATGGGCGCCAAGACCACCGGGGTCGGCGCGCGATACGACGTGGAGATGGTCACGTTCGGCGTTCCGCTGCGCAACGTGCTGCGCCTGAGCAGGTGGAGTCGGCCCGAGGTCATCGCCTGGGTCTCGGAGTCCGGCCTCATCAAGCAGGAGGGCGGCTTTCGGTTCGTCAGGACGGACGACGGGGTGCGGATCGAGCTCCACATCGCCTACGCGCCGCCCGGGTCTTTACTCGGAGCGGCGGTGGCGCACAGGTTCGACAGCCTCGTTCGCGGCCGCCTCGAACGCGCCCTCTTACGAATTCGCGAGGTGCTCGAGTCTTGAGGCTCGCCCGCGACCGAGCCTCTAAAGTTTTGCTCAAATGAAGCTCACCAAGACCGCGAGTGAGATCCTGGGCAGAGCCTCGATCGGCATGCTCGCGCTGCGCTCGGGCCGGCTGCCGCTGGTCAACCCCGCGGTCTTCAGCTTCGCCGGCGGCTCGCTGTGGATGACGACCTCCCGCTACGCGGCCAAGACCATCATCGCCCGGCGCGACCCCCGCGCGGCGTTCCTGGTCGATGCCGGCGACAGGGCGGTGCTCCTACGGGGCGCGCTCGAGGTATTCGACCCGATCAATCTCTCCAACGATGTCCGCGCCGTGCTCGAAGGGCCGTCGTTCTTCATAGGCATGGCCGGCTACGCGCTGCGCAACGCGCCCTTTGTCGCCGGCTACGCGCTCGACCTCGCGCGGCTGCCCCGCGAATGGATGCCTTACAACCGGGTCATCCTCCGGATGAAGCTGAGCGATGCCGACATCGTCGAAGGGGCGCCGTTTCCGCCCGCGCAGGCGGCGCGGGTGCCCGCGGTCCCCGCGGAGGTCAGCCGCCGGCTCGCCGGCGTCTCGCGCGGTTATGCGTGCTGGATCGAAGGCGGGCTGCCGCTGATCCGCCCTGCGTTCTGGGAGGTGGACCGCGGCCGGGTCAGCGTCGCGCCGTCGAGCGGCCGGCCCCGTGCCGGCGCGCCGGGCGCGCTGGTGGTCGAATCGCACCACCGCTTCCGGCCGTCGATGATGGTCGGCGCTTGCGTGCGCGGAACGTTCGCCGCGTCGACGGACGGCGTCGCGATCGCCGAGCGTTACGGCATCGCGGCGGATGAAGTTCCTCCGGTCGTGGACCTGAAGGTCGAACGCGTCACCTCCTGGCGCGGGTTCGCGATCACGACCGCGGTGCCTCGCACCGCTCGCCAGCTGCGGGTCGCGGAAGGCTGATGGCCAAACCCGCCGCGCCTGGACTGCGCATCCGCAAATGGGACGCGGGCCGTTGGAGCGATTCCCCGGACGCCGTCGTCACCGAAGAACCGCTGCAGCTGCTGCTCGACGGCGAGCCGCTGTCGGTGGTGATGCGCACGCCGGGCCAGGACATCGAGCTGGCGCTGGGCCTGTTTTTCGCCGAGGGCATCGTCCGGTCGCTCTCCGAGATCAAGTACGTGCGCGTGAGCGCCGAGTCAGGCGAAAACGAAAAGGGCGTCGAGGTGGACTCTTCGATCGTCGAGTCGAACCAGGTCGACATCCAGCTCGCCCAGGCGCCGCGCCGTAGGCCGGAGCGGTCGATGCTCGCCAGCGCCGCGTGCGGGGTGTGCGGGTCGGTCTTGATCGAGGACCTGCGGCGCGACCTCTCGACCCTCGGTGCCGGCCCAGCCGTCGACCCGAAGCTTCTGCCCGGCCTGGTCGAGCGCCTTCGCTCCGGCCAGGGCGTGTTCGAGCGCACCGGCGGCCTGCACGCGGCGGGCCTGTTCACGGCGTCGGGCGACCTCGTTTGCCTGCGCGAGGACATCGGCCGCCACAACGCGGTGGACAAGGTCGTCGGCCGGACGCTGCTCGAGGGGAGGGCGCGCAGCGACCTGGTGCTGGTCGTGAGCGGCCGAGCCGGCTACGAGATCGTGCAGAAGGCGATCACCGCCGGCATCCCGCTCGTGGCCGCCGTGGGCGCCCCGTCGAGCCTCGCGGTCGCGCTGTCGCGAGAGTTCAACCAGACGCTCGTCGGCTTCCTGCGCGGCGAGCGGTTCAACGTGTACTCCGCACCGGAACGTTTGATTAGTTGATCGCCGCCGTTCGAGCTCGGCCCGCGCTCCGCGCCGGCCTGGTGGGGTGCGGGGTGCTGCTGATCGAGTGGTCGAGGGCCTTGCTGGCCCATCAGCCCGGCCTGACCCTGGCCGCGCTGGTGCTGGGGGGAGCCGCGCTCGCGGCGATGGCGTTTGGCTGGCCGCCGGGGCGTCTCGGCCTCGGGACCTCGAGGTTCGGGCTGCGGGTCCTCGGCGGCATGGCGCTCGGCGCGGTGCTGCTGCTGCCCGCCGCGGTGCGGCCCGGCGCGGCGCCCCTGCTGCCGGCGGGCCTCGCCCTGGCCGCGGCGGTGGTCTCGGTCGGCGAGGAGATCGCCTTCCGCGGCGCCCTGTACGCGGCGCTCGAAGACCTCGGCGGGGCGCCGCTGGCGATCGTCGGGAGCACGGTGCTCTGGACGCTCGCGCACGCGCTCTCCCACCCGCTTCCGTTCCTCGGCGCGGTCGCGGCCGCGGGCCTGCTGCTCGCGCTGTGGCGGTGGGCGTGCAAGGACCTGGTGGCGCCGATCATCGGCCACGTGATCGCGGACCTTGCGCTGTGAGACGCGCGGCGCTTCTGGCGCTCGGGGTCGTGTTGTATGCGGTCGCGGCATGGATGGTCGCGCCCGGTTTCTACGACGGCTTCGGGCCGCCCCAGCCCTACAACTTCACTTGCCCGCCGCCGCAGGCGGGCGCCAACAGCAAGCCAAGCTCCGGCCACCTCGACATCAAGGTCATCGGCGGCGTCAGCGACGCCAACTCCGCGTTCACCGACGACGGCCAGCTCGTCATCGGATTCCTGCCCGGTGCGTTCGTGGTCGGCGGCAAGTCGACGATCTCGGTCGACATCAAGCCGCTGGACACGTGTCCGAACCCGGCGGGCATTCGCTTCGTCAGCAACGTCTACCAGGTGACCGCGAGCGCGCCGCTCGATCCGTCCAAGCCGGCGAACCTGGTCTTGCGTTACTCGAACCTCGAGCCAGACCCGTCGACCATCTACCAGGCCTCCGACCGCACGGGGCCGTGGACCGCTTTGACGTCGCAGCCCGGGCAGCCGTACACGATCGAGGCGCGGACGACGACGTTCGGTTACTTCGCGGCGGGGTATCCGTCGAGCTCGCCTCCGCCGGGGGCGGTCACGGTTGGCGGCGGCCAGATCCTGCCGATCGTGGTCGCGGTGCTGATCATCGCCGTCGTGCTGGCCGGGCTGCCGATCGCGGTGAGGCGCCGGCGCCGCCGCTGATCAGTACTTGATGGCTTCGAACACAGTGCCGCACTTGCGGCAGCGGTACTGAAGCGTCATCGCCTGCGTGCCGAAGAGTGAGATCACCTCGGCGTCCCGCGCCTTGCAGTGCGGGCAGCTCGGCAAAGCCCGCGGCTTGTTTCCCTCCCCACGTAGTGGGGAGGGTGCCCCGGGCCGCTTAGCGGACCCGGGCGGGTGGGGACGCGGTGGGCGGCGCGTACTTCTTCTCCTCGAGGCCGCGAAGCATGGCGAAGGTGTGCTCGTCGATCGCCCCCTCGGCGGTGCGCCGGCGGAGCGGGTCCCAGAGATTCCAGTGGATGACGACGTCGGGAGCCTTCGTCTCGAGCTGCTCTTCGAGCCGCTTCTTCATCTCCGCCGGCCCCAAGGCCAGCTTGCCCTCGCGGTGCAGCTGCTCCGCCTCGCCGTCCGGCGGCCCGAAGAGCTCGAGCGCCTCCTGCCAGGCGCGCAGCAGCGGCGCCGACTCGATGCCCGACCGCAGCCAGCTCCGTCCGTGAAGGAAGTGGTAGCGCTCCTCCATCAGCATCTTGCGCAGCCTCTGGCGCAGGACCTCGACGGATCCGTTGACGCAGGACTCGATCATCACGGTGAAGGCGGTGTCGAGGACCGCGTTCGCGGCGACGAACTGGCTCCACTCGGTCCAGGGCTCGTCGAAGTAGGCGAGGTTGCGAATGCTCGCCGGGTCGGACTCGCGGTCCGGCGTTCGGGGGTCGGGGCCCAGCGGCTCGAGGCACCCGTAGAGGACGCGGCTGTGGCCGAGGTCGTCGAGCCCCATCGCCGCGGCGGCGATGTCCGCTTCGAGGGATGGTGCGCGCGTCGCCCACTCGGCGTAGCGCAGGCCGAGCATCTGCTTGTTGTCCGCCAGGGACAGCACGAGGTCGGACAGGCTCAAGGCTCGCCCGGAGACCAGAGGCGGATCAGGTCTTGCTTGCGCACGATGGCCATCTCGCACCAGCGCTCCTCGTCGTAGGTGGCGCGGGCGTAGGCCATCGCCAGGTCGGCGTCGGGCGCCACGACGCTGCCGACGAGGTGAAGCGGATCGACCCGCGCCTTGCGCGCGAAGACCTCGTACTCCACGGCGTCGCCGCTGACGCGCTTGTAGCCGTTCTTGCTCAAACCGCGAGACCCCACGCCTCGAGCGCTTCTCGGCCGGCCTCGGTCATGCGCGCGGCGGTCCACGGCGGGTCCCACACGACCTTGATCCGAACCTCGTCCACCCCCGGTTCGCGCAGCAGCCTCTCGCGCACGTCGTCGAGGATGAACTCGGACGCCGGGCAGCCCATCGCGGTGAACGTGAGGTCGACGTCGACCACGCCATCTTTCTCCGTGATGCCGTAGATCACGCCGAGGTCGACGAGGTTCACGGGCATCTCCGGGTCCTCGACCTCGGTGAGGGCGGTCCACAACCGCTGCGTCATGAGTCCCTTTCGTGAGTCTTGCGGAAGTTGTGGAACTCTTGCTGGAACATCGCGACCATCTCCGCGTTGCGCGGACCCCTTGCCCGCCATCGCGCGAGCACGTCGTCCCAGGTGGTCGGCTGCTTGAAGTCCCAGCGCTTGTGCTCGGCGTCGAACTCGCAGGGGAAGGGATAGTCGAGCTCCCAGACGTCCTTGCCGTCCTCCGTCTCTTTGTGAGCGGGGACCTTGACGCCGATCTGCTCGCAGTAGGGCACGACGGTGGAGAGCCACCACTGCCGGAGCTGGTCGTTGGTCAGGCCCTTGAGGCGGTAGTCGAGCTGGGTCGAGTGCATCTTCTTGTCGTCGGGCAATCCAAACCACTCGACGCTGAGCGGAAACATCCAGTCGACAGCGCGCTGCAGCTCGTCCTTCGCCGCGCCGCCCGCTGCGCTGATGCGCTTCATCCACGTGCGGCCGTTGCGGAGGTGGAAGTTCTCCTCGAGCATCACTTTGTTGAGGCCGCGTTTCCAGGGGCCGTACGAGCATTTGTCGTGGATGTCGCCGAGGAGGCAGAAGCCGGCCTGGTCGTAAAAGCCGTTGGCGACGACGAGCTCGGTCCAGGTGTCGAGCGGGACATCGAAGGCATAGGGGTAGCGGAAGCTCTTGGGGTCGCGGCTGAAGATGAGCTGCTCCTGGTCCTCGCCGAGCTCTTCGAGGATGTGGTAGGCGATGTGGGCGTGGGCGAGCTCGTCCTGGATGATGGCGATGCCCGTCATGAAGGCGTTGATGCTGGGGGCGCGCTTGGCGGCGAGGTAGTAGGCGGGGGCGGAGATGAGCTCGGTGTCGCCGGACACGATGAGCGTGTGCTTGAGCTCGCGCAGGTACTCGGGGGTCATCTCGCTGGTCGACTCGATGAGCTCGCCAGACTTGATCATCTGGTCGAACTCGGCGGGGCTCGGCACGAGATCAATTCTGCCCGAAGCCGGGCGGTAGAATCCTTTTCTCTCCCAGGCGATTCGGTTCGCCGCGCCGTGGTGGCTATAGCTCAGTAGGCAGAGCACCAGATTGTGGATCTGGGTGTCGCGGGTTCAAGTCCCGCTAGCCACCCCAATGCGTCAACATCCTCCCTTGTGGGTACAATGTTCCCATGGCAGTTGCCTGGCGAGTCGACGAATTGGCAAGACGGAAGGGTTGGAACGCTCGGGAGCTCGCATCCAGGGCGGGAGTTGATGTCAAGACGGCTCGGAACATCCTTACCGGGCGAGCCACTCGCGTTGACCTGGAAACCATCGGAAGACTGTCGGATGCGCTAGGTGTGCCGCCAGGGGCTCTATGGCGGCCTGTCACGCGACGTGCAACGCGGGGAGCCTGGGCGAAGACCGCCGGAGTGGCTGGGCAGGCGACCAAACAGGAGATGGATCGCATCTTGCGTGGTGACGACTCTGACGACGTGTCGGCCAATCCAGGACTCGAGCGCGCGACGCGAGACCTGTGAGCCGCTGCTATCTGGACACAAACTTCCTCTACAGCCATCTTCACCAAGGTCGCCAGAATGCCGAGTCTCGCTACCGCCGTTGGAGGGACGCGGTCCTCACCGAGATGGACGGCGACGGTGGAATCAGCAGCGCTCTGGTTTTGGATGAGCTCGCATATCGGTCTTTGCTCGGGTGGCTGAGGGACTCGGGCGAAGCGGATCCCATCGCGCGTTTCCGCAAGTCGTCCCGTGACGTCATGCGAGGGATGCGTCCTCGGTTACGCCGCTTGTGGACTGCGGTGGACGAGTTGCTCCTTGAGTTTGTGCCCACCGATGGGGCAGTCATCGCGCGCGCCCGCGATTTCATGGCTGCGCCGGGCCTGGCACCTCGGGATGCGTTCCATGCCGCGCATGCGGTGGAAGCCGGATGCGACTGGATCGTCAGCGCAGATCCTGACTTTGACCTCTTGGCTGATTTGCCCCGCCTCGGCCCGGCTTGACCTCACTCGACCGGCACGGCTTCCCGAACGAGAAATCTAGGCTGGCTGCCTCTTGGCGACGATGCCTCGGAGCCACGCGGTGAGCTCGGTTCCGGCCACGGAGTTGCGCTGAAAGATGGCGGACACCTGACCGTTCAGCGCGCTCTTATCGGCGTCGGTCAGCTCCTTGGCGGTCAGAACCATGATGGGGATGGAGCGGGTCGCCTCCTTGTCTCTCAGCGCCTCGACGACGTCGAAACCGGTCAGGCCCGGCATCATCAGGTCGAGCAGGATCAGGTTGGGAACCTCCGACGTGGCCATGTCGATGCCTTCCTGCCCGCTTGCCGCCCGCAGCACCTCAAACCCGGCGGGCTTGAGAAGGCCTTCCGCCAGGTCCAGGTTGGCCGGCTCGTCATCCACAACCAGCACGCGAACCGGTTCCTCCTTGGCCCTGGTCGAGAATCGGTACTGGCTCAGTCGTGACAGCAAGGCTGTCCTGTCCACCGGCTTGACGAAGTAGTCGAGTGCGCCCAGAGCCCGGCCGAGCGCCGGGTTGTCGACCACCGAGACCACGACCACCGGGATGTTCCGTGTGGCTTCATCGGCTTTGAGTCGGCTCAAGACCTCCCAGCCGTCCACCTCGGGCAGGAGGATGTCCAGCGTGATCGCAACCGGCTTCATGTCGCGGGCCATGGACAGGGCCTCGCCGCCGGTGTGCGCGATCTCGATGCGGAATCCGCCCGCCTGCAGGTGTCTCCCCAGAATCTCAGCCGCCTGTGGGTGGTCTTCCACGACGAGCACCAGTGGCCGGTCTGGGTCGGTCGCCGTGAGCTCAGGCGGAGTCCCATGAAGAGGAAGGCGCAAGGTGAAGGTGCTTCCCTTTCCAGGCTCGCTCTCGACGCTGACCTGGCCACCGTGCAGCTCCGCAAAGCGTCTTGTGAGGACCAGGCCGAGCCCGGTTCCCTCCTGCTGCGGTCCCGGACCCGCGTCCAGGCGTTGGAACTCCGAGAAGAGGTGACCCAGGTCCTTTTCCGCGATCCCGAT
>WNEY01003493.1_pt1 | contig 11794 bp, 10 predicted proteins | sample 5400531 | NCBI WGS metagenome assembly WNEY01 (sample SAMN13153338, study PRJNA577476) | soil metagenome | isolation source: 200 cm saprolite under Douglas fir tree site 1 | place: USA:California | collected 2015-04-18
TGCGGTGCCCTATCCCCAGCTGAGAAAGCACGTCTCACCCTAGAGAATAAAAAGGAGTGCGCTAGCCCTGATGCTTCCCTTGCCTTCCCTAGGCAGACACGGTATGCTCCTGCCATGTCTAGGGGTCGTGTGCAATCGCTACCGGTGGGCGTGATGGCAACAGTGATCAGTCCAACAGACCGACGCGTCATCATCAAGGGTGTCAGTTGGGGAACCTATGAACGCCTGCGGGCAGATTTCGGCGACAGCCATGCCACACGGCTGTCCTTTGACCAAGGAACGTTAGAGATCATGGCCCCCTCGTTTGCTCACGAACGGCCCGCCCATCTCCTGATCCAAATCGTCGAAATGCTGGCCGAAGTACGTGCTATGGACCTGATCGGCTCGGGCTCCACAACGTTCAAGCGGGAAGATGTGGCGCGTGGATTCGAGCCCGATGCATCTTTCTATATCCAGCATGCCGCCGATGTGCGTGGCAATACAGAGATTGACTTACACCACGATCCTCCCCCTGATCTGGTCATTGAGATCGACATTACCCACCCATCACTTGACAAATTGCCCATTTACGCCGCTCTGGGTGTTCCCGAGGTCTGGCGTTATGCTGAGCAGCGCGTCATTATCTACCAGCGTAGTGCGGACAGGTATGCGATCGTGGACACCAGCACGGTCTTACCGGGTGTCACCAGCCACCACCTGACGCAGTTGGTGGAGACGGGATACGACATGCCGCGTCCCGCCTGGCTCCGCAGCGTGCGGACCTGGGCTGCCGGCCTGCAGCCTGACGTGGTCTCGGGCGCTTGTGACTAGCCAGCGCGCCCTAGCCATGGCTGTCCCAAAATCTACGCCCTAGCGGCTCTGCATGACGTGTGCCGTACATGGCTAGCAGGGGAATGCAGCTTGCTCCGCACCCCGAGCCCAGCCTATAATACCCCGGTTGCAGGAGGCAGGTATGCGTATTCTTGCTGCCGTTCCCTGCGGTGGAAGGAGCCGTAGCGTGGCCTATCAGACCATTCTTTTCGAGAAGCGGGATGGTATTGGATACATTACCCTGAACCGCCCTGACAAGCTCAATGCCATCAGTCGGGAGATGTTGGCCGACCTGCGTCATGTCCTGAGCGCCATTGAGCAAGACCAGGAGGTCCGCGTCGTCATTCTCACCGGAGCCGGACGCGCCTTTTCGGCCGGCTTTGATATTTCCAGTGGCAGAGACAAAGAGACCTACGAGCACGAACCAGACGAGTGGCGCGAGCATCTCAAAGAAGGCATCGACACCTTCCTGATGGTCTGGCATCTGAGTAAGCCGGTGATCGCCGCCATTAACGGCTACGCCCTCGCTGGGGCGTGTGAGCTGGCGCAGCTCTGTGACATCAAGATCGCTTCCGACAAGGCAATGCTCGGCGAGCCGGAGGTGCGTTTTGGCACCGGCCCACCGGTGTTGATCACGCCCTTCAGTGTTGGTCTCGCCAAGGCCAAGGAACTGTTACTGACCGGCGATATGATCAGTGCCCAGGAGGCCGAACGGCTGGGCATGATCAATCGTGTCGTGCCGCACGAGAACGTGCTGGCGGAGTGCGAGCGCACGGCACGCAAGCTCATGAAGATCGCCCAGGTTGGGTTGAAAATGAACAAGCTAGCGGTGAATCGCGCCCTCGAAGGGATGGGCTTTTTGCAAACTATCCAGCACAACCTGGAACTGGTGGTGCATTTTGACACCAGCCGCACGCCGGAGCAGGCAGAGTTTAACCAAATCCGTGCCGAAAGAGGGTTGCGTGCCGCCCTCGATTGGCGTGATGCGCGTTTTCGGGAGGACTAATCGACATGGAGTTTGGCACGTTTTACCAACTGCCCTGCGCCCCGGAGCAGCGCCCGCTGCAACGCTACGAAGACACCATGATGCAGATCCAGCACGCCGATTCGTTGGGCCTCGATGTGGCGTGGCTGGCCGAGCTGCATTTCTTCCCGCCCTTTTCCATCATGCCGTCGCCGCTGCTGGTCGCCAGTGCACTGGCGCAGCGCACGCACCGCATTCGCCTGGGCATCGCGGTGAACCTGTTACCTTTGCACCATCCCCTGCACAATGCCGAGGACGCCGCGACCCTCGACATCCTCAGCAACGGTCGCCTGGAATATGGCGCCGGACGGGGCTCGATCCCGCTCCATTTCGCCGGCTACAACGTCTCACTCGACGAGAGCCGGGCGCGCTTTCTCGAGGCCCTCGACGTGGTGCTGCTGGCCTGGACCACGGACTCGTTTTCGTACGAAGGCAAGTACTACCAGTATCGCGATGTGCAGGTCGTGCCGAAGCCTTTACAAAAACCGCATCCGCCCATTCGCATTGCCTGTAACAGTTCTGACTCGTTCCAGTTGGCCGGGGAACGGGGCTGGCGGATTTTCTCCTCCTCGGTCATTGTGCCGCTCCAGCGTCTGCAGCAGGACATCACGACGTACAACATTCTCCTCAGCGAGCATGACACGTCACGCTGTGGTGAGGAAGTCGCCATTATGGCCCCGATCTATGTCGCTCCCTCGCTGGCCAGAACCCGTAAGCATCCTGAAGCCAGTATCATGCACTACTTCAGAACGCTGCGTGACATGTACAATACGCGGCAAGTGCGCGCCATGGCCCATCTGCCGCGCCTGCAGGAGTTGCAGGCGCGCTTACAGAAAATGACCTACGACCAGGTGCTCGACACCATCGCCATCTTTGGTGACCCGGCGTATTGCATCGAGCGTCTGCAGTGGTTTAAGGAGACTTTTGGGATGCACCAGTTTATCTGCTGGTTCAACCCTGGTGGCAAGCTGCCGCACAAGCAGGTCATGGAATCCATGCGGCTGTTTGCGGAAAAAGTCATGCCGTACATTGACTGAGCAGGGGGCATGCGGTCGTTGTGCTCCAGTGATATGCTAAGACACTCCATTCCATGGAAGCGAATGTCTAGGGCAGCCACTGCCGTGCTCTGCATGCTGTGGCGCGGTCACACCGTCGGCTTGATGTTCTGGTTGAAGCGGAAGAAGTTGGTCGGATCGTAGGTGTTTTTCAGGGCGACCAACCGCTCGTACTTCTGGGGACCATAGGCGGCCTGCACCCGCTCTGCACCCTCATCAGCCTCCTGGCCAAGATAATTGACATAGACCCCACCAGACGCGAACGGCTGCATCGCCCTCCAGAACTCGCGTGCCCACCGGATGCACGGCGCAGACTCCGCCGGATCGGCGCACACTCCGAGGCTGAGGAAGTTGTAGCGCACATCGCGGTGGTTGAAGGCGGTCGCCTCGTGACCAACGCGGCTCACGGCACCACCCAGTTCCTCCATGACCATGTGGCACAGCGGCCCAGGACGCATGGCACAGTGGGCGACCATGGTGTCGATGGCCTCGTCGCTGAGATCTTGCAGGAAGCTGGATTTCCAATAGTCGTGGAGTCCAGGTGGATAGAAAGCGTCTACCAAGCTCTGCACTGCGGTATAGGCCATGGGGCCGATCTGGTCTACCAGAGGTGGGCCAAACGCTCGCAGGGGGCGCAGGACACGTTCCCCTTCTTCGAGAGCCCCGCTGTAGCAAACGGCGATGGCGGCTACAGGGTCACCTGCCGGCGAGGTCATGAGCACTACCCAGGAAGTCAGCTCGTCGGGTTCCGTCCTGGTGAACTCGCGGTAGAACCTCAGGACGTCTTTCGCCTTCTCGTAGGGGTAGATGACCATCCCTGCCAGTACCGGACCAACACGATGCAGCCGATACTCGAAGGAGGTCACGACACCAAAATTCCCCCCGCCGCCCCGCACGCCCCAGAAGAGGTCCGCATGCTCGGTGGCGCTAGCCGTCAGGAACTGGCCATCGGCCGTGACGATGTCGACGGAGAGGAGGTTGTCGGAAGCCAGACCGTACTGGCGGGCGAGCCAGCCCCAGCCGCCGCCCAGGGTAACCCCAGCGATTCCCGTGGTGGAAATGGCACCACCAGTAACGGCCAGGCCAAAGGCCTGGGTCTCGCGGTCGAACTCGCCCCAGGTGAGGCCGGGTTCAGCGCGGGCCGTGCGGTGCACTGGATCGACACGCACGCTTTTCAGCCGCGACAGGTCAAGCACCATGCCACCGTCACACACGGCGTTGCCGGCAACGTTGTGGCCGCCGCCGCGCACCGCCACAACGGACGATAAGGCCGGGTCGCCGGTCAATCATGGCGTTCCACAGCGCACGGGCCTCACTGTAGCCCTCGTCGCTTGGACGGAGCAGGGTGCCGCGCAAGCTCGCCTTGAAGTTGTCCACCGTTGCTGCTGCAAGCACGGTATCTCCGCCTGTTGCCGTGGTAACGCGCAGGTCTCCCATGGTTTCTCTCCTCTTTTACAGAGTGGCCTGTGGCGGGCAGTGTCCCAGGGCTGCATAGACTTCCAGGACTGGGAGGCATCGGCCCGGGGCATCGAGAGACAGGTCACCAGGTGGCCCAGGTAACCCAGCCAAACGCTGCTTGCAAGTGCCTTATCCTCCCCCTCCCAGAAAGCGCTCCAGCACAGCCAGCGCCACCGGCTCCATCAGCGTCGGCGCGTGGCCCACGCCGGGCACGGCGACCAGCTCACCCTTTGGCATGACCTCCACCATGCGCCGGGCTTGCGTCTCCGAGAGGACGTCGCTCTCCATACCCCACACTACCAGGGTCGGGCAGGGGAGGCGCTGGAGCACCGGCCACAACGCGGGGCGCGGTGGTGGGCCGTGCTGCACCCGTTGCTGGATGTACGCCGGGTCCATCTTCCAGACCCAGCGGTCGTCCGCTTGCTGCCGCAGCACGCCGAGCGCGAGTTCCCGCTGGTCCCCCACGCTGCGTCTGGCGACAATGGGCGATACCTGGCGACGGTAGGCCATGGCCTCCTCCAGCGTTGCGAACACCTCGGGTCTGGCACCTACTGTCTGGGTAATGCGCTGGGTGCCTACCTCAGGGTCCGGCCCGATGTCGTTGATGACCAGGCGCACCAGGCGCTCGGGGTGGACCCCGGCATAGGTCATAGCAATGATGCCACCCATGGACGTGCCTACCAGGGTGAACTGCTCCAGCCCCAACTGCTTGACGAGGTCCTCTAAGTCGCTGACCTGATCGCTATACTGGTAGGCCCCCGCGGCTGACCAGGCACTCTCCCCGTGGCCGCGTACGTCAGGGGCTATGCTATGGCAGCACTCCTGAAAGTGCCGGGCCGGAGCATTGAACGCCTCGGCGCTCGAGGTGTAGCCGTGCACCCAGACCACAGGCAGGGCACCATAGTTGCCCCAGTCGAGGTAGTGCAAGCGTAGGCCGTGCACCGTCAGAAACATGCTCTTCGGCTGCAATAGGGTCGTCATGAGTCGTCCCTTTCCTCAGTATCCCTGCCAGCGGGCAAGCCCACCATGTCTCTCTCCATGGAATCGTAAGGATCGTGTGTACCCTGGGCAATGTCAAGAGCCGCTCGTGCGATTCCGCTCGTATCCTGCTATAGTCCTGTGGTCAGGCGTGCTGGTGGGAGAGGCGTGGCAACGCCTCTACTCCTTGCGTCAACCACGAGTCCGGCCCTGTGCGACATCACCGACGCCGAGATGGATGCGGCCGGGAATGGCACGCATGAGATACGCAACTGGGTCGCGGTAGCTGGGGCTGTTGCTGGCAACAAGGGAGAGGTCATTATGTATGAGAATATCCCGGGCTGCGGCTGTGGGATGATGCAGCTTCAGGTGGCGTAACCCCTGCTCGCGGAGTGAAGGAATTCGACGATGGAATCGGCACACCAGCAGCTTACCCCAGACCAGCTGGAGGAGCAGTTACAAGCGGCGCTCCGTGAACAGGAGAGGCTACGCCGTGACATGCACCACCGCATACGGAATAATTTGCAGGTGATTGCCAGTCTCCTCGATCTCCAGGCCGATATAGCTCAGCATCCCCAGGTGGACGCTGTCTTTGCCAACACCCAGCAGCGCCTCCAGGCGCTCGCCCGCATCCACGACAGCCTCGTCCAGGCAGACGAGCAGGTGAACGCCGCCGTCTATCTGGAGGAACTGTGCAAGCGCCTCTGTGAGCCCTATGGCCCAGACGAGGCGGGGATTGCCGTGCGCCTCCACGCTGACCCCATACGGCTGTCCGTCCGGCGGGCCATTACGTGTGGACTGCTCCTGCAGGAACTCCTCTCCAACTGTTGCAAGCACGCCTTCCCAACCGGTGCGACCGGGGAAATCGTCATAACTCTGCGCGCGCAGCCTGGCAATGTGGCGGCTCTGACTGTCCGTGATACTGGTGTTGGTCTCCCCGCACACTTTGACTCCCAGCGCACGGAGTCAGTGGGGTCCCAGCTTATCTGCACGCTCATCGATGAACTGGAGGGGACACTGACGTTTGCATGCGAGGCCGGCACCACCATGACGGTGATATTCCCAGTGCCGACATCGTAGGCTTTAGAAGGAGAATACCATGACCGCAAAACAACTGTGTATCTCCGCCGACTCCCACGTAGTGGAGTCGGCGGAGTTCTTCAAGCCATTGGCGAAGCGCTTTGGTGACCAGGCGCCGCGGGTCGTCGTTGCCGACCCGAACCGTGGACCGCAACTCGACCTTGGCAACGGTCAACTCGGCCTGGGGATCTCGGGCTTCTTCATGGCCAACGTCGACTTCACCTCGCCGGAAGCCCTCGAGTTGCGCAAAAAGGGCTATGCCCTGGCACGTCCGGGGGTCTATGACGTCAGCGAGCGCTTGAAGGACCAGGATCTGGACGGCGTCGACGCGGAGGTGTTGTATCCCAGCGTGCTGTTCAACGTCTACCAGATCAAGAACCTGGAAATCCTCAAGGCGACCTTCGCGGCCTATAACGACTGGACCGCGGACTACTGCCAGGAGGCGCCAGACCGGCTCTTCCCGCTGGCGTGCCTGCAGCTCTATGACCTGGACGATGCCATCGCCGAGATGGAGCGCGCTAAGAAGCTGGGCCACGTGGGCGTGTGCATCCCAGCGACGGCGCCGTCCGACCGCCTGTACTCCGACCGCTGGTACGACAGGTTCTGGGCCGCGGCGCAGGCGCTGCACATGCCGCTGACCATGCACATCTTCACCGGTGCCACCCCGAACCACGGTCTGCCCTTCAGTCAGGCCGGCAGCCCGCTGGCGTTTGCCGGTGTCATGTTCACCATCGCCGACCTCATCCAGTCGGGCGTGTGCGAGCGCTACCCCGGCCTCAAGTTCGTCATCACCGAGTTCGAGACGGGCTGGACGGCCATCATGCTCAAGCGGCTCGACTGGCATTACATCCGCGGTGGGGGCGCCAGGACCTTCGGGAACCCGTGGAAGCCCAGCGAGTACTGGAAGCGCAACTTCTACGTCACGTTCGAGGACGATCCCATCGGCATTCGGACCCGCGACTTTATTGGCACAAATACCCTGCTGTGGGGCAACGACTACCCGCACGGCGACTCGGTCTTCCCGCATTCTCAGACAGTCCTGAGCGCGATTCTACAGGACTGCACGCCTGAACAGCGCTATGAGATGACGGTGAAGAACGTCGTCGAGCTCTACAACCTGCCATTCAAGCTCGAAGGACCGTCACAAGCCAAGGTGGCCGCAGGCGTCAGCCGCAGCTAGGGCGGTGCGGGCACACACCAAGGGCCTGGTGGTGAACCCGCTGGGTCGAGCGCTGGACAGTCGCTATGCCCCGAACAGCCTGGTGTCTTGTCAGTCTTGGGGTGCTCCTGTTGCTCACAGTCTGGAGCTTGTGGGACTACGTCACACTGTGGTGCGGGCACTGGCGTCCGTCACCCGTGCAGCCACTACTGTCGTCGGAAGCGCGTGATGGTGACTGGACCATGTGGCGCGGCAATGCGCAGCGCACCGGGGTGCAAGCACACCCTGGCCCTGTACCTACCGGGCAGGTGCAGTGGCAGTTTGCCAGTGGGGCAAGTTTTATTTCTTCGCCCATTGCCGCTGGCGATAGCCTCTACCTCGGGGATACCAAAGGACGACTGTATCGGCTCCGCCGCAGCGATGGCAGTATTATCTGGCAACTTGAGGGCCTGGGGCCACTTGACGCCTCGCCAGCCCTGGCCGGAGATCTGCTGTACATCGGCCTGCGTGACGGCCGGCTGCTGGCCATCCACGCTGCAGATGGCGTCATAGGCTGGAGCGTTGCGACGGGAAATCCGATCTATGCCTCACCGCTGGTGTACCATGGCGTGCTGTATATTGGTTCCGGGGACGGCGTTGTGTATGCCCTGGACGCCGCCAGTGGCACAGAGCGCTGGCGGGCCCAAACGGCAGGGTGGATCCATTCCTCCCCGGCACTCCTGGACGACCTGGTCTATGTAGGGTCGAACGATGGTGCCCTGTACTTTATCGATCGACGCACTGGGCTAAACCGCTGGCGCTACCGCACACCGCAAGCGATTCGCGCTACTCCGGCCATTGCCGAGGGCCTGCTGCTCTTTGGCGGTGAGGATGGCTGGCTCCGGGCTCTGGATGCGCGCACGCTTGGCTGGCGCTGGACGTACACTTGGCGCTGGGCGCACGCCACGCTCTTCGTCTGGGGCTTCACGGGTCCGCCGCCACCCCTCCCAGGCTTTCGCTGGCAGTATCGTGCCAATGCCCCTCTTGTGGCCTCGGCGGCTGTGGCGCACGACCTGGTCTATGCGGCCTCGCAGCGCGGCACGCTGACGGCGCTTGAGCTGCGTACTGGGACACCGCGCTGGTCCTTTGCGGCACGCCGGGCCATCTATGCCTCACCGGTGGTGGCTGGTGAGTTGCTCTATGTGGCCTCGTACGACCAGACGCTGTCGGCACTGGACGCACGTCACGGAACGCTCCACTGGCAGTTTACCGCCGGCGGTCCCATCCACGCCACCCCCGTCGTCAGTGACGGGCGAGTGTATGTGGCGGCGATGGACGGCGTCGTCTATGCCTTACAGTAGACAGCCTGCCGCCGGCGGGGTCAAGCCTTCATGAGGTGTTTGCCTTTGGCCGTTCCACGAAGCAGCTTCAGAACATCGTATTATTATTGGCCGATTGCTCGGGTACGACCTGGAGTACATCCCAATGCTCCACGATCTTGCCATGGTCATCGAGCCGGAAGATATCGATGCTCGCCCCATCGCGTTCCCCTGGCCATTCCGTACGCACGTGCACAACCACATAATTTCCCTCCGCGATCACACGCACGAAATGTGCACGCTTCCCCGGATATGCTTCTTCCATCCCTTTAAAATGCTCAATGACCGGCTCCACTCCATCTGGCAAGCTTGGATTGTGCTGAATGTACACATCCCCGGCGTACTTCTGGAACGCTTCGGCGGTCTTACACTGGTTGAACAGGAGATCATAAAAATCCAGGACATTTTTTTTGTTCCGCTCAAGTTGATCCGTCATGGGTCATACCTCTCAAAAATTGCTGTGGGGTGACATTCAAGCATGCCGACCTCAGCATATTCTAACCCGTCAGGGTGAAAAAACCTATCCTGCTTGTTACCCAGGACGACCCTCGCTGCACCTTCGCCTCTATGCAGCACTGTCCATTTTTATCCCCAATAAAATCAGTGGATTCGCTTCAAAAACCTCACCATCGTGCAGAAGTCCGGCAAATGAAAAATTGCCACAGAACCAATTAATGACTAGACATGAACTGGCTCTAACTCTATCATAAGGATTCTATTGGACGTGCCATGGCTGGCTGTCCTGTGCGGGGGCCAGCGGCGCTGTTCACAGAGGAGTCATTGTTGTCTAGGGAGACCCAAGATGGCTAGACGAACTCAACGATGGAGGTGATGACATCATAGGAAGGGGTTTTACCCGAACGTAGTGAGCGAGACTAAAAGCTCTCTCGTGCGGTAATGGTCGATCTCTGTCGCGGTACAGGATTATCCCCTATGGCAATGCTCTGTCTGGAGTTACTGGGAACCCCGCATCTCCGTTTAGGAGAAAAACCACTCACGGGCTTTATCACAAAGAAAGCCCAAGCCCTTCTCATTTATCTGGCCGTGACCCAACGTGCGCACTCGCGCGACGTGCTAGCCAGTCTCTTCTGGCGAGACATGCCCGAGTGGCAGGCCAAGAAAAATCTGCGCAACATCTTGCCCAACCTGCGTGCCCTGGTCGGCTCACACGTCCTCATTACGCGCCATACGGTGGCGTTCAATCGGGACAGCCCCTACCGCATAGACGTCGAGGTGTTTCAGTCGACCCTGGCAGTGTATCAGACGACGACTGACCTGGAGACCCTACGCACGGCCACCTCGTTGTATCGCGACAGCTTCCTGGCGGGGTTCTACGTGCGCGACGCACCAGCGTTCGAGGATTGGGTCCTCTTGGAGCGCGAGCATCTGCAGGCAATGGCGATCGATGCGCTCCTCGTGTTGGCCAGGCAGTGTATCGACCAGGGCGATATAGCCCTGGGGCTGGCGACTACCAGACGGCTGCTGGCGCTGGATTCGTGGCGCGAAACGGCCCACCAATACCAGATGATTCTGCTGGCGCATAGTGGGCAGCGCGCCGCAGCACTCGTCCAATATGACGCCTGCAGTACTCTCCTGGCTGATGAACTGGGCGTGGAACCGATGGAGGAGACGACCGCCTTGTATGAGCAGATCAAGGCCGGTACATTGGCAGGGCCGCCTGCCAGGCAGGCGAGCAGCTACCATGCCGATGGCCAATCACCCCACACCAACGGTCACCTGGCACCGAGTCAGCCTGACACCCTCAGTGTCCCACAGGTAGTCCCGCAGGTGGACTGGACTCAGTTTCCCAAGCAACTCACGTGCTCTGGACGTGACACGGAGCTCACCCAACTGTCCCAGTGGCTTGTGACCGAGCGGACGTGTCTGGTGGGGCTCTTTGGTCTTGGCGGTCAGGGCAAGACCACCCTGGCCGCACAACTCGCCTGGTCACTGGCCGAAAATGGGCCGTTTGCGCGCATCCTCTGGCGCTCCCTGAAGAATGCCCCACCTTTCTCCACGGTGCTGCAAGGGTGGCTGGCATTTTTGTCCGATGCGTCGGTCGCGCCATTGCCACACCATGTTGACGAGCAATTGGCCTTGTTGTTTGCCTGTTTGCAGCAGCAGCGGTGTCTGCTCATTCTGGATAACGTCGAGTGCATCTGGCGCGATGACCTTCCAGCTGAAACGTTTCGTGCTGGCTACGAAGCGTATGGACAGCTGCTGCACCAGATGGTCCACACCGTCCATCAGAGCTGTCTGATGCTCATCAGTCGGATACGCCCGCACGGCTTTGATACCCTGGCCATGGCGACTCCCGGCGTGCAGTCCCTCCACGTTCAAGGCTTGACAGATGAGGCCAGCACGCACCTCTTACAGACGTGGGGACTGACCGGCAGCCACGACACCATGGCGGCTCTGCTAGAGCGGTGTTCGGGGCATCCCCTGACCCTCAAGCTGGTGGCCATGACGGTGCAGGGGCTCTTAGCAGGGAACCTGGAAGCGTTCGGCAGCGATGTACTGCCGATCTTTGACGACATACGCAGCGTGTTTGACCAGCAGTTTAACAAGCTGTCAGTCTTGGAAAGGGAGATCATGCTCAGGCTGGCGGAAGCCCGGCAGCCCATACCCTTGCAGACCTTACGGGACACACTGCGCCAGCCACCGTCGCATCCCACCCTGCTGGAAGCCTTGCGTACCCTGCATCGCCGGTCGCTGCTTGAAACCGGTGCTACAGGATTAGGCGTACCCCGTCTGGTGACTGAGTATATGACCCATTATGGGTGCGGCATGGTATCTTAGTGCTGTACGCAGTAAATACGCAGCGGGTTGTCAACCTCTGCTCAGACGCCAGACACGCGGGAACCCGCCCCGC
>WNEY01003495.1_pt1 | contig 11793 bp, 10 predicted proteins | sample 5400531 | NCBI WGS metagenome assembly WNEY01 (sample SAMN13153338, study PRJNA577476) | soil metagenome | isolation source: 200 cm saprolite under Douglas fir tree site 1 | place: USA:California | collected 2015-04-18
TGAGTGTCCACTCCAACTGAGATCATCGTTGCTCCAAGCTCCTCGAAATGCCGGCGCGCTGGCCTGGCGTCTCCTCCACTTCGACAGTTAGCCGGCGCCATTGCTCCGGCGACTGCAATCGACCGCGGATCTGCTCCCAGAGATAGCCTCCGAGCAACTCGGCAGTCGTGTTCTTAACCGGCAATCGGACCACATCACCTTCGGGGAATGACCAGCAGTCTTCACCCCAGAGGACCTGGACCTGGCCGTCCGCGGCTGTGACGCGCAGCTCGGGGCAGTGCTCGGCGATCAGCACATGGTGGTCAAGCGTGGCCAACAGTTGGCGGACGATGCCCTTGAGCCAGCCAAACTCGGCGACGTAACCCAGATCGTCGGTTGGACCGCTCAGCTCAACGTACACCCGGTAGTTGTGTCCGTGCAGCGGTTCGCGGTCGCCAGGAAAGACGCAGAAATGAGCGGCGCAAAACTGAAAGTCCGCCTTGTCGAGCCGCACGTAGCATTCATCGCTGCCCGCCATTGCTGTCAATGCTAGCGGGCGCCGGGCGCTGATTGATCTATCGTGAAGCTATGACGACACGATCCCTCTTTCCGATCTGTTTGTGTCTGCTGCTCAGCGCGTGCGCTGGGATTCCGGCCGCTGCCCCGTCCTCGGCAGGACAGGCCGCGACGTCGGCTGCTCCATCGACTGCACCGAGCTCCGCCGCGGCCAAGCCGGCCCCCAGCAGCGCCGCCGCATCGGCAGCACCAGCCAGCGCCCAATCGGCGGTCGCCACCGCGTCTGCGTCTACCCAGCCGGCAGCATCGGCCAGCGTCAGTCCATCCCAGAGTGGGCTCACCAATGCGGAGGAGCAGAGCATCCGCGCGGTGCAGCAGGTCGGTCCAGGAGTGGTCAAGATCACACACTCGCTCCAAGGCGGCCAGGCGCTTGGATCGGGCACGATCATTGACGCCAAGGGCTACATCCTCACCAACGCCCACGTGGCCGAAGGCGCAACCACCTATCAGGTGACGCTCGCCAACAACCAGACGGTGCAGGGCAAGCTGCTGGGCCTGGACCCGTTCGACGACCTAGCGGTAATCCAGATCAGCCAGCCCGATCTGCCGGTGGTGGAGATGGGCGACTCATCCAAGCTGCAGGTTGGCCAGACTGTGCTGGCCATCGGCAATCCCATCGGCTTCACCCGCACGGTGACCAGCGGCATTGTCAGCGCCCTGGATCGCACCATCCCTGAGCCGCCCAGCCAGGTGACCGGCCAGGCCACAACCATTCCCAACATGATCCAGACCAGCGCGCCCATTAACCCCGGCAACAGTGGCGGCGCGCTGATCGACCTCGGCGCGAAGCTGGTCGGCGTGCCGACGCTGGCCGCCGCCGATCCTGAGCTCGGGGGCGTAGCCCAGGGGATTGCCTTCGCGGTGCCCGTCAATCGCGCCAAGGTGGTCATCCCGCAGCTCATCAGCGAGGGCAAGATCGTCCACTCCGGCCGGGCCTTTCTGGGAGTCTCCAGCGCCACCGTGGACGCGCGCATCGCCCGTGCCTACCGCCTGGCTGTGGACCATGGCGCCTACCTTGCTCAGGTGATTCCGAACACGCCCGCCGCCCAGGCGGGCTTGAAGCAGGGCGACATCATTGTCAAGTTCGACGGCAAGGACGTCCAGAGCAGCGCCGATTTGAGCGACGCCATCCTCAACAAGAAGCCAGGCGACCAGGTCCAGCTCGCGGTCTACTCAGGTACTAACCAAAAGCCGGTGTCCGTCACCCTCCAGGAAGCGCCGGCTAACCAGGGTTAGAGGTGGCGGCGAAGGCGCGGTAGTCGACGTCCGGGAAGGGGTTGTCCAGCGCCTGGAAGGCGCTGACGTCCTGACCGGCGTCCCGGCCGGACAGCAGCTCGTCCACCAGCCGATCGAAGCGCGCCGCATGCGAGCGGAAGCGTTCGCTGGCGTACTCTGGCGCCTGGCCGGTGCTGATCAGGAACGGCCAGTCGCTGCTCTCCACCAGCAGCAGCTCCCGGGCGATCTGGGCCAGGGTCTCGCCGCTGGCGCCGTTGGCCTTGGGATGCTTGGCCACCAGGTCCTCCATCTGGCGCTCGTACTGATGGATGATCGGCCACATCCACTTGGTTTGGTCGTTGTACCAGGTGCGAGCGTCGCCGCCGGCGCCCCATGAGCTCTCGGGCAGCGCGATCTTCTCCGTCGGCGGATAGCGGTCCAGGTAAGCGCCGGGCGTCGTCAGCTCGATCTTGGGATGGTTGGCCAGGCGGCGCAGCACCTGCTTAAGCCACTCCACGCCCTCGAACCACCAGTGACCAAACAGCTCGGTGTCGTACGGCGACAGCACCATCGGCGGCACCATGGCTCCCGAGGCGTTGCCTGCGATGTGCCGCTCGACCAATCCCACGAAATGGTCCGCATGGGAGCCCACGTCGTTGAAGGCCCATTCCGGGTTGTAGAAAGACTTGTTGCCGAGATCGACCCGCGAGCCGGTGATCCGCCAGAAGCGCATGCCGCAGATAGCGTCTTTCTTATGGAACTCGCGGTAGTTGAAATGGCCCGGGTAGCCCTCCGAAGCCGACCACACCTGGCGGCTGGTCAGCGTATCCCGCCCAAAGACTGCCACGTCGCTGTCGCTCACGAGGTAAGGCCAGGTCGTGCTCTTGTACTGCAGGTTGCGTTTTTGAGCGGTGAGCTGCGCGGCGCGGAACGAGCTCGTGGCATAGCCGGCGCGGTACTCGGCGTCGCTGATGTCCCCGCCCTCGATGGCCCCCGCGTCGGCGAAGAAGGCGCGGACGCCGTGGCGCTCGAGGTGCGACTCCAGGCCGGGCCGAAACACCGCCTGGCCGGCGCTCACGTCGTAGTAGGCCGGCCTGTAGCCGCACTCCGGGAGCCAGAAGGACACCGGCTTGCGCCCAAAATGCCGCTCGTGGGCCCGGATGCCGGTGGCAATCTGGCCGGTGATTGTCGAATCGCGCGACAGCAGCGGCAGGAAGCCGTGGGTCGCGGCGCTGCCGACGATCTCGACGCAGCCCGCATCCTGAAGCTTGCGAAATGCCTGGACGACGTTGCCGCCATAGCGATCGTTGAAGTGGTCCAAGATGGCCTGGTTCCAGCCGACGTACCAGCGCGCCAACCCCGAAAGCTCCAGCTCGCCGCGCTTCTCGTAGGTCGCCACCGCTCGCTCGGTGCGGGCCAGCATGTCCTGCATGTAGGTGCGGAAGTTGTCCACGATCGTGGCGTCAGCAAGCTGCTCGGCCAGGATGGGCGTGATGCCAACGGCGAGACGGAACGGCACGCCCTCCTCGGCTAGGTCATAGAGTGCGTCGAGCAGCGGAACATAGGTGTCGCAGATGGCCTCGTGGACCATCTCCTCGCCATGCGGCCAGACACCGGCCTGCCGGACGTACGGCAGGTGGCTGTGGAGCATGAATGCAAAAGCGCCGTGTTTGGTCACACTGGGCCTCGCCCGCAAGTTCTTTGCCTTACCATAGCAAGGCTATGCGACTTGTCTGCTTCGACGACTTCCGCATCGGCGTCCTGGACGACGCCGGTATTCACGACGTCAGCGCGGTCATTCCCAAATGGGAGGCCGGCGACATCCACGGTATGAACCGGCTCATCGCCGGCTGGGACTCGCTGCGGGCAAGCGTCGAAAGGGCAGCTGCGCAGGCCGCTCCGAAAGCGCTGGACAGCGTGCGGCTGCGGGCGCCCGTGCCGGCTCCTATGCACCTGCTGGCCGCGCCCGTCAACTTCGGGGCGCACCAGGCCGAGATGCGCAATCAGGGGTTTGGCCGCGTGCCCGGATCCGGCAGCGCGGGCGGCGGCGACACCGCCGAGACGCTGGGCTTCTTCATGAAAGCCACGGGTTCTATCACGGGCGCCAGCGATGCGATCGAGCTGCCGGTGAAGGAGCATGGCGATCGCCGTTTCGACCACGAGGGCGAGATCGCCTTCGTCATCGGCCGGGAGGCGCGAGGTGTCTCACCCGAAGCGGCCACTGACTACATCTTTGGCTACACCATCGTGATCGACGCCACCATGCGCGGCACGCCCGAGCGGCAGGAGGAGCGCGTTCAGCGCAAGTCCTATTACAGCTTCAGCCCCATGGGGCCGTGCGTCACCACCGCCGATGAGCTGTCCGACTGGTCCAAGCTGAACGTGAAGCTGTGGCTGAACGGCGAGCAGCGGCAGGACGCGAACGCCACCGACATGATCGTCAACATCCCGAAGTTGTTGTCGCGAGCGTCGCACGTGCTGGCCCTCCAACCGGGCGACGTGTACACCACCGGGAGTCCGCCCGGCGTGGGCCGCATAACGCCCGGCGACAAGGTCGTGGTGGAGGCGCCCGGCATCGGCCAGATGACCCTAGCCGTTGTGGCTAGAGACTGGTAATCACCGCTCCCTAGTCCCTACAATGCCCGGGTGAGGCTACGGGGCAACTATAAGCTGGCATTCGGCATTCTTCTGGCTGTGCTGGCCAACGCGCTGCTGGCCTATCTGCTGCACACCGGCAAGCTCTATGGCACGCAGACTTACGTTAACGACAGCGTCATGCGGTACAGCAGTCAGACGCCGGACCCGCGCATCATGATCGTGGCTATCGACGATCAGAGCCTGAAGGACTTTGGCCGGTTGGGCAGCTGGGATCGAGCCCATTACGGAGACCTGATCAGGTTCTTGAAGGATGCCGGCGCGCGGGTGGTGGCCTTCGACGTGCTGTTCGATCTGCCCACCCCGCGGGACCCGGTCGTGGCCCAAGCTATCGCCTATGCGCAGAGCACCGCCGGCAGCACACCGCCCATGCCGGTTGTCCTAGCCGAAGATGGCGATGGCGAGAACGGCAAGATTCCGGGCCAGGGCCTGGCATACGAGCAGTTCCTGCGGCCGAGCCCGGCGCTGCTCGCCGCGCAGCCGCTGCTGGCTAACGTGACCGTCGATCCCGACGGCGCCGTGGTCCGGCATTTGCCGCTGCGGGCCATCGCCGGAAGCCAGCACTCCTACCTGCTGCCCTTCACAGCGGTGAACGCATTCTTGCGGCGGCCACCACTCGAGCAGGAAGCCAAGCTCCTGCCCGATGGCATCCTCGCCACGAACCACCTGATCCCCACCGATAACGTCTTCCGCATGCTGATCAACTTCGAAGGCGCCCCCTTCGACTTCCCGCATCCCAGTTTCAGCAAGGTTGTGGCTGGCGACTATCCGGCCTCGATGTTCCGGGACAAGCTGGTGTTTGTAGGGATGATGGGCGCCACCGGCCTGGCCGACGACTACCCGGTGCCAACCTCACGAGGGACCAAGATGTGGGGAGTCGAGATCTGGGCCAACGGCGCGCAGAACATCCTCAACGGTAAGTTCGTGGTGTCACAGGGCGAGGTCTCGACGATTGCCTTCATGGTGGTGCTCAGCAGCGTTGCCGCTGTGGGCTTCTTCCTGTGGGGCGCGGCCGGCTGGGGAGTGACCTTCGGGCTGGTGCTGCTGTACTCGGCTGGCGCCTTCCTGTGGACAGCGCGCGGCCTGAGCAGTCCGCCAACCACCTCGCAGGTGATCCCGCTGCCAAACATCGCTTATATTGACGCCGATCTGCTGCTGACGTCGGCCGCCATCTTCATCGTGTTCTTCATCTTCGAGCAGCGCAGCCGTCGCGCCATCAATCAGATGTTCGGCAAGTACCTGACGCCCGAAGTGGCCAAGCACGTCATGGACATGCAGGAGCAGGGCCAGCTCGGCCTGGGTGGCACGCGCAGGACGGCCACGATCATGTTCGGCGACATCCGGGGCTTCACCACCATCTCCGAAGGTATGGAACCGGAGGAGGTAATGGGCATGCTGAACCGCTACTTCGACCGCATGGTGGACATCATCATGAAGCACGGTGGGACCATCAGCAAGTTCATCGGCGACAACGTGATGGTGCTGTTCAACGTTCCCGTGGAGTCGGGCGGCAACCATGCCCTCGCGGCGGCCAGGGCAGGCTTCGAGATCCAGGCCTGGATCCAGGAGTACCGCGCGGCTCACCCCGAGGAGCAGGCAGCCTTCGGCTTTGGCATCAGCAGTGGCGAGCTGGTGGCGGGCATGATGGGCTCTCAGGAGCGCATGGAATACACCGTTATTGGCGACCCGGTGCGCGAGGCCGACGAGCTGTGCGCCACTGCGCTGGCAAACGAAGTGGCCATCAGCGAATCGACCAACGAGCTGCTCAAGGACAGCGGCGTGGAGGTGCTCGACAAGGGCCTGGTGACGGTCAAAGGCAAGACCGACCAGATCCACATGTACACCGTCACAGGCTTTGTGGAAGAGCCGGCGGCAGTGGCATAGTTCGTGCTCAACCCTTCTTACAGACTTCTTATCTGGCAGGCGGCGAAGGCGGGAAGTGCGACTGTATAATCCGCAACAAGAAAGACACATGTAAATGGCCCTGGATCAAGCCGGGTTCGGCGCCAGTCCTCAAATCCAACCACAACCGCGGGCCAATCGAGGGAAGTTCCGATTCCTGACCTATCCATTCCGATTCTTTTTCCGTTTGGCAAAGCGGACCATGGCCGGGGTCGTCCGGACGCTGGCCTTCCATCCGCTTGCCAGCCTACTGGTCGTCATTCTCCTAGCGACGGTGGGCTTTTTGGGTTACGAGGACTACACCAAGGGGACGTTCCGTTTAGGTTCGCCGGGCAGCGGCGGGCCAAGCGCCTCGAAGCTGCCGCCGAGCCCAGCGACCGAGGATTTCATCAAGGGCCAGACAACGTTCAACGCGCAGCTGATGTGGCAGAGCTTCAGCGACGACCTGAAGCAGCAGCTCACTCGGCGCGGCACGAATCAAGCATCGCTTCAGCGACAGCTGGACCAGCGCAAGCAGTCTGGCAGCAAGGTCGAGCAGGTGCAGTACGTGGGCGGCGTGCAAGCTCCTGATGGCACGCGCCTGTTCGTGTACTCACTCACAATTGACGTCCCTAATCAACAGGGACAGCAGGGCGTGGCGGAGAACCACTACGTCCTCACCGTCGACCAGACCGACAAAATCATCAAAGTGGAGTAACCCATGAGTGCACCTGCTGGCGCCGCGCGACGTCAACCCGACGAGATCGACGCGGCTATCGATGGTTTCTTCGGAAAACTAGGCCGCAACTGGAAGTGGATCGCCTTCTGGCTGCTGTTCTTCGGCATCCTCGTCTTCTACGTGCTGCCGAACTGGAGCACGGTCCGCACGCCACTGATGACCATCGTCAGCCTGGTCCTGCAGCTGATCTACGTCGGCTTCTTCATGGTCTTCCAGTTTGCGGTCCTGTTCTGGTTCCTGGCGCGCGGCCGCGTGTACTGGATCGAGCCAGGCGAATCGGGCATCTACTTCAAGGACTACAAGGGCAATCCTGAGGTCCTCGAAGTCTCCACCCGTGTCGTGACGCTGGTTCGCGGCGTGAAGGGCTTCAAGGAGATGGGCGGCGAGGTTTCGCGCGGCCTGCTGCTGGTGGGCCCGCCGGGCACCGGAAAGTCGTACCTGGCGCAGGCGATCTCGGCCGAGGCGGGCGTGCCTTTCTGCTACGCCTCGGCGCCCAGCTTCCAGAATATGTTTTTTGGCGTCGGCAACTTGCGGGTCATGGGCCTCTATCGCAAGGCTCGCAAGAAGGCCCAGAAATATGGGGCTTGCATCTTGTTCATCGACGAGATCGACGCCCTTGGCGCGGCTCGCGGTGGCGCGGGTGGTGGCATGGGCATGATGGGTGGCATGATGGGAGGCGGCTCCGGCATGCTCAACGAGCTGCTGCTGCAGATGGACCCGCCCAATATCGAGACGGGCGCCATCAAGAAGTTCCTGCGCAAGATCGGCCTGCGGCGCGGTAAGGCTGTACAGCCGCCGGTGCTGACTATCGGCGCCACAAACCTACCTGAGGTGCTCGATCCGGCGCTGCTGCGCCCCGGCCGCTTCGACCGCCAGATCCGCATCGACAAGCCATCGTTCGACGGCCGCAAAGAGATCATCGAATACTACCTAGACAAGGTGAAGCACGTTCCGGATATGCCTATCGACAAGATGGGCAACGACACTATCGACTACACGCCAGTGGCCATCAAGTACGTCATCAACGAGGCCGTGGTCAATGCCCACTTCGAGGGCAAGGACCGCATGGACTACAAGGATTTCACACGGGCGCGCGAGTATCACGAATGGGGCCTGCGGCAGCCCATCCTGAGCATGAGCCAGGAGGAGAAGCGCCGCATCGCCTACCACGAGACCGGGCACGCCTATGCGCAGATCAAGCTCCAGCCCAAGGAGCGTCTGTCCAAGGTGACGATCATCCGCCACGGCTCGGCGCTCGGCTTGTCGGCCTCCAAGCCGCTGGAGGAGCAGTACCTCAAGACCAAGGAGGAGCTGCTGGCGGACATCCAGATCTCGCTGGGCAGCAAGGCTGCCGAGCGGCTGTTCCTGGGGACCGAGACCACGGGCATGGGCGGCGACCTGCCGGCGGCAACGCGTATGGCCGGCTACTTCCTGGGGATGTGTGGCATGGGCGGCAGCCTGTACGCGCCAATGGCTTTCGGCCAGTGGCAGCCTGATGGTGAGCTCAAGCACCAGATCGAGGTGCTGCTCGACGAGCAGTATAAGAAGGTCAAGGTGCTGCTCGAAGCCAACCGGGAGTCCGTTACCGCCATCGCCGAAGCGCTGCTTATCCGCGAGGAGCTGGATGGCGATGAGGTGCTGGAGATCGTGCGCGAGGTGGAAGAGCGCATCGCCCGCCGCGCTGCCGAGGAGCGTGAAGGTGCTCCCGTCCTGGTGGGCGCCGGCACCAGCAAGGAGGCCGGCGAGGCCAATGGCAACGGCCACGGTGAGACGGCCATTGGCCCGGGCTATGAGTCGTCCCCGCCAACGGAAGGCGACGGCCACGCTGGCGGTAACGGCTACAGCGGACCCAGCTCGCCACCGGAAGCCAACGGCCACGGCCACTATCCCGGGGCAACGCTCGGTTGAGTCCGGAAGAAACTCCGGAATTCAGGCTTCGCCGGGTTCAGAAGTCGGTCATAGAGCTGACCGTCGACCTCACCATCGCCTGGCTCAAGCGCGTTGAGGGCACTGCCGACGGACGCGATCCCAAAGAAGTAGTCCAGGCGCTGAACGAGTTCTACAGTGCGGTCCAGCAGCATCATGAGTCCGAGATGGACGCCGAAGAACAGCGCGAGCGGGTACCCGCTCACTAGCAGCTTCGAAGCGACGAACAGGGGCAGGTTTTCAAGCCTGCCCCTTTTTGCTAGGCTACGGCCAGCGCGATGTCGATCATCACCATCTCCCGCGGCTCACTCAGTGGCGGACAGGAGCTGGCCGAGCGAGTAGCCGGACGCCTGGGCTATCGCTGCGTCAGCCGCGAGGTGCTGCTCGAGGCCGCCAAGCGCTACGGCGTGCCGGAGCCCAAGCTGTCCGAGCTGTTCGAGAAGAAGCCGAGCTTCTGGGAATGGCTTACCCGATCGCGCGAGCGCTACATCGTGTTCGTCCAGGCCGCTATGTGCGAGTTGGCCCAGGAAGGCCAGTTGGTGTACCACGGGCACGCGGGCCAGCAGCTGCTTGCGGGAGTGGGCCACGTACTCAAGGTGCGGCTCATCGCACCGTTGGAGCGCCGCATCCGAGGCGCCATGGAGCGCGAGAAGCTGGATCGCGAAGCGGCCACCAAGTACGTCGAGCGCATCGACGACGAGCGTTACCACCGCATGCGCGAACTGTTCGAGGTCGACTGGCGAGACCCAGCTCTGTACGACGTCGTGCTCAACGTCGAGCGGATGAGCCTGGGTACCGCCGCCGAGATCGTGATTTCGCTGGCCCAGCAGCCGGAGTTCCAGCCTACGGCCGAGTCGACCAGAGCTCTGCAAGACCTAACAGTGGGCGCTCGCGTAAAGGCTACCCTGCTGGCCGATCCGGCCACGAACGATATCCCACTGCAGGTGGAGGCCAGCGAGGGCGTAGTGCGCATTAGCGGCATCGTGACGGCCATCGACGATGGCCAAATCGAAGACACGCTGCGTGACAAGGCCATGACCGTACCTGGCGTGCGCAGTGTGATCCTGGACGTGCAGTTCCGGCCGGTGCTCGCTCACCCCGGCTGATCCCTCAGCTCCGCCACCAACGCACGCTGTAGATCGCCAGCCCCAGCCCCGCCAGCAGCAGAAGCAGCTCCCCCGCTAATCGCGGCACGTTGATGCCGCCCTGGCGTGGCTGCGCCGCCGACGCCGGAGTTCCACCCGCAAAAGGCGCCGGCAACGTCGCCCCTGACGAAGCGGCGTTAGCGGCAGCGGAGCCAGGCGCCAGACCTGGCCCCCCGCTAGGTTGTGCTCGCGCTCCCGCTTGCGCTGGGGCGGCCCCTTGGGCGGGCGCCTGTGCCGCGGCGCTCGCCGCTGGTCGCGCCGCGGCTTGGGCGGAGGCCGCTGCCTGGATGGGCACCGGCTGAGCGCGTGCTGGCGCGGACGCCACATCCAGCGCCGGCGCCGCCACCGACGTGGTGTTGCGCGGCAAGCCTTGGACGATGAGCGAGACGCCAACTGCCGCGACCACCAGCGCAGCCGCTGCCGAGCTGAGCGCTCGGGCGAAGCCTCCGATCGTTCCACTCAAAGCTGCCGGACGCTCAGGTCGCGGCCCCAAAACGAATGAGCGCGGCGGTTGCCGTTGCGGCAGCCGGCCCAGCATGCCCTTCAGGGCACGCAGCTCCTCCAGCTCCGCGCCGCACTCCGCGCAGGCTCGCACGTGATCCTCGACCAGCTGCCGCTCAACGGGCGTTACCTGCCCGTCGAGGTACGGCGAGAGCAGCTCCGAAACGTGATCCAGCGTGTTAGTCCCCATCCTTCCGACGAAATTCGGGCCGCAGCAGTTCCCGCAGGTGGGCCCGGGCGCGACTCAGACGCGACTTGACCGTGCCCAGGTTCAGGTCCATGGCTTGCGCTGCCTCCTCATAGTCGAGGCCCTGCACATCCACCAGCAGAACGCACAGCCGCTGATCAGCCGGCAGCTGGCCGATGGCGTGCTCGAGGGCGGCGATGGTCTCGGCGCTCAACGCGGCCTCCTCCGGCCGCGGGCTGGCGTCGACCACCAGCGGCTCATCGGGCAGCGAATCCGCCGGACGCCGCTGCCGCTGGCGCAGCTGGTCATAGCACTGGTTGGCGGCGATGCGCAGCAGCCAGCCACGAAAGGCGCCGCCGCGGAAGCTCTTGATTGACCGGTACGCGGCAAAGAACGTCTCCTGGCTGGCGTCTTCCGCGGATTGCGTGTCGCTCAGCATTCGCAGGCAAAGGTTGTAGACGGCGCCCTCATAACGCACTACCAGCTCATTGAAGGCACTGAGCTCGCCGGCCTGGGCGGAGGAAACGAGAGAGCTATCAGCTATCAGCTATCAGCTCTCAGCGATGGGGTGGAACCAATTCGGCCTGCAAGTCGTCGTTAGGGTAGCTCGAAATCAAAGGAGGTCATTCATGAAGCTCAAGCATCTGGTCTTCGTTCCCCTGTTGCTGGCCCTGGCAGGCTGCGGGTCGGCGACAACCACCGGCGCGCCGGCGCAATCGGCCCCGCCCACGGCGGGGACAGCCGACGTCAAGCCCGGGCCGAACGCGTCGCCGGCTGGAGGCGCCGTGGCGCAGGGCCGGGCCGCGGGCGCACCCGCGCCGGCCGGCGCCCCCAATCCGGCAGCGCTCCAAGGCGCGGCGGCGCTGCAACCGCTGCCGCCGCTGAACCGCATGATCGTCAAGAACGCCAACCTCAGCATCACCGTCGAGGAGCCGGAGGCCAGCCTGGGCCAGGTCGATCAACTGGTCAAGACCGCCCGCGGCACCATT
>WNEY01009669.1_pt1 | contig 11792 bp, 11 predicted proteins | sample 5400531 | NCBI WGS metagenome assembly WNEY01 (sample SAMN13153338, study PRJNA577476) | soil metagenome | isolation source: 200 cm saprolite under Douglas fir tree site 1 | place: USA:California | collected 2015-04-18
CGGCCGGCACCCTCCTCGTTACCGAGGCGGGCGGAACCTTGTCCGATATCGACGGCCGACCTTGGACCATCCATTCGGATTCGGTCGTCGCCGCCGCCAATGCCCATCTCCACCGGGAGCTGCTCGACCTTGCCCGGCCCGTCTTGGACCTTCCGCTCTGAGACCCGTGATCGCCGGGCGCTGTCGCGTCACTCCTGGCCGAGATAATCGTGGACGGCATTTATCGAGCGGGCAGGACCGCGTCCGGTGTGTCCGACACGCTGATTGTCGGATAGCCGCGATCGCGCCAAGCGTGGAAGCCGCCGGCCAGCGGACGGACCCGTTCGATGCCACGGCGTCTCAGGATCAGCGCCACCCGGGCGCTGGACGCCTCGTTGGGTCAGGTGCAGTAAAGCACGATGTCCCGGTCGCGAGGGACCTCCTGATGGCGCGCTTCCAGCTCTTCGATCATCAGGTGGAGCGCGCCCGGGATGATGGTCGGCTCGCTCTCGAACTCCACCCGGTGGCGGACATCGATCACCATCACGTCCTCCCCGCTATCGAGCTTGGCCTTCAGCTCTTCCGGGGTGATTCGCGCGATCCGGATCCGCCGCAGAAACCGTTGCCGCGCGATGTACTTCCACGCGATGTAGGCGGCGAGAGCCGCCGCCAGCAGCGCGACGAGCCAACCGCCCAGGCGCATGGCGTAGCTCGCCACCAGTTCCAGCTGGCGGCTGAACAGCCAGCCGAGACCGACAAAGGCGCCGGCCCAGATGAGGCCGCCGAGGCCGGTGAAGACCATGAAGCGCGCGAAGCGCATGCGCACGATGCCGGCAAGGGGCGGCGCCGCGGTGCTGTAGCCCGGCACGAACTTGGCGATCAGGAGCGAGCGCGCGCCTCGTCGGCTGAAGGTCTCCTCGGTGCGCCGCACGCACGAGTCGGGCTCGAGCGAGATCCGGCACAAGAAGCCCAGGACGCGGCCGCCTCCAAGGCGGCCGATCCAGTACCAGATCACGTCGCTCACGAGCGAGGCGATCCCCGCCAAGACGAGGACGAGGACGAGGCTCAAGCGGCCGGTCCCCGCCATCGCGCCTGCGGCGAGCAGTACTGGCATTGCGGGTATCGGCAGCCCGATCTGCTCGGCGAACACCCAGCCGAAGACGACCAGGTAGCCGTAGCGGACGAGAACGTCGACGAGGTCGTTCATGGACGTCAGGAGCGGCCGGGCGCCGTCATGGTGGCAGGCTATTCGCCTGGTCTCACGAGGTCAAGGGGACAAAGACCTGCTCGCCGGTGTGCTGACCGTTGGCCCTCCGAAGTTGTCCGTGGCAGAATCATCGCGTGACCATCTCCACACGGCTCGCTGCGCTCAGTGTCGTCGTTGCCATCGGCGCCGTCGCGGCCTACGTGTTCCTCCTCAGGGTCGCGGTCGTCCGGAATCATCCCGAGGGCTACGTCGTCGCGTTCGCGCTGGCCACGGCGCTGGCGGCGCTCGCCGTGGTCCGCGCGCGGGATCGGCGGTGGCCCGCCTGGCTGGCCCTCGGGCTCTCGAGCCTCCTGCTGCTGGGCGGCGCTTGGTTCAACTTCGTCCTCGCGCTTGTGCCGACCACCCCGACGGCCCTGCGGGTGGGCGAGCGGCCGCCCGAGTTTACGTTGCCCGACGCGGCCGGCCGTCCGGTGTCCCTCGCGGACTATCGCGGCAAGAAACCGGTCGTGATCGTCTTCTACCGCGGCTACTGGTGACCGTTCTGCATGGCAGAGCTCCAAGGACTTGGAGCCCAGCTGTCGGAGGCCGAAAAGACGGGCGTCGAGATCGTCGCCATCTCGCCCGATCCCAACGAGCAGAGCCAGAAGGTCGCCGAGGGACTGCGCCTCGGCTACCGGTTCCTCGACGACCGCGACCTCGCCGTGACGCGGCGCTATGGTCTGGTGCACGCGGGCGCAGGGCCGGACGGGCAGGACGTCCCGCGCCCGGCGACGGTCGTGCTGGATCGCGACGGGGTCGTGCACTGGTTCTCGGTCAGCCGCAACTTCCAGGTTCGACCCGACCCGGACGACGTCCTTCGCGCCGTACGTGCGCTCTAGTTCGCCGGCAATGGTGCAAGCCTCCGCAGAGACTTGGGGGCGGCGCGCGGCGCCGCCCCCGCCACTGGGGATCAATCCGACTACTGGGTGGCGAAACAGTAGAACAAGCCGTTGCCGCCGGTGCTCTTCAGATCGTTCTGGCTGCAGCCGCCGTCCGGTCCGCGTGAGGGATGGGAGGAGTTCCAGGACTTCGACGCATCGTCGTCGCGCAGGCCCTGCCGGTCATGATGGCCGACCATCGCTGATCCCTGGCCGCTCTTCGTCCAGTTGCCGCAGGTGCGATCCTCGCCGGCCGCGAACGCGGTGCCGTCCGGCTGGGAGCCGGTGAGGATATCGTGCATGTTCGGCGTGTCGCCGCGGCCGTTGACCATCTCACCCTTCTCGGTCAGCGCCGTCTGCTTGGTGATGTTGTTCGTGCCGTGCAGCTCGGCCGCGTCCTTCGCGATGACGACGCCCTTGGCGTTCTGCCAGGGGCCGCTCCCGATGCGGTCGCGCGCGTTGACGGCGCCGGACCCTTGCGTGCTCAGATACGCGTGCCAGGTCTTGCCGACCGCGCCCGCCGCCTGCGCGCGCGCCTGACAGATCTTGTCCGCGCCGGCGAGACCGCCGAGGTCGGCGCCATGTCCGGAGCCGGCGCTGGTGACGAAGAAGCTCATGTTGGCCCCTTGCGCTTGCGCGGCGGCAGCCACGCCGAGCCCCAGCAACGCAATTGTTACGAGGATCGATACACGCAGTCTGCTGGTCATGTCACGCCTCCCTGGGTCCACGTTCGAACGCCCGGAGTATCATACGTCGGACATCGAGACGCGGAGGGAACGAAGGTCAACCAGGAGAGACTGCCCATGTCGAGGCTCGCTCTGCTCGTCACCACGCTGCTCGCCGTCGTGCTGTTCGGCATCACCGCCTGGGCGCAAGCTCCGCGCGACGTGGTCGTCGTCGGAATGGAGGCGGAGCCGCCCGGGCTCGATCCTGGCCAGGCGCTCGGGCTCCACACGCTCAGGGTGACCGCCGAGATCTTCGAGACGCTCGTGGCCACGCCCGACGACAGCACGGAGGTCGTTCCGGGACTCGCGGAGTCCTGGACCACGTCGTCCGACGGGCTCACGTGGACGTTCAAGCTGCGCAAGGGCGTCCGCTTCCACGACGGCACGCCGCTCGACGCCGCGGCCGTCAAGTTCACCTTCGACCGCGTCATCGATCCCGCCCACCCGCACGCGAAGAGCGGCAAGTGGTCGTTCGTCACCGGCTATCTCTCCAGCGTGAAGTCGGTCGAGACGCTCGACGCGCAGACCGTGCAGTTGCACCTGAAGTATCCGACCAGCTCGCTCCTGGCGCTGCTCGCGCTGCCGAACTGCGCGATCGTCAGTCCGGCGGCCTTCACGAAGGCGCCCGCGGATTTCGATATGAAGCCCGTGGGCAGCGGCCGCTACACGCTCGAGTCCTGGGAGCGGGGAAGCCGCCTCGTGCTGCGCCGCAACGACGACTACTGGGGCGACAAGGGCAAGCCGCAGACGCTGGTGTATCGAGGCATCGCGGAGGCCAACGCCCGCGTGACCGAGCTGCTCACGGGCGGCGTGGACCTCATCCTGCCGATCCCGCCCGATTTCGTCGCGCGGCTCGAGAAGACGGCGGGCGTCACCGTCCACAAGAAGACGGGCCTCACGGTGTGGTACGTCGGCTTCAACGTCGAGAAGAAGCCGTTCACCGATCGCCGCGTACGCCAGGCCTTCAACCACGCCGTGAACAAGGACGCGATCGTTCGCGACATCCTCAAGGGGACCGGGATCGCCGCGGTCGGCCCGCTGCTCCCCGGCACGTGGGCGTTCGAGCCGAACGTGCGCAAATACGCCTACGATCCGGCGGCCGCACGGAAGCTTCTCGCCGAGGCCGGCTACCCCAATGGGCTCGAGGTGGACTTCTGGGTGCCGGAGTCGGGCTCCGGCATGCAGGCGCCGGTCGAGATGTCGACGGTGATCCAGGCGAACCTGGCTGCCGCGGGCGTCAAGGCATCGCTGAAGACGTTCGAGTGGGGGTCGTATCTCGGCAAGATCCGCGCGGAGGCGCCGGCGATGTTCGCGCTCTCGTGGTTCCTCAAGTCGGAGGATCCGGATCTCTCGATGTACCCGCTCTTCTACTCGAAGAATCAGCCGCTGCCGAACCGGTCGAACTACAACAACCCCGAGGTCGATCAGCTCCTCGTCCAGGCGCGCCAGGTCGCCGACCGCGGCAAGCGCGCCGAGCTGTACCGGAAGGCGCAGCGCCTCATCGTCGAGGACGCGCCCTGGCTCTTCGTCGACCACGAGATCCAGGTCGTCGCCACGCGCGCCGCCGTGAAAGGCTTCAGGCTCCACCCGAGCGGCTTCGACCTGCGCGTGGAGCGCGTGACGAAGGAGTAGGGGACGACGAAAGGACTTCGACGAGTCACGCGCAATGCGGTCGTCGTGCTCGGCGCCGCGTTCGCGCTGGCGATCGTCGGCGTGGCCCTGTTCGCGGGCGCGCTCGCGCCGCACCCGCCGGACGAGCAGAACTTCGATCTCATCGAGGCGAAGCCGAGCGCGCAGGCTTTCTTCGGCACCGATCGCTTCGGTCGCGACGTCCTGAGTCGCGTCATCCACGGCGCGCGCGTCTCGCTCTACGTCGCGGTGATGTCGATCGGGCTCGCCATGCTCGTGGGCGGCGCGCTCGGTCTCACGGCCGGCTATGCCGGCGGCGCCTGGGACAACACGATCAACCGGGTGATGGACGTGTTCTTCAGCATCCCCGGTTTGCTGCTCGCCGTCGGGATCGCGGCAATGCGCGGCCCCGGTGTCAACAGCGCGGTCGTCGCGATCACCATCGTATACACGCCGCTCTTCGTGCGCGTCATGCGCGCGCCGGTCCTGGCCGAGCGCGAGAAGGACTACGTGGAAGCCGTGCGCGCGCTGGGCGCGTCGCGTCTGGTCATCGTGCTCAAGCACGTGCTGCCGAACGTGATCTCGCCGTTCGTGGTGCAGGGCACGGTGGCGTTCTCGCAGGCGATCCTGATCGAAGCCTCGCTGTCGTACCTCGGGCTCTCCGCGCAGCCGCCCACGCCGTCGTGGGGCAACATGCTCAACGAGGGGCGGACCTATCTCGAGACCGCGCCGTGGATCTCGGTCTTTCCGGGCGTCGCGATCATGATCGCCGTACTGGCGTTCAACCTGATCGGCGACGGCCTCCGTGATGTGCTCGATCCGAACGCATAAAGGAGATCACGCATGACCACCATGACTCGTCGCCGGCTCCTCCAGGCGGGCGGCCTCACGCTGGGCGCGCTCGCGGTGGACCGCCGCGCCTACGCGCAGGCGAAAGCGGGCGGCACGTTCGTCACCGCGCGCACCACCGAAGCGACCGGCCTCGATCCGCAGCTCGTGCCGGCGTTCTCGCGCAGCGCGCGCTCGCCGCTCATGTACAACCAGCTCGTCCGCTTCGAGCCGGACATGACGCCGGTGGGGGAACTGGCGGAGTCGTGGGACGTGAGCCGCGACGGGCTCACGTGGACGTTCAAGCTGCGGCAGGGGGTGAAGTTCCACGACGGCCAGGAGCTGACGTCCGCGGACGTGAAGTTCACGTTCGACCGGCTCTTCGAGAAGTCCCCGGGCAAGTCGGACTTCATCGCCGTCGACAAGGTCGAGCCGGCCGGGAAGTACGGCGTGAAGTTCACGACGAAGGAGCCCTTCGCCGGGCTGCTCGCCGCCCTCGGGGGCTTCTGGGGGTTCATCATCACCGAGGCCGGCGTGAAGAAGCACGGCGATCTCAACAAGGCCGCGGTGGGGACGGGACCCTACGTGCTCGAGGACTGGAAGGTCGAGCAACAGATGGTCCTCAAGAAGAACCCGAACTACTTCAAGACGGGGCTGCCGCACGTCGACCAGGTGATCCTGCGCGTGATCCCCGACGAGGCGAACATCGTCGCCGCGCTGCGCACGGGGCAGATCCACCACGCGTTCATCGAGGACAACAAGAATTTCAATCTCCTGAAAGACGAGAGGACCCTGACGGGCTACCGAAGCTCGCGGCTGGGCTACGACTACCTGAACATCACCGCAACCCGCGGGCCGCTCAAGGACGTGCGCGTGCGGCAGGCGATCTCGTGGGCCGTCGACCGCTCGCAGGTGTTGCGTATCGCCACCGCGGGCTTGGGCCGCCTCACGGCGCCCGCGACCGCGCCGATGAAGCAGTGGCAGCTGCCGGAAGAGCAGTGGATGCGCTACTACAAGCCCGACCTCGACAGGGCGAAGAAGCTGATGGCGGAGGCCGGCGTGGCGAGCGGCTTCACGGTGAAGTGCATGGTGATCCCGACCTTTCCGACGATGGTCTCGGGCGCGCCGGTCATCGCCGCGCAGCTCAAGCGCATCGGCATCACCATGGACATCGAGAACGTCGAGTACGCGCTCTGGATCAAGCGCTGGCTCGCGCACGACTTCGACATGACGATGAACACCACGCCGGGCTACGCCGATCCCGACACGGCGTTCTTCCGCGCGCTGCATTCCACGAAGGGCCAGAACTGGAACAGCTGGAGCGTGCCGGAGCTCGATGCGCTGCTGGAGGAGGGCCGGCGTACGATGGATCAAAAGAAGCGCAAGGAGATCTATGACAAAGTCCAGATCATGATCCTGGAGAACGTGCCGCATCTCTGGCTCTTCTCGGCGGACACGATCGACTTCACGCAGGCGACGGTGAAGGGCTTCCGCCAGCATCCGACCACGCTCCTCTACGGCCTCGAGGGCGTGTCCATCGGATAGATGACTCGTTACGTCGTTCTCCGCCTGTATTCCATGGGCCTGACGCTCGCGGGGTTGTCGGCGCTCGTGTTCCTGATGCTGCGGCTGGTCCCGGGCACCGTGGTCGAGCAGATGATCGGCGCCGACGCGATCGTCAGCCCGGCCATGGTGGCCGAGCTCACGCGGTTCTTCGGGCTCGACCAGCCGTGGTGGATGCAGTACGCGCGCTGGATCGCGGATCTCGGCCACGGCAACCTCGGCACGTCGTGGCGGACGGGCAAGCCGGTCCTCTCGCTCATCGTCGAGCGGCTGCCGGTGACGCTCGAACTGACCACGCTCTCGGTGGCGTTCGCGCTGCTGCTGGGTATCCCGGCCGGAATCGTTTCGGCGACGCGTCGCGATCAGGCCGTGGACAACGTCACGCGCGTGGGCACGCTGCTCGGGCTCTCGATTCCCGTGTTCTGGCAGGGCACGATGCTGATCCTGTTCTTCTCGATCTATCTCCGCTGGATGCCGCCGGTCGTGTGGGTGGACTTCTTCAGCGACCCGCGCCGTAACCTGACGATCATGGTATTGCCCGCGCTCTGTCTCGGCACCGCGAGCGCGGCCAACATCGCGCGGACCACGCGCTCGTGCATGCTCGACGTGCTGCGCTCGGAGTACATCCGTACGGCGTCCGCCAAGGGCCTCGCGGATCGCCTCGTCGTCCTCAAACACGCGCTGAAGAACGCGCTGATTCCGATCGTGACGGTGGCCGGACTGCAGATCGGCATCCTGCTCGGCGGGACCGTCGTGGTCGAGGAGGTCTTCACGCTGCCCGGCGTCGGCCGCCTCGTGCTGTGGTCGATCTACCAGCGCGACTATCCGCTCACGCAGTCGACGATCCTGTTCGTCGCGGTGATGTTCATGACGATCAACCTCGCGGTCGACGTGCTCTACGGGTATCTCGACTCGACCCGCGCATTCGCTACAGCGGATGAGCGGGAAGGAGCTATGCCAGGCGAGCGACGACGCCCGACTCCAGGCGGTAGACGGCCTTGATCAGCGCCAGCTTCTCCGCCTGGACCAGCTCGGCCAGCACCTTGCTCTTGGCCAGCACCGTCTTGGCGACGTGGTGCACGCTGGCCTCCACGCCCAGGCGCACCAGCTCGTCACCGTTGGCCTGATCACGCAGCGGCTTCAGCGCGGGGTTGATGCGGCTGACGATCGCCCGGAGGTTCCGGCTCTCGAGCTTGCCGCCGGCGGCCGCGGCGGAGACTGCGCCGCACTACCCGGCTGTCGGAGCAGGCCAGGACGATGACCTTGGGCTGCTGCCCCCTGGCGAGATCCACGCGGAGTGGAACCAGCACCCGGTCGCGGGGCTTGCCCTCGGATGTCCGCCGCCGCGCCCGCCCTTCCTTGGGCTTCCCGCCGGCGACCGGGGTGGGCGCGGGAGCCTTCTCGGCCGCGCCTGGAGCCCTTCAGTCCACTCGGTCGGCCCTCAACTCAGCGCAGCTCCCACCGCGTTCACGTACAGCGCATAAATCGACGTGCTCCCAGTCATGAACAGACGGTTGCGCTTCGTGCCGCCGAAGCAGAGGTTCGCGATGACTTCCGGCGTATGGAGGAACGCCAGCACATCGCCGCTGGGCGCATGGACGCGCACGCCGTTCGTGTCGACCCCGCCCCAGCCCCAGCCGCACCAGACGTTCCCGTTGGTGTCGCAGCGGATCCCATCGGTGAACCCGGGCTTGAAGTCGGCGAACACCTTGCCGTTCCGCAAGGCGTTGTTCGCGACGTCGAACACGATGATGTTGGCAGGATACTGCGACCCGTCGGTCGCTCCGGTGTCCACGACGTAGCATTTCTTGAAGTCGGGCGAGAAGCAGATGCCGTTCGGGCGTCGCATCGGGCCTTCAGCCGCGACGGTCGCCTTGCCGCCGGGATCGATGCGATAGACGCGCGTGGGTAGCTCGAACTCGGCCTTGTGTCCCTCGTACGGCCCGAGGATGCCGTAGCCCGGGTCGGTGAACCAGATCGAGCCGTCGGAGTGGACGGCGGCATCGTTGGGCGCGTTGAGCTTCTTGCCTTCGAAGGTGTCGGCCAGAACGGTCCACGTGCCGTCGTATTCGCGGCGGCGCACGCGGCGCGTGTCGTGCTCCATCGCGATCAGCCGGCCCTGGTTGTCGCGCGCGTGTCCGTTCGAATAGCCGGACTCGGTCTGGAACACGCTGACGTGGCCGTCGTCCTCGATCCATCGCAGCGTGCGGTGGTTCGGGATGTCGCTCCAGATGAGACTGCCCCAGTCGCCCATCCACACGGGGCCCTCGCACCAGAGCGCGCGATCGTTGCCCATCCCGTGCCAGATGCGTTGCAGCGTCGCGTTGCCCTGCATTCCGGTGAAGCGCTTGTCCTTGACCTCCCACGCCGGCTCCGGGTAGGTGACCGGCGTGTCGCCGGTCCAGTCGCGGTCGCGGGCGAACTTGTCGGCCGCCGAGGCGAGCGGCCCGGCGGCGACGGTCGCTGCGGTGGCCGCCGTGGCGGCGAGAAAGGTGCGTCGACTCGTTTCCATGGCCGTCCTCCTGTGCGGTTCTGCGGCAATTACTAATGCCTCGATCGCGAGACGCGCAAGACGCATTGCGCTACTGCTTCAAGGCGCTGGAGGCGAACGCGCTTGGGCTACGCGCGAGCCCGCCGCGCCACGCGTGCCTCGACCAGCAGCACGCACAGCACCACGATCGCCTGGAACACGGCCCCCGCGCTGGCCGGCAGCTTCACGCTCCGCTGGAGCGAATCGGCGCCGACCATGAGGATGGCCACCAGGACCGAGGCGACTCCTACGCCCAGCGGGTGCATGCGGCCCAGCACGGCGATGAGAATCGCCATCGCGCCGTAGCCGGGAGTGAGCCCGAGGATCAGGCGGTTGTGATAGCCGACGACCTCGATGGTGCCGGCGAGTCCTGCGAGAGCGCCGCTGAGCGCCAGCGTCACCAGCGTGATGCGGCCGAGGCGCACGCCGCCGAGCGTGGCCGCGCGCGGGTTGTCGCCCGCCGTGCGGATCTCGTACCCGAGCAGCGTACGCCCGAGGAGGACGGCGACGGCCGCCGACACCACGACCGCGATCAGGATTCCCGCGTGCGCGCCGGCCGCGGGGAGCAGCATGGGCAGCGTCGCGCTTTCCGGCAGGACGCGCGTGATGGCCTCACCCGTGATCGGGTCGTTCCACGGCCCGGTGGCGATCCACTCGGTGAGGTAGTAGGCGACGAAGTTCAGCATCACGGTGACGAAGATCTCGTTGACGCCCCACCGCGCACGCAGCGCGCCGGGGACGGCGCCGAAGGCCGCGCCGCCGGCGAATCCGGCCAGGAGCGCCAGCGGCAGCATGATGACGAGGGGCAGCGCGCCGCCGACGGCGAAGGCGACCCCGGTGGCGACGATGGCGCCGGCGTACATCTGGCCGTCGACGCCGATGTTGAAGAAGCCGCCCTGGCGGGCCAGCATCACCGCCATGCTCCCCAGCAGGAGCGGCGAGATCTTGTTGAGGGTCTGCGCGATGCCGGCGACGCTGCCGAGCGAGCTCGAGAGGATCGTCCCGAAGGCGAGGACGACGTCCCCCCGCATGGCGACGATGAAGAGCGCGCTGACCGCGGCGGCCAGCGCGACGGCCACGACGTAGGTGAGGGCGCCCGTCATCTACGTCGCCGGCTCTGCGGCCACGCCGGCCATGAGGCGCCCGATGACGTAAGGATCGAAGCGCTCGCGCGGCAGGTCGGCGACGATCGTGCCGCGGAACATGACCACGATGCGGTGGCAGAGCTGCCTCAGCTCGTCGAGATCCTCGGAGATCAGCAGCACGCCACCGCCCGCCACCGCGAAGGCCAGGCACCGGCGGCGGACGAACTCCGTCGCGCGCACGTCGAGCCCGCGCGTCGGGTTGGTGGCGACGAGGAGGCGCCCGCCGACCGCCCGCGCCTGGGCCATGGCGCGCGCGACCAGGACCTTCTGGATGTTGCCGCCCGACAGCTCGACGGCCCGGGCGTCCTCGCTCCGGGCGCGGATCGCGTATTCGGCGATGGCGGCGCGCGCCAGCTCTCGCGCGCGCCCGCGGTCGAACGTGAAGCGCCGGGCGAACGCGAACGGGTGCAGGCCCAGCACGAGGTTCTCGGCCACCGACAGGCCGGGCAGGAGACCGTCGGCGATCCGATCCTCCGGGATCACGACGAGGCCGGCCGCGATGCGGGCCCGGACGGAGGCGGCCGTCACGTCGCGGCCGCCGAGCAGGATGCGCCCGCCGGCAGCGCGGAGCGCGCCCGCCAGCGCATCGGCCAGCTCGCGCTGACCGTTGCCGGCGACGCCGGCGACGCCGACCACCTCGCCGGCGTCGACCCGGAACGAGCAGCTGGTGAGAACCGGCCGCCCGCGCTCGCCCTGCACCGCGAGATGACGCACGTCGAGCACGGTGTCGGCGGTGGCGGCGTGGACGACCGCGCTCGCGGTCTGGAGACGCTCGCCGATCATCAGCTCGACCAGGCGCCCCTCGTCCATCTCGGCGCGCTCGAGCGTGGCCACGCGAAGGCCGCCCCGCATGACCGTGACGCGGTCGCAGTTGGCGAGGATCTCGCGGATCTTGTGGGTGATGAAGATGACCGTGAGCCCCTGCTCGGCCATGGCCCGGAGCGTCCCGAAGAGCGTGTCGACCTCCTGCGGCGTGAGCATGGTCGTGGGCTCGTCGAGGATCAGGATGTCGACGCCGCGGTAGAGCGCCTTCAAGATCTCCACCTTCTGCTGCACGCCCGCGGCGAGCTGGCGCACTTCGGTGTCGAGGTCGACGGTGAGCCCGAAGCGCGCGGCGACGGACTCGACCTCTTTCCGGTGGCGCTCGGGGCGGAGCCACAGGCGGCCGCCTTCGCGCCCCAGCAGCACGTTCTCGAGCGTGCTGAAGTTGGGAATCAGCTCCACGTGCTGGTGGACCATGCCGATGCCGTAGCGGAGCGCGTCGCTCGG
>WNEY01003497.1_pt1 | contig 11791 bp, 10 predicted proteins | sample 5400531 | NCBI WGS metagenome assembly WNEY01 (sample SAMN13153338, study PRJNA577476) | soil metagenome | isolation source: 200 cm saprolite under Douglas fir tree site 1 | place: USA:California | collected 2015-04-18
CTGCTGCAGCGCGGAGACTCGGCGACGCAGGCCCCTTGAACTCTGGCCACTGGACGGCGTATACAGAGTGGCGCTAGGCCCCAACCACTGGTTCTCGAGGAAACCGCATGCGTATGGCTTTGCCCAGCATCGTCGTCATTCCTCTGCTCGCCGCCTGCGTCGCTCCCACCCCGGGCGCGGTCCGGCAGGTGCCGGATCCCGTCTCCACGCGCTACATCAATCCCGGAACGCTCGCGGCGCTGCCGGGCTTCACGCACGCCGTGCGCATCGGCCCGACGCTGTACGTGTCGGGCGAGATCGCTCTCGACAGCACCGGCCGGCTCGTCGGCCCCGGCGACCTGGGCGCCCAAGCCGCCCAGGCGTTCGCCAATCTGGCGACAGTATTACGGATCGGCGGAGCGACGCCGGCCGACGTGGCCAAGTTGACGATCTACGTGGTGAACTATTCGCCCAAGGATCTCGATGCCATTCGGCAAGCGGCGCCCGACTTCTTCCCGCAGCGGAACCCGCCGGCGGGAATCGCGATTGGGGTGCAGTCGCTGCCGCAGGAGGGACTGCTCATCGCCGTGGACGCCACGGCGGTGGTGCGGGCGATGATTCTGCCACGCGACCAGCGCTCGCGGGAACGGCCCTACTAGCTCACTTCCCGAAGAGCCCCGAGAAGAACGGCAGCACGATCGACACGGCGATCAGCACGATGATGATCCACTCGAGCAGCTCCATGCGCTGCGTCGCCGCCCGGTCCGCCAGCTTCCCGTAGATGCCGTCGAGCGTCTGCAGCTTGCGAGTGATGCTCACGTCCCACTCCGCGAGATGGAAGCGACGCGACGCGTGGCCGTACACGCGCGTGAGAAACTGCTCGCCGATCAACTTCAGGGCGTTCGTCACCTGCTCGAACAGGACTGCGGCGTCGAGCTGCAGCCGTCCGAGCCGTTGGAGCGGAAGCCGATAGGGACTGGGCAGGAACCGGCGCAGGCCGGGTGAGCGGCCGAGCAGGCTGTATGCCTGCTCCAGCGCCTCGTCGAGCTGGGCGTCCAGGTACCGCATCTCGAGCAGCTGCGTGTTGGCGAACTCGATCACCGCGCGCACGTCCTCCCCCTCCGGATCGAACAGCAGCGTCACGTCGGTGTCGATCAGCGTCGCGTCGTTCGGCCCGAACGAAAGGCGCGACGCGAGCGCATCGCTCACTTCCTGCTGCGACAGGGGGCGTGACTCGGCGCGCAGCACCTGAGCCACCGTCTGCGCATGCTCGGTCCACAGCATCGAGGCCTCCAGCGGCTCGCTGAACGCCTCGATCTGGAACACCACGTAGTCTTCGACGAAGTCGGCGAGGCGGGACCGAATCGCGCCATCGCCGAGCGCCTCGACCAGCTGTTGCACCCGGCGGCGCGAGTCTGCCTGGAGCTGCTCATTGCCGTACAGGATCGTGCTGAGTGCCGGGAGTCCCGTGAGCGGGCCCTGCAGGGGGATGGCGTAGCTCACGGATACGGCGCCGAAGTCGTACAGGACGAACTCGACGTGGGGCGCTGTGACGTGCTCACCGACGGCGAGCGACTCTGCCGGCTCGGTCACGCGCAAGGGCGCGGGGTCGTACTCGAAGAACGCCGGGGCGCGCCGCTTCTGCTTGACCGTCTGGCGCTGTGTGGCGCTCGCTAGCCGCCGCTCCGCCGCTGCGAGGTCGAACGCGTGCGCGACGTCGTAGGCGAACAGCACGTACCCGGTGCCTTCGGCGATTATCGGTGGGGGCATCGGCTAGGCCCGCTCCTTCCCTTCCCGCGCCACGGTGGGCGTCGCGAACGTCGGCGCCGCCAGCGGCGGGAGCCCCAGGTGCTCCCGCGCCCGGTTCAGCGCGTCGTCGATGTTGCCGTGAATGTTGTTCTCGCCCAGCTCGTCGTACAGACCCGCCCGCTCCAGCGCGACGACCGGCTGCGCGTGGACGTCCGAGAGGAGCACCAGCGAGCCGTCTCGCCGGCTGCGTCTGACGAGGTCGCGCAGCGCGTGCAGCCCGGTGGAGTCGATCGCGGGGACGTGCCGCATCCGCAGGATCAGCACCTTGGGCCGCACCGCGATCCGCCCCAACCGCTCCTTGAACGTCTCCGCCGCGCCGAAGAAGAACGGCCCGGTGATCTCGTACACCTCCACCCCCGGGGGCACGACCCGGCGCCGCACCGCGTTGGGATCGTTCTCGAAGTCGTCCTTGGGATCTTGCAGCTCGTGGGTGAGCACGCTGATGTTCGTCACCTCCGCCATGCGCCGCATGAACAGGAATGCCGCGAGCACCATGCCCACCTCGATCGCGACCGTCAGGTCCCACAGCACGGTCAGGAGAAACGTGGTGAGCAGCACGGCGACGTCGCTCTTCGGCGCCCGGAACTCGGCCAGGAACGTGCGCCACTCACTCATGCTGTAGGCCACGACCACCAGGATCCCCGCCAGCGTCGCCATCGGGATCAGCCCGGCCCAGCGGCCGAAGAACAGCGTGATGAGGAGCAGCGTGACCGCGTGCACGATGCCGGCGACGGGCGTGCGGCCGCCGTTCCGGACGTTCGTCGCCGTACGGGCGATAGCGCCGGTGGCGGGAATCCCGCCGAACAACGGCGAGGCGATGTTCGCGACGCCCTGCGCCACGAGCTCCATGTTCGAGCGGTGGCGGCCGCCAATCATGCCGTCCGCCACCACCGCCGAGAGCAGCGACTCGACGGCGCCGAGCAGCGCGATCGTGAATGCCGCGCCCATCAGCCCCGGCATCTGGTGGAAGGTGACCGCGGGAAGCGAGGGTGCCGGCAGGGCCGCGTTGATCACGCCGAACCGGCTGCCGATCGTGTCCACCGGCAGGTGTAGCAGCTGCACCGCCGCCGTCGTTACGATGAGCGCCACGAAGGGACTGGGGATGCGCCGGTTGAGCCGGGGCCAGAAGACGATGATGGCCAGCGTGACCAGCGATACCGCCACGGCCCACGGGTTCAGCGAGCCGAAATGAGCCGCGACCGTCCGCCAGCGCGCCAGGAACTCGGCGGGCACGGGGCCCTCGAGCCCGAGAAAGTCCTTCACCTCCCCCGAGAGGATGATCAGGGCAATCCCGCTCGTGAACCCGATGGTGACGGGATAAGGGATGAACTTGATCGCCCCGCCCAGCCGCGCGAGGCCGAAGCCCACGAGGATGACGCCGGCCATGAGGGTCGCCATCGCGAGGCCTTCCACCCCGTGTCGCTGCACGATCGCGTAGACGATGACGACGAACGCGCCCGTCGGTCCGCCGATTTGCACGCGCGAGCCGCCCAGGGCGGAGATGAGAAATCCTGCAATGATCGCGGTGAACAGCCCGCGCTCGGGGCTGACCCCGCTCGCAATCGCAAACGCGATGGCGAGCGGGAGCGCCACAATGCCGACGATGATCCCCGCGCTCAGATCGGTGACGAACTGGTCGCGGCTGTAGCCTTGAAGAGTGGTAACGAGCTTAGGAACGAGCCGGTCCAAACCTCCCCCCGAAGGCGGTTGTCGCGAGGCCGGAATCTAACAGGCCCGCCCCGGATTCCCTCAGCGTGCCAGGAGCGCGTCGATTGAGAACGCCCCCCCGCCGGTCACCATCAGGGCCGCCAGGGCGCCGAGGGCTAGCAGGTGGTACTCGAACCCCTCCTTGCCCGGCTGATGCTGCCCGCCCCAGTTCATGAAGAAGCCCGTGGACCGGTGCACCAGCAACATGGCCGCCACCATCACGCCGGCGAGCAGCAGCGCCACGATCCGCGTGCCCAGGCCCAGCACCAGCAGGACCGGCCCCACGGACTCTGCGAGAATCCCCAGCCACCCCGCCACCGTCGGGACTCCGAGGCCCTTGAAGAACTGAAGCGTTCCCGAGGGGCCGTACCCGCCGAACCAACCGAACAGCTTTTGGGCGCCGTGAGGGAAGATGACGACGGCGACGGCGATGCGCAGCAGCAGCCCGGCCACGCCGCCATCCGTATGGAAGATGAGATGTGCCATACTGTCCTCCGAATTATCTAGAATTCGAGATACTTGACATAGGAACCACCTCGGAACACGCAGCGCCGTCAGGAGGTTCCAACGATACGATGCGAGCAACCGCCACCCCGCGCCCCGACGCGGCACTCAAGTTATGGATCGTGCTCGCCCGGGCGTTCGATGCCGTGGAACGGCACTCGCGCGCGAGCATCGCCCGCTTCGGGCTTGGCACGACTGAGTTCGGGGTGCTGGAGGTGTTGTACCACAAGGGGGAGCTGCCGGTGTGCGACGTGCAACGGCGCATCCTGGTCGAGTCGTCCAGCACGACCTACGTCGTGGACAAGCTCGTGAAGCGCCGGCTGGTGCGGCGACGTCAGAGCGGGACCGACCGCCGGGTGGTTCTCCTCGCGCTCACCACCGCCGGGCGACGATTGATCCGGCAGATCTTCCCGCGGCACGCGCACGCCATGCGGCGAGCCGTCGCGGCGCTCCCGCCGCGCGAGCAGGCCCGGGCCGTCCGGTTGCTGCGCGCGCTCGGCCTGGGCGCGGCCGGGCGGCTGAAGGCTGCGGAGGAGGACTAGAGCCCCTGACGGAATCGCAGTCCCAGCGCGCGGTAACGGAAACTCGCGCTCACCACCCCGGCGGTAGCGGCCGCCGCACTATTCGTGATCGATCCTACGAGCGCGATCTCGTTGTTGGCACCCCAGCCGCGCGACAGCGAGACACCGACGTGCCATTCCGTCTGGCGTGGAGCCGTGGGCGCGGCGAATGCCTGTACCTGCTGCGACCCCAGCCCGCCATCGGCTCGCAGTCCCCAGCGCTGCCGCTGCCATTGGTAGACTCCGCGACCTTCGATCACGCTGAATCGGACCGGCGTGAAGTAGAGACCGGGCTTGGGCTCGCGATACCCCATCACGCGGGCAAACGGGCCGATCTGCAGTCCTTTCGCCACGCGACCGAGCACGGCACCCACCGCGGAGTAGCGGCGGTTCCCGTCTGAGAACCAGGCCCCGCCGCCTCCGGCCGAAACAGACCATCCGGCACCAGGCGACGCATCGAGACTCCAGTCGAGTGCGTCGATGGTCAGGTCCTGCTGCATCAGCCCGGCCGTCTCGTCGAATGGCGTGCGGCTGTAGCCGAGGCTGACGGCCGTGTAGCGTCCGGGACGCAGCCCGAGGCCGAGTTGCGCAGTCAGCGGTGTGCGAGCCCGTCCGCCGTCGGGCGCGACGCGTCGGGCGCCCAACCCCGCGCGAAGCACGGCGCCCTGCCCCAGCGCGGCAATCCCATACGCACCGCCGCCATAGCTGGTGCCGGACGTGATGACGTTGCCTGCGGCGTCTGAAAGCGTCGCGTAGCGCCAGCCCGCGTGTAGCGTGCCGCGGAGGTCCGAGCCGAGCGACGTCGAGATCGTCGCCTCCTGCGCCACGAACGCATTGTCGTCGGAGTCGCTCGCTCCATCCACTTTCGTCGCGATCTCCGGCCGGAGTGCGGCGCGCACCGCCCGCGCGAGATCACGGACCGTGCGGTCCTCGGGCGCGACCGCGCGCGCGCGGGTCGCATACACCGCCGCGAGATCGGGTTGACCCTTCCAGTAGAGGGTCTGTGCCAGCCCGACCAGAAGCTCGGGATCGTCGGGATGCCGTTCCAGGGCCGTGCGCCACAGACGCTCGGCCCGGTCCAGGTCCCCGCCCCAGGCCGTGACGCGCGCCCGCCCCGCCAGCGCATCCGCGCGGTCCGGGTATCGCGCCAGGACGGAGTCATACAACGCTTCCGACGCCGCCGTCCTGCCCGCCCACGCCAGGACCTGCGCGTGCGTCACCATGATGTCGGGGTCGCGAGAATCGATCCGTCGCAGCCTGACGAAGCGCGCCAGCGAACGGACCAGCTTGCCGTCCCAGCTGTCGAGGATCGCGAGCCGGTACAAGGCCCGCTGGCTCGTCGAGTCGGAGGCCAGGACGCGTTCATAGCTGGCGCGGGCGGCAGCGTAATCCCCTCGCTGGAACGCCTGGTCGGCCGCCGGCAGCTGCGCGGCCAGCGGGCGCACGAGTAAAGCGGCAACGAGTGCGAGGGCGACGTGGCGCGTCACCAGGACCCCCACACGTCGCGCATCGCCTCGTACGCGGGCTTCAAGCGCTCGTGCCACGTCGGCACCTCCCAGGTCGGCCAGGCGTAGGTCTGCCGGGGCTCGAGTCGCGCGACCACGCCACCACGGGACCGGCCCAGGGCCACGACGTCGAACCGAAACCCATCGGTCACGGCGGTCTCGAATATCCCGCTCCGCCGGTAGCGCACCATGACGTGGCGCGAGGACGGGTCCGTGACGTTCAGCAGCCCCCACGCGATCCGAACCTCCACGAGCCCCCCGCCCGTGCGGTCCACGTACCAGTCGACGAGACTCGACTCCTGCGCCCGGCCGTAGCGCAGCCGGCCGCGATTCACGCCCCGCGCCGGGTAGGTCCGGCCGCCCCGCGCGATCCGCCAGCGGTTGGTCGTGACGAACAACGAATCGAACGCCCCGTCGCGCCGGGCCTGGTCGACGGTCGCCGCTTCGTTATAGAAAGGATCGAGGCCCGTCGGCCCCATCCCCTGGCGCGGCCCCAAGAAGGGGTTGTACCACGGCGCCACCACGAGCTGGGCGTCAGTCGTGTCGTTCAGGACGAGCGCGAACTCGCATCCGACATCGCTCGACCCGACGACGCCCGGTAGCCGGTGGCCGCCCCGATCCCGACGATACGTGTCGATCCCGACCACGTAGCGCGCCGAGTCGAACCCCGGTCGGCCCGCCAGCGCCACATACAGATAGGATGGGTCGGCCCCGACGCGCAATACGAGCGAGTCGCCACCCTGGAGCAACGGGAGCGCCTGCCACACGGCTGGGTCGCCCCCGGGCTCAGGCGTCGCGCCAGCCGACACGCCCGCGTACTCGCCCATGAGCCCGTAGTGCTGCTCCGCGTCCTCCACGTTGTGCCACAGTCGGCTGCGCTTCGCCGGCACTTCCAGATCGATCGTGACCCAGGTGTGCTTGAACCACTCGTCGAGCCAGGCGAACAGCACTCCTCCCGCCGCCCCGGCGGCGCGCACCTCCCGAGTGAGCCGCGCGTCGATGTCGGCCATCGCGCGCTCGTCATGCCCGCCGTGCCCCAGCCCGTCCCCCTGCAAGTGCGACACGCCTCGCGACGAGGGAACGCCGTACTCGGCGATCAACAGCGGCCGCCCCGCATGATGCTGCTTGAGGGCGCGCAGGTAGCCGAAGTAGCGTGATCGGCCTTCGGCCGACCCTGCCGCGCTGTAGGCCGAGTCGAGATCGATGAAGTCTGGATAGTAGGGGTACGCGTGATACGATGCGAAATAACCGGCAAGGTTCGCGGGGGTGACGTGCACCAACATGGCGTCGAGCGATTCGCGGTCGTTGTCGTATTCCTTGAGCCGCGGATTGGGCGGGAAGCCGTAACGGCGGCGCAGCCGCTGCTCCTCCTCCAGGGTGGGCTCGGTCGGGTGGGCGAGCGGATCCAGCGTCGGCCAGTTGGTGTAGGCGGTGGGCCGCTGCGCGTGATAGGTGTCCCATTCGTACGTGAGCAGGTAATCGCACTGCTCCGCCATCCACGCGTCAGCCGGTGTGCCAAGGTCCACCGTCAGGAAGCGGCCCGCGAAGCTGGTCCGGTCGCGGCGGCGCGTGTTGTAGGCTCGGATCGAGAAGGGCTCCCACTCCCGGCCGAGGATGAATCCGAGCACGTGCTCGGACACGTCGCTGTCGTAACGGCCGAACGCATGACCGGGCCGCGCCGCGATAACCGCGCGCCCGTGCAGCAGGTCGACCACCCGGCGCATCTCAGCACGGAACGCCGTCTTCCAGGCGGGGGCGTCGTAGTCGTCGCCCGGCGGCAGCTCGGTCCACACGCCATGCACCAGCCACAGCGCGCGATCCGGGTGCGCGCTATTCCACGTCTTGAGCGCCCGGTAGAACGCGGGAGGGAGGATCGTGTAGACGCGGATGGCGTTGGCGCGCGCACCGGCGATCAGCTCGAGCCAGCGGCCGTAGGTCGAATCGCCGGTCGGAAACTCGGAGGGAAAGTGGCCCGGCAACGCGACCCCGAAGTTGATGCCCTTCACATAAAACGGTCGCCACCCGCCGTTCGTGTGGATCTCGAAGCCGTCCCCTGCCGTCCGGGCCGGCACATCAGGGTCGACCGGCCGTACGACGGCGGGGACTGCGAGCCCACTGTCGATCCCGAGCGCCAGGAGCTGGAGCTCGGCGTCCTCGTACCGCGGGGCGAGGCGTAGCGTGCGGCGCCATGCGTCCGCCGCCGCCGCCCGCTGGCCGACGCGCGAGCGGGCCAGGCCGAGCCCGTACCACGCCTCGGCGTCGGTCGCGTCACTCGCGACGGCCCGCTGGAATCGCTCGGCAGCGGCGCCCGGCTGGCCCTGCCGCAGGCGGACGAAGCCGAGCCCGATTTGCGTGGCGTGATCACCTGGGCACAGGGAATCGGCGACGGCGAAGTGCGTCGCTGCCCGCGCGATGGCCCCACGGCGGTACTCCTCCCAACCCGCGGTCGCCTCGCCAGCCACGGCCGCGGCGTGCAGGCACGCCGGGGGGACCTGCGAGGCGAGCGCCACGAGCAACATGAGCATTGACGGGTGGGTCAAGATAATGAAAAGCCGGGAGCGTGCCCGAATTAGTGGAACGTGACGCCCAGACCGAACTCGACGACGTTCTGCTTCCAACCGGTGGCGAACCTTCCCACCCCGCTCTCGTTCACGTCGCCCACGGCGCCATACACGTAGTTCACGACCGGCGTGAGGGACACGTCCCGGCCGACCCGGATGTCGTAACCCGCGCCGGCGGTGAACCCCCAACCCGTACCGTCGAAGGACGGAGCCGAATTGACGTGATAATTGGAGAATCCCAGGCCGCCGGTGACGAACAGCCCGCTCCTCACGGCAGGATAGAAGTACAGCGACGCCGTCAGGTTGGTCATGGTCTCGGTGGCCGAGCCGTCGGAATGCGACCAGCCGTTGATTGCCCCGCCGAGCAGCACGTTGCGGCTGGGTGCACCGCCGAGTTTCACGAACCCGGTGATGCCGTCGGTGCGTGGCCCGCTGCCGCAGCCGTCGCATGTGATGTTGGCCGAGCCATAGCCCAGGCCGAAGCCGATCCAGAAGCCGTCGCGGCGCTGCGGGTACTGCCCCTGGGCCGCGACCGCCGCGCAGGAAAGCGCGGCGAGCAGTCCGACGACTCGCGCTGTGTGCATGGAGCCCTCCCGTTCCCGGTGACGGCACGGGGTGAGGGCGAGTTCCATGCCGGAAGCGGCGAGCACGCGGGGCAAGACGGAGGTGTCCCCGCCCGTGGTCAGCCGACCGCCCCCATCCCGACGCCGCACAGGTGTCGTGTGCCCCCCACAAACGGTTAGCCCAAATGGGTGGCGTGATCCAGCCAGATTGCACAACTTGCATGGTTTCCGTGACGGCATATGCTATGCTGAGTGTAGTTTGTCGTGGTGACGTTCAATCCGTGCATTTGATGCACGATTCGGTTGACAGCGCATGTCACGGGGGCTAGGTTTTCGTTATGAAACTCATCACAACCGTCGTTCGGCCGGAACGCCTGCCCGAGGTCAAGGCGGCGCTGTTCCAGGCCGGCGTCACCGGGATCACCCTCAGTCGCGTGAGCGGCCACGGGGGCGAGCAGGAGATCGTGAGCCAGTACCGCGGCACCACGGTCGTCATGGAGTTCCACGAGAAGGTGAAGATCGAGATGGTGTGCTCGGAGCCGTTCGTCGAACCGTGCATCAAGGCCATCCTGGCTTCCGCCCGCACCGGCGAAGTCGGCGACGGGAAGATCTTCGTCCAGGCCATTGAGCGGGTGATCCGCATCAGGACGGGCGAGATCGACAACGCCGCGCTCACCGCCGTCAACGCGGAGGCCGTGCAGCGCGCGGCGCTCAATACCGCACAGCATGCCGGCAGCGTCGCCGGCGAGGGGGGGTGATGAACGCCATCTCGGCGGGCGATACCGCCTGGGTCCTCACCTCCACCGCGCTGGTCATGGTGATGACGGTCGGCCTCGCATTCTTCTATGGTGGCCTGGTGCGGCCCAAGAACGCGCTCAACACGATGATGATGAGCGTCGTCGCGCTGGGCGTGGTGAGCGTGCAGTGGGTGCTGGTGGGCTACTCGATCGCGTTCGGGCACGGGACGCCCTGGTGGGGCGGGCTCGCCTGGCTGGGCTTCAAGGGCGTGGGACTAGAGCCCGATGCCGCGTACGGCGCCACGATTCCCCTGCAGGCGCACGCGATGTTCCAGCTGATGTTCGCGATCATCACGCCGGCGTTGATCTCGGGCGCGATCGTGGAGCGCATGCGGTTCCGCGCATACGTGGTGTTCCTCGTCCTCTGGGCGACGTTCGTGTACGACCCACTCGCCCACTGGGTGTGGGGGTCGGGCGGCTGGCTGGCAAAGCTCGGCGCGCTCGACTTTGCCGGCGGGACGGTAGTGCACATCAGCGCCGGCGTGTCCGCGCTCGTGGCCGCCCGCATGCTCGGGCCCCGGAAAGACTTCAAGCGCACGGCGATCGTGCCGCACAACGTCCCGCTCGTGCTGCTCGGCGCGGGGCTCCTGTGGTTCGGCTGGTTCGGATTCAACGCCGGCTCGGCGCTCGCCGCGAACGGGCTCGCCGCCCTCGCGTTCACGAATACCAACACCGCGGCCGCGACCGCAATGGTCGCGTGGGTGTGCCTCGACCTGCTGCGCACCGGGAAGGCGACCGCCGTCGGCGCCGCCACCGGCCTCGTGGTCGGCCTCGTCGGCATCACGCCGGCGGCGGGCTTCATCACCGTGCCGGCCTCACTGGCCGTGGGCGCTCTGGCGGCGCTCGTGAGCTACACCGCCATCCAGATCCGCGCGAAGACGACGCTCGATGACTCGTTGGACGTGTTCTCCTGCCACGGGCTCGCGGGAGTGGCCGGGGCGCTCCTCACCGGTGTGTTCGCCACCAAACTGGCGAACCCGGCGGGCGGTGACGGCTGGCTGGCCGGCAACTTCGCCCAAATGGGCGTGCAGCTCGTGGCGATCCTCGCCGCCGTGGTGATCGCCGCGGCCGGCACGGCCGTCATTCTGGCGCTCGTCCAGGCCACGCTCGGCGCCAAGGCCGGCGTGCGCGAGCAGCTCTCCGGGCTCGATCTGAGCGAGCACGGCGAGGAAGCGTACTTCGGCGAGCAGGGGGCGACCCCGTCGCCGGGCGTCTCGCTCGGCCAAGGGGTGATCGTGTCGACGGCCCCGCCGGAGCCGCTGAAGATCGCCGCCGCCGGATAGCGGCTGGCGTCGATTCGGCGAATCATCCGCGCCCGACCGGGGAGTCCGTGACCCGGTCGGGCGCGGGGACCTTAAGCGGACCCTTCTTCCTTGCCGCCCAGCAACGCGCTGACCAGCGCGACCAGGGTGGCAGCCTCGAACGGCTTGGTGAGGAAGCGATCGGCGCCCAAGGCCACGGCGTGCCCACCCACGTCGATCGCTCCCGCGCTCTTCACCCCGGACATCGCGACGATCTTCACCGCCGGCCACTCGCGGCGCAAACGGCCGATCGTCTGCAAGCCGCCCTGCCCGGGCATGAAGATGTCCACGATCACGGCATCGGCTGCGTGCCGCTCGTACGCGCGGATCCCGGCGTCGCCGTCCGCCGCCTGGCGGACCTCGTGGCCGGCGCGCTCCAAGTGCTTCGTCAGGGCTTGCCGGAGCGTGACGTCGTCGTCGATGATGAGTACGCGTGCCATGTCGAAAGAGGCGCCGGTCGGAATCGAACCGACGAATAGAGGTTTTGCAGACCTCTGCCTTACCA
>WNEY01003498.1_pt1 | contig 11790 bp, 9 predicted proteins | sample 5400531 | NCBI WGS metagenome assembly WNEY01 (sample SAMN13153338, study PRJNA577476) | soil metagenome | isolation source: 200 cm saprolite under Douglas fir tree site 1 | place: USA:California | collected 2015-04-18
TCAAGCACCGCTTTTGTCCATACGTTTCGATAGGCGTGCAGGCCTTCTATCGCGCAAGGCGACGCTGCGATGAGCTGCGGCGGTTGAAAGTTCCGCGGCGGCCATTTCGCCAAAAGCGCGGCGCCCCGCGCGGTCCCGGCGGCGTCGGAGCCCGCGAAAACCGGTTGCGATGGGCGGAACGCAGCGAGCAGCGCAGCATAGGCAGGGTTGGCGGCGAGGCTGCCTTCGACGACAAGATCGCCGGCGGTGACGCCTAGACGCGTCAGCATCAGATCGCTCATGAGCGCAACATAAAGCGTCGCAAGCGCCAGCCGGTCGGCAGTTGCTGTTTCCCCGCGAATTTCACCCTGGCGCGAGGCGAACGGGCCGCCTCCGCCCTGCCCGGCAAAACATGGCAGCGCCATAGCGCCAGATGCGATAACACGCACTAGCGAAGCCGGGTCCGGATTGCCCGGCGCTCCAGCGATTGCGGCATATTCGCGTCCGCCCATGAAACGCGCGGTGGCGACTGGACGGCCTTCAACATCGACATTGGCCAGCGTGTCGTCAGCCGGATCGAGCCCCATCACGCTCAGGCCCGGCGCCAGCAGGATCACCCAGGTGCCGGTCGAAATAATCGTGAATGGCGCCTGGCGCGAGCTCAGATGCGGGAGCAGCGAGGCGTTGGAGTCATGGACGCCGCAAAACACGCCGACGTCGCGTCCTAGCCCGGCCGCAGCGGCGATGTCGGGCTTGATCGGCGCGAGGCGCTGGTAGGCCGGCTGCAGCGGCGGCATCAATCGGCGCAGGCCGAGTGCGGAGACCACGCTGGAAAACTGTCCCTGTAGTGGCGCCCACAGATCGGAATGAGCGCCCAGCGAGGTGACTTCAGCCGCCGTTGCGCCTGAAAGTCTCCATGCCCAATATTGCGGATAGGCAAGAAGATATTTTGCCCGCGCGAACACTTCGGCAAAATGCCGCTGCTGCCACGCCAATTGCCGGGCGAGGTTCAGGCCTACGGGCAAGGCGGGCGAGAACGTCTGCGAAAACGGTGGGCGCAGCGACGCATAAAACGGCTCGATCTCCTCGACGCCGGCGAACTCGTAGTCCATCACCGGCAACACCAGGCCGGAATCGTCGATCAGCGCGGCTGCACAGCCGTGGGTCGTCGGGACAATGGCCTCTATCCCATTGACCCTATTGGCTTCCGCAAGGGCGCCCAGCAGAAACTCCCATATCTTCTCGACATCCGCATGGGGATAAGGCGGGCCGGGCACCATGCGATTGGGCATGGTGCGCTCCCACACGAGCGCACCATCGCCAGCGAAGGTCGCGACCTTCACATTGGTCTTGCCGATATCGAGAACCGCGGTGACACCGTTCATCCTGGATTCCCTCCCGGACGATCCCTAAGCCGAGATTTGCAAATTCGAGTGGTTCAGTCTCGTGCCGATTGCAGGCGCAAACCTCGGCCGCGGCGCCGGCCTCTCAGCCATGAGAGGTCGGCACGAACCGCGATCAGAAATCAAAATCCTTGATGTTGTCCTTGGTGAAGATGAACGGCGAACCCAGCAGAATTTCGCTGCCGTTGATGACGTTGAGCTTGCCGAGCTTGCCGGCATCGACCGAGGTCGCGCCGGGTTTCAGCTTGCCGTCGACTACGGCGCGGGCCACATAGGTCGCGGCATAGCCGAGATCTACCGGGTTCCACAACACGACGGACTTGACGCAACCGCCATTGACATAGGGTTTCATCGCATTCGGCGTGGCGAGGCCGACGACGGCGAGCTTACCGCACTGACCAGCCTTGGTGACGGCTTCGGCCGAGGCTGGCGTGGCGACCGACGTCATGCCGAACAGGCCGGAAAGCTTGTCGCCATATTTGTTGATCAGCGTGGTGGCCTGGTTGAACGACAGCACGTTGTCCTCCTGCGCCTCCACCGTTTCCAGCCATTTCAGTTTGGGATGGCATTTGGCGGCATAAGTCGACATTTCGGCGATCCAGCGCGCCTGATTGGGCGTGGTGAACGTGCTGGTGACGATGGCAAACCCCTTGTCCTCGCCGGCTTCCTTGGCCATCGCATCGACCATCGCCTTGGCGATGCCATTGAACTGAGCCTGATTGACGAACCACTGGCGCGCATCGGGCTGCGAATTGGCATCATAGCCGACCACGTGAATCCCCTTCGACAAGGCCTTCTTCAGAACCGGAGCGATCGCAACCGGATCATTGGCGGCGAACAGGATGCCGTCGACGCCGCGGGTGATGTAATTGTCGATGAACTTGATCTGCTCGTCGATCTTGGCCTCGGTGGGTCCGTCTGTGGTCACCTTGACGTTGCCGATCTCCTTGGCGGCGTCCTGCATGCCCTTGGAGGTGGCGTTGAAGTAGCCGATGCCGATCAGCTTCGGCACGTCCACCAGCGTGATCGGCTTGCCGGCCTTGTCGGGCGAGCCGGTGGTCTGGCCGCCGTCATAAGGTTTTGCCGCCGCCGCGGCTGCCGGGCCGCCGTCGCATGCGAGCGGGCTGGTCGGAAGATCGTCGCCGCCATCCCACTTGTCGGCGGCCACGGCGGAGCCGCCCGCCATTGCCACGCCCAGGATCACGAGCGCGGCCGTCTTCACCATCCGATGTTTCATGCTCTGGTTCATCATGGTTTCCTCTCTAAAACGCCGCTTTTTGCGGCTTATCACCCCATCAGCCCGCGACCTCGCGGCGTCCGTGGAGAGAACTTGCGATCAGCGTGGACACGATCAGGACCGCGCCGATGACGATAATGGTGGCGTCGCCTTTGACCCCCGTCAGGGCCAACCCGTTCTTCAACAGCTGGATCATGACCAGGCCGACGACGGTTCCCCAGATCGTCCCAACCCCGCCGAAAATGCTGGTGCCGCCGAGAACCACGGCGGCGATGACGTCGAGTTCGTAGCCGCTTCCCATATCCGAGCGCGTCGTGGTCACGCGGGAAACCAGCACCCAGGCCGACAGCCCCGCGGCCAATCCGGACAGCGTGTAGACCACGAGCTTGGCCCGATCGACCGGCAGGCCGGAAAACCGGGCGGCGGTCTCGTTGTTGCCGATGGCATAGAGCGTGCGGCCGAAGGTGGTGCGGTCCAGCGCTATGCCCGCCACGATGATCCCCGCCAGCAGGATCCAGAGCTGCACCGGCACTCCGAGCCATTCCCCTTGCCCGGTGAAGAAGAACCATTCGGGATAGTTGCGCACCGACCGCGCCTGACTGATGCCTTCGGCGAGCCCCCGATAGAGCGCCAAAGTGGCGATGGTCATGATCAGCGGTGGCACCCGGACGCGGGTGATCAGCAACCCGTTGACAAAGCCGGCGACGCCTCCGACCCCGATCGCGAAGGCGATCGCCAGCGGCAACGGGAAGCCGAGGTTTTTCCAGGAATAGCCGAGCATGATCGCGCACAGCCCGACGATCGATCCCACCGACAGGTCGATGCCGCCGGTGATGATGATGAACGTCATCGGCAAGGCGAGCAGACCGACTTCGGTCATCAGGCGGCCCTGGTTCAGCAGATTGTCGACGGTCAGGAAGCGCTCGTTGAATAGGCCGAGGATCGCCAGCGCGACGACCAGAATCGCCGCCAGCAGCGTCTCGTGGCGGATCAGCCAGCGCGGCGCGGCGGATCGGACCTCGGGTGCGAGCACCGCCATGCCCATTATCCTCCCACCTGGCGGCGCCGGCGCCGCAGGATGTCGGCGACCACCGTGACCAGGATCAACGCACCCTGCACGGCATGAATCCAGTACGGCGAGACGTTGATGAAGACCAGCGCACTGGCGATTTCGGCGATCAAGACCGCCGCCAGCGTCGATCCAACCACGGTGCCGATACCGCCGAGGATGCTGACGCCGCCGACCACCGCGGCGGTAATCACCGTCAGTTCCAGGTTGGGCGGTACCGTCGACTGGATCACCTTGAGCTGGGTCGCGAACAGCAGCGCCGCGATCCCTGCGAACAGGCCATGCAACGCGAATACCATCACCACCGTGCGTTGTGGCGACACGCCACACAGCCGCGCGGCTTCGGCATTGCCGCCGGTCGCATAGATCGCGCGACCACTTGCCGAATAGCGCATCCACAGCGCGGCCAGAATGGTCGCCGCCACCATGATCAGCACCGGCATTGGCAAAATCCCGAACAATTCAATATCGGCGAGATGGAAGCTTTGCGGCAGATCGGTGATCCATCGACCGCCGGTGACGCTGATCAGGCCGCCCTTGAGGATCGACAACATCCCCAGCGTAACCACGATCGCCGGAATCCGTAAGTAGGCGATCACCGCGCCTTGCAACATCATGACGAGGATGCCGACCACGAGCGGCGTGAGCCAGACCAGAATGATCGGCACGCCCGCGACTGCCAGCGATCCGCTTATAGTGGCGAGAACGCCGATCAAGGAACCGACGGAAATATCGATATTGCCGGACACGATCACCATCGACATGCCGATCGCCGCCACCGCGATATAGGCGTTGCCAAGCACGATGTCGGCGAGGTTTCGCGTCGCCAGAAAGCGCGGGTTGTAGAGGCCGACCAGGATCGCGATGCCGATGATCGCGAAAGCCAGCAAGGCCTCCTGCGAGGCGAACAGGCGAAGCGCGCCGCCCTCCCCGGGACGCAGGCGCGAAACCACGATGGCGCTCACGCCGCCCTCCCCGCATCGGCGCCCTGGCTGCCCATCATTGCAGCGCCGACCGCTTCGGCCGTGGCTGCCGCGCGCGAAAATTCGGCGACCAGTCGGCCCTCGCGCATTACCAGCACGCGGTCGCTCATGCCGAGCACTTCGGGCAATTCGCTGGAGATCATCAGGATAGCTAAGCCTTGTGCGGCGAGTTCGCTCATCAGCCGGTGGATTTCCGCCTTGGCGCCGACGTCGATGCCGCGGGTCGGTTCATCGAGAATGAGCAGCTTCGGCCGGTTGGCGAGCCACTTGCCCAGCACGATCTTCTGCTGGTTGCCTCCGGACAATCGGCCCACCACCTGGTCGAGCGAACCCGTTCTGACGCGAAAGCGGGTGACTCCCGTTTCGGCCAATCGCGTTTCTGCCGCGGGATCGATGAAGCCGAAGCGCGCCACTCTGGCGAGGCTGGCCAGGGAAAAATTCTCGCGCACATTCATGGGGCGAACCAGGCCCTGGGTGGCGCGGTCTTCGGGGACATAGGCGATGCCAAGCGCCCGCGCCCGGCCAGGCGAGCGGATTTGCACCGACTTGCCGGACACCAGGATCCGGCCGGATTCGGCCGGCGTCACGCCGAAGATGGTCTGCGCCAATTCGCTGCGCCCGGAGCCGACCAGGCCGGCGAGGCCCAGGATTTCGCCGGCGCGCACGGTCAGGCTGATACTCCTCGTCATCGGCCGCCGTACCAGATCCCGCACTTCCAGCACCGGCGCGCCGACCGCCGCGGCCACCTTGGGGAACAGGCTTTCGATTTGGCGGCCGACCATCATCTGGACCAGTTCCGCCGATGAAGTCTCCACCACTCGGCGGGTGCCGACCTGGGCACCATCGCGCAGCACCGTCACCCGATCGGCCAGTTGAAAGATCTCGTCCATGCGGTGGCTGATATAGATGATGCCCACACCGCGCGACTTGAGGCGCCGCACGATGTCGAACAGCCGCGTCACGTCATATTCGGTCAATGCGGCAGTCGGCTCGTCCATGATCAGCAGCCGCGCATCCTGCGACAGCGCGCGCAAGATTTCGACGCGCTGGCGATTGCCGACGCTGAGCGAGCCGACGACCCGGCTCGGGGCCAGATCGGCAATTTCGAGGGTCGCGAGCAGCGCCTCGGTCTTCGCCGCCATCGCCTTCCAGTCGAGCCGGCCGCCGCGGGCGCGCGGGGCATGGCCCATGAAGACGTTTTCGGCCACCGTCAGATCGCGAAACAGCAGCAGTTCCTGGTAGATGGTCGCGATCCCGGCGCGCCGCGCGTCATCAGGAGAATCGAGACGCAGCGGTCGTCCGTCGACATGAATGGTGCCGGCGTCGGGCTGATAGACCCCGGAGATGATCTTGATCAGGGTGGATTTGCCGGCGCCGTTCTCGCCTAGCAACGCGTGCACTTCACCCGGAGCGACCTCGAACGACACCCCCGACAGCGCGCGAACCCCGGGGAATGATTTTTCGATGCCGGCCACCGCCAGCAGCGGCGCCGCTGGGCCGCCCTCTCGTATGGGTGCGTTGCGGGCGGCGCTCATGCGGCCGCGACCTCGTCGGGAGTTTCGGTCGAGATCATCACCTCGACGCCAGCGTTGCGCAGCATGTCGAGCGCTTCCTTCGGGGCCTGGGCGTCGGTGATCAAGGTCGAAATTCGCGACAGCGAACAAACCACCAGGCTGCCGCGCGGTATGAATTTGGAGCTGTCGGCCAGCACCACCAGCTTCTCGGCGCGCTTGAGCAGCTTGGTCTCGGCGCGGGCGATCAAGGGATCGCCCTCGATCACGCCGAGCGGGCCGATCGAAATCGCGCTCATGAACATGCGCGAGGCCGAATAATGCTGGATCGCGTCTTCCTCGAATGGCGAGACGATCAGTTTCTGTTCGCGATAGACCTCTCCGCCCGGCAGCGCGACGCGACAGTTCGAATGGTGGATCAACGTCTCGGCCAATGGATAGGAATTGGTGAGCACCTTGAGGCGGCGCTCGCGCAGGAATTCGCCCATCTCGAAGGTCGTGGTGCCGCCATTGATGATGATGGCGTCGCCGTCGCTGCATAGCGCGACCGCAGCCCGGGCGATTGCCCGCTTGGCTGCGACATTGAGTGTCTTGCTGATCTCGAAGGAGCGGGTCGCCAGCGCCGGCGTGTCGCTCGACGCCATCTGCGAACCGGGCATCGCCTCCAATCCGCCGCGCACCCGCGTCGCCGAACCCATTTCGGCAAGCCGGGAAAAATCGCGACGCACCGACGCTTCGGAGGCGCCGGTGGCGCGGCACACGTCGGCGATATGAACCAGCGCTTGCTGCTTCAGCATCGCCTTGATGACCTGCCAGCGCTCGCGTTCGTGCACGGCCCTGCTCCTCCCAACGCTCATAACTAGTCATGAACTTTTTGGACGGTCAACGTGAAACCTTCACATTACGTCAATTTCGCACTGCATCAATCATGTTTCACGACAATATTGCTCACACGTGATTGACCCTGATCGGTCGCGATCCTATGGTCCGGCCAAAAGCGCATCATGACGGAGGCGAGGTTCATGACCAAGGCTGCGGCTGAGCCGCTTCCCGATCTTTGGAACGACGCCCATGCGGCGGACCTGGATGAGCCGGGCCTGTTGCTCTACCGCTCCAATCTGCTCGGCAGCGATCTTCGCATCACCAATTTCGGCGGCGGCAACACCTCGGCCAAGCTCACAATGACCGATCCGCTGACCCAAACACCGGTCACCGTGCTGTGGGTCAAAGGCTCCGGCGGCGATCTCGGCTCGATGAAGCGTGACGGCTTCTCCACCCTCTATCTCGACAAGTTGGAAAGCCTCAAACAGCTCTATCGCGGCATCGCCCATGAAGACGAGATGGTGGCGCTGTTCAATCACTGCACCTTCAATCTCAACCCGCGCGCGACCTCCATCGATACCGCCTTGCACGGCTTCGTGCCGCACCCCCATGTCGATCATGTCCATGCCGATGCGGTGATCGCCATCGCCGCCTGCTCCAACGCCGAGGAATTGACGGGAAAAGTGTTCGGCGGCGCGATCGGGTTCCTGCCCTGGCAGCGGCCGGGCTTCGACCTTGGCCTGAAGCTCGGCGCGATGGCGGCCCAACATCCCGAATATGTCGGCGTGGTGCTCGGCGGCCACGGTCTGTTCACCTGGGGCCCGACATCGAAGGCGGCCTACCAGACCACGTTGCGCATTATCCAGCAGGCCGCCGACTGGCTCGCGGGACACGAAAAGCAGCCCGCCTTCGGCGGTCCGCGCTGCGATGCTACCGCGCCTGAGAAGCGCCGCGCCGTCGCGGCGGCGCTGATGCCGCTGATCCGCGGCAAGATCTCACGCGACGAGCGCAAGGTCGGGCATTTCACCGACGCGCCGGAAGTGCTGGAGTTCGTCAATTCGCGCTTGCTGGATAGACTGGCGCCGTTGGGAACATCCTGTCCCGATCATTTCCTGCGCACCAAAATCCGTCCCGTGGTGCTGCCCTACGATCGCCAAAGCGACAATGTCGATACCCTCGCCAATTCGCTCGACGCGCTTCTCGAGGCCTATCGAGACGACTATTCCGCCTATCACCAGCGCTGCAAGCGGCCGAATTCACCGCCGATGCGCGACCCCAATGCGGTGATCTACCTGGTGCCCGGCATCGGCATGTTCTCCTTCGCCAAGGACAAGGCGACGGCGCGCATCGCTTCGGAATTCTACGTCAACGCCATCAACGTCATGCGTGGCGCCTCCGGCGTCAGCGCCTATGTCGGCCTGCCGGAACAGGAAGCCTTCGATATCGAATATTGGCTGCTCGAAGAGGCCAAGCTGCAGCGCATGCCGAAGGCAAAATCGCTGGCCGGCAGGATCGCCTATGTCACCGGCGGTGCCGGCGGCATCGGCGGAGCAACGGCGTTGCGACTATTGGGCGAAGGCGCCTGTGTGGTGCTGGCCGACATCGACCACGAGGCGCTCGACGCGCGCATCGAAGCGATCGTGCAAAAATTCGGCCGCGACAGCGCGGTCGGAATCGCGCTGGACGTGACCGACGAGGCGAGCGTTGTCGCGAGCTTCCACGAGTCCATTCTCGCCTATGGCGGGATCGATATTGTGGTCTCCAACGCCGGCATCGCCTCCGCCTCGCCGGTCGAGGACACCAGCCTGGCGCTTTGGCAAAAGAACATGGATGTACTCGCCACCGGCTATTTTCTGGTGGCGCGCGAGGCGTTCCGGCTGATGCAACGGCAGCAATGCGGAGGCTCGATCGTGTTCGTCGCCTCCAAGAACGGCCTCGCCGCCTCGGCCGGCGCGTCGGCCTATTGCGCGGCCAAGGCCTCCGAGATTCATCTGGCGCGCTGCCTCGCGCTGGAAGGCGCGCCGCACGGCATCCGCGTCAACACCGTCAATCCGGATGCGGTGCTGCGCGGCTCGAAAATCTGGGCCGGCGAATGGCGCCAGCAACGAGCCGCCTCCAATAAGGTGTCGGAAAACGAACTCGAGGAAGTCTATCGGCAGCGATCGATGCTGAAGCTTTCGGTGTTGCCGGAGGACATCGCCGAAGGGATTTATTTCTTCGCCAGCGATCTCTCGGCCAAATCGACCGGCAACATCCTCAATATCGATGCCGGCAACGCGCAGGCTTTCACGCGGTGAAACGCCAATCGTCGGGAGACAACGATGACCGACTTTTCCATCAGCGAGGATCTTCTCCAGGCTGAGAACGCCGCGCGAAAAATGGCGCTCGATGAGGATTACGCGGCGTTGACACGCGCGCTGAGCCGCCGGGGCATCGACGGTGACGCGCTAACACGAAGCATCATGGCGTTCGGCGTCGCGATCCCGACCTGGGGCGTCGGCACAGGTGGCACCCGCTTTGCACGGTTTCCAGGCCCCGGCGAGCCGCGCCATCTGTTCGACAAGCTGGAGGACTGCGCTACCATCCACCATTTGGTGCGGGCAACGCCGACGGTATCGCCGCATTTTCCATGGGACGCGACGAGTGACTACGCTGCCTTGCGGGAGGTCGCCGCCAAGCACGGACTCGCGTTCGATGCCGTGAACTCGAACACGTTTCAGGATCAGCCGAACCAGGAGCATTCGTACAAGTTCGGCTCGCTCTCCCATGTCGAACCCGCCGCGCGGGCCCAAGCGATCGCACACAACATCGATTGCATCGCCATCGGCCGCCAGCTCGGCTCAAAGGCGCTGACAGTGTGGATTGCCGACGGCTCCAATTTCGCCGGCCAATCGAACATGACCTTGGCGCTCGATCGCTATCTCGATTCAATGCGCGAGATCTGCGCGGCGCTGCCCGCGGATTGGCGGGTGTTTCTCGAGCACAAGCTGTACGAGCCGGCGTTCTATTCAAGCGTGATTTCCGATTGGGGAACCAGCTTTGCGGCGGCGCAGGAGCTTGGACCGAAGGCGCAATGCCTGGTCGACCTCGGCCATCATGCGCCGAACGTCAATATCGAACAGATCGTCGCCCGCCTCGTGCGCTTTGGAAAACTCGGCGGCTTTCACTTCAACGATTCGAAATACGGCGACGACGATCTTGACACCGGATCGGTTGAACCGTTTCGCCTGTTTCTGGTGTTTAACGAACTGATCGACGCTCGGATGCGCGGGGCAGACGGCTTCGCCCCGGCCTATATGCTCGACCAATCACACAACGTAACCGATCCGATCGAGAGTTTGATGCAATCGGCGATCGAATTGCAGCGCGCTTATGCCCAGGCGCTGATCGTCGACCGCCCAGCACTGGCCGAGGCGCAAGCGGCCAACGACGCGCTCGGCGCCCACCTCGAACTCAAGCGCGCTTACACCACCGATGTCTCGCCGATCCTGGCCATGGCACGGCTGCGGGCCGGCGGCGCCATCGCGCCGATCGAGACTTATCGCGCCTCGGGCTATCGCAAGCACAAAGCCAAGGAGCGACCGCCGGTGGCGAGGACGTCGGCGGGGATCGTTTGAAGCGACTGATTTCATTGGTGGACCCGGCAGGACTCGAACCGGGATAAAGACCGTTGTGAGCGGCCTGTGATGTTCGGCCCCCTGCCAAAACCGATCATTTCATCTCCTGCAGCAACTTCCGCGCTTCGCCCAACAACGCCTGAATCCGCCTTCGCCCGGCGATCGCGTCCCTGGTGAACCGGCCGTGCTTGCGCGCGTTCTGGTTTCCTCCTGGCGCGCCGGATTTCGGCGCACCGCCGTGCATGCGGCAGCGCCTTTTGCCGCGCACCGTCGGCGAGCGGCACGATCCGCCGCAGCGGATTTTTGCGCCGCAACGCGGGCTCGCCAGCATCGGGCCGGTATGGCGGGCGTGATCGCTCATGGCTGTGCTTCCCGCTTTGCGTCCACGGAATCGTACTGCTGTTCGCCTGGATCAGGCATCATCCGGGAATCCGTCACCGCGGGCGCTGGGCGCTTTGTCCGAAACGATCACGCTCGCATGCTGCGTGACGTTGCCGACGATGGCCTTGCCACCATCCTGAACCGACACGTTCTGCACGGTGATGGCGGGCTCGCCATTGTTGCGATAGCGGTTGAGCGCCTCCATCTGGGCCGGAAACGTACGGGCCAGCCTGCCTAATGCGCGCCCGGCACTGTCTTGCCGGGCGATGTCTTCCGCGTTTGCGAGGTGATAGGCACATCGCATCGCCATCACATGAACGGACACCATCTGCGCCACCAGCATGGCCTCGACGGCATCCCTGGGCTTGATGCTTTTCACCATTGAAATCATGAAGGCGAGGTTGACCTCGTCAGGCTTCTCGCCGCTCACGCTGGCCTTCACCAATTGTCGGAGGATGCCATGCATCGCATCGCGATCTGCGACCCCCAATGCGTCCGCCATCAGCCGTTCGCCAAGCTCCGGATCTGGATGGTCGATGGAGAAACCGTGTGGCAAGAGCTTTATCCGCGGGGCTGCGGCAACCTTGGTTTGATCGGGTGCGGCCATTGCCGTTGCCTTGTTGAGGTCTGGAACTGCGTTCACGTCGATATCTCCTCCGGCACGCGCATCGCAAAGCGCGCGCGGTTCGGCAACGCGCAGGCGATCGTTCGCTGCGGCAAGCCGGTGCAACTTCAATTGTGGGTAAGGATTTTTTGCCTGCAATCGCGCCGAAGAGCCCGTTGTCGGG
>WNEY01003500.1_pt1 | contig 11789 bp, 10 predicted proteins | sample 5400531 | NCBI WGS metagenome assembly WNEY01 (sample SAMN13153338, study PRJNA577476) | soil metagenome | isolation source: 200 cm saprolite under Douglas fir tree site 1 | place: USA:California | collected 2015-04-18
TTCCCCCTGTGTGGAGAAACCCAATTGGTCATAGAGTGGTCATAGAAAAGGGAAAGGAAGAAGGGGAGACCCCCGAGCATGACGGAGAGGGAGGGATTCGAACCCCCGGTACCACAAGGGCACAGTTGATTTCGAATCAACCGCCTTCAACCACTCGGCCACCTCTCCGCCGTAATGCTTGAAAGAACCCACTGAGCAAGGCGCTTGCTTCGTCTTGACACACACCATCCACGACTGCAAAGGTGTGATTGAGCCGCCGCATGCCCAAAATATCAAACTGCGAACCACACGCCCCCGCTTTCGGGTCCTTGCACCCAAAGACCAGGCAGCGTATCCGACTTAACACTGCCGCGCCTAAGCACATGATACAAGGTTCGAGCGTCACGTACAAGGTCGCGGCAGTGAGCTGCCAATGTCCCAGGTGTTGGGCTGCCTGCCGCAGGGCCAGCACTTCAGCATGGGCTGTAGGATCAGGCAATGTCTGCCGTTGGTTATGCCCACGTCCAACGATGACATTGTCGACCACGACCACAGCGCCGACAGGCACTTCAGCGCTCTGCAGGGCCAGTCGCGCTTCTTGTAACGCCGCCTGCATGAAGAGCTCATGCACTACCAGCACGTCAACCATGCTTGGAAACGTCCTGAAAAACACAAGGGCACCCTGCCACAGGTGCCCTTGCCACACAGCGCGCCGAGGAGGACTTGAACCCCCAGCCTCCAGATCCGTAGTCTGGCGCTCTATCCAGTTGAGCTATCGGCGCATGCATATCACTCAGGCAGCGGAGAGGGAGGGATTCGAACCCTCGTAGCACTTTATGGGCGCTAAACCGCTTAGCAGGCGGTTGCCTTCAGCCGCTCGGCCACCTCTCCTGGCGACTCTCGAAGAAACGTGGGCCAGGCACCTGCACGGACAGCGGAGAGAGAGGGATTCGAACCCCCGGCACTTGCGTGCTGCGGTTTTCAAGACCGCCCCCTTCGACCGCTCGGGCATCTCTCCCGGGCCACTATGCCTCTGTAATACTGAGATGGTATTGGATCACTCGCGTGTCGTCAACTCCTTAGTTGGAACTTTCGTCATCCGGGGTGTCTTCGATCTCGTCACTCACCTCCGGTTCTTCTGCCACGGCCTCCTCCTCGTCGGTGTCAAACACCACCGCTTCAGACGAGGCATCCGCCACCGGACGCGCATTGTCTTCGGCAATACGGACTACACCAACGAGGCGCTGCTCAGGTGTCAGGTTGATCAGCCTGACACCCTGCGTATTCCGACCGATACGCCGGATGTCCGCCACCTGCAAGCGCACCAGGTTCCCCTGATCGCTCATCACCATGATGTCGTCATCGTCAAAGACCTGCAGAATACTGACGACAAGACCGGTCTTCGGCGTGACATTTAAATTAATCAGCCCCTTACCGCCCCGGCCCTGGACGCGATACTCGGTCGCACTGGTGCGCTTGCCGTAGCCGCTCTCAGATACCGTGAGGATGCTCGAGCCAGGATTTAACACTTCCATGCCGATGACTGCATCCCCCTCTTCGAGACGGATACCAATCACGCCACGTGCCGTCCGTCCAATGGAACGCGCGTCCGCCTCGTTGAATCGCAGGGCGTAGCCCTGACGTGTGCCGAGGAAGATGTCCTGGTCACCGTGTGTGACCCCGACGCGAATGAGTTCGTCGCCGTCGTCGAGCGTCAGGGCAATAATGCCTCCCTGGCGCGGGTTGCCGTAAGCTGTGAGCTCGGTCTTTTTGACGATACCGTTCTTCGTCGCCATGATCAGATAGCGATCGACTTCGAAACGTCGAATTGGTACGACTGTGGAGATCTGTTCCCCAGGCTGCAGTTGTAACAAGTTGACCGCCGCCCGGCCCTTGGCGGCACGGCCGGCCTGCGGGATCTCGTAAACTTTCAGCCAGTGTACCTTGCCGATATTGGTAAAGAAGAGGAGGTAGTCGTGCGTTGAGGCCACGAAGAGCTGTTCGACAAAGTCCTCTTCGTTGGTCTGCATCGCCAGTTTGCCTTTGCCTCCACGCCGCTGACTCTGGTACAGGCTAATCGGCTGACGCTTGATATACCCGCCATGACTCTTCGTCACCACCATGTCTTCTTCGGCAATCAGATCCTCAACGTCGATCTCTTCTTCGGCCTCGACGATCTCCGTGCGCCGCGCATCGCCGTACTGTTCTTTCAAGGCCAGTAGTTCGTCCTTGATGATTGCCTGGATACGTGCCTCACTGCTCAGAATAGCCTGGTATTCCTGGATAGTTTCCAGCAGCTCAGTATGCTCCTGCAGAATCTTGTCACGCTCTAGCCCGGTCAAGCGCTGCAGGCGCAAGTCGAGGATCGCCTGGGCCTGTGTCTCAGAGAGCGCCAGACGCGTCATCAGTTCCTGGCGTGCCTCTGCAGGGGAAGCCGCACTACGAATGAGCTGAATCACCGCGTCAAGATGATCGAGCGCCACCATCAGCCCAGCCAGGATATGTTCCCGTTCCTGCGCGCGTTCGAGGTCGTAATGCGTGCGGCGGATGACCACCTCACGGCGATGTTCGAGAAAGTAGATGAGCAAGTCTTTCAGAGGCAGGACTCGCGGCTCGTTCTCGACCAGGGCCAGCATGATGACCCCAAACGTCCCCTGCAACTGCGTATTAGCGTACAACTGATTCATCACCACCTGCGGCATGGCATCACGCTTCAAATCAAGCACAATGCGCATACCCTCGCGGTCCGACTCATCCCGCAGGTCAGCCACGCCCTCAATCTTCTTCGCCCGCACCATCTCCGCAATGCGCTCCAGGAGTTTTGTTTTGTTCACCTGGTAGGGGATTTCCGTAATGATGATGCTCTCGCGATCCTGGCGCTTCGACTCCTCGACATTACACCGCGCCCGTAGTTGCAAAAACCCGCGTCCGGTACGATACGCATCCCAGATGCCACGGCGCCCATGGATCGTCCCACCGGTGGGAAAGTCCGGCCCGGGAAGATACTGTAGAAGTTCCTGCAGCGTGCATTCAGGTCTTTCCAACTGCAATACCAGCGCATCCACTACCTCCGCCAGATTATGCGGCGGGATATTCGTGGCCATGCCGACCGCAATTCCCGACGAGCCGTTGACCAGGAGGTTCGGGATCGCTGAGGGCAGCACGATGGGTTCATCACGCGTGCCGTCGTAGTTCGGGGCATAATCGACGGTGTTCTTGGTGATGTCGCGCAGCATTTCTTCACCGATGCGGGTCATGCGCGCCTCGGTGTAACGCATGGCTGCAGGTGGATCGCCGTCGATGGAGTTGTGTACGAATACGCCGCTCGCCAGAAGAAAATTGTGGTGCTCGTCCACTGTAATGTCATACACGTCTGCAGTTTCTTTCAGCCACTCAATGGAGACAACGCGATGGTTATACTGCTGGGCTGTATCGAGACGTAGAATCCATGTGACACTACGATGGATCTCATGCTGTCCTGGGTAGAGGCTTTCCCACTCCCTCTCCCCTTGGGAGAGGGTTGGGGTGAGGGTATCCCCGAATTTTGAGACAGACCCCTGCTCAGCGTTGAACTCATCCGCGAGTTGATGGACCAATTTGTAGCTTCTAGTAGCAGGCTGATACGCATGTAGATACTCGTTCAAATCATCTTTGATAGCAGGCGTATCGAAGTAATCCGACATCAAACTATCTTCTAACGTTAGGTCTTGTGCCCGCTTATACGTACCGCTGCGTAGCAGGAATCTGTGGTCAGGAGTGCAGCGTACTTTCTCGCCGCTATCAAGTGTTAACTCGATAACGTGAGCTTTTCGGCGCGTGATACGCGCATTGCGACCCTCCCCAACCACAATACGCCCGTTTCTATCTACGGAGTAAACATGGAAGACCGCATCCGGGCCTAGCTCAGCGAGTTCAGCGAAAGACTTCTCTGTACCATCCAACAGTCTAATTTTGGTGTCACCGGTAAAACAGCCAAAATTTCCTTGCCCATCGACGAGTGGATAGCGCAGCGAGAAATCCTGCGCCATACGTACCAGGGAAGGGTACACCACTCCCTCACCATGGGGATGGTAATTGCCGCTGACATCACCAGCGATCTTGGCGCATTTACGGTACGCCCGTGTGGCCGTAAGGTTGAGGTCCCGAAGGGTCGTCAGAATACGGCGGTGCACGGGTTTCAAGCCGTCCCGGACATCGGGCAGAGCACGGCTGATAATGACCGACATCGCGTAGTCCATGAAGGATGTACGCAGTTCGTCGCTAATATCAATAGGAACAGGGTGTTCTTGTTGGATAGCCATCGTCACCTCTAATGTTTAGGTATCAAGATGCACTCTTTCTGATGAGTCCTTACGAGCCTGTATCCCAATCCGCTCACGGCCAGACTCAGATTTCACAAGACTTCTTGCATCGGACGCGTACGAGCGGGGGGCAGCATACGTCCCTCACATTCAAAATGGCGAATCACGTCTTCAACCACTTCGCATAACTCATGATATAACTGCACAGGGTCCTCTCCGTGGATGCCAGTTATCACATCTGGACATTTCCCGATGTAGGTTTGATCCTCTTCACTCCACTCGATCCATTTGTGGTACTGGTCACTTTTCTTCATAGTTGACCTGCTCTATAGCTCGTTCTGGCACGCCAGACTTGTGAGAGCACTGCTAGGCTTTCAGACCTAAATACTTCTTGATGTGTTTCGCCAGAGCATCGTCGATTTCTGTATGCCGCGGCACCGGTTGCTTTTGCCCTGTAGCTGGATTGATGTAAATATCGTGTCGGGAGCCGTGACGATACAGCGCGCAACCCTCGTACGTGAGTTGCCGAATGAACTCACTACGTTTCATACTGCAATTTCTTTGGTGTGATACTGCTCTGGCACATCATCCATAATGAGAAGCGTGTAGGCATCCTTGAGGTTTGCTTCCAACTCCTCTACAGTTTCGCCTTGGGTCATAATTTCTGGGTACTCAAGTAATTTGCCAAGCCAAAACTGTTCACCTTTCCAATAGACCATTGTCAGCCGCCTGTTCATGGTCATGGCTCCTTTTGTTGATGTGGCACTCACTGGGCACTAACGTGGAAGCTCAGCCGCGTGGGTACCGCGCCGGCTGCAACACTCCATGCCCTTACGAGCAGTCCCCACTACAGAACTGGCTCCGCCGGTTCTGAGTAGCGCCGTGTTGGGCGTTATGGGCCTATTCTCCGTTTGTGAATCACCGAGGTGCTTGTCTGCTAGCGTGCCCAAGTCTCCGTATACTTATCCATTTCTCTCTAATGAAGCAAAGGGTATTGTAGACTCTCTATAGATCCTGTGTCTCACAACATTGCGGGAAGTTTGAGCAGCCCAGAAATGGGCCGAATCGCCCGTTCCTCTTCACCAGCCGTCCGTTGCAAGCCGGTCTGGGGCACGGACGCCCTGTATCCGCGCACCGGGGGCACCTGAAGTAAACACCGTAGCGACCGTTGTACAAGATCGTAGGTGCGTGGCACTCGTCGCACAGAGGATTCTCAGCATCCAAAGGCGCCCACGCCTCGCCCCGGCGGCGGATCGAGGGACTGATTAAGTCAAGCAGCCGCTGACATGCAGCGGTGCCCGTCAGTCGTAACATACTCTCACTTGTATCGCGATGTGACAGGATGTTGAGAGAGCCATGCCACGCGATCTTCTCGTCGATAATCGCGATCTTTTCGTGCATACGTCCCCTGAGGTCCACGACGATACCCAGTTCGCGGAGCTTCTCAAGGGTCTCGGTAACCTCTGCTTCAGGCGCCCCACCGAACTCAGCCGAAGGCCGTGTCACGATCCGTATTGGGATGTCCCTTTGCAGAGCTGCGTGGAAATAATTCACCCAACGCCCAACGCCGCGGCTGGTTAAGAACGGCGACAATATAACGATCGACTTCTCGACGCTCTCAAGATCTCGGGCGAAGGCGGGGTAGAATGTTGCTTCGCTGAATGCGCCCCATTGGTCGTCGGTCAGCTCAATGTTCGGCGGGATGATCTTATGTAGACCATCGATCCAATCCTTGTCGCCTAGCGGCAGAATCGTGTCCAGGTCGAGTGCCGCACCAAGCTCCTCGAACAGGTCGAGGAGCTTGATGACGATGCCATTGTCGGGAGCCCGCTTGCGCAGGTACGCGAAGTTGGCAATCAGCACGACGTGATCCCGAGCCCGGCTGATCGCCACGTTCAATAGCCGCGAGCCATCGTCCTCAACTGCGATACCCTTCATGAACTTTCCAAGCCGACAACCGGTCGAATCGGTGAGGTCAACGAGCATGGTATCCTTCTCGTTCCCCTGAAAGCGGTGGACGGTCGCAGCGAAGTATCGGCATTGTTGGCCCAACGCGTCCTCTAGCAAAGCTTGCATGAGCCGTGTCTGAGCAGAGTAGGGCGCTACCGCACCAATCTGCTCATTGCCAGTATCGTCGGCGCGAAGGTAACCGCTCCCTGACAGGTGAACAATCATCTTCTTGATGAGGAGCGCATGCAGGAGGTTATATCGTGAATAAGTCCCGAGCTTCATTGACGCCCAGGGATGCAAAGGGGCTGTGTCCACGTAAAGAAGCTGGCTGTGTCCTAGGGACAGCCGACTTGGTTCACGCCGGTTCACGGAAGCATGGGTAGATAACCGATGGTCACTGTAGAACAACTCGTTGGTCACCTGGCAGATAGCCTCCCGCATCCGGTATTGGACGCGGAGCGCAGCAAGGTAGGACGGCAGCCGCTCCGTGGCGACCTGCTGAGGAATCCCCGCCTTACAGAACACATCGGTCTTCAGCCAATCCACTGCAAGCCGCTCGTTCGACATGACGATGGCCGGGAGTTGACGGAAGTCGCCAGCGACTGTGACAGACTGTAGGGCGAGGCCCGCGGCGTAAAACGACATGGGAAGCATTAGCATGGAAGCTTCGTCAATCACCACCACATCGAACTGCCGCTCGACCTGGCCCTTGAGGTAGGTTCGGTAGACAGTCGTTGCCAGGATGCGGCAACGTTGCAGGACTTCCTGCCGCACTTGCTCAATCTGCTGCTGCAACTCCGCAATGCGCTGCTCCAGTTCCTTGCTCCGATTATCCGCTGAAGTAAGACGGGCCTTGCATTGATCCAACGACGGCAGGTCGCGGATGCGGCCGGACAAATCACGGAGCTGCGCATCTAACCGCTGGATGGTGCTCCCCACCGAGGCGTATTCGGAGTCGGCTGCCTGCCGCGCGTCACTTGTTGCCCTCTGCTGTATCTCCGTGTGCGCTATGTGCTGTCGCAGCCTCTCCGGGTTGAGCCCGCTGAAGAATCGCCGCACCGCGCCCATTGTACTGCTGCGTTCGAGGTCGTGTCTCAATCTTTGCAGGTCGGCAGTGTGAGCCTGAAGCTGATTCGTAAGGTTCTGGAGTTGGTTTTTCAGGCGCGCTTGAGACTCCTGCCCACGCTGCAACTCGGCCGTAGCGCTGGCAGCCTGTTCATGTTGCCGAATTATGTCGCGGAGCTGCTGGACAGTATGCGATAAACGCGATACTTCAGACCGGGCGGCCGACAGTTCCTGCTGCAGGGATTGGGATAGCCTCGCGACCACGTTCTCCAGGATCACTTGGTCACCAAATCTCTGCCGCAGCTCTTCCTTGACAACCGGGCCGAACCTCAGGGCTGCACCCGCGTGGAACTCGGGTTCGGCCTTGAGGCGTTCGGCAATCTTCTCCAGCGCGGTGTCAACGGCAATGTTCGTGTTTGATACGAGCAGCACTGACCTGCCCGCGAAGTAATGTGCCTCCACGATTCGGGCCAGCACGGTCGTCTTGCCTGTGCCGGGCGGTCCCCACACAAACGTCGTATCGCCGGCTAGGGACAGACTGACCGCCTCAATCTGTTCCTCATTGAGGGGGGGCTTCCCGTCAAGTATCCGTCTGGATACCTGAGCCTTCCCGGGCTTGATCGGCGAAGCGCCGATGACGCGCGAGGCTGCGACCATATTGAATCCTGCCTCACCAGACTGCACCTGTTGCAAACGATCTCGGAGCCGTTCGACTAGGAAGGAGTCGTCGACTACCAGGCGAACGTACGGCAGTCGCGGTCCCAGGTTCTCCTCCAGGGCGAGCACGATCACACCTTCGCCGACTGATACAATAGAACCGTCCACCTCCTGCTGTCCAAACCGAATCCTAATCGGAGTATCATCTCGAAGCTGGAGTTCTTCATTGAGCGGAAAGCGGTAGATATAGTTACCGTTGGACTCGGATACGCACGTGCCATGGAATAACTCGACCGTGGTCGAGCCACCCGACTTCTTGATAGCCGCAATCTCAAGGCCCAGCGCCTCGATCATCAGGAATAGCGACTGACGATCATTTATTCTTTCAACTTGATCAGACATCGTATCCAATTCTCTCTTTTCCTACTCGACTGTGCCCATCCGCTTTGTTGCCCTTACTGAACGAAGTGAGCCGCGGAAGTGAGACGGTTGGGTAAGGGGGCGTAAAAAATCAACTTCCCGTTTTGAGATAAATCCCCTATCGAGGCTCGAGACAAGGGGATACAATGGCATGGCTGAACTTGCTCTTGTTGCTTGAGAGGATGCCATGCCACAGACCACTATCCATCCCTGTCAATGCCCCAATTGCCAGGACGACACGCCGCATCCCGACCAGGCGCTGCATCGGCACATGAACGTATTGCTGTCACGCCTGGACGAACAACAACGTCGCTGGTACACGGCCCTTGAGGCCACCCGTCTCGGCCATGGCGGCGAGCACCGGATGGCGCAAATTACCGGGCTCGATCCGCAGACCATCCGGCGTGGCCGTCGAGAGTTGACGTCGGAACTCAGCGAGCGCCCAGCTGAGCGCGTGCGCGCACCAGGGGCAGGCCGTCCTCGCGCCGAAAAAAAGACCCGATGATTGAAGAGGTCCTGCTCGAGATGGTTGAGCCCGAAACCGCTGGTGATCCGATGAGCGAGCAAAAATGGGTGCGCAGCAGCCTGCGCTCGTTGAGTCAACGTCTGAGTCAATCTGGCCACAACGCCAGTGCGCCCACGGTCAGTCGATTGTTGCAAAAGCATGACTATTCCCTGCGCGTCAATGCCAAAGAACAAGACGCCAGTGCGCAGCACCCAGACCGTGACACCCAGTTTCGCTATATTGAGACCCAAAAACAGACCTTTATCGCTTCTGGTCACCCGATCATCAGTGTTGATACCAAGAAAAAGGAACTCATTGGCAACTTCAAAAACGCCGGCCAAGCCTGGTGCCAGGAGGCTGACGCCGTCAACGTGCATGATTTTTTGTCCGACGCCCTTGGCCGTGGGGCGCCCTATGGCATCTTTGATGTGCAGCGCAACGAAGGCGCCGTCTACGTGGGCACGTCGGCGGATACCCCCGAGTTTGCTGTGGGAGCGATCACGCGTTGGTGGCACGAACACGGGCAAGCGGCGTATCCCGAGGCGACGCACCTGTTGATCTTGGCCGATGCGGGCGGCAGTAATGGCTGTCGTCCGCGCTTGTGGAAAGAACAGTTGCAGAGCCAACTGAGCGATGCCCTGGGGCTGAGCATCACGGTGTGTCATTATCCCACGGGCTGCTCGAAGTGGAATCCCATCGAGCATCGCTTGTTTAGCCAGATCAGTATCAATTGGGCCGGCAAGCCCTTGCGCACCTTTGAGACCATGCTGGGGTTGATCCGCGGTACGACCACCCAAACCGGTCTCAAAGTCTCGGCACACTTGCTTGAGGGCATCTTCGAGAAAGGCAAAAAGGTCTCTGACGCGGTGACGAAGATGCTGAACATGACCCGTCATGCGATCTGTCCTCAATGGAACTATACGATACATCCCCGTCTTGGTCATGCGCCTGCCTCATGAGTGGCCGCACCAAAGCGGGACATAATTTTTTTACAGGCCCTAAGGAGGCGGTGTTGCCCCACCCCCTCCCCTAAGAACTGCATGCGCACGCTTTCATGCATGTAGCTCAAGCCTCTCAAAACGCCCCTTGTGGAACGTGGCGCACCAACCAAACCATAGGTGATGTCATATATCTGAAAGCATCACAGCTACATCTACGACTTCGTATCGCACCCCAACGACACCACTCAGCCACCGCGAGCGCAGTGAACGGTCGGCTGCAGGGGCGAGTTAGATTCTAGCTTACCCCTAGTTCACAAAGAAATTTCTCAACCCCATTCGCCTTGCCCGAGAACACTTTTCCGATTGGTATGGTCATACAGGCCGCCTTGAGGCGTGAGCGTACGCGATCCACCTGCGTCTCCCAATGTTTGTCTAGAAGCACCAGATCACAGTAGGCGACGGGAACGACAGCGTGGAGAAGATCAATTGCGTGGTTTCGGGTGATCTTTGTTCTGTTGTCTACAAGAAGCGCACGGACCAACTCACGCCAAATAAACCGAGTTCCTCTCTGAATCTGCGGCCCGGACGGTGAACGTCTGACTGCTGACCGAAATTCTGGATTGGTGTCGAGTTCGTCTCGTAGGGCCTCTACACGACCTACAACGGCGTCTGCCAAATTGTTCAAACGCTGGGCAAGCCCGCTATTCTGCACAGCTTTAAACAGGTCGCACGCTGTAAACGGGTTCAGTGACGTTGGCTTCAGTTGAATGAACACCTTCAGCAGATTCGGCGCTACATGGGGTGGGGTAGATGGCCCTCCGGCAAGCAGTTCGTTCTCTCGGCTGATAACCACAGGGGGATTAAACTCCAGGAAGAAAACCCGCGGCAGAATGGCGTCAACGAGACTCTCTGCTTTGCGCGCCTGTGCCTCTATCGTTACTTTGGCAAACTCGGCCAAATTCAGTAAAGAGAGCGCAAGCGTGCCATTCCGTGACTTCAAAGCTGTCGTAAAACGGGCTGCCAACGTCTGGTCTTCTGAGAATTTACGCAACGCCCAGTGATCGAGATAGACAGTCGGTGAAACATCTCTCTGGACTATCTCTAGACCACCATTGTTATTTATCATGAACTCTATCATAGTTTCCCAAAATCACTGTCAAGTCATTATTCTTGACGAGTTTGTTCTGGAGCTGCATTATACTCACTAAACAATTTTTCAACCGTTCTAGCAGGCATCACTCGCCTCAAAGCCTCGCAAAATTTCTGATCATGAATGGTCTCATAAGATACATCTTTGAAAACAAGTTTTATCTTTGGATCGAAGACGTTTTTAATATCTCCAAATATATCCTTTAGATCATCGTATAAAAGGTTTCCGAGTTCATCGTCAGTTAAATTATTTCCTAGTATTCCCTTCCTATATCTTGTAGGGGTATTGTCTTTCACCCTAGGAAGTATTGCATTGACTAAGTTCTTAACACTTTTCTCAAGTTCCGACTCGATTGCGCCTTCCACAGCTTTCCTATAAGCTTCAATTCTTTTTTTGAAGCGCTCTATTCGCTCTTCGAACTCACTGCGTCTGGCGCGCAATAGTACCGTGCCAAAGTTTGGTAGAACATAGAGGTAATCTTTAATGATCTGCTTCTTTTCTTCTTCTAAATTTTTTTCGTTATACTGAGTCATTTTACAAGTACTATCTTTATTTTTAACCATTTCGCCTTTTTCATCAAAATCAGGAATATGCACATTGAAACTTTTTCCAGTATCGAATAGCTTAAATGTATTTCTCCAGCGGTTTTGTAGCTCTTGAATGTTTGTAAGGCCCATAAGATCTGGAGGAATAGGGGCAACTTTCTGAGAAATCCGGTAGGATTCCAAAGAAAATTCAACATATTGAATTCTTGAATTGAAAACACGCTCAGCACGTGCAATATCGAATCGTTTTGGAGGATTTTCAGTCAGGTCTTTCTT
>WNEY01003502.1_pt1 | contig 11784 bp, 11 predicted proteins | sample 5400531 | NCBI WGS metagenome assembly WNEY01 (sample SAMN13153338, study PRJNA577476) | soil metagenome | isolation source: 200 cm saprolite under Douglas fir tree site 1 | place: USA:California | collected 2015-04-18
GCACGGTCGCCCATGTCGGACCGATGAGCCGCACCGTGATGGATCTGGCGTTGATGATGAACCTGTTGGCGAAGCCCGATGCGCGCGATTGGCACAACCTTCCCTACGACGCCAAGGATTACACCAAGGGACTTGAATCCGGCCTGCGCGGAAAGCGCGTGGCGTTCAGCCTCACGCTCGGCGGCAAGCCGAAGATCGTGCCCGAGGTCGAGGCGCTGGTGAAAGCCGCCGTCAAGCGGCTCGAAACGCTGGGCGTTCAGGTCGAAGCGGCCGATCCGCCGATGGCGGACGCCGGAGAAATCTTCCGCACCCTGTGGTGGGCGGGAGCGGGCTTCGCGCTTGACGCGCTGCCGGAAGAAAAGAAGGCGCTGCTAGAGCCCGCGCTTCGCCAGATCGTCGAGGAAGGCGCCAAGGTTTCCCTGCGCGACTACCTGAACGCCAATGCCGCCCGCGGCGCGCTGGGCGGTCGCATGCGCCTGTGGATGGAACGCTACGACTTCATCGTCACGCCGGCCGTCGCCACGCCCGCCTTCGACACCGGCATCCTGCATCCCGACAACGGCACCGGCAACGCCTGGCTCGATTGGACCCCGTTCAGCTACCCGTTCAACCTCACGCAGCAACCGGCGGCGAGCGTGCCGTGCGGATTCACCCGGGATGGATTGCCGGTCGGATTGCAGATCGTCGGCAGGATGTACGACGATGCCGGCGTGCTTTCCGCCGCGCGCGCTTATGAAGCGGCAGAGCCGTTGTCCGACAAGGCGCCGCCCGGATTCGAATAGCCGCCGCTCGCTAGCTGTCCCGCTCCAACACCTCGCGGATTTTCGCGGCGAGACTCTCCTGCGTGAGCGGCTTCTGAATCACCTCGACGCCGGGATTGAGCCGGCCTTGATGCACGATGGCGTTGCGCGAGTACCCGGTCATGAACAGGACCTTGAGCTTGGGGAGACGCGCCCCCGCCTCGTCGGCAAGCTGGCGGCCGTTCAGGCCGGGCAAGACGACGTCGGTGAGCAAGAGGTCGATTTCATCGCCGTGCTTCGCGAAAATATCGAGCGCTATGCTCGCGTCGCGGGCATCGAACACGCGGTAGTTCAATTCGCGGAGAATGTCCGCCACATAGGCGCGAACCCCGTCGTCGTCCTCGACCACCAAAATCGTTCCGCCGTCGGCGTCCTTCGCCTGGGTCGCGGGTTCGGCTTCGCTCTCCTCCCTCGCCGCGGCGAAGAACCGCGGCAGATAAAGCTTGACCGTCGTGCCCTCCCCCGGCTCGCTGTAGATCGTCACGTGCCCGCCCGATTGCTTGACGAAGCCGTAGACCTGCGAAAGGCCGAGCCCCGTCCCTTGGCCCGCGGTCTTGGTGGTGAAGAACGGCTCGAATGCCTTGTCCGCGATTTCCGCACTCATGCCGGCGCCGGTATCGCTGACGGCGATCTGAACGTACTGTCCGGCCGATACGTCGGAGTGCTTGCGGGCATACGTCTCGTCGAGAAAGGCGTTGCTCGTCTCGATCGTGAGCTTGCCGGCATTGGCCATGGCATCGCGCGAATTGAGCGCCAGATTCAGAATCGTGGCCTCGAGCTGGATCGGATCGGCCTCGACCGACCAAAGACCGCCGGAGTTCACCACCTCGATTGCGATCGTCTCGCCGAGCGATTGGCGGAGAAGATCCTCCATGCCGCGCACCAGCCTGTCGATCCTGAGCGGCTTCGGATCGAGCGGCTGCCGCCGCGAGAAGGCCAATAGCCGCGAGGTCAACGCCGCCGCCCGGCGTGCGCCCTGCATCGCGTTGTTGATGAACCCCTCGAGTTTCGGCCCGGCCGTGAGCGTCCCCGACTTGAACTGGCGTAGCGCGATATCGAGATTGCCGATGATGACGGTGAGGAGATTGTTGAAGTCGTGGGCGACGCCGCCGGTGAGCTGGCCGATCGCTTCCATTTTCTGCCCGTGACGCAGCGCGTCCTCCGCCTGCTCGCGGCGCTTCGATTCGGCGTAGAGGCGGCGCGTGCGCTGCAGGGTCAAGGCCGTAATGCCGAACAGGAAGGCGGTCGCGGGGATTCCGAAAATCAAGTGCCCCGCCATGCCCGACAGCCACTCCGCGCGCACTGCCGACGTTTCGATCCCCGCCAGCAGATAGACCGGATAGCCGATCAGCTTGCGGTATCCGATCCGGCGTTCGATGCCGTCGAGCTGGGCGACGACGGTGTATTTACCGGTCTCGGGCGAGCTCACGATGGCTTGCCGCAGCGCCGCTTTCTCGCCGAGGCGGTCGGGAATCTCCCCGCTGACCGGGTACCGCGCCAGGAAAAAGCCGTCGCTCCTGATCAGGGCGTAATAATTCGTTCCGCTCGAGCTCATGCGCGCGTAAAAATTCTGAAAGTCCTGCGGCGATACCGAGGTCTCGATGACGCCGTTGAATTCCCCGCTCATGGACTGACGCCGCCGGCTCAAGCTGAAGAACGGCGATCCGTCGCCGAGCCGCGGCATCAGGACCTCGCCGACATAGCTGCCGGCTTCGCCCGAAAGATGCGCCCGGAAGTAATCGCGATCGGCCAGACTCAATCCGGCCGGCAACGGATAGGTATAGCTCGTGACCAGCGCCTCGCCGCGCTTGCCGATCACCCAGATCGACTGCACGATCTCGAGCGCATCCTCGAGCTTTTTCAGGCGCAGATGCAGGTCTTGCTCGTTCTGCTTGATCGTTGCGTCGGACTGGCCCCGGATCATGTCCTCGGTGGCGACGGTGGCGAAATCAACCGACTGAAAAATCTTCAGCGCGTGCTCGTGCAGGATCTCGAGCGAGCGCGCGATTCTTTCGTCGGCGGTTTCGAACGTGCTGCGATACGAAAGCGAGGCGGCGTAACCGAACAATGCCAGCGGGAGCAGCAACGAGGCCGCCAACAGGACCTTCAGCATCCTTATTGCGGCGTCTTGCGTGGATTGCATCCGCCAAACTCGCTAGCCTCTCATTACACCGTACGCCGAGCCGCGCCAAACCAAGGGAGCGATTCCCTGGCGGACGGAAACTATCTCGAAACTATGTTTATTATCGGCCGAAGGCGGCTACAGCCGAATGCGCAGCGCGTGGGCGATTTCGCCGATCACCCCGCGCCGGAACAACAGCACGCAGATGACGAAAATGACGCCCTGGATGACCGTCACCCATTGCCCGAATCCGGCGAGATAATTCTGCATCGCCACGATGACGAAGGCGCCGACCACCGGCCCGAACACGGTGCCGAGTCCGCCGACAAGCGTCATCAGCACCACCTCGCCCGACATCGTCCAGTGCACGTCGGTGAGCGAGGCGAGCTGGAACACCAGCGCCTTGGTGGCGCCCGCGAGCCCCGCCAGCGCCGTCGACAGCACGAAGGCCACGAGCTTGTAGCGCTCCGTCTTGTAGCCGAGCGAGATCGCGCGGTTCTCATTCTCGCGGATCGCCTTCAGCACCTCGCCGAACGGCGAATGGATGATGCGGTAGATCAAGAGAAACGAACCAATGAAGATGACGACGACGGTGAAATACATCGTCATCGAGTTCGAAAGATCGAACAGGCCGAACAGGAAGCCGCGCGGCACGCCCTGGATGCCGTCCTCGCCGCCGGTGAACGGCGCCTGCAAGGCGAAGAAGTACATCATCTGCGCGAGCGCGAGCGTGATCATGGCGAAGTAGATGCCCTGGCGGCGGATCGCGAGCGCGCCGGTGACGAGACCCAGCACGGCGGCCGTCGCGGTGCCGGTGAGAATCGCGAGCTCCGGCGTGAGGTGCCATACCTTCGCCGCGTACGCGCTCACATAGGCGGCCCAGCCGAAATACAGCGCGTGGCCGAAGGACAGCAATCCGACGTAGCCGATCAGCAGATTGAACGCCAAGGCGAACAGCGCGAAGCAGAGCGCCTTCATCAAGAACACGGGATAAATGAAAGCCGGCGCCACGATGAAAAAGGCGGCCATGATGATGAACGCGACCGCCTCGCTCCAGGCCGAAGCCCTGACCAGGGGCGCGCCGATCGGTTCCGCCACGTTCGCCATCACGCCGTCCTTCCGAACAGCCCGGCCGGCCGGATCAGGAGCACGATCGCCATGATGACGAAGATGACCGTGTTCGAGGCCTCGGGGAAAAAGACCTTGGTCAAGCCCTCGATCACGCCGAGCGCGAAGCCGGTGACGATCGCGCCCATGATCGAGCCCATGCCGCCGATCACCACCACCGCGAACACGACGATGATGAGGTCGGACCCCATTTGCGGGCTGACGTTGTAGATCGGCGCCGCCATCACGCCCGCGAGCGCCGCCAGTCCGACGCCGAAGCCGTAGGTTAGCGTGATCATGCGCGGCACGTTGATGCCGAAGGCGCGCACCAGCGTCGGATTTTCCGTCGCCGCGCGCAGATAAGCGCCGAGCCGGGTCTTCTCGATCACGAACCAGGTGCCGAGACACACGAACAGCGAGAAGCCGACGACCCAGGCGCGATAGTTGGGCAGGAACATGAATCCGAGATTGTGGCCGCCCGAAAGCGACGGCGGCAGCTGATACGGCAGGCCAGAGGAGCCGTAATAGTTGCGGAACACGCCCTCGATGATGAGCGCGAGGCCGAAGGTCAACAGCAGGCCGTAGAGATGATCGAGTTTGTAGAGCCACCGCAGCATGGTGCGCTCGATCACGATGCCGGTCAGCCCGACGACGATCGGCGCGACGATCAGCGCCGGCCAGTAGCCCAGGCCCGTCGTCTGCAAGAGCAGGAAGGCGGCGAAGGCGCCGAGCATGTATTGGGCGCCGTGCGTAAAGTTGATGATGTTGAGCATGCCGAAGATGACGGCGAGCCCGAGACTCAACAACGCGTAGAACGAGCCGTTGATCAGCCCGATCAACAGCTGACCGAACAGTGCCTGCGACGGGATGCCGAAAATCTCGGGCATGCGGGATCGCTCTGCAATTCGAGGGGCGGGATCATGTCCGCCCCTCGCAAAGCTTGCTCAATCGATCAGCCGCTCACCAGCGGGCAGCCGCCGTCCTTCAGCGGACGGAAGGCTTCGGCTGCCGGGATGGTGGCGCGCAGGTGGTAGAAGTCGCCGGGATATTTCGACTCTTCCGGCTTCTTCACCTCGAACAGATACGCGTCGTGGATCTTGCGGCCATCGGCGCGGATCGTGCCTTTGCCGAATAACGGATCGTCGGTCGGCATTTCCTTCATCTTGGCGACCACCGCCTTGCCGTCAGCCGAGCTCTTCAGCGCGTCGACCGCCTTGAGATAGTGCGTGATGGCCGAATAGACGCCGGCCTGTACCATGGTCGGGAACTTGCCCTGCCGTTCCTGCTGCCAGCGCTTGGTCCAGGCGCGGTTGGTGTCGTTGGCGTCCCAATACCACGTCTCCGTCAGCGTCAGGCCTTGCGCCGCCTGCAGCCCGAGCCCATTCACGTCGCTCGCGAACACGAGCAAGCCGGCGAATTTCTGCCCGCCTTTGACGATGCCGAACTCGGCCCCTTGCTTGATCGAGTTGATGGTATCGCCGCCGGCATTGGCGAGCCCGATGACCTTCGCCTTCGAGGCCTGCGCCTGCAGCAGGAACGAGGAGAAATCGCTGGTGTTGAGCGGATGGCGGACCTTGCCGAGCACCTTGCCGCCGTTCGCTTCGACCGCCGCCGCGGTGTCGCCTTCCAGCGCATGACCGAAGGCATAGTCGGCGGTGAGGAAGAACCAGGTGTTGCCGCCGGTCTTCACCAGCGCCTTGCCGGTGCCGTTGGCGAGCATCCAGGTGTCGTAGGTCCAGTGCACGGTATTCAACGTGCACTTGGCGCCGGTGAGCGCCGAGGTCGCCGCACCCGAAACGATGAACACCTTGTTTTTCTCGCTCGTGATTTGGCTCAGGGCGAGCGCGACGCCGGAATTTGGCACGTCGATGATCATGTCGACCTTGTCGATGTCGTACCATTGCGTCGCCAACGACGAGCCGATGTCGGGCTTGTTCTGGTGATCGGCGCTGATGAGCTCGACCTTCATATTGGGATGCGCCTTGGTAAAGTCGGCGATCGCAAGCTTCGCGGCGGCGGTCGAGCCCGGCCCGGCGATGTCGGCATAGAGGCTCGACATGTCACTGAGCACGGCGATCTTGACGGTTTGCGTTCCTGATTGGGCAAAGGCCGCGGCTCCGCAGGTGAGCAGAGCGGCGACGAATGCATACCTTCGTGCATGCGTCTTCATTGTTTTACCTCCCATGTATCGATGGCCGAGATGGCCAATTCAAACTCCCAGGTATTCGTGGAGCTTTTCGAGCTTGGCGTCCAGTTCCGAATTTTTGAACCGCTCGACGACCTTGCCGTGCTCCATGATGTAGTAGCGGTCGGCGACGGTCGAGGCGAAGCGGAAATTCTGTTCAACCAAGAGGATCGTGAACCCTTGGCTTTTCAGCATTCGGATGGTCTTGCCGATCTGCTGGATGATAACCGGGGCGAGGCCCTCGGTAGGCTCGTCCAAAAGTAGCAGACGGGCGCCGGTGCGCAGGATGCGGCCGATCGCCAGCATCTGCTGCTCGCCCCCCGAAAGCTTGGTGCCCTGGCTCTTCAGCCGCTCCTTGATGTTGGGGAACAGCTCGAACACCTGGTCCGCGGAGAGCCCGCCGGGCTTCAGTTCGGGCGGCAAAAACAGGTTTTCCTGCACGTCGAGGCTGGCGAAAATCCCGCGCTCCTCCGGACAAAAAGCGATCCCCGCCTTGGCGATCTTGTCGGAGGTAAGCGCGATCAGTTCGCGGCCTTCGAGCCGCACCGAGCCGGTGCGCTGCGCGACGATGCCCATCACCGATTTCAGCGTCGTGGTCTTGCCGGCGCCGTTGCGGCCGAGCAGCGTCACCACCTCGCCGGCATGAACCTCCAGGTTCACGCCGTGCAGGATGTGCGACTCTCCGTACCATGCCTGCAGATTTTCGATCACCAACAAGGGCGACGCGGCGCGCTCAAGCATGGCCCACCCCCATGTAGGCCTCGCGCACTTCCGGATTGTTGGAGACCGTCTGATAATTTCCTTCGGCGAGCACGCGCCCGCGCGTGAGCACGGTGATCTTGTGCGAAAGGTTCGCGACGACGCTGAGATTGTGCTCGACCATCAACACCGTGCGGTCGGCCGCCACCGTCTTGATGAGCTTGGTGATGCGCTCGATATCCTCGTGCCCCATGCCGGCGGTCGGCTCGTCGAGCAAGAGCATTTCCGGATCGAGCGCGAGCGTGGTGGCGATCTCAAGCGCGCGCTTGCGCCCGTAGGGAAGCTCGACCGCCGTCCAACCGGCGAACGGCGCCAGGCCGACGTCGTTGAGCAGCGACTGTGCGCGTTCGTTCAAGGCGTTCAACACGCGCGTCGAGCGCCAAAAATCGAACGAGTCGCCGCGCTTCTTCTGCAGCGCGATGCGCACGTTTTCGAGCACGCTGAGATGCGGAAACACCGCCGAAATCTGGAACGAGCGCACGAGCCCGAGGCGCGCCACGTCCGCCGGCCTCGCCGTGGTGATGTCCTCGCCCTTGTAGAGGATCTTGCCGCGCGTCGGGCTCAGAAACTTGGTGAGGAGATTGAAGCAGGTGGTCTTGCCGGCGCCGTTCGGCCCGATCAACGCATGGATCGTTCCACGCTCGACCTGGAGGTTCACTCCGTTGACGGCGACGAAGCCCGCGAATTCCTTGGTGAGATCCTCGGTTGCGAGGATCGTTTGGCTACCCATCCGACGCGACAACTCCCCTTGCCCCGGCCCCATTTATGGCGGCAACGGCCGGATCGTCCAGTACCGCGATCGCGAAATCGGCGCCGGGATCGCTCAACAACTAGCCGGCGCCACAAAGTTAGGCTGCCGGCCGGCACGCGGCTTGCGGTCTCACCACTCCCGCTCGCGCGCGGCGTCCAGCATGCGGCGGCATTCGCCAAGCTCGTTCAGCGTCGCTTTCAACAGACGGGCGGTCTCCGCGGTGATTTTTCCCGATAGCGGCGGTGGATTGGCCGCGCCGCGCGGCGGCTTTTCGTCCTCGCCCACCGGCCGCACCAGCGGCTTGGAGGCGGGACCGGATTTGCGCAGAAACGGCGGCAGCTCGTCGGCGGCGGGAGATGCCGGCGGCCGCGACGGCAGCGGAACCTCGACGACGCGCGGCAATTCCGGCGGCTCCTTACGCGAGCGCAGCGACGGCAAGAGATCCATCAGTCCGCCGAGGCCGCCTTCGTGCCGTTCGCGGCCGATGCCGGGGTGACCGGAATCGACGAGCGCCGGCTCGTTGCGCGCCTCCTCGCCTTCGACCGAATGGCCGATCGCCTGCACGTGGCGCACGCCCTGTTCGCGCAAGATTTGCTGCACGCCCCGGATCGTATAGCCCTCGCCGTAGAGCAGATGCCGAATGCCGCGCAGGAGATCGACGTCGTCGGGGCGATAGTAGCGCCGGCCGCCGCCGCGTTTCAGCGGCTTGATCTGTCCGAAGCGGGTTTCCCAGAAGCGCAGGACATGCTGCGGCAAGTCGAGGTCATCGGCGACCTCGCTGATGGTGCGGAACGCGTCTGGTCCTTTTTCCACGTCCGTTCCCGTCCCCCCGCGCCTGCTCAGCGTTTCTTGCCGTGGCCCTCGCCGTTGATACGGCTCTTCATGATGTTCGACGGTTTGAACACCATGACGCGTCGCGGCTCGATCGGCACTTCCTCGCCGGTCTTCGGGTTACGACCGACCCGGCGGCCTTTGTTGCGCACGATGAACGAGCCGAACGAGGAAAGCTTCACGTTCTCGCCGCGCGCGAGACAATCGGAAATTTCATGCAAGACCAATTCCACCAGTGCGGCCGATTCGGTGCGAGAGAGCCCGACCTTTTGATAAACTACCTCGCTCAAATCTGCACGCGTTAACGTCCTGCCGGCCATCGACGCCCCCCAGCAATTTTTGGCGACGCAACTATCCTTCTGAATTTCAAACGATATTCGCCGTTTGCGGCCCGGTCAACCGACTTCGCCAGCGCGCCGGCGGGCTTCACCAACGCACGAGCGCGGAGGCCCATGTGAAGCCGCCGCCCATCGCTTCGAGCAGCACGAGGTTTCCCGGTTTGATCCTTCCGTCGCCCGCCGCTTCCGCGAGCGCGAGCGGAATCGAGGCGGCAGAAGTGTTTGCGTGATGATCGACGGTGACCACGATCTTCTCCGGCGCAATCCCGAGTTTTTTTGCACTGCCGTCGATGATGCGGCGATTGGCTTGATGCGGCACGAACCAGTCGATGTCGTTCGCCCCATAACCGGTGGCATTGAACGCGGCCTCGACCACGTCGGTGATCATCCCGACCGCATAGCGAAATACCTCGCGGCCCTCCATGCGCAGATGGCCCGCGGTTCCCGTCGTCGAGGGCCCGCCGTCGACATAAAGCTTCTCGCGGTAGCGTCCATCCGATCGGAGCTGGGTGGTGAGCACGCCGCGATCCTTCATCGTGCCCGGCTGTTCCTCCGCCTCGAGCACCATCGCGCCGGCGCCGTCGCCGAACAACACGCAAGTCGTGCGGTCTGACCAGTCGAGAATGCGCGAGAAGGTTTCCGCGCCGATCACCAGCGCGCGCTGAAAGGCGCCCGATTGCAAGTAGAGGTCGGCGGTCGCCAGTGCATAGACGAAGCCGGAGCACACGGCTTGCACGTCGAAGGCGGCACCCTTCAGGATTCCGAGCTCGGCCTGGATCGTCACCGCCGTCGCCGGGAAAGTCTGATCCGGCGTCGAGGTCGCGAGCACCACGAGGTCGATCGCTTCCGCATCCATCTTGGCCTGCGCGAGGGCGGCGCGCGCCGCCGCGAGCCCGAGATGGGAGGTGTATTCGCCTTCGGCCGCGATGTGGCGCTCGCGGATGCCGGTGCGCTGCCGGATCCAGGCGTCGTCGGTCGCCACCGTGCGCGAAAGCTCGTCATTCGTCATCACGCGGGCCGGCAGATAGGCGCCGACCCCGCGCACCACGGAGCGCCGGACGGTCATGAGGCGGCCTGTCTCGGCAGGGTCAACTCCGCTTCGCGCTCATGCGCGAGGCTGGTCGTGATCTTCGCGGTCAATTCGTGACGCACGATGTCGTAGCCGGTGTCGATGGCGGCCGCGAAGCTTTCGGCGTCGGCGCCGCCGTGGCTCTTCACCACGACGCCGTTCAGCCCCAGGAAAACGCCGCCGTTCACTTTCTTCGGATCGACTTTTTCGCGCACCACGTTGAAGGCATCGCGCGCGAGCAGATAGCCGATGCGCGCGCGCCACGTGCGGTTCATCGCGGCACGCAGATATTCGCCGATCTGGCGCGCCGTTCCTTCCGCCGTCTTCAGCGCGATGTTGCCGGCGAAGCCCTCGGTCACCACCACGTCCACCGTGCCCTTGCCGATGTCGTCGCCTTCGACGAAGCCGCGATAATCCAGTTCCGGCAAATTCGCCCCGCGCAGGATACGGCCCGCCTCGCGCACCTCCTCGATGCCCTTGATCTCCTCGACGCCGACGTTGAGCAGCCCCACCGTCGGCCGTTCAAGATCGAATACGATACGCGCCATCGCCGCACCCATCACCGCCATATCGACGAGATGCTTCGCGTCGGCGCCGATCGAAGCGCCAAGATCCAGTACCACGCTTTCGCCGCGCAGATTGGGCCAGATCGCCGCGATCGCCGGGCGGCCGATGCCGGGCATCGTCTTCAGGCAGAACTTCGCCATCGCCATCAGCGCGCCGGTGTTGCCGGCGGAGACGGCGACATCCGCCCGCCCGTGCCTGACGGCGTCGAGCATGAGCCACATCGAGGACTTGCGGCGCCCCTGGCGCAGCGCCTGGCTCGGCTTGTCGTCCATGCGCACGGCGACGTCGGTGTGCACGATCTTCGCCGCGGCCTTCAGATCCGAATGGCCGTTGAGCAGCGGCGTGATTGCCCTCTCGTCGCCGACCAGCACGATCTCGCAATCCGGATGGCGCTCAAGCGCGATCGCGGCCGCCGGCACGACCACGGACGGGCCGTGGTCGCCTCCCATTGCATCGAGCGCGATTCGCACCGGTTTCGGCATCGGAATTCAAGAGCCCCTTGGGGCTGCGTTTTGCTGGATGGGGGCCCAGCGCCCCTTCGTCGCGCGCGACAATAGCCATTCGCGCACCCAACTCAACAGCCGGAACGACGTTGGAAAATCAATCTCCTTGCCGGCCTTTCGGCTTGAGCTTCGCCAGGGCCGCGAAGGGCGAGGAAGCCTCCTCTGGCGCCGCCGCGGCCGGCGGCGCGAACAGTGCGCCCGGGCGGCGCGGATAGGGATCGATGCCGAGCGCCAGAAACTCGGCGACGAGCGCGCCGAGATCGACCGTGCCGCCTCGGACCACCTCCGCCGGATCGCCCTCGCCTTCGTCGTTTTCGGCGCTGGGGAAAACCGCGGCGCTCTCCGGCAGGAAGCGCAGCGCGATATGTTCGTTCACCGCGTTGTCAAACGGCTCGAGCGAAACGACGCAGATTTGCCGCACCGTCGCGATCAGATCGCCTTCGACCACGACGCCGCCTTTGCCGTCGGGCGTCGCCTTCACGTCGGCGACGAGAGCGGGCACGGCGAGAACGTCAACATGGCGCGCGAGCGCCGCGCGCTCCTTCTCGCCGGGGACGAGCTTCAACGCCGCGCCCTCCGGCGGAAGATCGGCGAGCGCGAGCGGATGGCTCCACGCCGGCTCGTGTTGTGCGCGTTCTTGTTTCATGCGCGCACCTCGCCGGGATCGGGAAAGGCGAACGCGGCGCTTTCGATCTCGCCGGCATTGGCGCCCCCAAGCCGCCTTTCGGCGCGGCGCACGTAGCGCGCGAGCC
>WNEY01003503.1_pt1 | contig 11783 bp, 12 predicted proteins | sample 5400531 | NCBI WGS metagenome assembly WNEY01 (sample SAMN13153338, study PRJNA577476) | soil metagenome | isolation source: 200 cm saprolite under Douglas fir tree site 1 | place: USA:California | collected 2015-04-18
GCTCGAGGCTGTGGCCTTCGGACTCACGAAGCTGGATGATCGACCTCCGCCCGGATTCGCATCGGCTGAGGCCGCCCTGCGCACGCTGCCGGTCTGGGACCGCGCGGATGTCGCACTCGCCCTCGGCGTGCCGCCGACCGCGGTCGCTCTCCACGCGCAGGCCACTTGGCTCGTTGCTCCCACAGCGACACCCGCGACGATCCGCGAGGCGCTCGAGAGCGACACGGGCCTCGTCCTCCACCCATGGCCCGGAGCGACGCCGGACTCGACGCTGCTCTTCGGACCGGCCATGCAAGGGCATCTCATAGCGTCGACGGACAGTGTTCACTCGGTCACGGTGAGTGGCGTCCCCATCACGGGACCGTGGCGCCGCTTCGCGATCGCCTGGACCATCCAGGCGTGGAGCCTGTTGCGCTCCGACTCGAATGAGCGCGTGCTGCTGTGGCGTCGAGATGTGACGGACCGCCTTGAACGGCTCGCACCTTTTGCCCAGTTCGGAACTCCGACACCCACGATTCGCAATGGCAAGCTGTGGTGGGTGAGCTGGGGGTACGTGACGCACGAAGCATTTCCGTTCGCGCGCCCGATTCCGTGGCGCGACGGCCAAATCCGCTACCTGCGCGCTGGTTTGGTCGGCGCGGTGCGCGCTGGAACCGGCGAGACGCACCTCTGGCTCGCGCCCGGCTACGACTCCCTGACCGCCACGTGGGCGCGCCGATTCGAGCCGCTCGTTGAACCGGCGAACAGACTCCCCGCAGACGTGCGCGAGCAACTCGCGTATCCGATCGAGCAGTTCAACACCGCGGTTGCGCAACTGGTGCGCGCGAGCGAGGACTCGACGGCTGGGACCGTGGGCGCTGAGGCCCGAGATTCAATTGCCGGTTGGTCGCTGCGCCCGCGTGAGCCATTCGAGCTCGTGACTCCCGATGGCGCGCTGTGGACGGGGATCGGCTTCGAATCGGGCACGCTCAAACCCAAGCGGTTCGTGGGATTGTGTGCCGGTTCTGTCACGCAACGCGGCGTCGTGCTGCACCTCTGGCGACCGGCAGCCGACGACCCTGAGCGACTACCCGGCGAACTCGTCGGTTCGTCGCAGCAGCGGCCCGGCGAGCTGCGCATTTGGCCCGCGGACGGATCGATCATCACGGTTCAAGCGCAGATGCTCGATCCGATCGGTGCGCATCCAGCGGCGCCGCCGCGCGTCGCGGAGGTCCACGTGTCGTTCGGTGGTCGCATCGGTCGCGGCCTCACAGCGCGGGCGGCCTTACACGGAGGCGAGCAGGTGGTCACCGATACAAGCCTGGCAGCGCGGTGGGAGCGCGTGCGTCGCCTGGCGGTGCAGGCCGATTCCGCACTGACCGCGGGAGATCTCGAGCTGTTTGGCCGGCTGTGGCGGGCACTCATGATCGAGCTTGCTCCGATCCAACGGCGCCGCTAGGTTGCGCCGCCCGTGCCCCCCCCGGCCCCCGGAACCATTGTTATCGCTCTCGGAGGGAATGCGGTCGCCCCTCCGGGCGAGCGGCCGACGATCAGCAATCAATTCCGCCACACCCGCGCGAGCCTGGTGCCGATCGTCGATCTCGCCGCGGCCGGCTGGAACATCGTGCTGGTGCACGGCAACGGCCCGCAGGTTGGTGACGAGCTCGCGCGCAACGAGATCGCCGGCGACCAGGTCGAGCCCTTACCGCTCGGCGTGCTCGTCGCGGGAACGGCCGGCTGGATGGGCTACATGATCCAGCAGTCGCTCCAAAACGCGCTGGCAGGCGCGGGCGTGCGGCGTTCGGTCGTCACCCTGATCACCCAGACGCTCTGCGACGCCGACGATCCCAATCTGCGGACGCCATCGAAGCCCATCGGCCACGTGCTCGATACCGTGCGCCAGGCGCGCCTCGTCGCCAGGGGAATTGCCGTGAAAGACGGACGCCGGCTCGCACCGAGCCCAAAGCCTATTGGGATCGTTGAACGGGAGATGGTGCGCGACCTGACGCGGACCGGCCATATCGTGATCGCGGGCGGAGGCGGCGGGCCCCCTGTGTATCGCGATCCGAAGTTGGGGCTCGAGGGCATCGATGCCGTGGCCGACAAAGACCGCGTGGCAGCGATTCTCGGACGCGAAATCGAGGCCCAGGTGCTCTTGATTCTGACGAATGTAGCTGCCGTGTACCGTGGCTTCGGGACGCCGCGGCAGGAAGCAATCCGGCGCCTGACACTCGCGCAGGCCGATCACCTCCTTGCCGGCAAAGAGCTGGGCACCGGCAGCATGCGGCCGAAAGTCGAAGCGGCGGCGGATTTCGTCCGGACCGGAGGCGAGCGCGCGATCATTGCCGAGCTCGCGCAGGGTCTCGCCGCCCTTCAGGGTGAGGCCGGGACGACGATCACGAAGGAGCACACGTGAACCTGCACGAGTATCAGGCCCGCGACATTTTGCGGCACCACGGCATTCCCGTCCCGCCGGGCGAAGTGGCGACGACGCCGGCAGAGGCCCGTGCCAGCGCCGACCGATTGGGTGGGAAGGTGGTCGTAAAAGCACAGGTCCACGCCGGAGGCCGGGGCAAGGCCGGCGGTGTGAAGCTCGCGAAGACCGCGGCCGAAGCGGAAGCATATGCGAAAGCGATCCTCGGCATGACGATCAAGGGCCTCACGGTCCACAAGGTGCTGATCGCCCCCGCCGCTGAGATCGCCAGCGAGAGTTACGTCGGCATCATCGTGGATCGCGCGTCGCAACGACCCGTCTTGATGGTGAGCCCGGCCGGCGGCATCGATATCGAAGAAGTCGCCGCGAAGACGCCGGAAAAGATTCATCGGCTGGCGATTGATCCGAGATATGGGCTGCTCCCGCATCAGGCGCTGACGCTCGGCTTCGCGCTCTATAATGACGTGAAACAGGCACGTGCCGCCGCCGACATCATGCAGAAACTGTATGTCGCGGTCTACGCGGTGGGTGCATCACTCGCGGAGATCAATCCCCTCGTCACCACTCCCGACGGCGGTGTGCAGGCGCTCGATGCCAAGATCGCGATCGACGACAACGAGCTGGAACGTCGCCCCGACATCGCGGCGCTGCGCGATCCAACGGCCGAAGCGCCGGAGGAAGTCGCCGCGCGCGAGGCCGGTTTGACGTTCATCAAGCTCGACGGCACCGTCGGCTGCTGCGTCAATGGAGCCGGTCTGGCGATGGCGACCATGGACCTCGTCAAGTATTACGGCGGCGAGCCCGCGAACTTCCTCGACATCGGCGGTAGCTCCAATCCCCAGAAAGTGGTGAGCGCGTTGCGGATCATCACGTCCGACCCGAGAGTCAGAGTCATCCTCTTCAACATCTTCGGCGGCATCACGCGGACGGATGACGTCGCCAATGGGATCGTGCAAGCCACGCGGGAATTCTCGCTCAAGGTCCCCATGGTGCTCCGGCTCACCGGCACCAATCAAGAGCTCGCTATCCAGATCTTGACCAAAGCGGGCTTCCCGGCATTGACCGACATGGATGAGGCAGTGAAACAGGCTGTGGCATTGGCGAAGGGAAAAGCCGCGTGAGCATTTTCATCGATCAGTCCACTCGGCTCGTGGTCCAAGGCATCACGGGACGCGATGGATCGTTCCACGCGAAGCAGATGATGGCGTACGGCACGAAGGTGGTCGCGGGTGTGACGCCCGGAAAAGGCGGCCAGCGGTTCGAGAATACCGTCCCGGTTTTCAATACGGTTGCCGCAGCGGTGCGCGAGACACGCGCCAATACGGCGGTGATCTACGTTCCGGCCGCGGTCGCCGCGTCGGCGATCTTCGAAGCCGCCGACGCCGGTCTAGAACTGATCGTCTGTATCACCGAAGGCATCCCCGTCCTCGACATGACGCGCGTCCTGCCGTTCGTCTACGAACGCGGGGCCCGGCTCATCGGACCGAACTGTCCCGGCCTCATCTCGCCGGGAAAAAGCAAAGTGGGAATCATTCCCGGCGACATCTGTGAGCCGGGCAAGATCGGCGTCGTATCGCGCAGCGGCACGTTGACGTACGAAATCATCCACCAGCTCTCGACGCACGGGATGGGGCAGTCGACGTGCGTCGGTATCGGCGGCGATCCGCTCATCGGAACGAACTTCGTCCACTGTCTGACCGCGTTCGAAGCTGATCCAGAGACGGCGGCCATCGTGATGATCGGGGAGATTGGCGGCACGGATGAGCAACAGGCTGCGGACTTCGTGCGGCGCAATGTGTCGAAGCCGGTCGTCGGGTTTATTGCCGGGCAGACCGCACCGCCGGGTCGCCGCATGGGACACGCCGGCGCCATCATTTCAGGCGCGTCAGGTACGGCCGCGGAAAAGATGCAAGCGCTCGAACAGGCCGGCATCGGTGTGATGAAGCGACCCGCCGACGTGGTTCCACTCCTCAAGTCAGCCAGGATCTGAGGAACAATGCGCACCTTGGCCATCATCAAGCCGGACGCCGTCGCCGCCCGCCATGTCGGCAAGATCATCGCCCATCTCGAGACTGAAGGCTTCCACATCGTCGACGCCCAGATGGTGCGGCTGACCCAGGATCGGGCGGAGGCCTTCTACGAGGTCCATCGCGAACGTCCGTTCTTCCGGCCGCTCGTCACGTTCATGACGTCCGGACCGGCGCTGGCGCTCGCGCTCGAACGGAACAACGCCGTCAGCCACCTCCGGGAGGTCATCGGCGCAACGGATCCCGCACAGGCCAAGCCGGGGACGATCCGTCGCTTGTATGCGCAATCGAAGGAGCGCAACGCAATCCACGCTTCCGATTCTCCCGAGAACGCCACACGGGAAGTCGCGTTTTTCTTCCCTCTGTATGGACCGCCGTGATGCCGTTGACGCAAGTGCCACAACGGTTTAGGTTCGCTGACCATGTTGCGAGTCGATCTGCGAGAGCTGGCTCAAGGTCCAGTCGAAACGAGCGGCGAGCTGGCGCAGGACGACCCCGCGATCGAGGGGACAGACCTCACGCTGCGCGAACCGGTGCGAGTGGGGGGGCGTTTGCAGGCGATCGGGGATGGGCGTTTCTATTGGCACGGCACGGCTCGGACGGTGGTCAAGGGGGAATGCCGGCGGTGCCTCACTCCCGCGGATGCACCGGTGAATCTTGAGATCGGCGCGCTCTTCACCCAAGACCCCGAAGCCCTCGAGGATCCTGATTCCTATCCCGTGGCGTCGGACGCGACGGAGATCGACGTCACACCCGCTGTCCGTGAAGAGCTACTGCTCGCGGCTCCACGGTACGTCTTATGCCGCGAGGGCTGTAAGGGAATGTGCCCGCAGTGTGGTCAGGATCTCAATGCCGGCCCATGCGGATGTGCGCCCGCGACGGATGCGCGCTGGCAGCCGCTCAAATCATTGAAGGACAAGCTCAGCTCTTAACCAAAGGACTGGCGGAATGGCGGTACCCAAGCGCAGGACCTCGAAGCGCAAGAAGCGCGCGCGTCGCACACACTACAAAGCGGTGCGCCCGACGCTCCAGGCGTGCCCGCGTTGTGGCGATATGAAACAACCGCATCGCGTTTGCCCGACGTGCGGCTATTACAACGGCGTGCAGCGGGTGACCGTCGAGGACTGATGATCCGCATCGCCTTGGATGCGATGGGTAGTGACAACGCCCCGCAGGTCGAGGTGGAGGGGACGGCACAGGCGCTCCGGGAGCTTCCGCCCGACTTCCAGGTGCAGCTCGTGGGGCGGACGGCGGACATCGAGGCGGCGTTGGGGAGGGTTTCCGCCGTCGACCGCAGCCGGATTGAGATCGTCGAGGCGCCCGAAGTCGTCGGCATGGGGGACAAGCCGCTCGCGGCGGTCCGCGGCAAGCCGCGATCGTCGATCGCCGTGGGTCTTGGTCTGCAGAAAAAGCGCAAGAGCGACGCGTTCATTTCGGCCGGCAACACCGGCGCCGTGATGGCCGCAAGCACCCTGTTGCTCCGACTCCATCCCGGCGTCCAGCGTCCAGCCATCGGCGCGCTGTTTCCCAGCGCGGGCCAGCCCGTTCTCGTGGTCGACTCGGGCGCGAACGTCGACTGTGATGCGCGCGAGCTGGTGGGCTTTGCCCATCTCGGCTCCGTATACGCGCGCGATGTGTTGGGCCGGCCGAGTCCCGCGGTCGGCCTTTTGAACATCGGAGAGGAAGACGAGAAGGGGAACGCGGTCGTCAAAGAGGCGCATCAGCTTCTCAAACACACAGCGGGAATCCGTTACATCGGCAATATCGAGGGCCGCGACATCCCCGTGGGCGAAGCGCGGGGCAAGCCGCTCGACGTCGTCGCGTGTGACGGATTCGTCGGCAATGTCGTGCTCAAGTTCTATGAATCGGCCGGGCGCGTGTTCGTGTCGTTGATCAAGCGCGAGGCACCCGACGTGCTGCAGCGACCCGAGATGGGTAACGTCCTCGGGGTGCTCGATTACGCGACCTACGGCGGCGCACCGCTGCTCGGCGTGCAGGGCGTCGTCATCGTCTGTCACGGTGCGTCGCCCGCGAAGGCCATCAAGAACGCCATTCGCGTGGCGGTCCAATCCGTTCGCAGCCATCTCTCCGACGACATCGCCGCCGAGTTCGCGGAAGGGAAGGTGCCCGCGTGAAACGGCCCTTTGCCGAGTTGTGGGGCACAGGCAGTTACGCGCCCAAGCGCGTCATGACGAACGACGAATTCTCGAAATTCCTGGACACCTCGGATCAATGGATTCAGGAGCGCACCGGGATCCGCGAGCGCCGCATCTCGAGCAAGGAAGAAACCAATGCCTGCATGGGAAAAGCGGCGGCGCTGCAGGTCCTCAACGAAACCGGTCTCACCCCGCTCGACATCGACGCCATCATATACGCGACCGCGTCGCCCGACCGGTTGCTCCCTTCGCAAGCCTGCGATCTCCAGGCCATCCTCGGCGCCAAGAACGCGGCCGCGTTCGACGTCGGTGCCGCCTGCTCGGGCTTCGTCTATGCGCTGAGCACCGCCGAGGGTATGATCGCGGCGGATCAGGCCGAGCACGTGTTGGTGATCGCCGCCGAAAAGCTCACGAGCATCATGGATTGGAGTGATCGCACCACGGCGGTCCTGTTCGGGGACGGCGCCGGGGCCACGATCGTGCGCAAGAGCACGAACGGCCGCGGCATTCTCTCGGGCTATCTGAAGACGGACGGCACGCTCGCCGAGCTTCTCTATCGGCCTGGCGGCGGCGCGACACACCCGCCCAGTGAAGAGCTGCTCAAAGATCACAGCTACTACATCAAGATGGCGGGCCGCGAGGTCTTCAAGGCCGCCGTGCTGTCGATGGCGGACGCCTGCGACCACGCGCTGCAGCGTGCCGGCCTCGATGCCGGCGCCATCGATCTCCTCATTCCGCATCAGGCGAACATCCGCATCATCGAGGCCACCGCAAAGCACGCCGGCGTGCCCATGGACAAGGTCTACGTGAACGTCGATCGCTTCGGCAACACGTCCGCGGCGTCTATCGCGATCGCGCTCGACGAGGCCGTCAAGACCGGCCGGTTGAAACCCGGCATGGTCGTGATGCTGTGCGCGTTTGGTGCCGGCTTCACATGGGGCAGCATGGTCGTGCGGTGGTAAGCACGATCTGGCTCTGCCCGGGGCAAGGCGCGCAAAAAGTCGGCATGGGGAAAGATCTCGCGGAACGGTTTCCAGACGCGCGCTCCGTCTTCGACGCGATCGACACCGCGCTCGGCGTCGGACTGTCCCGGATCATGTTCGACGGCCCCGAAGAAGACCTCATCGCGACGCAGAACGCCCAACCGGCGATTCTCGCACACAGCGCCGCCGTCTTTACGATCGTCCGCACCAAACTCGGCGCCGCCGTGACCGCGGCGGGACATTCGCTCGGTGAATACTCGGCGTACGTGACGGCCGGCGCGCTGGACGCGGCGGCGGCCGCGAAGCTCGTGCGCCGGCGCGGCGAGCTGATGCAAAAGGCGGGCGAGGAGCGGCCCGGCACGATGGCCGCGGTCCTCGGGCTCCCGACGAAAGAGGTCGAAGCGGCATGTGAGGAGGCGTCGCAGCAGGCCAGCCTCGCGGTCGCCGCCAACATCAACGCTCCCGATCAGACGGTGATCTCCGGCGACCCCGATGCGGTGACGCGCGCCGGTGAGGCGTGCAAGAAGCGCGGCGCGAAGCGCGTCATTCCACTGAAAGTGAGCGGCGCGTTTCACTCGCCGTTGATGGGCCCAGCCAAGAATCACCTGCAGCTCGCGCTCGAGCGCACCGCATTCTCCGATCCGGCGTTTCCCGTGATCGCCAACGCGACGGCGGAGGCGGTGAAGGATGCCGGCCGCGCGCGCCGGCTGCTTGCGGACCAACTCACCGCGGCGGTGCGCTGGGTCGAATGCATGCAGCACGCGGCGCGCATCGGCGACGAGGGGGGGGGCTCCCGGTTCATCGAAATCGGCCCCGGGCAGGTGTTGGCGGGCCTCTTGAAGCGAATCGTACCCGAAGCGAACGTGGTTAGCCTGGGGACGGCGGATGAGGTAACCAAGTTCATGGAAGCGGCATGACCACAGCTCGACGGGCGGTAATCGACCCTGGGGTGCAAAGCGGGAATCGCATGCAGCTCGATCTGACGGGAAAAGTCGCTCTCGTCACGGGCGGCACGCGCGGCATCGGCCACGATATCTGCCGCGCATTCATCGACGCCGGTGCCAAAGTGGCGTTGTGCTCGCGCGACGGCCCGGCCGCGGAGCAGGCGGCGAACAGTTTCGGCGAGGGCACGCGCGGCTACGCGTGCGACGTCGGCGTCGCGGCGCAGGTGGAGGCGTTCGCGAAGTCCGTCGAGAAGGATTTCGGACAGATCGATGTCCTCGTGAACAATGCCGGCTTCACCAAGGACACCCTGTTGTTCCTGATGACGGAAGCGGATTGGGACTCGGTCGTCGATACGAACCTGAAGGGTACGTTTCTCATGACCAAGTACGCGGCGCGTGGGATGATCAAGCGGCGCTGGGGCCGCGTCATCAACATTACGAGCGTCGTGGGGCTCAACGGCAACAAGGGGCAGTCCAACTATTCTGCGTCCAAGGCAGGGGTTGTCGGCTTCACCAAGTCCGTCGCTAAGGAACTGGCGTCGCGCAACGTGCTGGTGAATGCCGTCGCGCCCGGCTACATCGAGACGGAGCTGACGCGGGGCATCTCCGAAGAAGCCAAGAAGTACTTCCAGGACAACATTCCGCTGGGACGGCTGGGGCAGGGCTCCGACATCGCAGCCGCAGTCCTCTTTCTCGCCTCCGACTTAGCCAGCTACATTACGGGTCAGGTTCTGGTCGTCGATGGCGGAATGGTGATGTGAGTCACTTTACCTTCCTTGAGGGTTACCCATGGCAATGGACATGAAGCAGCTCGAAGAGAAGGTCAAAGACATCATCGTCGAGGAGCTGGGCGTCGAGCGCGATAAGCTCACCAGTGACGCCAGCTTCATGGAAGACCTGGGGGCGGACAGCCTCGACACGGTCGAGCTCGTCATGGCCTTCGAGAAGGAATTCGACATCGACATCCCGGACGAAGAGGCGGAGAAGCTCCGCACCGTCGGCGCCGCGATGACGTACCTGCACGACAAGATGGGGAAAGGCAAATAGTGACACGCCCCCCCCGGCGGGTGGCGGTTACGGGGATGGGGCTCGTGACGCCGGTGGGAAACGACGTCGCGAGCACCTGGGCCGCACTCGTCGCCGGTCAGTCGGGCGCGGGTCGCATTACCCGTTTCGATTCCGCGCAACTGCCGGTGCATTTCGCCTGTGAGGTGAAGGGCTACGAGCCGGGCTTGTACATGGATAAGAAGGAGGTCCGCCGCTACGACCTCTTTTCCCAATTCGCCATGGGCGCCGCCGTTCAGGCGGTGCGGGACGCGTGCCTGGAAAAGAGTCCCCTCGATCCCAAACGGATCGGGGTGATCATCGGGACGGGCACCGGTGGCATCGCGACCTTCGAAGAGAACATGCGCACCTACATGGAAAAGGGACCCGGGCGCGTGTCGCCGTTCTTCGTCCCGATGTTCATGGCCAACGTGGCGTCCGCCATCGTCTCGATGCGCTTCGGATTCCAGGGTCCCAATTACTGCACGGTATCGGCGTGCGCCTCATCGGCACACGCGCTGGGCGACGCCTTCGAGCTGATCCGCGACAACAAGGCCGACGTCATGGTGGCCGGCGGGTCCGAGGCGGCGATCACGCCCCTCTCGATCGCAAGCTTCGCGAACATGAAGGCGCTGTCCGAGCGCAACGACGACCCCAAGACTGCGAGCCGGCCGTTCGACAAGGACCGCGACGGCTTCGTGATGGGCGACGGCGCCGCCGTCGTGATTCTCGAGGAGTGGGAGCGGGCGGAGGCGCGCGGGGCGAAGATCGTTGCCGAGTTGGTCGGGTATGGGGCAACAGCCGACGCGTACCACATCACTGCGCCGGCGCCCGACGGCTCCGGCGCGCAGGAAGCGATGCGGCTCGCGATGCAGAGCGGTGGCATTCGTCCCGAAGCAGTCGGCTACATCAATGCGCACGGCACGTCGACGCCGCACGGCGACGCCGCCGAGACCGCGGCGGTGAAGGCGGTGTTCGGCGAGCAAGCGCGGAAGGTGATCTTCGGCTCGACGAAGTCGATGACCGGCCATCTGCTGGGCGCCGCCGGTGCGTTCGAGTTCGCGATCTGCGCGCTGGCACTGAAGAACGGCGTCATCCCGCCGACGATCAATCAGTTCAATCCCGATCCGGCCTGCGATCTGGACTCGGCACCGAACCATGCGGTCGAGCGGCAGGTCGAGGTCGCCTTGTCCAATTCGTTCGGGTTTGGCGGGCACAACGTCACGCTCGCGGTGCGGAGAGTCGTGTGACACGCGGACGATCAGATCCGCAACTCGTCCCCATTGCCGCGAAAGTGGAACGCGGCGAGCGGCTCACGCGCGAGGATGGCCTCGCGCTTTTTGCATCCGCCGACTTGTTGACCGTCGGTCGCCTGGCAGACGTCGCGAACCGTCGCAAGAACCGCGACCGTGTCTATTTCGCCGCCAACCAGCACATCAATCCGACGAATGTCTGCGTCCTGCGCAACACCTGCGTGTTCTGTTCGTTTGCGCGCATGCCGAAAGAAGACGGCGCCTACACGCGCAGCCTCGAGGAAGTCTTCGCGGAGGCGGACGCGGCGCGGGAAAACCCAACGCGCGAGTTTCACATCGTCGGCGGCCTGCATCCCAAGCTCGAGCTGTCGTACTACCTCGACATGTTCCGCGGCCTGAAGCAGCGGCATCCCAACGTCATGATCAAGGCGCTGACCGCGGTCGAGGTGGCGCATCTCGCGAGAATCGAGGGCATGACGACTCGCGACGTCTTACTGGCGATGAAGGACGCCGGTGTGAGCACGCTACCGGGGGGCGGAGCGGAAGTCTTCTCGCCGGCGGCGCGCGCCACCATCGCCGACCGCAAGCTGAGCGGCGACGAGTGGCTCGCCGTGCACCGCGAAGCCCATGGCCTCGGCATGCCGTCGAATTGCACGATGTTGTATGGTCACGTCGAGACACTCGAGGATCGCGTCGATCACCTGCTCGCGCTCCGTGCTTTGCAAGACGAGACCGGTGGCTTCCTGACCTACATTCCACTCGCCTATCACCCCGATCACAACGAGCTCGGCGAGAAGCTCCGACGCACGGGCACAGCGACGACCGGATTCGACGACCTCAAGAACATCGCCGTCGGCCGGCTCTTGCTCGACAACATTCCGCACGTGAAGACGCACTGGCCGATGGTGACGCCCTTTGTTTCCCAGGTCGCCCTGACCTTCGGGTGTGACGACCTCGAGGGAA
>WNEY01003505.1_pt1 | contig 11782 bp, 10 predicted proteins | sample 5400531 | NCBI WGS metagenome assembly WNEY01 (sample SAMN13153338, study PRJNA577476) | soil metagenome | isolation source: 200 cm saprolite under Douglas fir tree site 1 | place: USA:California | collected 2015-04-18
TCCCTCTCCTCGATGGACGTCCCCGCGCGGCAGGCCTACGTGATGGCGATGGTGCCGCGCGAGGAGCGCGCCGCCGCATCGAGCGTCACGAACGTCCCGCGCAGCCTCGCCGCCGCCCTCTCGCCGTTGCTCTCCGGGTTCCTGCTCGATCGCACCAGCTTCGGCTGGCCGCTCTTGTGCGCGGGCGCGCTCAAGGCGCTCTACGACCTGCTCCTCTTCAGGCAGTTCGCTCACCTGCGCCCGGCGGAGGAGCCCGACGACAGAACCAGGGCACGAGCGGCACCAGCGCGCCACCGGCGAAGGTGAGGAGCGAAGACGAAGCGGCGGCCCGGGGCGAGCCCAGCTCGTCCGGATTGAGGCCCATCGAGCGTGCGTAGGTGGCCAGGGCGTGCGCGGGATCGCGCGACAACTCCCGCGAAGCCTGCCGCGCCGTGCGCCGCGACACGCCGGCGCGGACGATGACCTGCTCCAGGTCGGCGCGCGCGACTCCCGGGTTGTCGCGCAGACGCCGCGCCTCCTCCATCAGCAGGCCCTCGAGCAGCTCCACTTGCGCGCGCATCGAGACGTACTCGCCCACGGCCATCGAGCAGGCGCCCGCCACCAGGCTGGCGAGCCCGGCGAGCCGCACCACGGCGGGGCTCAACTCCGCGGCAGCCACCCCGAGGATCAGCGAGACGTTGGTGACCAGGCCGTCGCTGACGCCCAGCACCGCGGCGCGCGCGGTCCCGCGCTGCACCTCCGCGGCTCGCTGCCGGCTCGAGTGGGCGTTGACGGTCGTCTCGGCCATTTCCCCTCCCAAGCGCATGCTACGACGCCCGGCTTACGGCGGCGGCTGGCTCCGGCCACGGTCGCGTTGACCCGGGGCGCCTCCTGGTGCACAACTGCGCGGCACATGCCGACCGCGTTCCTCTTCGCCGGACAGGGCAGCCAGTCCGTCGGCATGGGCAAGGATCTCGCCTCGTCCTGCCCGCATTGCGCCGCCCTCTTCGAGCGCGCGGACGAGGTCCTCCAGTTCCCGCTCCGCCGCGCCATGTGGGAGGGCTCTGCCGACGATCTGCGCCACACGGCGGTGCTGCAGCCGGCCCTCCTGGCGCTCCAGGTCGCGCAGGCGCGCCACCTGCGCGCGGTGGGGCTCGCCCCCGACTGGCTGGCGGGGCACAGCGTGGGCCAGTACTCGGCGCTGGTGGTGGCGGATTCGCTGCCCTTCGAGGAAGCGCTGCACCTGGTCCGCGAGCGCGGCCTCCTCATGCAGGAAGCCGTGCCCGACGGCGTCGGCGCGATGGCCGCGGTGCTGGGGCTCGACCGCGCGGAGATCCGCAGGCTGTGCCGGACCGCGGCCGGCGTGGTCGGGATCGCCTCGCACAACGCGCCGGGCAACACCGTGATCTCCGGCGAGCGCGCCGCCGTGGCCGAGGCGTCCGCGCTGTGCAAGGAGGCCGGCGCGTCGATCGTCGAGCTTCCCGTCTCCGCGCCGTTCCACACCGCCCTCCTCGAACCCATGGTGCCGCCCTTCACGGCGCTGGTGGAGAAGGCCTCCTTCCGCGATCCACGCGTTCCGGTGATCGACAACGTGGGCGCGCGGCCGCTCACCGACGCCGCCTCGGTGCGCCGCTCCCTGGTGCTGCAGGTCAGCGCGCCCGTGCTGTTCGAGGAGAGCCTCCGCTTCCTCGTCGAGCGCGGCGCCGCCGATTTCGTCCAGTGCGGCCCCGGCCGCAACGTGCTGGACTTCGTCCGGCGCATCCACCCCGCCGCCCGTGTCCTGCCGTTCGAGGAAGCCGCGGCGGGCAAGCCGGCGCCGCACTAGAGGGCAGCCCATGACCTCCGCGCTGTGAAAAAGCGCGGCGCCGCCAGACCGCCACACTCAAAGAGCGCAGCGCCGCCCTAGCGGCGGCGACTGTCGGCGGCGACTGACCTCAGGCGGTTCCGCGCCGCGCGATGCGGACCGTGTTGCTGAACCCGTCGTCCAGCACCCGCAGCTGCACCTCCAGCTCGCCGGCGGCGTCGCAGCGGACCGTCTCCTCGACCTGCGGGCCATCGCCGTCGAGCCGCCGCACGGCCACCGTGGCCAGGTCGCGCACCGCGCGCAAGCGCGGGTCGAACGGGAACAGCACCTCGTCCCACATCGCGAGGTTGCCCTCCGGCCGGCCCTGCTCGATGCGCGCGCACTCGACGAACCGGAAGTGCCCCAGGTTGTGCGCCGCGCGGTAGTGGCGGGTCACGCTCAGCGGCGGCCCGCCGGGAGCGGGCAGGCGCGTGTCCTTGGGCAGGAGCACGTCGAAGGACACCTCCGCGCCCGCGCTCTCCTCGCGGAAGACCCCGAAGTGCCGCGTGAGCCGCTCCGCCAGCGAGTACCCGGCCCGCTCGTCGAGCGTGATGGCGAGCCCGATGGCGGTGGAACCAAAAGGATGCGGCGAGCGGCGCACGCGGTGCGCGCCGAAGCGCTCGCGCAGGAGCCGGTACACGGGCGGGAACGCGCTGGCGCCCCCCACCACGTAGATGCCGGCCAGCTCGCCCCAGTCGACGCCTTCGTTCTCGCGCCGCGGGTCGCGCATCGCGGGCTCCATCGCCTCGAGCGTCTGCTGCACGAGCGGAGCACAGGCGGCGTACACTTCGTCGGTCGGCACCACCAACGGCTCGTGCCGGCCGAGCGCCGCGAGGTCCACCACCAGCTTGCGCGTGTTCGGGTTCACCGACTCCTTCTGCACGCGGCACTCGTCGAGCAGGAGCCGCCGCTCGCGGATCGAGGCGACGGTGCCCAGCCTTGCCTCGACCAGCCGCAGGATCGCCTCGTCGAAGTCGTCCCCGCCGAGCCGGGCCACGCCGGACGAGGTGACCACCTCGTTCGCGCGCCCCTCCATCTTGATCAGCGACGCGTCGAAGGTGCCGCCGCCCAGGTCGTAGACCAGCACGTACTCGCGCTTGCTGGTCACCGTCTCGCGGAAGCGGTGCGCGTACTCGAAACCAGCCGCGCTCGGCTCGTTGAGCAGGGCGACGACATCGAAGCCGGCCCGGCGGAAGGCATCCACCGTGAGGATGCGCTGCGCGCTCGAGGCGTTCGCCGGAACGCTCACCGCCGCCTCCAGCGGCTCGCCCTCGCGAGGGTGCGCGTTGGAACGCAGGTGCAGCTCGTCACGGACGTGCGAGAGGAACCCGGTGAGCAGGTCCACCACCTTCATCGTCCGCGGGCCCACCGCCACCTCGGACTCGGGCCCGGCGTCGTTGAGCAGGCGCTTGAACGAGCGCAGGGCGGTCCACGCCGGGTCGTGCGCCACGGCCGCCGCCTGCGCTCCGAACCGCAGCGTGCCGTCCTCTCCCGCGGCGGCGAGCGAGGGCACGAAGTCGGCGTGCTCGAACGAGACGATCGGATAGTTCCCGCGGTCCACCGCCGCGACGACGGTGTGCGTGGTCCCGAAATCGATCCCCAGCCTCATCGACCCCGAATGTACGCCACTCCAAGCCGATCCGCCCGCGCAGCTGGCCTTAAAAGCGTTTCCAGGGAGAGCGGAAGGTGCGGGAGCGCGGGAGATTGTTTTTCAAAAAAAATTCTCCCGCGCTCCCGTTCCTCCCGCCCTCCCCTGAAACGTTTTTGGTCTAGAACTGTTTCGGCTGTTCGATGGCGGCGTCGACGAGGCGGAGGTACTCGGAGCGGGGGATCTCGACGCAGCCGAGGGTGGCGAGGTGGGGCGACATCACCTGCACGTCGAACAGGGTGAACCCGCGCTCGCGCAGCCGCTCCACCGCCGCGGCGAACGCCACCTTCGACGCGCCGGTGCGCTGGTGGAACATCGACTCGCCGGCGAACAGCGACCCGACGGCGAGGCCGTAGAGGCCGCCGGCGAGCCGGCCCTCCACCCACACCTCCACGCTGTGCGCCCATCCCAGCGCGTGCAGCTCGGTGTAGGTGGCGAGGACGTCGGGCGTGATCCAGGTCCCCTCGGCCCGCGCCTCGCCGCAAGCGGTCATCACCTCGCGGTACGCCCGGTCGAAGGTGACCGTGTACCCGGTCTTGCGGGCGCGCTTCACGTGCCGCGGCCAGGGGCGCTGCGGGTGCAGAGGGAAGATCGCGCGCGGGTCCGGGCTCGCCCACGGGACCACGCCCTGCATGATGGGCCAGGGGAAGATGCCCTTCCGGTACGCCTGCAGGACCAGGCCCGGCGTCATGGTCCGCGAGAGAGCGACGATGCCCTCGCGGTTGGCGCGGCGCGCATCGGGCAGCTCGACGCGCGCCGCGGGCGGTTCGACCGGAGGATAGGTCACCTGCGGCCCCCCAGCTTCGGGGGTCGCACTCACCGCCCGCCTCCGAGCATCTCGCGCAGCTTGCGCGCTCGTTCCTCGGGCGCGCCGAACTTCGCGCGGTAGTCCTCGATGCTCCGCCGGAGCACCTCCACCGCCTCCTCGCGCCCGTACACCTCGGCGATCTGCACCTTGCGGGCGCCGGCGCCGGGGATCTGCTTGTAGCTGAGGAAGTAGTGGCGCAGGCGATCGACCAGCCCCTGGGGGACCTGCGAGACGTCCTGCATCTTGCCGAAGACGAGGTCCTGCTCGAGCACCGCCAGCACCTTGTCGTCGGCCTCGTCGCCGTCCACCATCCGCAGGCCGCCGACCGCGCGGGCGTGGAGCAGGAAGCCGCCGTGCGCGGTGCCCTTCTCGGTGAGCACGCAGATGTCCATCGGGTCGCCGTCGCCCCGCATCCCCGGCAGCCCGGTGCGCTCCGAGGACCGCGCCGCGACGCGCTCGCCGCAGTACGTCTGCGGCACGAACCCGTACAGCGACGGAGCCTGGCTCGAATAGCGCTGCGGCCGATCGATGCGCAGGTGTCCGGAAGGCTTGTCCAGCTCGTACTTCACCACGTCGCTGGGCACGATCTCGATGTACGCGTTGAGCACGCCTTCGGGATCGCCGGCCGGCACTCCGTGCCACGGATGGGCCTGGAACATCGTCGCGAGGAGGTCCTCCACGCTCATGCCGGCGATCCCTCGAGCAGCCGCCGCAGGGCGGCACGGCCGCCGGCCAGGATCGGCGCGCCGTCGGCCAGGAGCAGCGCGTCGAAGTCGAGCTCCGCCAGGGCGCGCAGCGAGGTCAACAATCGCGCCTTGTCGTCGATGACCGCATCGGGCAAGAGCGCGCACGACCCGGGCGGCTTTCCGGCGCACGCATCGCCCACCAGGAGCAGCCGCCGCTCGGGCCAGTGCAGCGCCACCTCGCCGGGCGATTTCCCCGGCGCCGCGATCACGTCCAGCGGACCCAGGCGCTGGCCCGCGCCCAGCTCCTCGTCCACCGCCGTCCCCTTCTCGCGGGCGAACGCGGCGTCGGCCGGATGGATGGCGATGGGCGCGCCCGTCCGCTGCTTGACCTTCATGCTGGCGCGGAAGTGGTTGCGGTTGGTGAGCACGATGCGCTGCACCCCCGCCGCGGCGATCTCTGCCAGCACCTCGTCCGGCATCTCCACCGGATCGACGCACAGGTTCCCACCCGGAACGCGCAGCAGGTACCCGTTGAAGTCGTACCCGTGGCGCTCGGAGAACCAAGGCCAGGTGAGGATCCCGGGAAGGATCTCGCGCATGCCGGCCGCGTAGCACGGGTGCCGGGCCGGCTCAAGCCGCCGGCTCAGGTCGCCGTAGCCTTCTCCGCCTTCGGCGGCATCCAATAGACCTCGACGTGGATCTGCGCGCGGTCGAACCCGCGCCGCAGCAGGACGCCCTTCCCGTTCTCGATCATCTGCGGATGGCCGCACAGGTAGGCGGTGCAGTCCGCCGGAGTGAAGCCCGCCTGGTCGAGGTGCTTGCGGATGACGTCCTCGGCGCGCCCCCGCTCGCCCTTCCACTCCGGGTCCTCCCAGGGACGGCTGACGGACGGGACGTACGTCAGCCACCCCCCCGATTCCGCCGCCGCGCGCTCCAGCTCCTCGCGGTAGCCCAGCTCGTGCGAGCGGCTCCCCGCCTGCAAGATGAAGAGGCGCAGGTCGGGCTTCTGCCGGCGCAGCGCGCGCACCATGCTCACCGCGGGCGCCACCCCGGTGACCGTGGTCGCCACGAAATGATTGCGGCGCCCGCTCTTGCGGTCGATGGTGAACGTGCCCTTCGCGCGGTGGCGCAGCCACACCTCGGCGCCGGGCTTCAGCTCGTACAGCTTCGGGGTGAGCTGCCCATGCGGGACCAGCTCGAAGAAGAACTCCAGCTCCTCCTCGTGGGGGGCGGAGCAGACCGAGTAGGCGCGCTCGATCATCTTGCCGGTCCCCTGGTCCTCGAGCCCGAGCGTCACGTACTGCCCGGGCTCGAACTCGATGCGCTTCTCGGGAGCGACGCGCACGGACCACAGATCGCTCGCGTGGTCCTTGCGCCAGGCGACGCGCCCGCGCTGGTATTTCTCCGGGCCGACCGCCATGTCCCAAAGGCATGTCATAACGTCCGCGCCGTGAAAAGCACAGCGCCGCCCTATCGGCGGCGACTGGCGCCCGCGCGGTGCCGTGGTACACCCCGCGCATGGCCACGACGTTCGATCGCCAGACGCAGAAGGTCGGGCGGCAGGAAGCGCTCGACTACCACTCCGCCTGGCCGCGCGGGAAGATCGAGGTGGTCCCCACCAAGCCGGTGGCGACCGCTCGCCAGCTCACGCTCGCCTACAGCCCGGGCGTCGCCGAGCCCTGCCTCGTCATCGCCGAGGATCGCGACCTCTCCTACAAGTACACGGCGCGCGGCAACCTGGTCGGCGTCATCACCAACGGGACCGCGGTGCTCGGCCTGGGGGACATCGGACCCTGGGCGGCCAAACCGGTGATGGAGGGCAAGGGCGTCCTGTTCAAGAAGTTCGCCGACATCGACGTCTTCGACCTGGAGGTGAACGCGAAGGACATCGACGGCTTCTGCGCGGTGGTGAAAGGCCTGGAGCCGACGTTCGGCGGCATCAACCTGGAGGACGTGAAGAGCCCCGAGTGCTTCGTCATCGAGCGCAAGCTGCGCGCGAGCATGGGCATCCCCGTGTTCCACGACGACCAGCACGGCACCGCGATCATCACCGGCGCGGCGCTGGTCAACGCGCTGGAGCTGGTGGGCAAGCCCATCGACCAGGTGAAGGTGGTCTTCGTCGGAGCAGGCGCGGCGGCGGTCGCGTGCGCCGAGCAGTACGTCGCGCTCGGCGTGCCGCGGCAGAACATCTTCATGTGCGACAAGTACGGCCTCGTCTACCGGGGCCGGCCGGAGGACATGGACGAGTGGAAGGGCGCCTTCGCGCAGGGCGAGACGCCGCGCACGCTGGCCGAGGTGGTCCGCGGCGCCGACGTTGTGGTGGGCCTCTCGGCGGCGGGCGCGATCACGCCCGAGATGGTGCGCACGCTGGCCAAGGACCCCATCCTGTTCGCGCTGGCGAACCCGGTGCCGGAGATCCTCCCGGAGCAGGTCCGGGAGGTGCGCGACGACGTGATCATGGCCACCGGCCGCAGCGACTATCCCAACCAGGTGAACAACGTGCTCGGGTTCCCGGGCATCTTTCGCGGCGCGCTCGACGTCCGCGCCAACGCCATCAACGAGGAGATGAAGCTCGCCGCCTCGCACGCGCTGGCGCAGCTGGCGCGCCAGGACGTCCCGGAGAGCGTCTCCGCCGCGTACGGCAGGCAGAACTTCAAGTTCGGCCGCGACTACATCATCCCCAAGCCCTTCGATCCGCGCGTGCTCACCGCGGTGGCGCCGGCGGTGGCGCAGGCGGCGATGGACTCCGGCGCGGCGCGCATCCGGCTGGACCGCACCGAGTACGTCGAGCAGCTGCGCAAGCGGCAGGGCCGGACGTACGAGGTGATGAGCGTGGTGGTGGGCAAGGCGCGGCGCAAGCAGACGCGCATCGCCTTCCCCGAAGGGAACCACCCGCGCATCCTGCGCGCCGCGCAGATCCTGGCCGAGGAGCGCATCTGCCGGCCGGTGCTGATGGGCAAGCGGGAGGAGATCGACGCATTCGCGATCGAGGCGGGACTCTCGGCCATCGCCGATCTGGAGGTGATCGACCCGGTCACCAGCCCCGCCATCCAGGGGTACACGCAGCTCCTCTACGGTCTGCGGCAGCGCGCCGGGATGTCCTTCGCCGAGGCGGCGTACCGCATCCGCCAGCGGAGCGTGTTCGCCGCGATGATGCTGCAAGAGGGCGCGGTGGACGGCGTGGTGACCGGCCTCACCCGGAGCTACCCCGAGGCGATCCGCCCCGCGCTGCAGATCGTCCGCACCATGCCCGGCCGCTTCGCCGCGGGGACCTATATCCTGGCCTTCAAGCACGGCCTGAAGTTGTTCGCCGACTGCACCGTCATCGGCGATCCCACCGCGGAGCAGCTCGCCGACATCGCCATCTCCACCGCCGAGCTGGCCCGCGAGTTCGAGCTGACGCCGCGCGTGGCGATGCTCTCCTATTCGAACTTCGGCACCGATCGCGGCGGCTCACCCGGCAAGGTGAGGCGCGCGCTGGAGCTGGTGCGGCAGCGGCGGCCCGAGCTGGAGATCGACGGCGAGATGCAGGTCGACCCCGCGGTGGTGGAGAGCGTGCGCGAGCAGGAGTTCCCGTTCGTGCGGCTCACCGGCGACGCCAACGTGCTCATCTTCCCCGACCTGAACAGCGGCAACATCGGCTACAAGCTGCTCTGGCGGCTGGGCGGCGCGGAGGTCATCGGCCCGGTGCTGATGGGCATGGCGCGGCCGGTGAACGTCTTGCAACAGGGAGCCAGCGTACAGGACGTGGTCAATCTCGCCGCCATGACCGCCGTCCGCGCCCTGAACGAGATCGTCTACTGAGCGTGCGAGAGGCGCGGCCGCAGCGCCGCCACGAGCTCCGTGGCGATGCGGCGGTGCGCGGCGGGATCCGGGTGCCCGTCCCAGGGCAGCAGCTCGGCCGGGTCGACGTCGACGAGCGCGTACGGAAGCCCCTGCTCGACGAACAGCTCGCGCAGCAGCGCGCCTTCGGGGTGTTCGTCGAGCGTGCGCCGCCTTCCGATCGAGACCACCGCGAAGAGAGGCTCGGCGCCGCGCTGGCGCGCTGCGCGCGCGGACTCGCGCAGGATGGCGGCCGTGAGCCGCGTTGACTCGCGGAGCCCGTGGTCGCTCAGGTACCGCACTTCGTTGACCAGCAGATCGCGCAGGCGGAGGCGGGCGAAAAACCCCTCGGCAGGCGGCACCAGGCCGAGCGCGCCTTCGCGCAGCGCGAGGCGCGGGCGGTAGTCCTGTACGTTGCGGAACAGCATGACAGGGACGAAGGTGATGACCGCGGCGGTGGGCCGCCGCAGCCGCTCGAGCGCATCGCCGAGGCGGAGCAGCGCCTGGTCGGAGCCGTACCCGCCGCAGGCCACGTTGATCACTTGCAGGCCGAGATCCTTTCCCATCATTGCGGGAAAGCTCTGCTCGTACGCGACTCCATGCCCGGCCGCGATCGATTCGCCCGTCACGATCAGCGACGGCAGGTCCGGGTCCGGCGCCCCTTGCGGCTCCTGCGCCCGGTCACCCCACGCGTCCACGGCGTACACGACCGGATGCTGCGGCGGTCCCAGCACCGTCGCCCGCGACGGCAGCAGGACCCACCCGAATTGCGGATCCGGGCGGCCCAAGCGGAACTCCAGCTTGGCCGCGCGCCACGCCGCCGGCTGCCCGTCCCCGCGGCGCAGAACCAGCTCGGACGCGGCGAGCGCGAGCGCCACCGCGAGCGCGATTCTCGCCGCCCCGCCGAGCGTGGCGCGGGCGAGCGCCCGGCCGGCCGGCCACGACGCGGCGACCAGCGCGATTCCGGCGATGGCGACGCCGGCGCGCACGTCGCGCGACACCCAGGCGGGCGCCCAGGGGTAGTAGCCGGGCAACAGCACGTGCCGCTCGAACCATGGGTAATCCATCGCCTTCGCCGCAACGAGCAGCGCGGCGCCGGATGCAGCGCATACGGTAGTCGCAATCCAGCGCACGTCCCGCCGAGCTTACCCTGTGCTAGCGTCGGCCGCATGGACGAGGTCGTGCGTCCGACCGCATTCGATCGCGCGCTGCGCCCGCTGCACCTGTGGGTGTGGCGCAATCCGCACCGCCGCGCCCGCAAGCTCCTGCGATTCGCCGAGACGGAGGCGGACGGCGGGCGCGACTTGAATCGCGCCGCGGAGCTGACCAAGGACCCGCTCCTGCGGCGCTTGTACCTGCGCCACGCCGAGGACGAGCTGCGCCATGCCGCGCTCTTCCGGGCCCGCGGGCGGGCGCTCTTGCGCGGGCTGCCGCGCGCCCGCAAAGGCTTCGAGGCGAACTGGCTGGCGCCCGGGGAGCGCGGGCTCGACGACCTGCGGGTCGCGGACGAGCGCGACGAATCCCTGCTCGCGTTCCTGCACCTATCCGAGAAGGCGGCGGCGCAGCGCTTCGCGCTCTACCGGCAGGTGCTCGCGCACGATCCGGCCACGCGAGCGGTGTTCGACGACGTGCTCCAGGACGAGGCGTTCCACATGAGGTACACGCAGAAGCAGCTCGCGCGCGTGGCGGCCGGCCGGCCTGACGCCCGCCTCTGGCGAGCTCGGATGGGCCGGCTGTGGAAGGCCTATCTGCGCGCCGCCGCGGCGCTGGCTTCCGTGCTGGGGACCTTGCTCCTCCGCCTCCAGTATTTCGTCGTCCTGCCGCCGTTCGCGCTCCTCGCCCGGCGCGCCGCGAAGCGCGAAGTTGTTGGCTTCGCGGCGGCGCGCCGCTCCTCACCCCTGACGAGCCAGTACTGATGCGTATCCTCGGTATCTCCGCGCACTACCACGACTCCGCCGCGGCGCTGGTCATCGACGGCGTGCCCGTCTGCGCGGTCCAGGAGGAGCGCCTCTCCCGCCGGAAGAACGACGCCGCGTTCCCGCTGGCGGCCATCGAATGGTGCCTCGATCGCGCCGGCCTCGAGCCGGAAGAGCTCGACGCGGTCGTGTTCTACGAGAAGCCGATGCTGAAGTTCGAGCGCATCCTCACCATGGCGCTGCGCGGCTTCCCGCATACGTGGAGGAGCTTCCCGCGCGCCATGAAGAGCTCTCTGGGCGAGAAGCTCTGGGTGAAGGGCATCATCGCCTCGCACCTGGGCATCCCCGGCCGCAAGATCCTCTTCACCGAGCACCACCAGTCGCACGCCGCGGCCGCGTTCCTCACCGCGCCCACGCGAGAGGCGGCCATCCTCACCGCCGACGGAGTCGGCGAGTGGACGACCCTGACCCTGGGCCGCGGCGCGGTGAGCGCGGACGGCGGGACCCGGATCGAGGCGCTGCGCGAGATCCGCTTCCCGCATTCTCTCGGGATGCTCTACTCGACCTTCACCGCCTGGCTCGGCTTCCCCGTCAACGAGGGCGAGTACAAGGTGATGGGCCTCGCCGCGTTCGGCCGTCCGTCCTTCGCCGCGGAGGTCCGGAAGGTGCTGATCCGCACGCCGGACGGCGGCTTCGCGCTCGATCTGTCCTATTTCGACTACCACCTCTCGGCGCGAAGCTCGTACTCCGCGAAGTTCCTGAACGCGTTCGGTCCGGCGCGCGAGCAGTGGGAGCCCATCGACCTGTCCACCGAGCACGGGCGTCATTGCGCGGACGTGGCTGCCTCCGTGCAGCGGGTCCTGGAAGACACGCTGGTCGACATCGCCGCCTCGCTGCGCGCCGAGACGCGGCTGCCGGACCTGTGCCTGGGAGGCGGGGTAGCGCTGAACGGCTGCGCGAACGCGCGCATCCTGCGCGAGAGCGGCTTTGCGCGCGTGTTCGTGCCGCCCGCTCCCGGCGACGCGGGCTGCGCGCTCGGCGCCGCGCTCTACGCCGACCGGGTGCACTTCGGCAATCCCT
>WNEY01003507.1_pt1 | contig 11782 bp, 13 predicted proteins | sample 5400531 | NCBI WGS metagenome assembly WNEY01 (sample SAMN13153338, study PRJNA577476) | soil metagenome | isolation source: 200 cm saprolite under Douglas fir tree site 1 | place: USA:California | collected 2015-04-18
GGGTTCTCGGCACCGCAGCTCGGGCAGGTATTCACCTGACGAGCGTAACTCTCAGGGCCGTGCCGGTACCGTTGAGCGAGGGTCTGTGGCACAACGACGTTTCCAGCGGGGTCGCGAGCTCGCGATCGATCTCGGCACGGCGAACACGCTCGTCTTCGTTCGCGGCGGCGGGATTGTCGTCTTCGAGCCTTCCGTCGTCGCAATCGACGAGGTAACGGGCCGGGTCCACGCGGTCGGCGAGGATGCTCGCCGGATGATCGGACGCACGCCGGCAACCATCCGCGCGATCCGCCCGTTGCGGCATGGCGTGATCGCGGACTTCGACGTGACAGCCGAGATGCTGCGCTACTTCATCCGGCGCGCTGGCGGCGCCGGCGGCCTGTCCTACTCCCACGTCGTTCTTTGCGTCCCGAGCGGTACGACCGACGTCGAGCGGAATGCAGTCGAGCAAGCGACGCTCGCCGCCGGCGCACGCAGGGTGTCGCTGATCGAAGAGCCGATGGCGGCGGCGATCGGTGCCGGACTGCCCGTCGGCGAGGCAGAGGGAACGATGATCGTCGACATCGGCGGCGGCACCACCGAAGTGGCGGTTCTCGCGCTCGGCGGCATCGTGGTCTGGGAGTCGATCCGTGTCGGGGGCTACGAGCTCGACGATGCGCTCGTTCGACACGTCGACGCGAACGCGCGCCTGGTCATCGGTCCAGAGACGGCCGAGGCGGCGAAAATCGCGTGCGGCGCCGCGTGGGTGTTGCCGGAGACACTCGAGACTCAGGTCGCCGGTCGCGACCGTATCACCGGACTGCTTCGACGGAGCACGATCGATTCGAACGACGTGCGTGCCGCAATCGCGCAGCCAATCGAGACAATCGTCGACGCGGTGAAACGGACGCTCGAATCGACGCCGCCCGAGCTGGCCGCGGATATCGGCAATCGCGGCATCACGCTCGCCGGCGGCGGCGCACTGTTACGCGGAATCGACCGGCTGCTGAGCTCGGAAACCGGGCTTCCCGTGGTCGTCGCGGACTCGCCGCTCGAGTGCGTCGTGCTCGGGGCCGGCAGCAGCCTCGAGGAGAGCGAGCTACTCGGACGGACCGCAAAGAAACGGCCGCCCTTCGGCCGTCGGCGCAGGCGCGGGCGCCGCTGAGAGGTCACGGAGCGATACTGGAGGGATCATCACGCCCGTCCCGCCGGCCCGCCATCTCCTCCGCGCCAAGGATCTGATCGATGCGCGCTACCGCGAGCCGCTCGATGTGCCGGCCCTGGCCCGCGCAGCACGGCTCTCGGCGGCGCACTTCAGCCGCGAGTTCCGACGGTCCTTCGGCGAGACGCCGCACCAGTACCTCCTCACTCGCCGACTCGAGCGCGCTGCCGCGCTGCTTCGCAACACCGACCGCTCGGTTGCGGACATCTGCCTCACGATCGGACTGCGCAGCGTCGGGTCGTTCACGACGAGCTTCGGCCGCGCGTTCGGCATGTCGCCCACTGCCTACCGGGCGAGCTACCCGCCGGCGTCCGCTCGCGTTCGGATTCCGACTTGCGTCCTCCAGGCCTACGCCCGTCCGTCGTACCGCACGGGCAGATGACGCCGTGCCGCTGGCCATAGCCCCTAGTAGCTGGGCTATGGCTCAGAGCACCGCGGCGCTAGAGGCTGTTGCGAACTGAATCGAGTGCGCCGGAGATGGACGTGGAGAGCAAGCCGAGCGCCACGACAACGCCGATCGCGATCACTGCCAGGACGACGCCGTACTCGGCCATCGTCTGACCCTCCTCGACGGCATGGCGTGCGCGGAGGTAATGGACCAGATCCTTGAGCGACATGGATTCACCCCCTTTCGCAAGTTCGGGTGCGCGCTGGCGCGCAGTGCAAAGAATCGACTCGAAGTCGGTCAAAATTGACGTCACAAGTAGCCGCATCGCCTTCCAGACGATCTCGCCGAGTTCATCGCCTTGCAGCCCGGGAACGCGTATCCCTCGCACGGGTGAGCCCAGCACCAGCCCACCGGCCGCGATACAGCAGTTTTCGAGAAGACAACGGCGATCGCCCCGGCTAACGTCGTCCCGACCGCTCAACTACATCGGAGGACGACATGCTGAAGAACCTCACCAACGTCAACGTCTGGGTCCACGACCAGGACGAAGCGCTCGCTTTCTACACGGAGAAGCTCGGAATGGAGATCCGTGACGACGTCACGGTGCCCGAGATGGGCAACTTCCGCTGGCTGACGGTCGGCTTGCCTGGGCAGGACGTCGCTCTCGCCCTCATGGCCGTGCCCGGGCCGCCCGTGTTCGACGAGGAGACACGCCAGCAAATCACGGCGCTGATGGGGAAGGGTGCCGCCGGTGGCCTCTTCTTCTCGACCGACGACGCTCGGAGCACCTACGAGGAGCTCAAGAAGCGCGGCGTCGAGTTCCAGCAGGAGCCCACGGAGCAGCCCTACGGCATCGACGCGGGCTTCCGCGACCCGTCGGGCAATCAGGCTCGGCTGGTGCAAGCGAGGTAACTAACCGGAGACTGCGGCCTCGGCGAGCCAGCTCCTGGGTGACCGCCATCATCGGACCGCGGAGCGGTTGAAGACGCGGATGGAGATCACCGTCAACGCAGCGGCAAAGACGGCAACGACGGCGAGGCTGAGCGTGGCCATCAGCGTCACGCTGTGCATGCTCCAGATGTCGTGGAGCCCACCGCTATCCCCGAGCAGCCCGTAGCGGACGAGCGCGAGCCCGTGGGTGAGCGGGAGGAACTTTGCGAACCAGGTCAGGAAGCCGGGCAGCGCACTGATCGGAAACAGCGAGCCGGCCAGGAACCACGGGACGATTGCGATCGCGGGGACACGGGCGATGTACTCCTCCGCCTTGGGCACTCGGCTGGCCAGCGTTTCCCCAACTCCGTACATGCCGACCGTGAAGAGGGCCGCAGCGGCAAGGAACCAGATTACGCCCGTGACGCTGGCGTTGAAGTGGATGCCCCTGGCGATGGCGGCGACGATCAGTACCGCAACTTGCAACGCGGTGATCGCGGACGCGACGGCGAGGTTGCCGAGCACGAGCAGTGAACGCGGAATCGGTGCGGCGAGCAACTCGCGCTGCGCGCCGCTCTCGCGATCGACGATCACGCCGAGCCCGGCGAACATGGTGTTGAGCGGGATCAGCAGACCAATCGTGCCGGTGGCGACGAACGCCTCGTAGGCGCTATTGGTGTGAAGCGCCTGCTTGAGCGCGGGTGCGATCACGAGCGCGAACAGAATCGGAGTGAGCAAAGGCACGACCAGCTCGCGAGGCGTGCGGACGCTGAGCTGGAAGCGTCGGCCCGCCAGGGTTGCAAGCGGCGTGAATGAGTTCTGCGCGACCCGGCGTCGAGGCAGAGTCACTTCGGGGCTGATGGCAGTCATGTTTATGTTCCTTTCAGGCGGCGTCGGCGAGACGTGCGCCGGTCAGCTGCAGGTAGACGTCGTCGAGTGTCGGTTGGCGGGTGCTGATCGAGCTGGCCGCGAGATCGGAGTCATGGATCACGGAGATCGCGTGGGCAGCCGTGCGGTCGTGCAGAGGAACGGTGAGGGTGGAGCCGACGGTGAATGCGTCGTCGCCCGCGATGCCGCGCGTTCGGAGCGAGGCAAGCGCGGTCGCAGCGTCGCCGTGCACGCGCAGCTCGACGAGCTCGTGGCCGAGGCCGGCCAGCAGAGCGGCGGGAGTATCGAGTGCGACGATCTCGCCCACGTGGATAATCGCGATGCGATCGCAGAGCCGCTCGGCCTCATCGAGGTAGTGGGTGGTCAGCATGATCGTGATCTCGCTGCGATCGCGCAGGCGGCCGATCACGTCGAGCAACTCGTGCCGGATGCGCGGGTCGAGACCGACCGTCGGCTCGTCGAGGAACAGCACTTGGGGCTCAGAGACGAGCGCGCGTGCAATCTCGAGCCGACGGCGTTCGCCACCGCTGTAGCTTGCGACGGGCCGGTCCAATAGCTCGGCCAGGCCGAGCATCTCGGCGAGCTCACTGATGCGACTCCGGACTGCGGCCGGGTCGGCGCGCCACAGGCGGGCGTGGATGTCGAGGTTACGCCGGCCCGTGAGTGCGCGGTCGACGACCGGGTCCTGGAAGACGACGCTACTGACTCTGCGGGCGGCGAGTGGCTCGCTCGCGACGTCGAAGCCGGCCACGCGCGCGCTGCCGCCGGTCGGGGTGATCGTGGTCGTGAGCATGCCGATCGTGGTCGATTTGCCTGCTCCGTTGGGGCCGAGGAGGCCGAATACTTCCCCGCCGGCGACCTCGAAGGCGATGCTCTTCACGGCTTCGACGCCGCCGGGATACGTCTTCCGCAGCTGGCGCACATCGATCGCGGGCTGCTTGACTCGTGGAATGGGTTCGGATCTGGGTTGCATAAGTCTCTCCTGTGTCAGATGGGTAGGCGTCACATTTTGCCGCCGTTGGTTCGTCACACCTATGACGGAACTCAACGGAAGGATGTGACGGTGAACGAACAGTCCTGGCAGCTAGAGCAGTTCGAGCGCTACCGGCCGCATTTGCAGGCGGTCGCCTACCGGATGCTCGGTTCGGTCATCGAGGCCGATGACGCTCTCCAGGAAGCCTGGCTGCGACTGAACCGCGCCGACACCGGCGACGTCGACAACATGGGCGGCTGGCTGACCACGGTCGTCGGCCGCGTCTGTCTCGACATGCTGCGCTCACGACGCTCGCGCCAGGAGGACTACGTCGGCAGCTGGCTGCCGGAACCGATCGTCAGCCTCGACGACGAGACCGATCCTGAGCAGGAAGCGATCCTCGCCGACTCCGTCGGTCTCGCGCTCCTCGTGGTTCTCGAGACGCTGACACCTGCAGAGCGGCTCGCCTTTGTGCTGCACGACATGTTCGCAGTGCCGTTCGAGGAGATCGCCCCGATCGTGGGCCGCACGCCTGCCGCCGCACGCCAGCTCGCCAGCCGTGGCAGGCGCCGCGTGCAAGGCGCTGATCCGAATCCCGACACAGATGTGCGTGGCCAGCGCGAGATCGTCGACGCCTTCCTCGCCGCCTCACGCGCAGGAGACTTCGACGCCCTGCTGGCCGTGCTCGACCCCGACGTCGTCTTCCGCGCCGATCCCGGCAAGATCCGCGCGCTCGCGCGTCTCCCCATTACCGGCGCCGAGGCCGTTGCAACCGAGATCCTCTCGCGCGGCTCACGCTTCGCGCCGATGGCACGACCGGCCCTCGTCAACGGCACTGCCGGAGTCGTCGTAGGACCCGAGGGCAGGCCGTTCGCCGTCGTCGGCTTCACAGTGACCCGCGGCCGCATCGTCGCGATCGACCTGATTACCAATCCCGACAAGCTCCGAGGCCTCGCCACACGCGAGTGAACGGGTTACCGTTACTTGCAGTGACGGACGAAGCAGAGCCGAGCTGGTTCTTCGCGAACCTCGTACGCGTCCGCCTGTCGCAGCAAGTGGCCGGTCAGATGTCCGTAGTGGAGTTCGCCGGCCCGCCGGGAGACATGCCTCCTCTTCATCTTCACCAGCTGGATGAAGAGGCGTGGTACGTGCTCGAAGGAGAGATGACGTTTTTCGTCGGTGACAACGAACGGACACGGATCGAAGCCGGAGCTATCGCTTTCGGTCCGAAGGGCGTGCCGCATACGTATCGCGTCGAGGGCAAGCACGACGCACGCTGGCTTGCCATCTGCACACCGGGTGACTTCGAGCGCTTCGTCCTCGCCGCCAGCCGACCAGCCGAACGCGAGGGGCTTCCTCCTCCCGGCAAACCGCCGAGCGAGCAAGAGATTGCCGCGATCACGGCGCTCGCGGCGGAACATGGGATCGAGCTCCTCGGACCGCCCGGCGCTCTTCCCTAAGGACTGTCCGGGGCGGCGGCGTGCAGCAGCCGCCGCCCCGACGCGTCTACATCAGAGTGGATCGCAGTGGAACGGATCACCTATGAGCAGCAACAGCTCGAAGGTGGTCGCCTCTTCGACGTTGTCGCCGTCGATGATGGCGATGAAATGGCTCCGAAGCCCGCCAACAGGGCCGCTACCCGAGAGCACGAAGTCGTCAACGACTCGCGAGTGGCTGCCGTCGCCGAACGGCTGAACCGTCTGCCGGTAATTCCACATATACGGGTTGCCGGCACTGTCGATCGCCGTTCCGTGCGCCGTCGAGTTCAGGTTGCCGCCGTTGCCCGTCGACGCGAAGAACGTCAATCTCCCAGTCCCCGTCACCCACATTCCGGTCGGAACGCCTCCGCAATCGGTCAAGGAACCAGCCGGCGGCGAGATCGCGCCAGGTCCGGCAATCGACCAGGTGATCGCGAACGTCTCCTCCGGGCCTGCGCTTGCAGACGAGATGCAGGCGAGCCCAACGAGAGCAAACGACAGCGCGAGAAAGAATCGTCGGAGCATGAAGCTCGTCTCCCTTCCGTATGGCGGCGCCCAATGGCCGCATCGGCGCCGCTCTTGGTCGCTCGAGTCTAGAACTGCTCGTTCCGCCCTTCAATAGCGGCGCCGTCTCAAGCCGGGACTTGGGCGTCGCAAGCCAGGACAGGCGCGCGTGAGGTCGAAAGAGGCGACTTGCCCAGGGTTCCCTCGGGTTGTTGTTTCTCCCCTGGCAGCCCGAGCTGCGGCGTGAGCTGTAGACGTCGCGCCCTGGGCATCACGTCGCCCGCTTGCCCCGCAAAGGACTCCACTTACGTGGCGAGAACCGAGGCCTCAATCGTCGGGCATCGGCGCCCGCATTCAGAGGGAGGGATCTATGGAGCATGCAGTCGCTGTCGCCCGCCCGCGCAATGTGGCGCGGTGGGCCGTTCTCGGAGGACTTGTCTACGTCGTGCTGTTCGTCATCGGGACGATCCTGCTCTTCAATGGTGCACCGTCCGGCGATTCGACACCGGCAAAGCTCATCCAGTGGTACTCCGACAGCGGCCACCGAGGCCGCATCCACGTCGGCTGGATCTTGATCGGCCTCAGCATCCTCTTCCTGCTCTGGTTCATCGGGGCGCTGCGCCGGGCCGTGAGCGTCGTCGATGGTGAGGGAATCCTCACCGGGATGGTCAGCCTCGGCGGAGGGGTCTATGCAGCGCTTGCACTCGCTTCCGTCGCGCTGAGCGACGGGGTCCGGACGATGAGCGACGACACGTACCAGCACCGCGTGTTCCCCGAGTTGATCCACGCGGCGGATGACGCGACGTGGATCTTGCACGCCACCGGCGCGGCGGCGCTCGGCGTGATGATCATTGCCGCCTCACTGGCATTCATGTGGGGCGCGGTCTGGCCGAAGTGGGCCGGATGGCTCGGCGTTGTCGTCGGGATCCTCGCGCTCGCCTCGATTGCGTTCTTCCCGCAGTTCCTCTTCCTGCTGTGGATCCTGGTTGTCTCTCTCTGGATGTTCCTCCGCCCACACTCGCCTCGCCCAGTCGCCTAAGGCAACGGTTGGGGGGAGCGGTAGCTCCCCCCAAACCCGCGCTGCTGGAGCAGTCGTGCGCGACAAGGCCCGCCGCCTGCCACGATGAGGTTGTGGCCAAACGGCTTTCCAGCGTGACGGCGACCACGGCCCTGGCTGCACTCGTCCTCGCAGGGACTGTCGCCGGAGCGACCCCGAGGCTCGCCGTCCAGCCAACAAGCATCGCGCGCGGTGGAGTGGTGACAGTGAGCGGCAAGGGCTGCAGGGCCGGAGATCTCGTCTACCTGATCTCTCCGCCGTTCGTCGGGCACGCCTTTGTCGCCCATTCCGTTGCGACGCGAGCCCGCTCGAACGGTGCGTTCTCGCGAAGCGTGCGCGTCCGAACCTCCGTCCACGTTGGGCGCTACCTGATCACCGCCCGATGCGGCGGAGGCAACCTCGGAGTCTCCGCCCGCCTCCGCGTCTACTGATTCGACGCTGCCCCGTCCGGCGCGCCGGACGGGGCATCACGTTGAGCTAAGCGAAACGGAGAGCCGGCCCGGCTGCCCGCTTCGCGGCCTTCGCCGCGAAGCCAGGGAGAGCCAGCAAGATCAGCGCCAGCACCAGCAACATGAAGTAGAAGTGCTTCCTCCTCATCAGACTGCCGGGATGGCCGGTGCGGTGACTTCAGGCGTGTACGTCGGGCCGTAGCCGAGAGCTCGCCCGAGCGGAGCCGCCATGGCAAGACCTGCTTTCTGCAACCACGCGGGCGGATGCGGCAGCTGCACCGTCTCGAAGTGCGCCCGCGCGATCACGGCAAGCCGCAACGGATTCGGCATGCCCTTTCGATTCGTCTTGCCGTCCTCGGCGAGCGCGAACATCGTCTCGAGCAGCGACTCGAACTGGAGCGCAGGCCGCACCTCACAGACGAAGCGCACTTCCTCCTTGCCGGCGTTCCAGAAGCGATGGGCCGTTCCCGGTTCGACGACGGCGATCTCGCCGCGGCCGAGCGTGAGCTTTTCCTTGCCGCTCTTGAGGCCGAGCGTCCCCTCGATCACGGCGAAGCGCTCGCTCTGAGAGGGATGGACGTGCGTGGCAGCCACGAAGCCATCCGGCTGAACCGTGCACTCGATCACGACGGATTCGCTGTTCGTGTCGGCCGACGTCGCGTGAAACGTGATGCGCTCCCCGGTGACGGGGTTGTGGATCGTGTCTCCCGTGCGGATCATCTCGAGCCTCCTTCGTGGTGTTGATTGACACTGCGAAGGCTAGGTCCACATGGCTCAAATTTCGTCGGCGCAGCGAACGATCTCGCGTCGTCGTGCGGCGGACTTTCAGGACGCCGCGGTCATCCTTCCGGATGAAGTCGTCTACGCCTCGTCGCCGCCGGCGAGGCCGCACTCGTAGGCGAGCACGACCGCCTGCACGCGATCGCGCACGTCGAGCTTCGTCAAGACGTGCGCCACGTGCGTCTTCACCGTCGTGTCGCTGACGAAGAGCTCCTTCGCGATCTCGGCGTTGGAGAAGCCTCGCGCGACGAGCTTCAGGACCTCGAGCTCGCGCGCCGTCAGCTCCGCGAGCTCCGCGGGGAGGGTCCGAACCGACTGCGGCGGCCGGCGGACGAACTCCTCGATGACTCGGCGCGTGATCGATGGCGCTAAAAGCGCGTCTCCCTGCGCGACCGCACGGATGCCTGCGACGAGCTGTTCGGGCGGGACGTCCTTGAGCAGGAAGCCGCTCGCGCCCGCTCTGAGCGCGTCGTAGACGTACTCGTCCATGTCGAAGGTCGTCAGCATCACCACTTTCGTATTCACGCCGTCGGCTGCGAGCAGGCGGCGCGTCGCCTCGATCCCGTCGACCTGCGGCATGCGGACGTCCATGAGGACGACGTCGGGTTTCAGCCGCAGTGCCTCCGCCACGGCGTCCGCGCCGTCCGCAGCCTCGCCGGCGACCTCGATGTCTTCCTCGGCGTCGAGGATCATGCGGAAACCCGCGCGAACGAGCGCCTGATCGTCGACGATGAGGACGCTCAAGCTCATAGCGTCAGAGGCAACTTTGCGCGGAGGCGATACCCGCCGCCCGTCTGCGGCCCGGCATCGAGCTCGCCACCGTAGACGGACACGCGTTCGCGCATGCCGACGAGGCCGTGCCCGCCGCCGTCCCCGTTCCCGACGCCTTTCCCGTCGTCCCTGACCGTCACCTCGAGGTAGCTGTCGCCGTAGTTGACGAGCACCTCCGCCCGCGTGGCCTCGGCGTGCTTCACGACATTCGTCAGCCCCTCCTGCACCAATCGATACGCGGTGAGGTCGACGCCCGCGGGAAGCTGGATCGCCTCGCCTTCGATGCGCAGCTCGACCGGCAGGCCCGCTTCCCGCGCCTGGTCGACGAGACGGCTCAGGTGATCGAGGCTCGGTTGTGGAGCGAGAGCCGGCGCCTCTTCGGGGCGCCGCAGAACGCCCACCATGCGGCGCATCTCGGCGAGCGCCTCGCGTCCGGTGCGCTCCACGACAAGCAGCGCCTCGCGTTCGCGGTCCTGATCGGGCCGCAACAGCCGTCGCACCCCGGAGGCTTGGACCGTCATCACGCTGACGCTGTGACCGACGACGTCGTGCAACTCGCGCGCGATTCGCGCCCGCTCCTCCGCAACGGCTGCGCGGGCACGCTCCTCACGTTCGCGCTCCGCGCGGACGGCTCGCTCCTTCGCCTCGTCCGCCTCCACGGACTTGCGGCCGACGCCGAACGCAACCGCCCAGACAACGGCGAAGATGATGCTGGCCACGACGAAATTCCCCACACCCGACCGTGGATCGTTGTGGACCACAACCGCAAGAACACCCTCCGCGATGGCAAAGCCCGCAATCGCCTGGAAGCGGTCTGGTAGCGAGGCGACGAGGAATAGCGCCACGCACCCCGCCAGGAACGTCACGCCGTCGAAGGGGACGACCGTCTTGTCGACGAACGAGATCAGGGCCGCAGCGATACCGACCGCCGCAGGGGCGCCGAACGGAAAGCGTCGCCGGCCGAGCAGTGGGAGGACGATGGCCAGCATCGCCAACTCGTCGAACCACAGCGGGCCTTCCGGTCCGTTGATGTGCCCCCGGCCGAGGACCGCGCCGGTGACACCGATACCGAGCAGCGCCAAGATCACAGCGTCGAACCAGTAGCGCCGCGCCAGCGGCCAGAGTCTCTTCACGGTCTGAAGGTACTCCGATCGCGACCACGCCGCCTCGTCCTCGAGGACGATCCAAACATCGTCCGCGCGGACGACATGGAATCGCCACCCCGGCCGAAGACGGCGTGAGCCCGTAGCCATAGCGTGGTGATGACTGGATTTCACACAGGGGGACACACGAACATGCGGGGAACTTCGGGATTCGTCGTCGAGACCTCAGGCCTGACGAAGCGTTTCGGCGAGCGGGTCGCAGTCGACAACGTCGAGCTGCGCGTCCCGCGTGGCTCCGCCTTCGGCTACCTCGGCCCAAACGGAGCGGGCAAGACGACTCTGATCAGAATGCTGCTCGGTCTCACCAAAGCGACCGGCGGCACGATGCGGCTGTTGGGCCGTCCCGTGCCGGACGAGCGGGCCGCGGCGCTGGCCCGTGTCGGCGCGATCGTCGAGGAGCCCCGCTTCCACAGGCACCTGACGGGACGCGAGAACCTCACCGTGATTGCAGCCGCGCGTGAGCCGGAGGCGCACGACCGGATCGACGGCGCGCTCGCACGCGCCGGTCTCTCCGAACGGGCGGACGAGCGCGTCAAGCGCTACTCGCTCGGCATGCGCCAGCGGCTCGGCGTCGCACGAAGCCTGCTCGCCGACCCCGAGCTCTTGATCCTCGACGAGCCGACCAACGGGCTCGATCCGGCCGGCATCCACGAGTTCAGGGACATGATCCGCGGCTTCGTCGCCGAGGGACGGACAGTGCTCCTCTCCTCACACCTGCTCGACGAAGTGGAGAAGATCTGCGATGAGGTCGCGATCGTCGATCGAGGGCAAGTCGTCGTGCAGGGATCGATCGCAGATCTCGCCGCGGGCGGGAAGCAGACGATTCTGATCGCGACGAGCGACGAGGAGCGCGCGCTCACGATCCTTTCCGAGCACCGCGGAGTCGAATCCGCCAGCGCGGAATTCAACGGAATCCGCGTCACGCTCAACGGGGAAGCCGAGGCTGTGAGCGACGACATCAGCCGCCGTCTCGTACTCGCGGGGCTCGCCATTCGCCGCTTCGAGCCCGCGCGCGTATCGCTCGAGCAGCGGTTCCTGGAGATCACGTCCCGACTGGAGGAAGCAGCATGACCGTCGCTCGCCTTCGGCTCGCTCCCGTCAGGGAAACCATGTTTCCCTCACGAGCTCCCTTCTTTAGAGATCGCCTCAGCCCCCGCGCCGCTGAGATCGCCGCGTGCGCCGAGGAGAACAAGAGGGGAA
>WNEY01005378.1_pt1 | contig 11781 bp, 12 predicted proteins | sample 5400531 | NCBI WGS metagenome assembly WNEY01 (sample SAMN13153338, study PRJNA577476) | soil metagenome | isolation source: 200 cm saprolite under Douglas fir tree site 1 | place: USA:California | collected 2015-04-18
GCTCGAACTTGTACCCGAGCCCGCGGACCGTGACGATATGGCCCGGGCTGGCGGGATCGGCCTCCACCTTCGCCCGCAGCCGCTTGACGTGGACGTCCAGTGTCTTGGTGTCCCCTACGTAGTCCGCGCCCCACACCCGGTCGATCAGCTGCATCCGGGTCAGCACCCGCCCGGCGTTGCGCAGCAGCACCTCTAGCAGCTCGAACTCCTTGAGCGGCAGTTGCACCTGGTCGCCGCGAACCGTGACGACGTGCCGCTCGACGTCCATCCGCACCGGGCCCGATTCCATGATCGAGGCGACCGGCTCGTCGGACTCGCCGCGCCGGCGGAGCACGGCGCGCATCCGCGCGACAAGCTCCCGCGACGAGAACGGCTTGGTCACGTAGTCGTCCGCGCCGAGCTCAAGCCCGACGACCTTGTCGATCTCGCTGTCCTTGGCGGTCAGCATGATCACCGGCACGTTCGAGCGCTCGCGCAGCGTCCGGCAGACCTCACTGCCCGGCAGGCCGGGCAGCATCAGGTCGAGCAGCACGAGGTCGGCGCCGGTCCGGTCGAACGTCTCGATCGCGTCTGGGCCGGTCGGGCAGACCGCGACCTCGAATCCCTCCTTGCGCAGCATGTACGAAAGCGCGTCGCTGAAAGATTCCTCGTCCTCAACCACGAGCACCCGTGTCACGAGGCTGCCTCCCTGGCAGATTGCGCGATGGCATGGACAGGTCTTCCGCTGGAAGCGCGGGTACCGGCGCGCAGCGGCAGCCGCAGGGTGAAGGTTGATCCGGCGCCTTCCTTGCTCCAGACCGTGACCTTGCCGCCGTGCGCGGCGGTGACGTGCTTGACGATGGCCAGGCCGAGGCCGGTGCCGCCGGTGGCCCGGGACCTGGCCGGGTCGACCCGGTAGAACCGCTCGAAGATACGCTCAAGATCACGCTCGGGTATGCCGATGCCCTGGTCGGCGACGCTGATCTCGACCGAGTGGTCGCCCCGCTGGCTGGTGGAGACAACCACCCGGGTCTTCTCCGGGCTGTAGGCGACCGCGTTCTCCAGCAGGTTGCGGAGCGCGGTGATGAGCAGATCCTCGTCACCGAGCACCGACAGGCCATGCGGCCCGCTGGCGGCGAGCTCGATGCCGCGGGCGCTTGCCTTCATCCGGCACCGGTCCAGCGCCTCGGCCACTACCACGTCCAGGTTGACCGCGATGGGGTCGGGGACCGGCTCGGCTGCCTGGATCCTGGACAGCGTGATCAGATCCTGGACCAGGTTGGTCAGCCGGGATGCCTCCTGCCGCATCCGGCCGGCGAAGCGGCGGACCGCTTCCGGATCGTCGGCCGCGTCCTCCACCGTCTCGGCGAGCAGCGCGAGCGCTCCCACCGGGGTCTTGAGCTCATGGCTGGTGTTGGCCACGAAATCCCGGCGGACTTCCTCAACCCGGCGGCTCTCGGTCTGATCCTCGGCCAGCAGCAGCACGAGGCCGCCGCCGCCGACTCCCGGGCCGAGCGGCGCGACCCGCACCGCGAAGCTGGTGGTGCGCCCGCTGAACCTGCTGGTCGACACCTCCATCTCGCCCTCGCGGATCTCGCCTTTCCTGCGCACCTGACGGACCAGCGCGAGCAGGTCCCCGACGACCAGCTCGTCGTCCTTGACCAGGCCAAAGTCCCGCGCTGCCGAGCTGGCCGTCAGGACGCGGTCCGCGCTGTCCAGGACAACCGCAGAAGACGATAGAACGGATAGTACGGAGGCGATGCCGGCCGGCAGCCTGGCCGGATGGGCGCGCTCACTGGGACCGGAGTGCGGCTTGGACGCCGCCCGGGTCTTCATGCCGCGGCGGCTCCTGTCGCAAGGCCGGCGGCGATCGGGCCGCCGGCGGTGACGAGAATGCAGACAGGGGTGACGGCACCTGCGCGCGCACCGGCGTGCACCCCCACGTTCACACTACGATGGTAAACGGCAGGCATGGCCGGGCGCATCGGGCGAGGCATGTGACATGCCGCTATTCGCGGAACGTTCATATATTGGACAACAGCGGTCCATGTCGGGTTTTTCTGCTGATCACCCTTATGCTCGCAGCGCCAGCGCGCCGCGCTGCTGCCCGCGGCTACCTCCCCTGGCTCGCCACCGCAGCGGCCGCAACCTTCGCCGCCTGCGGGTCCAGGTAACGGCCCCCGGCTACGGTTGGCCGGAATGCCGCGTCTAGCTCGTAGGCCAGTGGTATGCCGGTCGGGATGTTCAGCCCGGAGATCTCCGCGTCCCCGATGCCGTCCAGGTGCTTGACCAGCGCGCGAATTGAGTTGCCGTGGGCCACCACCAGGACCGGGCGGCCCGTCGCCAGGTCAGGGATGATCGCGTCGTGCCAGTACGGCAGCATCCGGTGCACAACGTCCTTAAGGCACTCGGCGCGCGGGCTGAGCTCAGGCGGCAGCAGGGCGTACCTGGGATCAGCGCGCTGCGACAGCATGTCGTCATCGGCCAGCGGGGGCGGCGGCACGTCATACGACCGCCGCCAGAGCATGAACTGCTCGTCGCCGAACTCCTGGCGGGTCTGCGCCTTGTTCTTCCCTTGCAGGGCCCCGTAGTGCCGTTCGTTCAGCCGCCACGATCGCCGGACGGGCAGCCAGGCCAGGCCGGCCGCGTCCAGCGCGATGTTGGCGGTCTCGATTGCCCGCGCGAGCACGGAGGTGTGCACGATGCCGGGCCGCAGGCCCGCGTCACGTAGCAACCCGCCGCCGGTGGCCGCTTCCGCGCGCCCCTTGTCCGACAGCGCGACATCTACCCAGCCGGTGAACAGCCCCTCGGCGTTCCACGCGCTCTCCCCGTGCCGGAGCAATATCAGCGTGCCCATGCCCGGAAGCTTAGCCGTAGCCGCGCCCGCAGCCCGGCCGCGGACTCGGCAGCAGGGAGCGGGAACATGGCGCTACAGCCTGGGGTTGCTGACACCGGAGGTGCATGCCCGTGCCGCGACGCGTTCCCCGGCGGATCGCGATGATCAGCGTCCACACGTCGCCGTTGGAGCAGCCGGGAACGGGTGATGCGGGCGGCCTGAACGTCTACGTGGTCGAGGTCGCCAGGCGGCTTGCCGAGCGCGGGGTCGAGGTGGACATCTTCACCCGGGCAGTGTGCCGCGACGTGCCGCCGGTAGCCGAACTCACCCCTGGCGTGCAGGTCAGGCACCTGACCGCGGGGCCGTTCGAGGACCTGGACAAGGCAGCCCTGCCCGGCCAGCTGTGCCATTTCACGTTCGAGGTGCTGCGTACCGAGGCCGCATACGCACCGGGCAGGTATGACCTGGTGCACGGCCATTACTGGCTCTCCGGCCAGGTCGGCGCCGTGGCCAAGGAGCGCTGGGGAGTCCCGCTTGTGCAGTCCATGCACACTCTCGGGAGGGTCAAGAACGCCGCGCTCGCGGCCGGCGACGCGGCCGAGCCTGACGTCCGGATCCGTGGCGAGGCTGAGGTCGTGGCGGCTGCTGACCGGCTGGTTGCCAACACCGATGAGGAGGCCAGGGAACTCATCAGGCTCTACGACGCCTGCCCAGCCAGGGTCAGGACCGTCAACCCGGGCGTGGACCTGTCGGTATTCCGGCCAGGCTCCCGGCGACAGGCGCGGCGGCGGCTCGGCCTGCCTGCCGACGCAGTCGTGCTGATGTTCGCTGGCCGGGTGCAGCCGCTGAAGGCGCCCGACGTAGTGCTGCGCGCCGCGGCGCTGCTGACCCGCGACGACCCGGGCCTGGCCCGGCGGCTCTGCGTGGCGTTCGTCGGCGGTCCGAGCGGCACCGGCCGGGCTGACCCGTACCGGCTCACCGAGCTGTCGTCGGCACTCGGGATATCCCGCGTCGTCCGGCTTGAGCCGCCGTGCCCGCAGCACGAGCTGGCCGACTGGTACCGGGCGGCCACCGTCGTGATGGTGCCGTCCTACTCCGAATCGTTCGGCCTGGTGGCCGTCGAGGCCCAGGCATGCGGCACGCCGGTCGTCGCCGCCTCGGTCGGGGGCCTGCGCACGGCGGTGCACGACGGGATATCCGGCATTCTGTTGGATGGCCATGACCCGGCCAGCTACGCGCGCGCGGTACGGGAACTCGTCACCGACCCGGCGAAACTGGCACGGCTGTCGGCCGGAGCCCGCGAGCACGCCTCCAGGTTCGGCTGGGGCGCGACGGTGGACGCTCTGCTCAGGGTGTATACCGGTGCCATGAACACGATGGCGGCCTCGGTTGACGCGTGAACAGCGCTGACGGTCCGGCCGCGGCGATTGAGCCGGCCCTGGCAAGCCTGGGGCTCTCGTTCGAGGCGCCGCGGCCAGGCGCGTACCTGGTCCGGCTGGAGGGACAGCACAAGCTGGCCACCATGACCTGGCTGATCGCCGGCGCGCACAGCCTGCACGTGGAAGCCTTCTTCTGCCGCCAGCCAGACGAGAATCATGCCCGCTTCTACCGGTTTCTGCTTGAGCGCAGCGGGCGGATGTACGGCGTGCATTTCGCCCTCGATCCGGTCGGTGACGTCTACCTGGTGGGCCGGCTGCCTCTCGGCTGCATCACCCCGGACGAGATCGACCGGCTGCTCGGCTGCGTGCTCAGCTACTCAGACGAGAACTTTGACCCGGCGCTGATGATCGGCTTCCCCTCCGCCATCCGCAAGGAATGGGACTGGCGGGTCAAGCGCGGAGAGAGCCTGGCGAACCTGCGCGCGTTCGCCAGGCTGGCGGACGCGGGCGCTGCTGCCCAGCCCGGCCTCAGGAACTGACCAGGCGGGAGATCGCCTCGGCCGCCTCACGCACCTTGGCCTGAGCGTCCGGCCCGCCCTGCTCGATGGCCGAGGTGACGCAATGACCGAGATGATCTTCGAGTAGCCCGAGCGCCACCGCCTGCAATGCACGGGTCGCCGCGGCCACCTGGGTGAGCACGTCGATGCAGTAGACGTCCTGCTCAACCATCCGCTGCAGGCCGCGTACCTGCCCCTCGACCCTGCGCAGGCGCTTCAGATAGGCGTCCTTGTCCTGGGTGTAACCGCGCATCCTGTGACGATACGCCAGTAGCTGGTCTTGCGCCCGGGCCGAACCGGCGGCTGGCCAGGGCCCGGGCCGTGACCGCCGCGTTCGCCCGGGCCGCCGCCCGCCGTGACCGCCACGCTCGGCCAGGCCGCCGTGACCGCCGTGACCGCCGGGCCGCCGGCCGCCGTTGTCGCCCGGACAGCTGGCGCGAGGTACAAAGAAGTGGCCGGCCACGACGACGGCGCGCGCTGGTTTCGCAGCTGAACCCCAGACGTGGTTGTCAGCGATTCCTGAGGTGTGGCAGGCATGCTGGCCAGTACCTGGCATGACCCGGGACGGCGGGCCCGGTGAGCAGGGAGGATCGGATCATGCGGCGGAACAGCGCGGGGACTGCGGCGGCCGCCCTCGATGAAGGCCTGCGGAGAGTCACCAGACTGACCTGGCGAGCCGCCGCGTTCGGCTACGGTGTCGCGAGCCAGCACGCGGCCGGCGGCGATGGGACCACCCGGCACGGCCGGGGCACGATCCTTATTCGCGCGCAGCCGCCGGCCCCTGCGTCCGGTTCCGGCCAGGCGACGTCGGGAGCCTCATGACCCCGGTGACCGCATTGACCGCGGCGGCCGCGGCGCGGGACACCTTCGGCGTGTTCGGCACCACCGCGACGCTGCTCGTCACCGAGCCGGCCGCGCTGGCAGCGGCCCGGCGGCTCGCCGACGCCGAGCTGGCGGCCGTTGACCTGGCCTGCAGCAGGTTCCGGGCCGATTCCGAGCTGTCGGCGCTGAACGCGGCAGCCGGAGCCAGCGTCCGCATCAGCGAACTCTTCGCGGAATTGCTGGCCGAGGCGCTGCGCGCGGCGCGGCTGACCGACGGCGCGGTCGACCCGACCTGCGGGGGTGCACTCGCCGCGCTTGGCTACGACCGCGACTTCTCCCTGGTCAAGAGCAGCGAAACCGCGGCATCCGGCACCGCCCCCGGTGCGCCGGGCACCCCGGGCACCCCGGACACCCCGGACACCCCGGACACCTCGGGCACCGCAGGAACCGCAGGCAGCTCGGACACCTCGGGAACCGCAGGCACCTCGGGTGCCCCGGGCACCCTAGGCACCGCAGGCACTCCGAGCACTCTGGCCACCGCAGCCACTGCAGACATCCCGGGCACCGCAGGCACCCCGAGCACTCCGGGCACTCCGGGCACCGCAGGCACCCCGGTGCCTGGCTGGCGCAATGTGCTGCTGGAAAGCGATCCGCCCCGGGCCAGGCTGACTGGCGGAGCACAGCTTGATCTCGGTGCCACTGCCAAGGCCAGGGCAGCCGACCGAGCCGCCGAGATCATCGCCCGTCAGCTCGGCTGCGGCGTCCTGGTCAGCCTCGGCGGCGACATCGCGGTCGCTGGGCCCGCGCCTGCGGGCGGCTGGCAGGTACGGGTGACCGACGACCATGCGGCCGGCCCAGATGCACCCGGCCAGACCGTGGCGATCAGCTCCGGCGGACTGGCCACCTCGAGTACCACGGTGCGGGCCTGGGCGCGGGGCGGCCGCCGGATGCATCACATCATCGACCCGGCGACCGGCGAGCCCGCCCGCTCCTGCTGGCGTACGGTGAGCGTCTCGGCCGGCAGTTGCACCGACGCGAACATCGCGTGCACCGCGGCGATCATACGGGGGGCCAGCGCGCTGGCGTGGCTGGGTGACCTCGCCTTGCCCGCCCGGCTCGTCCGCGAGAACGGATCGGTGCAGACAACGGCGGGCTGGCCGCACGGCCCGGGTCCTCGGCCTGCACCCGCGCCAGCCGCGGGCACATGATCGGTTCCAGCGCGGCCAGGCCGACCAGCGCGATTGTGGTAACGGCCACCACGCTGCTCTGGTACATCACCAGGGCCACCGGCCCCGTCGCCGTGATGCTGCTGACCGCGAACACCACGCTCGGGCTACTAGCCGCCTGACCCCGGCCCCGGACCTGACTGCCGTCGCTCGGGCTCGTCGCCGTGATGCTGCTGACCGCGAACACCACGCTCGGGCTACTAGCCGCCTGACCCCGGCCCCGAAACCAGCCCCGGACCTGACTGCCATCGCTGACTCATCAACCCCGTTAGCCTCGTCAGTCACGCGTTTGGTTTGTCGTCGCCGGGCCAAGACGCCCGAATTCAGTAATGGTTAAGATTCGTCCGGCTGCAGCCGGACGAATCTTAACCGCTGTCTGCGGCGATGGGAGGCGAGTGGATTGGGTCCGCTGGACGGAGTGCGGGTCATCGAGATCGCGAGCCTGGCGCCGGCCCCGTTCGGCTGCATGGTCCTCTCCGACCTCGGCGCGGACGTGCTGCGGGTGGAGCGGCCCGAGAGTTGCGGCCCGGCGGCCGCCGCCCCGGTCGACCCGCTCAGCCGCGGCCGCCGGTCGATCGGGCTTAACCTCAAGGATCCCGACGGGATCAGCGTGCTGCTGCGCCTTACCGAGGAAGCCGACGTGCTCGTCGAGGGATTCCGGCCTGGCGTGACCGAGCGGCTGGGCTGCGGCCCGGCCGAATGCGCGCAGCATAATCCGCGGCTGGTCTACGCGCGGATGACCGGCTGGGGGCAGCACGGCCCGCTGGCGGCCACGGCCGGGCATGACATCGACTACATCGGTGTGTCCGGCGCACTGGATCCGATCGGCCGGCCCGGCCAGCGGCCCGTTCCCCCGCTGAACCTCGTGGCCGACTTCGGCGGCGGCGGCATGCTGCTCGCGCTCGGCGTACTCGCCGCGCTGCTTGAGCGGGAGAGGTCCGGCCTCGGTCAGGTGATCGACGCGGCGATGGTAGACGGATCCGCGCTGCTGACCTCGTTCCTTTACGGGCTGCGGGCGGCCGGCGCCTGGCAGGACGAGCGAGGAACGAACTTGCTGGACGGCGGCGCGCCGTTCTACGACACCTACCAGACGGCCGACGGCCGCTATGTGGCGGTGGGCGCGCTGGAACCGAAGTTCTACGCCGCCCTGCTGGCCGGCCTGGGCCTGGCCGGGGCGAAGCCTGCTGACGCCGGGCCGGGCGAGACCGGGCAGGCCATAACCGGGCGGGGCGAGACCGAACGGGCCAAGACCGGGCGGGGCGAGACCGAGTGGGCCAAGACCGGGCGGGGCGAGACTGGGCAGGCCAAGACCGGGCGGCCCTGGCGGGGCGAGACCGGGCGGCGTGAGACCGGGCAGGCCCAGACCGAGCCGGGCGAGACCGGCGATAATGTGAGCCTGCCCGGGCAGTACGACCGGGCCGGCTGGCCAGTGCTGCGCGCCCGGCTGACCGAGGCGTTCCTCGGCCGCACCCAGGCCGAGTGGCTCGAGGTGTTCGCTGGCACCGATGCGTGCGTCGCGCCGGTGCTCGGGCCAGCGCTGGCCCCTGCCCATCCGCACAATGCAGAGCGCGGCACGTTCATCGAGGTCGGCGGGGTGGTGCAGCCCGCACCAGCACCGCGGTTCGGCCGCACGCCCGCCGGGCGGCCGCAGCCGCCGCCCCGGCCGGGCGCGGACACCGACGCCGTGCTGACCGGCCTCGGGTATTCGGCTGCGCAGATCACCGCGTTGCGCGCCAGCGGCGCCGTGGGCTGATCCCAGGGCGAATGGCAGCGGCATGGATGGGACTTCGCTGCGGTAACAACGACAGTAGATTCCCATCCACGTCGCTCGCGGCGGGAGCCGACCCGGGCAGACTGCCAGTCACCGCGGGCCGCCAGTCACCCCGGGCCGCCGGTCACCCCGGGCCGCCAGTCACCGCGGGCTGCCGGCCGGCGCGGGCTGCCGGCCGGCGCGGATGGCGGGCGAGCAGCCAGCACGCCGCGGCTAGGCGGCCGTCAGCGCGGATGAAGTCCCTTGCGTACGTACAGCCGCAGGTCGTGCATGTGGTTCGCGACGTGCACGAAGTTGGCGTGGAAATACGCGGTGAGGGCTGGCGTCCAGGCGATCCGGCGATGGTTGAGACCGGTCAGCCAGACGTACTGGGCGTGCTGGAACGCGGAGCGCCACATCGCGGCCACGGCAGGCACCCGGCCCGCGCCGGTAGTAGTGCTCCGCCCCTTCGACAGCGCGTAGTTGGCGCCGGTTCCGTCGTCGACGGTCGGGCAGCCGGGCACGCTCGAGACGAACCGGTTGCTTGTCACCGTGTAGGCGACGTTGTCGGCAAGCACGCAGGCGCCCGCCGGGATGATCCGCTGGCCCGCCGCCATCATCGCGACCGGCGCGTCCGGCTCCAGCTTGCTCTCGAAAGCGGCCTGGCTCCAGGCGCCGGCCGCGACCCCCGCCGCGGCGAGCCCGGCCACCGACCACAGCAGCACCTGGCCTGCCCGCCTCCGGCCGACCGGGATCCGGCCCGCCGGGGAGCCGCCGCCCGGCGAGCCGACACCCGGCGAGCGATCGACCGATGATCCGCCGCGCGGATCATCGGGATCGGCCCCGTCGGCGGCGGGCTCAGCGGTGCCGGGGCTGGCCCGCGAACCTTCGGGCCCGGGCAGCCCGGCGCGGTCCAGGATCGCGCTCAGCAGCCTGGCCGCGGGCAGCGCAACCGATAGGCCGAGGAACGGCGCCAGGAAGCCGGAGAAGTGGTAATGGAACTGCGCCGGCCACAGGAAGATGCCCGCCACGGCGGCGGCCGTCAGGTACGCGAACCATTCAATCGGCGGCGGCAGCCGCCTGGTGAGCAGCAGCGCTGCCGCGCAGGCCACGATCACGAACATCACGATGAGCGCGATAGCGCCGGCCACGAAGAGATGCCTGACATGCGGTTCGTTAGCGAACCCGCTCATCTGCCGCAGCCGGTACCACAGCGGCATCCGGGCGGCGTTCACCCTGCCGCCAACCTGGGCGGTGATCACGCTGTCGTAGAAGTTCCGCGGCGCGAACGCGGCGAATGGCAGCACCGGGACCAAGAATCCGGCCGCGACCCCGCCCAGGTAGGCCGCCGTCCGCCGGGGCAGCCCCAGATCAGCCGCCGGCCACTGCTGGTGATCTGGTCGCCGTCGAATACGGCCATCGCGCCGGCCAGGCAGAACAGCACCAGCCACGGCTCGACGAGCAACGTGTGCGAGGAGGAAACACTGTCCGGGTAGACCGCGACGACCCCGCAGGCGAGCAGCGCGGCAAGGACGCCACGGTGCCGCACGAGCAGCCCGGCCAGCGCGACTCCGGCGGCGCCGGCCAGCATCGTGAGCACCCGCGCGACCGCCAGCCCGCCATCGGTGCCGATCACCTTGCTCAGCAGCGCGACCGGCGCCATCAGCAGGGTGACTCCCGGCGGCTGGACGAACACGAAGTCGCGGTAGGGCAGTACCCCGTGCACCAGGCGCACCGCACTGCCGAAGTACGAGCCGTCATCGTACTCGGTCACGCCAAGCAGGTAGCCGGGCCTGGTCAGGTAGAACAGCCGCAGGCCGAGGGCGAGCACCGTCACGGCGGCGATGACCAGGTTCACCGGCATCAGCCGCGCGGCGTGCCCGGCCGCTGGCTGGTCCGCCTGTCCCGCGCCGCCGGGGGCGGCCGACGCCGTAATGTGCGTTCCGCTCACGGGTGGCAACTCTAGGCTAGGCCGGATCTAGGTCAGGTCGAATTCGCCGTCTTTGACCCCGGCGACGAAGGCCTGCCATTCCGCCGGGGTGAAGACCAGCTTCGGGCCGTCCGGGTTCTTGGCATCGCGAATCGTGATCACGTGGTCGCTGTCCTCCTTGGAGCCCGCCTCGGTGGCGACCTCGACACCGCCCTCAGCGAAGCTGAAGCTAGTCGAGCCCTGCCGATCGCCTGTCACGTCCATGAGTGTCCGCCAACTTCCTCAGTTATGGTGCCCGTGGCGCGCGGATGCTGGCGCCTCGGTGGCAGCGTACCGAAGGAGGCGCCGGCCTCCGCGCGGCTCGGCCGCGGCTTCAGCGGTTGCCGCGAGTTCAGTGCTTGCTGCGAGCTCAGTGCTTGCCGCGAGCTCAGTGCTTGCCGCGAGTTCAGTGCTTGCTGCAAGCTCAGTGCTTGCCGCGAGCTCAGTGCTTGCTGCAAGTTCGGCGCGCGGCGATGAGGTCATTGCACCGCCGCGAGCTGGACGATCTTGAGGATGACCAGCAGTACCGCGCCGACGAGATAGCACCGCAGGCAGATCATGCCGATCCTGCGCCGCGCCGACCAGGCCGGCTGGCGCAACAGCGCCAGCGGCGGCATCCGCCAGGTGAGCCGATCGGCGGCCAGCGCTGCTCCGTCAGCCCTGCCCGCCTCCAGCCGGACCAGCGGCCGCTGCCTGGCTGAGATCAGCCGCGCTAGCAACCAGCCCGCGGCAAGGCCGAGGCCGAGCACCGCCCCGCCAGTCAGCATGGCGGCGAGTTGCCTGCCGGTCAGGTACGGGAACAGGGTGGCCGCCGTGAGTGTCAGGGACAGCAGCACCAAGACTCCGACAATGGCCCCGGCCACCCCGTTTAGCCAGGGCTTGTTCACCCATGGCCCTAGTATCTCCTTGTCGTTGCAGAGCATGATCAGGATGACGGTGGAAGCGGGCAGCAGCACCCCGGCAAGCGCCTGCACCCCCTCCGTGATCAGGCCGAGCGGCGCGCCGGGAATCAGCACGACGGCCCCGGCCGCAGCGAGGAAGAACGCGTAGAAGCTGTAAAACAGCGGCGCATCGGAGATGCTGCGCTGCAGTGAGTGCCTGGCGCCGACCAGGTCGCCGAGCGCGAACGAGGTAGCCAGGGTGACCGCCGCGGCGCCGATCAGCGAGGCGTCGAGCAGCAGCAGCGCGAACATGCCGCCTGCGTGATGGCCGACCGTGTGCGCTAGGCCGGCCGCCACGCCGCCCGCGTCGGCGAAATGACCG
>WNEY01003509.1_pt1 | contig 11778 bp, 12 predicted proteins | sample 5400531 | NCBI WGS metagenome assembly WNEY01 (sample SAMN13153338, study PRJNA577476) | soil metagenome | isolation source: 200 cm saprolite under Douglas fir tree site 1 | place: USA:California | collected 2015-04-18
CAAGAGGCCCTAGTCGCGTGGGACGACTTGATCCAGCGATACGAGCAAGACGACGACCCGCCATTGCACGACAAGTAGCCATGGCGCAACATAATAAGCAAGCGGTCTTGGGTCGAATCAAATTGCGATGGCCAATTGAGCACGGCTTATGACGATGGGGATAATCCCCGGTGTTCCATCCGACTAAGTCGTCGTCGCGAGACGAAACCTGGGTTACCGAAAGGCGGGCCCGGACCCAGGAGGAAGTGTTCGACGGTCACCGGCAGCGGATGGTTCACCTAACTACTACTACGATCCCGGGGGAGTGCTCACAGACCCGAGCCTGACCCATCTAACTACCGGCGTCGTGCCTTGAAACCGATTTGTCGACTCGGGCTGTGACCTCTCGCAATAGCTGAGCGGGTTGCTGCACTGCCTGTGTCGTATAGGAGAGCCTCCCGTTCCACGGCAGCGCGTTGCATTGACGTCCAGGAAATTCATGGCATCAGGCTGCGGCAAGCAGCTAGGATGGTTGGGTGGTTTCTGCAACGCATTTTGAGCGGAAAAACGGCTGGTCGAATCTTGGATCAAAGGGTAAAAGAAGATTGCTTCCGTATGGACCGTATTCGGATGATCCGCCGAGTACGGTCTGACCTCAACCTTAGGAGAGCGCCGTGAAACGGATGGTTGGCTTAGCGTCAGCGTTAGCACTGACGGTAGCTTTGGCGGGTACAGCGTCGGCGATCAGCCCAGCTCCATTCAGCTTCAGCACTGGTGCCCCGGATGGCCGGATGGCGGCCGCGTCTCGCCCTGAGGGTCACCATAAGATTGAAATCGAAGCGGCCGACGACTTCATCCTCACCTCGCCAACGGTCCTCCAGCACGCCACGTTTACCGGTCTGATCAAGGGAGGACTTGGGGAGATAGGTGAAGTGGTCGTGGAGATCTACCGTGTCTTCCCGAAAGACTCAAATACAACCCGGGTCATTCATGTTCCGACGCGGGTGAACTCGCCTTCTGATGTCGAGTTTGCGGACCGCACCAGCGCGGACGGTGGACTGACGTTCACGACCACGGTGCTCGACAACCATTTCGGTGCCGCCAACTCGGTCCTTGATGGCATTCATCCACTTCCGAATCAGACCACTGGAGGCGATGGGCCGGTGGCAGGGCATGAGGTCCGGTTTGACGTGACCTTCAACAACCCGCTGAGCCTGCCAGCTGATCATTACTTCTTCGTTCCCCAGGTCGCACTGAAAGGTGTAGGCGGCAACTTCTACTGGCTGTCAACGCCCCACCCGCAATTTACTGGGGACCTGCAGATGTGGATTCGCAACTCGGAGTTGGACCCAGATTGGCTACGGGTCGGCACCGATATCGTCGGCGGCACCCCGGCCCCGACGTTCGACGGCAGCTTTTCTTTGAGCAGCAGCTAAACCAGCCGCAGAGTTAAGCGGTTGCGCGCAGACTTCCGGGCGATCTGCCACCCGCTAGGTGGGCTGAGGCGAACACTGATAACCTAGATCAACTGCCTGCTTGCAATGGACATGGTGGAGCGAGGTGAATATCCGTCTTGTGGCGAGGTGCATGTTTTGCGGCCCTTATCTACTATTCCCAGCGTCTATTCACACTGAATAGGTCCAGAGCCTTATCCGGCGTTTGGGGCTATTCGCGCTAGAGCGTCCCCTTCGCCTCAAAGGGCCGGCCAGGTTGCCGGACTTCGCGACGAACCCGCGGCCCGGCGGACGGGCCCAGACGTTCGTCGTCAAAGACTGATTAGAGCTCGCAACCGCCCGTTGTGGCTTACGGGTTATCACGTCGATGGTCTGCGTTCTACCCGTTCGAGCGATATGGTCCCGCAGGCCAACTCCTCTTCGCCGTCGGCCCTCTTTAGGACCAGTGTCCGAGCGCATCTACTCAAGATGGAGAGACTGAAGCAAATGATCAAGCCGCGCGTCGACTACCATTCGGTCACCAGGGTTTGACACGCCGAAGGCAGAAAGTTCGAGTGTTCCGCCTCGACGAGGCATTAAGAGTACGTACGCGGTGTAACTTGGAGGCGTTCCGTCGCGGACTGCAGGATCGGCCATCGCGAGGCGCCAGCGGGTTCCGCTGCCAAGCGAGTGCGTGATCGGTTCTCGCGATAGGACAGTGACATGATTGCCAAACCGAACGTCGCGATCGGTCCGGGGCACTTTGTCGTAAAGGACCTCAGCCCCGAACCGCTGATCTGAGGGATCCTCAAAAGATTCCCCGGGCCGAGGCTGCACCCAATCCGCCGGAACTTCAAAGCTGAGGCCCAGGTCAACATTGCTGACTCGGCGATACTCGGTTGATCTGAAGGTGCTGTCGGGCGCAGGCTGCGTAGGGGCCATTCCATCCGCGAATATGAGCGCAGCCACTGCAACCACACCCAACGGAACCAGCGTCGCCAGCAGGATCTTCAAGGTTTCGCTAGCAGGCTGCTGGAAGTAGGTACTGCGAACGCGTTTCGTGCCGCGAACATGCGTCGTTAGAAGACTCATGTAATTCATCTGGCGCGGGAGCCAAGCCTCTCCAAGAGAGGCTCATGGGTGTTACCCAAACAGCAGCCGGCGCTTCAAACTGATGGCCCATCGCCCGCTGCATGCTAGCAACTTTCACATGGCGATCGATTCGTCATCTAAGTGTGGTTTGGCGACAGTTACAAAGAAACGGCAATCGGGCCAGCGGTAATGCCCGCTCGATGACCGGGTAGGGCAGCGCGCCTACGCCTACTTCGCCGCCAGCAGCTTGTCCTTGGTCATACCAACCCATTTGTCCTTCAGGGTGCCCGGCGCGGGTAAGCCCGGCTGTCGCTGGTAACCGCGAGCTACATCGGAATAGGTCTGCAGCAGCTTGTGGCCGAGGTCATTGCCACTCTTGACTATCTGGTAGAAGTAAATGTTCTGGATCACGTCGTGGTCCGCGTCCAGTTTCTGGGGGCCCTTGACCGTCTCTGTGTTGACCGAGTACAGCGAATTCAGGAAGCCCTGCTTGTCCTCGACGTTGCCGTTCACCTTCTTGAGAGCCGCTTCCAGCACCTGCGCTCCGGAATAGCCCTGGGCGACGTCGTAGGAGATCTGCCGTCCAGGGTACTTGGCCTTGAACGCCTGCTGCAATGCCCGACTCGCTGGCGTGTCTAGGGCGTCGCTGTAGATGCCGGCAGATACGACCCCAAGCAACTTCTCTTTAAGCTGCGCCAGGACCGCCCCGTGGGTCAGGGTGCTGCCGTTATCGATGATCTGCAGCTTCTTGTTCGTGACGTAGTTCCCAAACTGCTCGCCAAACCGCAAGGCGTCCGTGCCCGGCGCGAAGAAGAACAGGGCGTCGGCGGTCTGGTCCAATTTGGCCAGGTAGGGGCCGAAGTCATTCGTCCCTAAGGGCGGATGCAGTTCCTGGACGATGGACCCGCCATTAAGGACGAAGGTGCTGGCCGTTACGTCGTTCACTTCTAGGCCGCCGCCGTAATCGGAGGTCAGGATGTCAGCCTTCTTGAAGCTCTGTTTGGCCGCCCAATCGCCGGCCGGGCCGAACAGGCCGCTGGTGTTCTGGGTGAAGCGCACGAAGTAGGGGCTCTTGTACTTGGGATCCGAGGTAGCGTTCTCGGCGCCACAGTTGCCGGTGACGATGGTCGGGATCTGGGCGTCCTTCACGTAGCCCGCGATGGCGTAGCACACCGGCGTGGCCTGGATGCCCATCAGCACATTGACCTTGTCGCTCTCTACCAGCGCTTTGGCTTTGGTCAGGGCGACGTCAGCCTGATTGTTGTCATCGGCCGTGATCACTTGAATCTGCCGGCCGACGATGATGTTGTTGATGGACTCGAGATACAGGTTGAAGCCATCTTGGTTGTCTTTGGCGACCTGGGCGAGGCTGCCAGTGAGCGGCTCGACCAAGCCGATTTTGATCGGGCCACCGGCCGGAGCTGCCGCACCTGAGGCGCCGAGGGCAGGCTTGGCACTGGCACTGCTCGGAGCCGGCTTAGTAGCAGCGGAACCTGTGGTGGCCGGCGCACTTGCGCTAGACGTACCGCTCGATGACGCAGCGGCTAAGCTGGGACTGGCAGGCGCCGCCGGGGGTGCGCCTCCACACGCGGACAGGGTGACAGCGAAGGCCGCAGTGAATAGAGCGCGTACCGATAATCGACTTCGCATAGGGGACATTTGCCTCCCAACGGTTTGCGCCGACCGTACGCTCAGAGTCGCTTCATGTCAAGCGGCTGACGGAGCTCTCCTGGTTGATCGGTGGTCTCTCCCGCGAAGCCCGAAGGCGTGGGCCATAACTCGTTGGTCGTCTAATCGTGATTTGGCGAAGTGCTTTGGGGCTTCTGGGCGAGCTGATGGATGCCTGAGATTAGACGCTGAGGATTCGAATCCCGGAGTGGCCTGTTAACAACTCCGTCATGTCTTCAGGGTCGCTGGTGACCAGCGTAACTGGGAGTGCATCGAGACAGTGGGCTGCAACCTGTGCGTCCGCAGCGTCCGCCTTGCCAGTCGCGCCTAGGAGTTCACCCGCGCGCCTGGCTACCCGGATGTCCGTTGCTGGGACACGGCAGCCCTGGTGCAGCAATTGATGGATGCGGGTGTCGCGCCCACCACCCCGGATCGTCTGAGTAACGACGATCGGAGGCAGCACTACATTCATGCCGGACACGGCCGCGGCCTTGATAAGAGCTGCGATTCGCTTATCGCCGCCAACGAAGCCAATTACTGCGCCTGCATCCAACACTACGGCAGCCATTGCTTGGCTTGCTCGACCGTCTCCGGGTCAACGGCACCATACTGAGCTTCAAACTGCTCCACAGCTTCCAGTAGCTTGAGACCACGGATTCGCTGCTCAAGACTTTCAGCTAGGAAGCGTGAAAGCCCTCCCTCGCCGGCTCTAGCCTTGGCCTCCTCGACGAGCTCCGCCGGAAGCGTCACTGAGACCTTTTCCATAGCCATCAGTCAATCCTACCATGCATCCTACCACTGCTTCAACATCGAGGGATGCGCCTTTAATCACCCTATAATCCGGCCATGCCGGACATGCTCCCGCTGTTCCCGTTGAGCGAGGTGCTGTTTCCAGGCATGATGCTCCCGCTGCACATTTTCGAGCCGCGCTACCGGCTGATGATCCGCCGCTGCGTGTCCGAGAAGATCCCATTCGGGGTGGTCCTCATTACTCGCGGTCAAGAAGTTGGCCCGAGCGCCGAATTCTTTAATGTGGGGACCACGGCCCGAATTACCCGCGTCCAGCGCGCCGACGACGGCCGGCTGTACATCGCCAGCGTAGGCGAGCAGCGCTTCCGCATCCTCCAAACGTTCACCGATCAGCCCTATCTGCAGGGCCAGGTGGAGGTCATTCCCGAGCAACCCGGCCAGAACGATCTGCTTGACGCGCTGACCGCGCGGGCCTTGGCGGCCCTCTCCGAGTATCTGCGCGTCATCACCGGCTCAGCTGAGCTGGGCGACAGCCTGCGAGAGAAGGACCTCTCGCCCCAGCGCCTGTCATACACCATCGGGACGCTGGCGCAGGTCGACCGGGCCGAGAAGCAGAGCATCCTGGAGATACCCACGACCACCGCCCGGCTGGAGCACGAGGTGGCGCTGCTCGAGGCCGAGCTGCAGCAACTCACGCTGCTGGCCCATTCGCAGCGGCAGGAGCCCACTCCACCGCCCTTCTGGTCGCTGAACTAATGACCGAGCACGAGCTGCTGAACCAGCTCACCCAGGTCAAGCTGCTGCGCGCGCTCACCTATCCGGCGCTGCGGCGGCTGGTTGCCCAAGGGCGCGTGCTGTGGGTGAGGAAGGGCCACATCATCATGGGGCCGGAGATCGGCTCGATCAACGCCTACGTGGTCCTGGAGGGCTCGATCTCCGCTGTCATGCCGTGGGGACCGGTGCTGGCGTACCTGGGACCGGGCGAGATGTTCGGAGAGATGGCGTTGATCGCCGGCGTGGAGCGCACAGCCTACTGCAAGGCCGCCGTCGATTCCGTGGTGTTCGAGATCCCCTTCAACTGCTTCCACGGGGACATGCTTACCAACCCGGTCGTCCGGGCCGGCATGCAAGAGCTGGGCCTGGCCCGCCATGCCGTTCAGACTGCGATCCGCAACGGCGCCCCCGCGCCGGAGCTGGAACCGCCGCAGGAGGAGGAGCCGGAAGAAGCGCCCGCACCAGCCGAGGTCGGCGCAGGCACAGGATCAGAAGCTGCTGCCCAGACAGACGCTCCTCCCAAGCCCGATGTACCAAAACCGCCCGCCGTCTACGCCACCGCCTGACCGGCTCACCTTGGCGTTTGCCCTCTGCCCTTGCCCTTATGCCGGCTTCCAGCTCAGGCCGCCTGGATCCCCTCGCGACAGTAGGCGCGTAAGCCCGCCGCCGTCGGCGCGCATGAGGTAGGTCGAGCTCAGGTTCGAAATCGCGATCAGCTGCCCGTCCGGGCTCAAGGTCAGCGACATCTCATCGCTCCCGATGCTGGCCAGCTTCTTGAGCCCGCTTCCGTCCACGCCAATCACCCACGGATCCCAGGGGAGCCCATGCGCCTCGGCCCGACCCGGCAGCAGTGGGTTCAGGGCCGCCGCTAGCACGGTGCCAATTGAGCCCAGCTTGCTGCTGGTCCGGCCCGAGCCGGAGAACACGATCGTCTTGCCGTCCGGCGACAACGCCGGCGAGTAGACCGCCTGGAAGTCCTTGTCGCTCAGCAGCGGCCTTGCCTGCGAGCCGTCCAGCGCCCCAACCATCAGCTTGAACGATGAATCGCTGACGTTGTAGTTCACCCAGGCCAAGGCACCCGAGGCCGATACCGTCGGGAAGATGGCGTCCTTGACGACCGTTTGCGGCTCTCCGCCGGCGACGTCGATGCGATCGATCGACAGCGTGTCGCCGGTGTAGCGGTTCGACGAATCGATTGTGGGAATGTCGTGCGCGAAATAGATGCCCTTCCCATCCGGCGTCCAGGCCGGATTCTCCGCGCGCTCACCCTTGGCCTTGACGGTGACCAGCGTCTTGTCGCCGCTGCCGTCGGCCTGCATGAGGTGCAGCTCGGCGCCGCCCCACTCGTTGCCTTGCGGCGATACGTGATGGGTGTAGGCAACGAGCGAGCCGTCCGGCGAGAACGCCGGGTTATTGGCGAAGTTGCTGTTGCTCTCGTGCGTGAGCTGGACGTCCTGCTTGCCGTTGGCGCTCATGCTGAAGATGTTGTCGCCGCGCACGATCAGCATCGTCCCGCTGCCCACCGCCGGCGGCCCCGCCGTGCTCGGCTGCCCCGGCCCAGCAGCCCCACCACCGCACGCAGCCAGCAGCATGGCGAGCGTGAGGGCAAGAAACCGTCGAGTCAGCACAGCTTGATCCTAAATGTCATCCTGAGCGAAGCGAAGGACCTTCCCGTTCACCGCTGCGGCGGAGGTCCTTCGGCCTGCGGCCTCGGGATGACACGTAGGTGCGCTCCACCAGCGTCGCTGGCTCCATGGGCGTGCGCAGCAGCTGCAGGGCGTCGCGCAGGACCTGTCGCTGGAGGTCCGGCTGGTTTGGCGCGCCGAGCGCATGGCCGAGCTCGAAGTTCTTCGGCCACAGCAGCCGCGGCGGGCCGGCTTGCAGGCTGGCCTCAGGCGACAGGGTGATCAGCACTGTCGACAGGCCCGTCATCTCAATTTCCCGCTGAACCGCCACGACCGTGCGGTGGCATAAGCTTGGTCAACCCGCCGTGAGGGCAACGACGTCGGTGGACGACTGATACAGCATTTCCGCAATCTCCGGCGCAACACGCTCGTAGATTGTCCGCAGGTCCTGGGCATAGCCCAGGCTGAAGTGCTTGTCATTGAGGCCACCAATGAAGCCCTCTGCTGCCAGCTCGCGGGCTCTCTCGAGAGGGAACATGATGTTCGGGTCCCGGTCGGCGTCCGAATGGTCATAGTGCTCGTGCGCGATGGCCATCTCGGCGGCGCTGGCGTCACCGGGGATGATGCGATAGGAGACGTCGTCTTCGAGGTTGAATGGCTCCTGCGACTTCAGGTACACGCCGGCCACGGACACAATCGCCAGCGTCGCCTCGCGCAGCTCCTTGCGGAAGGGTGTGTACGGGATGCACTTGCGGGACATCTTCACCGGCATGTGCTTGTCCTAGTGCCTTGATTCTGAAATAACAACGCGACTTTCCAATGCCGCTGCTACGACATCTGCGGCGGATACTGGGAGGTGCCGTTCGCGTCCGGACTTTGGCTACAGACCGATGCACGATAGCAACTCGACCGCGATCCTGCCGTAGTGCCGCGACCAGAGCCAACTGTAGCCGTTTACGACGGCGTTTGAGCTGTTGGCGGCCGCTACTTGAGTCCCACAAGCGTTTCTACGCCATCATCAGTACGACCCGGACTGCGTCGAGGCTGGCACGGCGGCCGGCTTGGCGGCAGCTGAGGCAGCGGCGGACGGCGATGCGCTTGCCGCCTGGGCCTGCTGGAACGCCAGCAGCTTGGCCGTCTGAGCGTCACTTAGATCGGGAATGGCAAGGAGGGCGGCCAGCTTGTCGCCCTGCACCTGCAGCGTCCCGTTGTAGATCTGGCGCTCAACGCCCGCGGCGGCCTGGGTGTCGTTGCGCGTTTCCCAGCGCACCTGCACCAGATTGCCCACCACCACCGGATTCCCAAGCACCGTCTGCTTCGTGTGCTGCGATACCGCGGCCTGGAACCGCGCCGCACGCACCTGCGGGTCATTGCACGGGTTGTTAACGCCGCACGGCGCGCCGCCGAGGTACCAACCTTTGTCGATGAACAGCGCAGCGGCGCCGCTTGAGTCGCCACGGCCGATGGCATCAAAGAAGCTCAGCGCCACTTTGTCGGGCGCCGTACTCTGAACGGCTGGCTTCGCCGAAGAAGATGCCCCGGCGGACGCTGTTGGCTTTGCTGAAACTGCGCTGGGCACCGCACCAGTGGACGACGCAGCGGGTGCCGCGCTAGCGGGCTTAGCCGCCGGGCTGGCCGCACTCGGTGAAGCCGGAGCGCTGGCTGGCGGGGCAGCCCCTCCACATGCCGCCAACAGCGCAGCAACAAAACTGACGGCAGAGAACGAGCGAGCCGTTGAGAAACTCATGACGAGCGATCCTCTTTTACGTCGATTTTGGTAGCGACTCGTCGCACCCTTACCCAAAGGATATCCCGGCGACTCTACGACGGGTTCGAGTGCCTAATTACTGGCGTGCAGCCTACCCCCGGCCACGACTCCGCCGCAAGGGGGCTAACCACTCCACTTCTTGGCCATTCGAAGTGGACTCCCCGAGCAAGCCTTCCGGCCATCTGAGCCGGCCGCGGCGGCAATGCCCTCGCCTGGGGCGGGCATGCCGGGCAGGGTAGTCTAACTGCCAGTGACCTGGGGCTGTCTGGGCACGAACGCCGAGAGGGACCATCATGGCCAGGCAAGTGGCCAAGAACGAGACCGACACGCGTAGAGTCGCTTTCATGTTCGGGCCGTTAGATGTTACAGAATTTGGGTCCGAAGTAGGCAGGCCGGTAATGCGTACATTAATTTGGAATCTCTCTACTAGAAGCTGACTGCTCCCTGGGCAAAGCGCATGAACGGATCGGCAAAGACTCCGAAGAAGAACGTCGCCAGCGAGGCGGCGGCCAGCATGCTGTGGATGAACCCAGAGCGGTAGAGCGGCACGCGCTCGGTGGTGTCGCTCATGTACATGACGATGACCACGCGCAGATAGTAGTAGGCCGAAATGGCGCTGTTGACCACGACAATGATGGCGAGCCAGGTCATGCCAGAATGCACCGCCGCCAGGATCAGGTACACCTTGCCCATAAAGCCGGCCAGCGGCGGAACCCCGGTGAGCGACAGCATGAAGATCGCCATGGCCAGGGCCGTGAGCGGCGCTCGCCGCCCCAACGCCCGGTAATCGTCGAATGTCTCGCCTTGCGTCTGCCCCGCCTGGACGAAGGCCACAATGGCGAACGAGCCCAGGGTCATAAACGTGTACACGAACAGGTAGAACAGCAGCGCTGTGATGCCGCTGATCTGGTCGTTGCTGGCGCCCGGCCTGTAGGCCGCCATGCCGACCAGGATGTAGCCGGAGTGAGCGATGCTGGAGTAGGCCAGCATGCGCTTGATGTTGCTCTGCTGAATCGCAATGAGGTTGCCGAGAGTCATGGTCGCGGCGGCCAGCGCTCCAAACAGCAGCGAGTAGTCGGGCTGCGCCGGGCCCATGGCCGTTACGAAGATGCGCAGCAGGGCGGCGAACGCGGCCGCCTTCGGGCCAACCGACATGAAGGCCGTGGCGGGCGTGGGCGCGCCTTCGTAAGCGTCTGGGGTCCAGGCGTGGAACGGCACCAGGGCCACCTTGAACCCGATGCCCACGACGAGAATGCCAATGGTCATCAGCAGCAGCGGGTCGTTCAGATTGGCTCTTTGCAGGAACGTAGAAATCCTGGCCAGGTTGGTCTGCCCGGTGATGCCGTACAGCCACGACATGCCGTACACCAGGATGGCCGAGGCGAAGGCGCCCAGCAGGAAGTACTTGAGCGCGGCCTCGTTAGAGCGCTTCTCGCGGCGCGCCAGTCCGGCCAGGATGTACACCGAGATGACCATCAATTCGATAGCCACGAACAGCGTGATCAGGTCGGTTGACGCGGCGGTGAACATCATGCCCAGCACCGCGAACGACAGCAGCGAGTAGAACTCCCCGAACGGCAGTGCGCGCTCGCGCAGGTACGCGGGCGCCATCAGCGTCACCAGGATGGCGGTGATCAGGAACAACGTGTTGAAGAACACGGTGAAGTTGTCCAGCACCATCGCGTCGGCGTAGGCCGAGATCGTGCCGCTGCCCCACTGGTACAGGTTCAGCGCCAGGGCCACGGCGAACCCAAGCAGCGCCAGCCAGGTCAGCTCCGACTTGTGGCGCTCGCGCAGGACACCGTCCAGAATGAGCATCAGCATGGCCAGCACGGTGACCACGATCTGCGGCAGGAGGACGTAGGCGGAGGTCATCGGGCCGCCATTCCCTCTCCCTCTGGGAGAGGGCGAGGGAGAGGGTACGTTGTCATCTTGCCGCCACCGCGGTGCCTGAAGCGCCCGCCTGCGCCAGGATGTGCCCGACCGACGGATGCAGCAGGTTCAGCCAGGTATCCGGGTACACGCCGACCCAGATCGCCAGCGCCAGCAGCGGCAGTAGGTACAGCACCTCATAGGGCCGTAGATCCGTGAGCTCTTCAGCGTAACCGGGCGTGTTCAGCTTCACGAACATCACCCGCGCGTACATCCACAGCAGGTAGCCGGCGGCGATGATGATGGCCAGCATCGATATCCAGCCGGCCGCCGGAACAGGCCCAAACGTGCCAAGCATCACCAAGAACTCGCCAACGAAGCCGGCCAGTCCCGGCAGCCCCACCGAGCCCAGCATGAAGATCATGAAGAAGGCCGCGTACGTCGGCATGTAATGGGCGATCCCGCCCAGGTGCGCCAGCTCACGGTCGTGGACGCGCTCGTACACGATGCCCACGCACAAGAACAGCGCGCCCGTAAGCACGCCGTGGTTGAACATCTCCAGGATCGCTCCCTCCAGGCCCTGCTGGTTGAGCACGAAGATGCCCAGGATCACGAAACCCATGTGGCTGACGCTGGAGTAGGCCACCAGCTTCTTCCAGTCCTTCTGCACCAGCGACACGAACGCGCCATAGACGATCGCGATGGTGGCCAGCGTGATCATCAACGGCGTGAAGAAGCGGGTGGCGTCCGGCAGCAGCGGCAGGTTGAAGCGCAGGAAGCCGTAGCCGCCCAGCTTCAGCAGAACGCCCGCGAGGAT
>WNEY01003510.1_pt1 | contig 11776 bp, 9 predicted proteins | sample 5400531 | NCBI WGS metagenome assembly WNEY01 (sample SAMN13153338, study PRJNA577476) | soil metagenome | isolation source: 200 cm saprolite under Douglas fir tree site 1 | place: USA:California | collected 2015-04-18
GTTGCCGCCGTCGTGGCATCGAGCATGGTCGGGCTCGTCGTCGATTCCATGGTCTTCCTCTGGCTCGCCTTCGGCTCGCTGGAATTCCTGCCCGGCCAGATCGTCGGCAAGGCCTGGATGGTGCTGGCCTCGATCCCGCTCATCGCCTTGCTCCGCCGCCGCGACGAAAGGCTCGGGCTGCGGCCGGCGTGAGCGCTCCGCCCTCGACTTGCCCGCCCGCCGGGCTATGGTTGGACACCTTCATCAACAGCGGAACTGCGATGCTCTCCCCCGATCTCATCGCCATCCTGCGTTCGGTTTCCACCGCCACCATCACCACCATCCTGCTCAAGAAGGGCGTGCGCCGGACCTGGATGCATGGACCCAAGCCGCTTGAGACCGGGTATGCGCGCGCCGTTGGGCCGGCGTTCACGTTGCGGTTCGTGCCCGCCCGGGAAGACCTCGCCACGCCGGAAAGCTGGGCCAGCCCGCGCTCGACCCGCGGCGCCATCGAGGACATGCCCGAGGGCGTGATCGCGGTCGCCGATGCGATGGGCGTGACGGACGCCGGGATCTTCGGCGACATCTTGACCGCGCGCATGCGCAAGCGCGGGGTTGCCGCGCTCGTCACCGACGGGGTCATGCGCGACGTGGCCGGCGTGCTCGGCACCAGGCTGCCGGTGTGGAGCGCGGGGGTCGCGGCACCGGCTTCCGTCGGTGGGCTGACGTTCGTCGGCTGGCAGGAGCCGATCGGCTGCGGCGGTGTCGCTGTGTTCCCGAACGACGTGATCGTGGCCGACGACGACGGCGCCGTGGTGATCCCCGCGGCCCTCGTCGAGCCGGTGGCCAAGGAGGGCCCGGAGCAGGAGCGCTTCGAAGCCTGGGTCGTCAACGAGGTCGAGAACGGCGCAAGGCTTCCCGGGCTCTATCCGCCCAACGAAGCCACGAGAGCGCGGTACGAGAAGGAACGGAGATAGCGCGAGCCGGATCGGGATAACAAATTTGGGCTCGTCGTCCCCGCGAAAGCGGGGACCTATGACCACAGTGCGTGCACATTCGGGAAGAGCGGTGGTCATAGGTCCCGGCTCGCGGCCGCTGCGCGGCCGGGCCGGGACGACAAACGTTGGGTCTGCGGTCCGCCGATGTTCTTCGTCGTCTCGAAAGTGCTCGGCTTCCTCGCCTGGCCGTCCAATCTGCTGATGGTGCTCGGCTTTGCCGGCGCGCTGCTGCTCGCGACCCGCTTCGCGCGCGCCGGACTGCAATGTCTGTTGGCGAGCCTGCTGCTGCTGGCGATCTGCGGGCTTTCGCCGCTCGGCAATGCGCTGATGCTGCCGCTCGAGCAGCGTTTTCCGCCGTGGAACCCCGCGGGCGGCCCGCCCGACGGCATCGTGGTGCTCGGCGGGGCGTTCGATACCAATGTGGCGCCGGCGCGCGGGGAGATCTCGCTCAACGAGGCGGCCGAGCGCATGACCAGCGCGGTCGAGCTCGCGCGCAAGTATCCGAACGCGCGCATGGTGTTTTCGGGCGGCAGCGGGCAGCTCGTCCACGGCGGCAGCACGGAAGCCGCGCTGGCCGTCCGGCTGTTTGAAAACCTCGGCGTTCCGGCGGGCCGGCTCGTCACCGAGGATCGCTCGCGCGATACCGACGAGAACGCGAAATTCAGCAAAGCCATTGCCGATCCCAAGCCCGGCGAGCGCTGGCTGCTGGTGACTTCGGGCCACCATATGCCGCGCGCGGTCGGAGCGTTCCGACGCGCAGGGTTCGAAGTCGAGGCCTATCCGGTCGACTGGCGCACGCGCGGGCCGCAAGATCTCGCCCGCCCGTTCCGGATCGCGAGCGACGGCCTCAAGCGCACCGACACCGCCGTGCACGAGTGGGTGGGCCTGATGGTCTATTGGCTCAGCGGCCGGACCTCGGAGCTGTTTCCCGGACCGCGCTAGGGGTCGGTAGGATGGGTTGAGCGCAGCGGAAACCCGTCATTTGCCGCGTTGGGTTTCGAGGTGCTCAACCCGTCCTACAGGTGCTACAAATGCACAAGAGCGAGGTTGCCATGGCACAGAATATCACCACAGGATACCGGGCGCTGGTCGATGCCGCGCAACGCGAGATCGAGACGCTCGGCATCGAGGACGCGATCAAGCTCTACGGCCGCGACGACGTCGTGTTCGTCGACCTGCGCGACATCCGCGAGCTCAACCGCGACGGCCGGATTCCCGGCGCCTTCCATTGCCCGCGCGGCATGCTGGAATTCTGGGTCGATCCGCAGAGCCCGTATCACAAGCCGGTGTTCGCCGAGGACAAGCGCTTTCTGTTCTTCTGCAACGGCGGCTGGCGCTCGGCGCTGGCGACGCAGACCGCGCAAACCATGGGTCTCAAGCCGGTGGCGCATATCGCCGGCGGCTTCGGCGCGTGGAAGAAGGCGGGCGGCCCGGTCGAGGCACCGGACACGACGAAGCCCTGAGCCGCCGCAAATATTCCGCGCGCTGATGCGTTCGATCGCAACGATTGGTTTGTGTTTCGCCCCGCTCCGGTGATGTCATCGCGCGTAATCGGCGGTGGCGTGAGGACAGCGTGAAACTCATCATCGGCAACAAGAACTATTCGTCGTGGTCGTTGCGGCCATGGATCGCCATGAAGGTCGCCGGCATTGCGTTCGCCGAACAGGTGATCTCGTTGAACGACCCGCAATTCAAGCGGACCGTCATGGCAATCTCGCCGGCCGGAAAGGTGCCGGCGCTCGCCGACGGCGAGGTCCACGTCTGGGAATCGCTGGCGATTCTCGAATATCTCGCGGAGAAATTCCCGGATGCGAAGCTCTGGCCCGCCGATCCCCAGGCGCGCGCCCATGCCCGCGCGATTTCCGCCGAGATGCACGCCGGGTTCGTGCCGCTGCGCCGCGAATGCCCGATGAATTTCTGGCGCCCGGCGAAGAAGCGCGAGCTCGGCCCGGACGCCGCCGCGAACGTCAAGCGCATCGACGCGATGTGGACCGATTGCCGGTCCCGGTTCGGATCGGGCGGGGAGTTCCTGTTCGGCGCATTCGGGGCCGCGGACGCCATGTACGCGCCGGTGGTGGGACGCTTTGCGACCTATGCGGTCGACGTCGGGCCGAGTTCGCGGGCCTATATGGAAGCGGTGATGGGGCTCGCCGCCTGGCAGGAATGGAAAGCCGCGGCGGTGAAGGAGCCCTGGGTTCTGCCCGACGATGAGCCCGACTGGCCGGTCGTGCTCAAGGCCTGACCGGGCCGCAAGCCTCGTCGCTCGTCGTCCCGGCCAAGGCCGCGCAGCGGCCGCGAGCCGGGATCCATGGCCACGGCCCTATCAAATCCGATGGATCGGTGGTCATGGGTCCCCGCTTGCGCGGGGACGACCACGCGGAGTCGAATAACCCAGGCGCGGCAAAAAGAACCGTTGCGTCCGGGCCCAAAAATCTCCACAAATCCGCACCGATTTCGTCGCCTCCGGGGAAAATACAGCCGCCGTCCCCTCAGCGCCCGCGCGGGGCGCGTCCAGGGATGGGGGCGGCTTTCTGGCGGAATACCAATCAGCTGCGCGGAGATCTTCCATGCGAGCCTTATCTCTCGCCATCCTGGCCGTTGCTACGGCTCTTCTTGCGCCCTCGGCCCGGGCCCAAGAGGTGCCCAAAGACGTCAAGGGCGTTTACCTGCTCACGGACTATCCGGCGGTAACGGTCCGCCCGGGCACGACGTCGACGATCAGCTTGCGCCTGCAGAACTACGGCCAGGCGCCGGACCGGCTCGCGCTCTCGGTCAACGGCGTGCCGTCGGGATGGACCGCGACCCTGCTCGGCGGCGGCCAGCCGGTCGCGGCGGCGATGCCGGCGACCAACGCCAGCGTGTCGCTGCAGCTTCGGCTCGACGTGCCGGCGAGCGCCCCGATCGGCACCCAGACGCTCACCGTCAATGCGGAAGGGCAGGGCACGAAGATCAGCCTGCCGGTCGCCGTGACGCTCGCCAAAGACTTGCCGGCGAAGCTCTCGCTCGATCCGAAGCTGCCGTCGCTGCGGGGCAGCGCAAAAACCAGCTTCGAGTACCAGGTCACGATCAAGAACGACAGCGGCAAGAACCTGTTGGTGAGCTTGGCCGCGCAGGGGCCGCCGAATTTCGACACCTCGTTCACGGAAGCCTACGGCTCCCAGGAGCTCAGCTCGATCCCGGTCGAAGCCGGGCAATCCAAGGACGTGAAACTCAAGGTGCGGCCGCCGAGCACGGTGGGGGCGGGGCGCTATCCGGTCACCATGCGCGTATCGGCCGAGGACGCCACGGCGCAGACCCAGGTCGAGCTCGACATCACCGGCCAGCCGCGGCTCTCGCTCTCGGGTCGCGAGGGCCGGATGAGTGCGGAGGCGACCGCCGGCAAGGAGACGTCGATCCCGGTGGTGGTCACCAACACCGGCACCGCGCCGGCCGAGGAGGTCGAGCTTTCCGGATCGGGGCCGAGCGGGTGGAAGATCAGCTTCGAGCCGAAGACGATCGACCGGCTGGCGCCGGAACAGAACCGCGAGGTGCAGGCGCTGGTGACGCCGACCGAGAAGGCGATCGCCGGCGATTACGTCGCCAGCTTGCGCGCCTCCTCGCGCGGCGAGAACACCTCGGGCCAATTCCGGATCACGGTCGCGACCTCGACGGTCTGGGGCGCCGCGGGAGTGGGGATCATTGCCATCGCGCTCCTGGTCCTGGTCGGCGCGGTGGCAAGGTTCGGCCGGCGATGAGCGATTTCGTCATCGAAGCCGAGGGACTCACCAAGCGTTACAACGGCGCCGCCGCCGTCGACCACGTGAGCTTTCAGGTTTCGCGCGGCGAGATTTTCGGGCTGCTCGGCCCCAACGGCGCCGGCAAGACCACCACCATCCTGATGCTGCTCGGGCTGACCGACCTCACCGAAGGCGAGGCGCGGGTGCTGGGGCACGATCCCGAGCGCGAGCCGCTCGCGGTCAAGCGGCGGGTCGGATATCTGCCGGACTCCGTCGGCTTCTACGATCACATGACGGCGGCCGAGAACCTTCGCTACACCGCGCGGCTGATGGGCATGCGCGAGGCCGAGCGCGAGGACCGGATGGCGGCGGCGCTGCGGCGGGTCGAGCTCACCGAAGTCGCGGATAACCGCGTCGCCACCTTCTCGCGCGGCATGCGCCAGCGCCTCGGGCTCGCCGAGATCCTGATGAAGGAAGCCGCGGTCGCGATCCTGGACGAACCCACCTCCGGGCTCGACCCGCAGGCGACCTTGGAGCTGCTCGACATGATCCGGGCGCTCAAGCGCGAGGGCGTTTCGGTGCTGCTGTCCTCGCACCTGCTCGACCGGGTGCAGAGCGTGTGCGACCGCGTGGCGCTGTTCCAGGCCGGAAAGATCGTGCTGATCGGCACCGTCGCCGAGCTCGGCCGCCAGGTGCTGGGCGGCGGTTTCGCGGTCGAGGTCGAGGCGCAGGGCTCCGGGCTCGCCGAGCGGCTCAGCGCGGTGCCCGGGGTGACCGCGGTCGAGCAGAGAGGGCCCGACCGGGTGCGGCTGCTGGCCGACCGCGACGTGCGGCCGGACGCGGCAGCCGCGGTCGTCGCCGCCGGCGGGAAATTATTCCGGCTCTCGGTCGAGGAGCCGAGCCTCGAGATGATCTACACCCGGTATTTCCAGGAGCACGGAGCCCAGCATGCGGCGTGAAGGCTCGCCCTGGCACGGCATGGGGGTCGTGTTCCTCAAGGAATTGTCCGATCACCTCACCAGCGTGCGCATGCGGGTGCTCGAATGGCTGGTGGTGCTCACCGGCATCGCCGCCATCTACTCGGCCATCACCCAGATCCGCGAAGTGACCGCCGAGGATCCGTTCCTGTTCCTGCGGCTGTTCACCCGGGCGGGAGGCCAGCTGCCGCTGTCCTTCGTTTCGCTGTTGTCGTTCCTGGTGCCGCTGGTCGCGATCGGGCTCGGCTTCGATCTCGTCAACAGCGAGCACAACCAGCGCACGCTCAGCCGCATCCTGGCACAGCCGATCTACCGCGACGCGCTGCTGTTCGGCAAGTTTCTGGCCGGGCTCGCCACCATCGGCATCGGCATGGTGGCGTTGTGGCTGCTGGTGATCGGGCTCGGTCTGCTGCTGCTCGGGCTGCCGCCGAGCGTGGAGGAGATGGCGCGCGCGTTCATCATGCTGGGCGTGACAATCATCTATGCCGGGGTGTGGCTCGCGCTTGCGATGCTGTTCTCGATCGTGTTCCGCTCGCCGGCGACCGCCGCCCTGGTGGCGCTCGGGATCTGGCTTTTTCTCACGATCCTGTGGCCGCTGCTGTCCCCGGCCGTGGCCGCGGCGTTCGCGCCGGGCCCGATCACCTCGGCCGGCGAGCTGCTGGGCCAATTGAGCACCCAGCAGGCGTTCGCCCGCGTCTCCCCCGGCGCGCTCTACGGCGAGATCGTCGCGGTGGTGCTCGATCCCTCCGTGCGCTCGACCCAGCAGCCGCTGCTGGCCTCGATGGGGCTCACCCTGCTCGAGCGCGGCGCCATCCCGGGCGCGCCGCTGCCGCTGTTGCAAAGCGTGCTCGTGGTGTGGGCGCAGATCGTCAGCCTCGTGGCGGCGACCATCCTGTTGTTCGTGGCCGGCTACGTGGTGTTCCAGCGCCAGGAAGTGCGCGCGTAGCTGAAGGCCGATGTTGTCCAGGGCGCGAACTTACAAGCGCCTTTGACGACCGGCCGTGTCTAGCCCGCCAGACGATCAAGATCGCCCGGGACGCCGAACACGGCTCTCGGCTTGTCCGATTTGACGGCTTCAATTCCTCGCTCGGACCGTGCTACGATTTCGATACGGGAGGAATTGTCCATGCGAATTTTGGCTGGAATCGGTGCCCTTGCGATCATCGTCGCCGTCGGCGCCGCGGTTTTCTTCTTCGGCGGCTATTTCAACGTGGCCGCGAGCGAGCCCGATCCGGGCATCGTGAAATGGGCGCTGACCAAGGTCCGCGCGGCGTCGATCGACCATCATGCCCGTCTCGCCGCTCCCGGCAATCTCGACGATCCCGAAATCGTGCGCGCCGGCGCGCGGGCATTCTCGGAGCGCGGCTGCACGAATTGCCATGGCGCGCCCGGCGTGAACTGGCAGAAGTTTTCCGAGGGCTTGAATCCCGATCCGCCCGACCTGAAGGACATCGCCCACGAACGCCAACCCGCCCAGCTCTTCTGGGTGGTCAAGAACGGCATCAAGATGACCGCAATGCCGAGCTTTGGCGCGATCGGGGCGGACGACAAGGAAATCTGGTCCATCGTGGCGTTTATCCGAAAGCTGCCAAACGTGTCGGAGGCCGACTTCAAGGCGTGGACCGCGAAGCCATAGAGAACATGTGCGCCCGGGCTTGCCCGCCCGGCGCAGGCACCCGGCAGGCGGTCGGTCCGGTCCCCCCGGCATAGGAAACTCTCGAGCGCAGCGCGGGATCGAAATGCGGCAGCCGGCAGCCTTAGCAGATTCCATTGATATGACTGCCGAGCTTTCGGCGTCGAGGGCCGCGTACGACGGGTTACATGCCGACGCGGCCGTTGCCTCGGACCTTTTCCTGCTGCGTAGCCTGGTCATCGGCGCCGGCTTGTGCTGGGCGATCGTGTTCGTCGTTGCCGGGCTCGGCTACGGACTGCAGCTGTTCGGCGACGGTTCGATCTTCTCCTATGCGGTCGCAGTCGAGGAGGCCTGGAGGTTTCACTGGCACAACATTCCGGGCCGGCTGTTCGTCTATCTATTCTGCTACGTGCCCGCTGAGGCCTACGTGCATCTTGTGCGGGATCCGCAGGGCGGAATTGCCGTCTACGGCATTCTGTTTTTTGGGGCGCAGCTGATCGGCCTCGCGGCGACATGGGCGGCGGACCGCTCCAGAGGCCGCATCATCTTCGTTTACGCATGCGGCTCGACCGCCTGCCTCTGCCCGTTCGTTTTCGGCTTCCCGACCGAGATGTGGATGGCGCATGCCCTGTTCTGGCCCACGCTCGCTCTATGCCATTGCACGCCCCGGGGCATCGGTGGTTCCGCGCTGGTTTTCCTCGCGCTGCTCGCGCTCGCCTTCACGCACGAAGGTGCGCTGGTTCTCGCCGTCGCGATCCTGCTTACGCTCGCTCTGCGCGGAGTGCGGGATCCCGCGCTGCTCAGAGCGGCGGCAGGCTTTTCCGGCGTGGTGCTGGTCTGGGCAGCCGTGAAGGCAGAGCTTCCGCCGGATGATTACATCGTCGATGTCATGCATCGGGCCGCGCTTAATTTCATCGACGTCAGGAATCTCGCGGCGAGCGACCTGTTCCTGTTGATGGCCGGCGTTGTCGCCGGGTACGCCATCGCCGTCGCGATCCTCCGCTTGCTCGCCGTCGCACGGCCCCGTGCATATGCGGCAGTAGTCGTCCTTGCGGCGCTGATCGCCTACTGGCTGGGGTTCGATCATGCCCTCCATGCCGACAACAGGTACTACCTGCGCACGATACTCCTGATGGCGCTACCGGTGCTCGGCGGGCTCGCGGCCGCGTATGGGCTCCGCGCCGATGGCCGGTTGAAGCTTGCGGTTCCCCTCCTGCCGCAGCTGATGACCGCTCTCGCCGGGCGGCCGATGATTCAAGCAACCGCAGGCGCCGTCGGACTCATGATGCTGGTGCATGCGGTCGAGACCGCGAAATTTGTCGGCGCGTGGACCGACTACAAGGCCGCGGTGCGCTCGCTGGCAAATGGCACGGCCGCCGATCCGGGCCTGGGCGATCCCTTGTTCGTATCATCCGATCGGATCGACGCTGAACTCAATCGGCTGTCGTGGTCGTCAACGGTGCATTTCCTGTCCGTGCTCCTGGCACCGGGCTTCGCACCTGCGCGGCTCGTGGTGGATCCACGGCAGGGTTATTTCTGGCTATCCTGCGAAACGGCGACGCAGGACGAAGGCGCCTACCGGGCCGTCCCTGTGGAAAGCCGGCGGCTTGTGCGCGTGCAGGCATGCTTGCACCGATTTACGCGAGGAGTTTGCCGCAAATCAGCCGTGTGCAGTCCCCTGGCAACATCCGATCCATAGAAGGGCAGACCTGCGCTCGAGCGGGCCCGCCGCGCCCGCTTCTCAGGTCAGCAATATGCGACTTCCGACGGGTCTTTGCCGCGCGTCAGCAAAGTACCCGTTTCCGGAAATCGAGGCAGCGGCCGATATAGGGTCGGAGACAATGCCCGCTTGTGCGGCAGACGCGCGAATCGCGCAGGCGCGGATGGCGAAGTGCTAATGATCGCCGGACGTTCGACCCAACTCCTCGAGCAACGATCGCAGCTTGTCCAGTTCCGCTCCGAACCCTCCCCAGTCCCCGGTCTTCAACTGCTCCATGGCTCGGTTGTAGCGGCTGAGAGCCTCGCGCGCCCGATCCGCCTCGGGGCCGGCGGGCGGGTGTCCGGCGGACGCTCCGGGTGCCGGGGGTGCCGGGGAGGCCGCAGCGGGTTCCTTGAAGAGGGTCGCCAGCGCTTCAACGAGCGTCTCCTCCATCACCACCCGCTCGCCATACGCGACGATCACCCGCTTGAGCTCCGGCAGTTGTCCGCTCTCGGCGCGCAGATAGAGCGGCGACACGTACAGAATCGAATTCTCGATGGGGATCACGATCAGATGCCCTCGGATGACCCTCGAGCCCAACTGATTCCACAGCGTGAGCTGCCGGGAGATCTCCGTATTCTGATTGATCTGGGCCTCGATCTGAAACGGGCCGAAGACGAGCTCGTCCTTGGGAAACTCGTAGACGATCAGCTTGCCGTAGTCCGGCGGGTCACAGCGGGCCGCGAGCCATGCGATCATGTTCTGCCGCTGCGTGGGCACCATCGGCAGCATCAGGAAAAACTCCGCCCGCGGCTCGCCGGGCAAGCGCATGATGAGGTAGTAGGGGACCATCGTGACAGCCTCCCCGCCGGGCTGGCGGGGAAACTGCCAAAGATCTTCGCGATTGTAGAAAACCTCGGGGCTGTCCATGTGGTAGGCGCGGAACACCTGGGCCTGGATGAGGAAGAGGTCCTCCGGGTAGCGAATATGTTTTTGCAGTTCCTGCGGCATGGCCGCCAAAGGTCTGAAGAGTCCCGGGAAGATGCGCTGGTAGGTCGCGGCGATCGGGTCCGAGGGATCCGCGAGGTAAAAGTCGACCTTGCCGTTGTAGGCATCGACCACGACCTTGACCGAATTGCGGATATAATTGAGTTCCCGATTCGCAACTGGTTGAGCGTAAGGGAAATAATCGCTCGTCGTATAGGCGTCTTGCATCCAGAACAGCCGCCCTTCGCTGATGACGACGTAGGGATCGTGGTCGAGGCGAAGGAAAGGAGCAATCGTCCGTATCCGGTCCTGGACGGTACGGCGGAACATGATCCGACTGTCGCCGGTAATGTAGCGGCTGATCAGGATGTTCAGGTCCTGGAAATACCACGCGAACAGCACTCTTCGGGCGATCCCGCCCACGGCGACCCCACCCGTGCCCTCGTAGGTTCCATAGACGTTGTCTTTTCCGTTCGGATAGTCGAACTCCGGGGTGCTGCCCTTGACGATGACGTAGGCATCGGTCTCCTCCCCGTAGTAGATGCGGGGCTGTTGGATCGGAGGGCCCCCCGTTGCGACCGGAGGGATGTTCTGCAGATAGAAGATCGGCAGCCCTTCGGCGCTCTTGCGCGTGACCGGGCTCATGATCGCGCCATTGCCGTGGGTGAAGAGCACATGACGATTGACCCACGTCTGGGCGTTGGCGGGCAGCAGCGCCGACTTGAGCTCGCGGGCCGACAGCATCACCGCCTGATAGGTGCCATTTAGCCAGTAGCGATCCACGTCCACATCGTGGAACTTGTAGTACGTGCGGATCTCCTGCATTTGCGCGTAGGTGTCCATCAACGGCTGCCAGTCCCACAGCCGGATGTTGTCGACGGTCGCTTGATTGGCGGCGAGCGTCTTGAAGCTGAGGCTCTGTTCCACCGGAAACGATTTGACCGCGATCTGATGCAGATTATACGCCTGCTGGGTGAGCGCGATGTTGCGACGGATATAGGGTTTTTCCAGCTCCAGCTCGTTCGGTTTCACGAATACACGCTCAAACACCGCGGGAAGCAGTTCCGCCAGCACGAAGGAAGTGCCGAAAACCAGCGCCATTGCCGCCGCGGGGAGCTTGTAAGTGCGTAGCCGCAGGTTTGCCCAAGACGCGAAGGCCGCGACCACCGCGAGCCCGATCAGCAACCAAAGGACGGGAAGCCCGATATTGAGATCGGTATAGCCTGCCCCCACCACCACCCCATTGTCGCCATACAGCAGCAGAAAGCGGTCCAGAGCATAGGACCAGGCCTTCACCGCGAAGAACAGACCTAACAGGGCGGAGCCGTGGGCGATGGCCGCCGGGGACACCGAAGGCGGCTGGCGGTCGAATTCGACGTCGCCGTGGACCCAATACACGGCTCCGGCGAAGCAAGCGCCCACGACCAGGATCAGCAGCATCCAATTCTTGAGGGCGACATAGGCGGGAAGCGAGAAGAGGTAGAAGCCGATGTCCCTGCCGTACACGGGATCGTCCTGTCCGTACGGCACGTGGTAGAGGAACCGCAGGAATACGTCCCAATTGTTCATCTGCGCCGCGGCGATCAGGATTCCGAGGATGCCGGCGACCCCGGCGACGAGCTGAGGCCATGCCACATGCCGGGGCATCAGCTTGAGCAGCTCGGCCAATGTGTGTCCCCTGACGGATTGCCAGTCGAAGGGTAGGGGATGCGCATGCTTGCCGCGGCCGGAAAACCGGGACGCCAGCAACCCGTTCAGCCACAGGAAAGCGCCGGAGCACACGAAGA
>WNEY01003512.1_pt1 | contig 11775 bp, 11 predicted proteins | sample 5400531 | NCBI WGS metagenome assembly WNEY01 (sample SAMN13153338, study PRJNA577476) | soil metagenome | isolation source: 200 cm saprolite under Douglas fir tree site 1 | place: USA:California | collected 2015-04-18
GCGAACACGGCGTCAGGCGATTTGCCCGGTATCTGCGTCAGGTACGAGGAGAAGTCGGGCGTGTTCAGCGGGTTCCAAAGCTGGGCCACGATCTGGCCGCCCTTGCCGGTGAAGGTCTGCGCGAAGCCGCCGCACTTCTCCTGCCCGAAGGCGTAATCGGTGCAGATGGTGACCACCTTCCGGTAGCCCTGGTCGTAGGCCCACTCGCCGAAGGGATGCGTGCCCTGGCTGCTGGTCCAGCCGGCAATGCGCACAACGTTGTCGATGCGATGGCGCTGCGTCAGATCGTCGGCCGAGACGATCGGCTCAAACGTCGGGATGCCGACGGTCTTGGCGTAGTCAGCCACGGCCAGCCCCTCGTTGGCCAGCAGCGGACCGATCAGGAACGTCACCTTGCGCTGCTCGACCAGCAGGTGGGCCTTGTTGAGGGCCACCGTCGGGTCGCTGGCGGTGTCCTCCTGGGCGGTTTGGACGGTCCGGCCGCTGATCGACGGATTCTGTTTCCAGTACAGGTTCCAGCCGTTGACCATGTCCTGGCCGCTGGCCGCGGCGTTGCCGGTGGTCGGGACCAGCAAACCGGCCAGGATTCCCGCCGCCGCGGAGCCCGCCGGTTTGGCCGAAGCCGCTGCCGAGGCGGGTGCGGACGCCGCCGGCTTGGCCGAGGCCGAGGCGCTGGCCGGCGCCGAAGCCGCCGGTTTCGCCGCGCTCGCAGCCGGAGCGCTAGCTGGGGCTGATGTGCTCGACGCCGCCTGCGGCGGGGGCGGGCCGCACGCCACCATCGCGAGCGCCACGCTCGCCAGTAAGCTGAGCCGCCAGGTTGGGTGCTGCATAGGTCCTCCTTGTGGTGATGAAATTTCGGGCAAAGCCCACCAGGCCCTCGCGGGCGAACAGGATAACCGCCATGAAGATGAGGCCCATGATCGTAGGCCAGCGCGCCACGTAGATGCTCAGGATGTTCTTGATGAACACGATCAGCGCCGCGCCAACCACTGGCCCAAGCAGGCTGCCGGCGCCGCCGATGATGACCATCAGCACGGTGTCGGCCGAGGCTTGCAGCCCCACCGAGCCAGGACTGATGAAGTTGTTGTACCAGCCGAACAGCAGGCCGCTGACGCCGGCAAAGAAGCCGGAGATGAGGAACGCCAGCAGCTTGTGCGCGGTCACGTTGAAGCCGAGCGTGCGCATGCGCGATTCGCTCTCGCGGATGCCCTGCAGCGACAGGCCCAGGGGCGAGTGGACGATCAGCCACAGCAGCACCCAGCAGGCGGCGAAGACGAACAGTGCCAGGTAGTAGAACTCCCAGTAGCTGGCGGCGAAGGCTGGCCGCTCGATGCCCCGCAGACCATTCTCGGCGCCCGTCACCTGGTACCACTTGAAGGCGGCGCCCCAAACCAGCATGCCCTGCGCAAGCGTGATCATGGTGAAGTACACGCCCGTGGTGCGCACCGCCATCAGCCCGAACACCAGCGACACGACCACGGTGGCCAGCAGCGCCAGCCCAATGGCGGCGGCCATCGGCGCGTGGGCGCGCACGATGAAGAAGCCCAGCCCGTAGGCCGCCACACCCATCAGAGCGGCGTGGCCAAGCGGCATGAGCCCGAGGTAGCCGCCCAGCAGCCCCACGCTCATGGCCAGCAGGCCAAAGACGAACACCTGGGTAAACAGGCTCGTGTAGTAGGGCGACAGGATGTAGGGCAGCGCCAGGGCAATCAGACCGACGAGCACTGCCACGGCCCAGCCCAGCAGCTTCATGGAACCCTCTCCCCAGCCCTCTCCCGCCGTGGCAGGAGAGGGAGTAAGCACATCATGCTGGCCTGCCAAACAGACCGTAGGGCCGCCAGGTCAGGATGAGGGCCATCGGCAGGAAGATGGTGAAGTACGTGAACTCGGGCACGAAGACTTTGCCGAAGGCGTCGATCAGGCCGACCAGCAGGCTGCCAATGGCCGCGCCGGTCAGGCTGCCCGGCCCTCCGATGATCACCACCACCAGGCCGAACAGCAGGATCTCGAAGTCCGCGCCCGGATAGAGGGTCAGGAAGGCGCCGCCGAGCACGCCAGTGAGGCCGGCCAGGAAGGCGCCGAAGCAAAACATCCAGGTGAACAGCGCCTTCACGTTGATACCCATCGCCTCCAGCGTCTCGCGATCGTCCACGCCGGCACGGATCGTGGCCCCGATGCGTGTCCGCTCTTGCAGCAGCCAGATGGCAGCGCCAATGACCACGCCGACGCTCAGCACCACCAGCCGGAATAGCGGGTAGGTGACGCCGGCGAACTGGATCGACCTGCCGATCGCACCCGGGACGGCGATGTTGCGCGGATCGCCGCCCCAGATGGCCAGCGCAACGTCGCCCAGCGCGTACGCCAGGCCGATAGTCAGCAGCACCTCGGCCAGCGTGTCGCCGCGCAGCCGGCGCAGCAGCACGCGTTCCGTCAGCACGCCAAGCACGGCGATGGCGACTCCGGCGGCCAGCGCCGCCAGGAGGAAGTTCTTGGTGGCCAGCAGGACTGAGAGCCCGACGTAGCCGCCCACCAGGTAGAAGCCGCCGTGGGCCAGGTTCATGATGCGCATCAGCCCGTAGATCAGGGTGAAGCCGCTGGCCAGCATGAACAGCAGCGCGGCGAACGTCAGGCCGTTCAAGAACTGCAGGGCGCCGACTTCCAGGGTCACAGCATCACCTTGTTTACACGACGGCGAAGAATCGAGCGGGGGCGCCGTCCGCGCCCGCCAGCTTGTAAAAGGGCGCGTAGAACTCGAATCGCGGCTGATCCACCTGACCGAGGTTGGTGATCTGCTCCAGCATCGGGATGCCCGCGCCCAGCAGAATGCGGTGGCAGATGAACTCTTCCGACGTGAAGTTCGGCAGACGGGCGCAGTATTCTTCAAAGAAGTCGAAGCCGATCGCGCTGGGCTTGCGTGACACGATCCAGTCCGCTGCTTCCGATGTCAGGAAGGGCGACTTTGTGAAGAACTCGGGAAACTTGCCCCACATGTGGTCGGTCCAGCCGGTGCGGATGATCAGGATATCCCCTTCACGCACGTCCTTGGCGGCCTTCTCCAGGGCAGGCACGTCCACCGCCTCCTCGGCGCCGACGCGCGAGCAGTCCAGCAGCAGGGCCTCGCCCATGACCCGCTCCAGCGGGATCTCGGCCGTGGTCAGGCCGTCCTCGTAGCAATGCAGCGGCGAATCGATGTGGCTGCCCGTGTGCAGGCTCTGCGACACGGCGGTCACCTGCCAGAAACCAGGCCCGCGGTGATAGCGCGTGAGGTCGACGGTGAGGTCGGTGGAAGGCGGGCTCTTGGTGTGCTCGTCCACCGTAACGGCCAGGTCCAGAATGCGGCGTGCCACAGCGCTACCGGAAGCCCGGCATCACCTCCTCGGCGAAGAGGCGCATGGAGCGCCGCGCCTTGGCCGGCTCGATGCCACCAAAGTTCATCCAGCACAGGACCTCGCCCACGCCGGCGCCGGCAAGCTCCGCGATCTTGCTCCGGACGGTGTCGGGCGAGCCGATGATCAGCGCCTTCTCGAGCAGGCTCTCCCAAGTGAGGGAGCCCATCCTTTCCACGGCCTGCATGGCATCGCGCTCGACGCTCTCGTCGAGCCCCTTGAGGCCGGCGGGGCTGATCGAGCGGCAGAAGGAATCGAGGTACCAGCGCTCCGGCGCCTCGGCCTCGGCGCGCGCTTCCGCGTCCGTCGGCGCGACGTAGACGTGCTTGCTCACCACCCAGCGCGCGAGCAGAGCGTCGATGGCGTGTTGTGGGTGGCCGCCTTCGCGCAGCGCCTCTTCGTAGGCTTCGCGCTGTTTCAGCAGCGCCGGCAGTGGCGTGAACAGGCCCGAGCTGAGCATGGCGTAGCCGTTGCGGCCGATCCACTGCGTGCTGGCCGGGCTGGTGACGGCAAAGGCCATCGGCGGGTGCGGTTTCGAGGCCGGCTTGGGATGGACGGGGATGCCATCGAACTGCCACAGCGTGCCCTGAAAGTCGACCCGGTCGCGCGTCCAAGCTTGCAGCAACACCTCCACGCCTTCCTCCAGGTATTCCCGGCTGCGCTCCTGGCGCACGCCGTGCCCCACGAACTCCAGCGGGCGATTGCCGCGACCCAGTCCCACGATGAGCCGGCCGTTGCTCAAGATGTCCAGCGTGGCCGTCTCCTCAGCCAGGCGCAGGGGATGGTGGAAGGGCAGGACGAACACCGCCAGGCCGATGTTCACCCGCTGCGTGCGAGCGGCCACGGTCGCGGCCAGCACGGCGGGCGCCGAGGACAGGCCGTAGTCGGCGTAGTGGTGCTCGGTGAGCCAGACGGAGTCGAACCCCAGCTCCTCGGAGAGGACCATCTGGTCGACTTCCTCGGCGACGATCTCCGAAATGGGCCGGCCGGGAACGGCCTGCAGGAAGTAGTAGGTGCCGAAGCGCATCAGTCCGGCGGCCTCTGCGCGTTGTACCAGTCCACGATCTGGCCTCCCATGTAGAAGGCCGCGTCCGGCTGCTGCTTGAGCCAGCCGATCAGCTGGTCGAAATAGCCGATGCGGTGCGGCACGCCGGTGATGTACGGGTGGACGGAGACGGCCATCACGCGCGCGCTGTGCTCGCCCTCGCGCCTCAGCGTTTCGAACTGCAGCTGCGTGCGCTCCATCAGCTCAGGCGCACGGTGGTGCTGGATGAGATAGATCGGGATGTCGTTCAGCTCCACCGTGTACGGCACCGCTACCAGCCGGCCCGATTTGACCTGCATCAGGTAGGGCTGGTCATCGTTGACCCAGTCCGTGCAATATTCGATGCCCTCCTCCACCAGGAGGTCGGGCGTGTCCCAGGTCTCGTGCAGGCCAGGGCCCATCCAACCGCGCATTGGCCGGCCGGAGAAGCGCTCGATGGCTTCCTTCGTTCGGCGGATGACGGCGCGCTCGTCGGGCTCGACGTTCGGCACCCGCTGATGGTATCCGTGGCCAATAATCTCCCAGCCAACGTCCACCATGGCTTGCACCACGCGCGGGTACTCCTCGCACATGGCTCCATTCAGGTTGACAGTGGCCATGACCCCATGGCGGTCCAGCACCTCTTTGAGACGCCAGACGCCAATCCGCAGACCGTACTCGAACCAGCTGAAGTTGGGGATATCGGGGATCACCTGCACTCCTTGAGGCGCCGGCAGGACCGTGCGCGCCATGGGCTGATCGATGGGCCAGGTCTCGATATTGAGAACGATCCACACCGCTACTTTCTTGCCCTCTGGTAATCGGAACGGCGGCCGGTCAATAATTGCGGAGAATTCGGCTCGCGAACGGCGCTCAGCCATCGCCAGCCATCATAACCAGGAGCGAATCGTGGCATTGAGCACCATCGACATCCCCGATCCCGAAGTTGTCAAGACGTACCAGGGGCGAAGCCCCTATCGCGAGTTCCTCGCCACCGAGGGCATTCCGATCTACGAGGAGTACAGCGTCGACTGCAAGACCCTCACGCTGGAGCCGTGGCAGCGGCTGGGTGGCCTGGGCGCCTACGTCCACCTGACCGGGCGCAGCGACTATTTGAACGCCTATGTGCACGAGATTCCGGCTGGCGGCCAGACGAAGGTCGAGCAGCACGTGTTCGAGAAGCTGGTCTACGTCGTCTCGGGCCGAGGCTCGACTTCGATTGAGACGCCCAGCGGGCGCAAGCACGTCTTCGAGTGGGGCGAGGGGGCGGCTTTTGGCATTCCGCTCAACGCCAAGCACCAGTATTTCAACGGCTCCGGCTCAGAGCCCGCCCGGGTGATGGCTGTCAGCACTGCGCCGCTGACGATCGGCCTGTATCACAATAATCTCGACTTCGTCTTTGCTAACCCTTGCCAATTCCCGCAACGTTTTGGCGACGAGCGCTACTTCACGGGCGAAGGCGAATTCCGGCCTGTCAGCGCCGGCCGCCACCAATGGGAGACCAACTTTGTGCCCGACATGAACGCCCTCGACCTACCGAGCTGGCTGGAACGTGGGGCCGGTGGCAGCAGCATCACCCTGACCTTCGCCGAGAGCGTGATGCACTCGCACATCTCGCACTTCGACGCCGGCACCTATAAGAAGGGGCACTTCCACAACGCCGGGGCGCACATCATTCTCGTCAGCGGCCACGGCTACAGCTTGCTGTGGCTAGAGGGCCAGGATCCGCTGCACACTGTCCGTGTCGACTGGAAGCCGGGCGTCTTCTTCGCTCCGCCCGACGGGCCGACCTACCATCAGCACTTCAACACCTCGCCGGGCCCGGCGAGGTACCTGGTGTTCGGCCCTTTCAGCAGCCGACGCTACCACGTCATGGAGAGCGCCCGCTCCAAGGACGTGGCCGACGTCTCGGCCAAAGAAGGCGGCATCCAGGTCGAATATGAGGACGAGGATCCTCGCATCCTGGAGCTCTTCGAGGAGGAATGCGCCAAGCAGGGCGTGCCGTGCAAGATGCGCGAGTTCTTGGGCCGCTAGTCGGGGTCCCCGCCGAGTTCATCGAGGCGGGGTGTTCTAGTGGCTGGCTAGGACCGGCTCCAGCTCAGGAATTTCGCCGGCTGCCCATTTCGGATCGATGTGCTGCCACGTCCGCAGGACAGCCTCGATCTTGTCGGCATCGCGGCTGCAGCCCGCTTCGAGCGGCCGGTATGTGACGTCCTGCAGGGTGACCTGACCGCCGTACTTGGCTCGCTCTAGCTGCAGCTCGAGACTGACGTTGGAGCTCGGATCGCGAAAGACGTTGATGGCCGGCTCGTGGCCAGATTGCACACGCTTGAGCTGATCTAGCAGCATCTTGCGGAACAAGATGACGCCTTCGTCGGACTTGCCGAGCTTCTCCAGGTTGCGCTCCGCGATCGGACCTTGCGACACCCAGCACGTGTAGTCCTGGTTGAAGACGTGGTTCACCAGCAGCCGATCATTCTCATCCCGCAGCGGCACCCAACGGCTGGGGATGCTGTCCTGTTTCGGCGCATCGAAGCCGGGCGCAGGCCGCCAGGTATAGACCGAGAAATGGAGCGTGCGGTTGTCGTCGATTGGGACTCGGAACTGGACGATGTTGGCCAGGGGATTGCCGACGACGAGCACGTTCGGAAATAGGATCGGATGGCCAATCCGCCACTCGTCGTGCTCCTCGGTATTGCCAAGCGTCAGCCGGCGCTTGATGATGCCGTATTCGAAGACGTCGAAACCGATCTTCTGATGCCGGGGCTGGTACTCGCCTAGCTCAGGCTCTTCACCGGCCATGATCTGGGCGAAATAGGAGCCGGAGTAGTTGTGCAGCCACTCTAGGTGAACCGGATCGAGTGAATTCTCCTGGGCTTGCAGCCAATTGCAGGGCAGCTCGGTAATGGCGATGTCGCGCACCGCGTTGTCATAGACCAGCGGCGCCCAACGCGGCAGCAGCGGCGCCGGCTCCGGGCCCAGATAGGCGAATACCAGGCCCGCCAGCTCTTCGACCCTGTAGCCGCGGATGCCGCACTTCTCGCGGAAGCAGTCCTCAGGATGGGTCGTATCCTCGAACGGCTGCTCGAGGCAGCGCCCGCTGTGGTCAAATTTCCAGCCGTGATACTGGCAGCGGATGCCGTCGTTTTCGACGACGCCGTAGGCCAGGCTGGCGCGCCTATGCGAGCAATGGCCTTCTACCAGCCCGAGCCGTCCCTGCCGATCGCGGAACACCACCAGCTTCTCGCCCAGGATCTCCACTTCCTTGGTCCGGAAGGGACTGGCTGCCAAGTCCTGCACCGAGCACACCGGCTGCCAGTAGTAGCGCATGAGCTGCCCCATCGGCATGCCTGGGCCGACCTGGGTCAGCAGCTCGTTGTCCCTGATGCTCAGCATCTTGCTTGAGTAGCTTAATCCGTCGGCGGCGGCGCGTTGAGGACCAGCCAGTACAGTTCCAGCTGCTTCACGGCACCGATGAACTGACCAAAGTCGATGGGCTTGCGTACGTAGCTGTTGGCGCCCAGGCTGTACCCCTCCACCAGGTCCTGCTCCTCCTTTGAAGATGTCAGGATGACGACCGGCAGGAGCTTCGTGCGCTCGTTTGCGCGCAGCCGGCGAAGCACCTCCAGGCCGTCGATCTTCGGCAGCTTCAGGTCCAGGAGGACGACCTGCGGCAACGCGTTGTCGTCACCAAGGAGATAGTCCAAGGCTTCCGGCCCGTCTCTGGCCACCGTCAGGTCGTTCAGAATATTGTTCTCGCGCAGTGCGACGCGAGTGAGCTCTTCGTCATCCGGGTTGTCCTCCACCAGAAGGATGCTCTTGTTGTTACGGACTGCCATGTGGCTTCTTCTCCCCTTCGCGCAAGCTGATGTAAAACGTGGCGCCCTTGTCCACATCGCCTTGGGCCCAGACCTCGCCACCATGGCGGCGGATGATGCGCTGCACCGTGGCCAGGCCAATGCCGTTGCCCTCGAACTCAGTTGGCCGGTGCAGACGCTGAAAAGCGCCGAACAGCTTATCGACGTAGGCCATATCGAAGCCCGCGCCGTTATCGCGCACAAAAAAGGCCGGGCGCCCCTTGTTCGTAGCCTTGCCGAACTCGATGCGCGCTGCCGGCTCTTTGCTGGTGAACTTCCAAGCGTTGCGCAGGAGGTTCTCCAGGGCTCCCCGAAGTAAACGGGCATCGCCCCGAACCACCAGGCCATCCTGGATTTCGAACGTCACTTCGCGGGTTGGCTCCGCGGCCAGCAGATCGTCGGCGATGCCGCGGACTAAGGCACTCAGATCGACCGCTTCGCGGCGCAGCTCGGCGCGGGTGATGCGCGACAGGTTCAACAGATCATCGATGAGCTGACCCATACGCTGGCTGGCGGCGGAGATACGGTCCAGGTAGTCGCGGCCCTGGTCGTCGACCGCGTCACGATAGCTGCGGGCCAGGATGCGGCTGAAGCCGTCGATCGCCCGCAGCGGAGCCCGCAAGTCATGCGAGACCGAGTAGGCGAAGCTGACAAGCTCCTCATTGGAGGCCTGCAGCTCGGCAGTGCGCTCCAACACACGCTGCTCGAGCTCCGCGTTCAGAGCGCGGATGGCCGCCTCATTCATCTTGCGAGCCTCGATGTCGCGGAAGGCGAGCACCAGCCCAACGAGCTTGCCGTGCAGGACGATGGGCGAGGCGGAGTAGCTGACCGGGACCATGAGCCCGTCTTTGGTGGTGAACACGTCGTCCTCGACCTTGATGGTCTTGCCGGTGCGCAGCACAACCAGGATGGGGCAGTCCTCCACCGGCAGGGGGCTGCCGTCTTCGCGCTGGAAGTGGGCCGTGGCGTGGAGGTCGTGGCCTTCGAGCTCGGCCTGGGTCCAACCCAGCAGCTCTTCGGCGGCGGGATTCATATAGGTAAGCCGGCCGCTGCTGTCGAGCACAGACACGCCCTCGCCTAGACTGAGGTTCACTGCCTCGGCTTCCGCCCGCCGCTGCTCCGACTCCTCATACAGCCGCGCAATCTCGATTGCCGGCCCCACCTGGGCGCCAAACACCGACAGCAGCTGCGTCTGGCGGACGTTAAAGGGCGTTGGCGTGTAGTTGTGCACGACCATCGCGCCCACCGGCTGGTCGTTGACCAGCAGCGGCACGCCCAGAGCGGTCCGAACGCCGGCCGCGACCACCTCTGGCCAGGCGTGCTCCCAGGAGGGGTAGTCGTCAACCAGCAGCGGCTCGCGGCTGGCGAACACATTGCCCACGATCGACTCGCCCGGGCGGGCCATCCACTCGTCGATGGCGGGCGCCACCGCCTCCTCGCGAGCCAGGCAGCGGAGCAGCTCCGTGCGCGGGTTCCAGACCCACAAATGCGCCGCGTCAGCGGGCAGCAGCGTGCGCGCGTGGCCAACCGCCATGCTGGCGATGCGGGCAAGGTTCAGGTCGCCAGCGATGGCCACCGAGAGCTGGTGGAGCGCCTCGAGCGCGTCCGCGTGCAGGGCCTGGGTCGCTGGCGGCTGGCGGTAGCCTACGCTCACGCCCCCCACTATGCCACCGACCGGCCAAGCAGTCGAGGAAGGCACCCCTAATGGATGGCCCATAGCTCCTAGCGAGGCAGCGTGTTACGATGCCGCTCAATAGATCGAGCGAGCAGGAGGCATCCACATGGCCAAGATCCGGCACATTGCCATTCGCGCCGAGGATCCCGACGCAACCGCCAAGATGTTTGTTGAGGTGTTCGGGCTCGAGTTCATCCAAAAAAGGGCGCACGGCCCGGTTGATCTCTCTGACGGCGACGTCAACATCACCGTGCTGCCGATGAACATCGGCGCTGAAGGCCGGCAGGTCCGGAAGGGCTACGAGCACATCGGCTTCACCGTGGAGGATGAGGACGAGACCCGCGGCCGGCTGCTGGAGCGCGGCGCCAAGGAGCTGAACCCGGTGCGGCTCGGCGAGGCGTACTACGAATCGAAGTTCATGTCCGCCGAGGGCCTGGTGATCGACGTCGGCCACTGGAAGGGCGCCAGCCCGATCGACAAGGAAGCCGTCGGGGCCGCCAAGAACTAGCGCAGGCTAGAATGCGGCCCAATGGCCGATCTTCAGCTGAGCCTCGTGATGGGGCCGAATCCGCGCTCCACGCCGGTGCTCGATGGCGTCGTCCGACCCGAGGGCATCGAGTTCACGGCGACGCGTATGCATCCGTCGGAGATCTTCTGGCGGCAGCTGGCGTTCCAAGACTTCGATGTTTCAGAGATGTCCATGTCGTCGCTGCTGATGGCGACGGCCCATGGCAATTGCGACTGGGTGGGGCTCCCTATATTCACCTCCCGCACCTTCTTCCACACGTGGGCCTGGGTTCGCGTCGCGGCAGGCATTGAGCGACCGGAGGACCTGAAGGGCAAACGCGTCGGAGTGCCCGAGTACCAGCAGACGGCGGCGCTGTGGTCGCGCGGTGCGCTGAAGCACGAGTGGGGCGTCGAGCCGGAGGATATGGACTGGTACATGGAGCGGCCACCGGAGCGGAGCCATGGCGGCGCCACCGGCTTCAAGCCGCCGGCCAGTATCAAATTCCAGTACATTCCCGAAAACAAGAACATCGGCTCGATGCTGGCATCGGGTGAACTGGATGCGACGCTGCTTTACGTAGCGAACGCCAACCTGGTGGACCGCAGCCGGCTGCGGCTGGAGGACGACTCACGTTTCCGGCTGCTGTTCCCGGATCCCGTAGCCGAGGGCCGGCGCTATTACAACAAAGCCGGGCTGTTTCCGATCAATCATGGGATGGTCGTGCGGCGTTCCATTGCGGAGACACATCCTTGGGCGGTACTCAATATTTTCAACGCGTTTCAGCAAGCCAAGCAGCATTCGCTGCAGGCACTGCGCGAGCTCACGGAGCCGTACGTGCGTTTGGGGCTGCTGGGCAATGATGCTGCAAGCGGGCTGGCCCAGGACGCCTTCCCCTACGGCGTCAAATCCAATCGCAAGGTGCTGGAGACCATCGCCCAGTATTCCCACGAGCAGGGCCTGACGCCGCGAATCATGGACCTAGGCGAAATCTTCGCGCCCGCCACCATGGACCTCTAATGCTGACCGCCGAAGACAACGAGCTCCTGGCCCTGATCGGCCCGGGCGCCATGATGGGCGACGTCTTTCGCCAGTACTGGCTGCCGCTGCTGTTGTCGAGCGAGCTGCCGGACCCCGACGGTTCGCCGCTGCGCGTGCGCGTCCTTGGCGAGGACCTGGTGGCCTTCCGCGACTCGAGCGGCCAAGTCGGCCTGCTGGCCGCCAACTGCGCCCATCGCGGCGCCTCGCTGTTCTTCGGCCGCAACGAAGAGTGCGGCCTGCGCTGCGTGTACCACGGGTGGAAGTACGACGTGACCGGCGCGTGCGTG
>WNEY01003513.1_pt1 | contig 11774 bp, 13 predicted proteins | sample 5400531 | NCBI WGS metagenome assembly WNEY01 (sample SAMN13153338, study PRJNA577476) | soil metagenome | isolation source: 200 cm saprolite under Douglas fir tree site 1 | place: USA:California | collected 2015-04-18
GCGCAACGCTTGCAGTCCAGGACACGCTGCCGGGCGATCGCCTCTACGCCATCGAGAACGGGCCGTCCGGCTTCGACCCCGCCGCACCCCGCCATCAGCCCAAGCAGCGCTACCTAATGTTGATGCGCAACGAGCGGCTAGCACAGCTGCGCACGCGTTTCGACGACTCAAGCCACACGCTCGCCATCGAGGCGCAAGGCCGTGAGGTCGCGCGCGGCGACCTGCGCACGCCCGAAGGCCGCGCGGCGATTGAACGCTTTTTCGCGGCCTTCTGCGCCGACGAGTTGCGGGGCGCGCCGAAAGTGCTGCACGCGCCCGGATTCAGCTTCTCCGACGTTGCGCGCAAGGTGGTCTCGGTCATCAACCTCGCCTCGGTCGCCGCGATCGAAGGCGCGGTCGGCAGACCCGTTCATCCGCTGCGCTTTCGCGGCAATGTCTACGTGACGGGCTGGCCGGCGTGGCACGAGTTCGATCTCGTCGGCCGTGAGATCGCGCTCGGCGCCAGCGCGCGGCTGAAGATCATCAAGCCGATCGTGCGCTGCGCCGCGACCAACGTCGATCCCGACACGGGTATGCGCGATCTCTCGATCCCGGACACGCTGCTACGCAGCTTCGGCCACGCCGATTGCGGAGTCTATGGCGAGGCGGTGGAGGCCGGCGACATCGTTCGCGGGGACGACGTCGGCGGCAGCTGAGTCTCGCGGAAACGAAACAGCACGCCAACCAAGGCGCGGCGGCCTAGCGGCCTGCTCCCGTCGAGGGCGCAGCGCCCTGCGTTCCGTTCATCCCTCGCCGGCTGAGCAGGAACACGCCCTGCTCGCCGAGCAGATTCCAAGTCCACCACGGCGCGTTGAAACGCAACGCCCTACCCCAGGCATCGAGCGCAACCGCTTTTTCCATTCGCGCGCCGACCACGTGACAGAGCTGGCGAAAATCCTTGATGGTGCAGAAGTGGATGTTGGGCGAATCCCACCACGCATAAGGCAGGTTGTCGGTGCGCGGCATGCGCCCGCCCAGCAGGATCTGCAGGCGGATTTTCCAGTGGCCGAAGTTCGGAAACGACACGACGCCGTGACGGCCGATGCGCAGCATGTGCTCGAGCACGATACGCGGCTGGCGGGTCGCCTGCAGCGTCTGCGACAGCACCACATAGTCGAAGGCGTCGTTGGGATAATCGGCGAGGTCGGTGTCGGCGTCGCCCTGGATCACGGCGAGGCCCTTGGCCACGCATTCGTTGACGCCCTCGCGCGACAGCTCGATGCCGCGCCCGTCGACGCCCCGCGTCTCGGCGAGCAACCGCAGCAGTTCGCCGTCGCCGCAGCCGACGTCGAGCACCTTGGCACCGGGCGCGACCATGTCGGCGACCGCCAGCAAGTCGACGCGTGCACCTCCGGGCGTGCGCGCCGCCTCTGCCATGGTGAGATCCCGCTTGAGGCGCATCAGCATGGTCATCCCCGCGCGGGTGGAAGGCCGCGCGCCTTGGCGGCACCTTCGAGGAACCCGCGCACGATTGCGAACAGCTCCGGCTCCTCGAGCAGGAAGGCATCGTGACCCTTGTCCGTCACGATCTCGGCAAACGAAACGCGCGCGCCGCCGGCATTGAGCGCGTGCACGATGGCGCGCGAGTCCGAGGTGGGGAAGAGCCAGTCCGACGTAAAGGAGACCACGCAAAACCGCGTCGGCGTGTCCTTGAACGCGTGCGCGAGCACGCCGTCGTAATCCGCTGCGAGATCGAAATAATCCATCGCGCGGGTGAGATAGAGATAGGAGTTGGCATCGAAGCGCTCGACGAAGCTGCTGCCCTGGTGGCGCAGGTAGCTCTCCACCTGGAAGTCGGCGTCGAAGGAAAACGTGGGATTGTCGCGGTCCTGGAAACGGCGACCGAACTTGCGGTGCAAGGCCGCGTCGGAGAGATACGTGATGTGGTTGCCCATGCGCGCGACGGCGAGCCCGCGCTGCGGATTGGTGCCTTCGGCGAAATAGCGCCCGTGCCGCCATTCCGGGTCCGCCATCACCGCCTGCCGGCCGACCTCGTGGAAGGCAATGTTCTGCGCCGAATGGCGGGTCGAGGTGGCGATGGGAAGCGCCGAGAACACCCGCCGCGGATAGCTCGCGCACCATTGCAGCACCTGCATGCCGCCCATCGAGCCGCCAGCCATTGAGAACAGCGAGGCGATCCCGAGGTGGTCCAGCAGCATGGCCTGCGCGCGCACCATGTCGCGAATGGTGATGACGGGGAAGTCGAGACCCCAGGGCATGCCGGTTTTGGGATTGGTCGAAGCCGGCCCCGTGGTGCCCATGCAGGCGCCGAGCACGTTCGGGCAAATGACGAAATAGCGCCCGGTGTCGATTGGCCGGCCGGGACCGACCATCGTTTCCCACCAGCCCGGCTTCTGCGTCACCGGATGGAGGTTGGCGACGTGCTGGTCGCCGGTCAGCGCATGGCAGATCAGCACCGCGTTGCTGCGCTCGGCATTGAGCGTGCCATAGGTCTGGTAACCGATCTGGAATGGAGCGAGCTCGATGCCGGCATCGAGCGCCAGCGGCTTATCCATGCCGAAGCGGACGACGAGCGAGTGGGGATTGTCGGCCTCGCGCGCGCGGTCGGCGGGATGAAGTGCGACGCTGAAATCGGCCTCGACCATCGTTACAATCCGGCCGGCGAAGCGGAATGGCCGCCGATCCATGCGACCTGCCTGACCTTAGGCTGGCGCGAGCGGCTTAGATAGGCCGCGCGGCGCTGCTGTCAATGTTTTCTTTGCTTTAACCTGTTGCCCCACCTATCAATGCCGCGCCAGTCGCGGGTGCAAGCAGGCGGCAAAGACGTGCCATGGTGAAAGCGTCACGGTCCCAAACACCCTCGCTCGCCGATCTGCGGCGCGAAATCGACCGCATCGACGAGGCGATGCACTGCCTCCTAATGGAGCGCGGCGAGATCATCGATCGCCTCATTGCCGCGAAGCAGACGCAGGAAACCGGCTCCGCATTCCGCCCGGCGCGCGAAGCGGAGATGATGCGACGGCTGGTCGACCGCCACAAAGGAATCCTGCCGCTCGACACCGCCGAGAGCATCTGGCGGGTCATTATTTCAACCTTCACCTATGTGCAGGCGCCGTTCTCGGTCCACGCCGACCTGTCGGCAGGGGACGCGGCGATGCGCGATTCCGCCCGCTTCCATTTCGGCTTCACGGTGCCGTTCGTGCCGCATATGGGGGCCGCAAGCGTGGTGGCGGCGGTCTCCGACTCCAAGGGCGATCTCGGCCTGGTGCCGGCCTTTAGCATGGCCGGCGCCGGCGCGTGGTGGAGCGCGCTCGAGTTCGATACGGCGCCGAAGGTCATCTCGGCTGCCCTTTGTTGAGCGCGCGGACCATCCGGCCGGCGTGCCGGTCTTCGTCGTTTCGCGTGCCGCGGCGGACGCCATGGTCAAGGAGGTGAAGGTGTGGAGCGTGCGGGTCGCCGGCTGGAGCAAGGCGGCGACGCAGGCGATCGGCCCGCTCGCCGAGGTGATCGCCGTGCCCGATCGCGCCTTCGATGGTGCGGCGCTACTCATATCGGTGCCGCAAGGTGGCAGCATCGATCGAGTGACCGACACACTGGTCAAAGCCGGCGCCTCCGTGCGCGCCACGGCCCTCGTCGGAAGCCACGCAACCCGCTATAGGGTCTCCGCCGAAGGCGCGCGGCCGCTCCCTACCGGCCGGGTAAGTCCCGGAGTGTGAAATGTCCGCCCTGCAACGTCCGCAACCGCGCCCCGGCGTGCTCGCGATCGATCCCTACGTGCCGGGCAAGAGCAAGGCGCCCGGCGTCGCCCGCGTGTTCAAGCTGTCGTCGAACGAAACCCCGCTCGGACCGAGCCCGAAGGCGGTCGCGGCCTATCACGCCGTCGGTGAGCACCTGCAAGATTATCCCGACGGCGACTCGACCGCGCTGCGCGAGGCGATCGGGCGCACGTTCGGGCTCGATCCCAGCCGCATCGTCTGCGGCGCGGGCTCCGACGACCTTTTGAACCTGATCGCCGACGCCTATCTGCGCGACGGCGACGAGGCGATTCACACCACCCACGCGTTCCTGGTGTACCCGATCGCCACCCGCGGCTCCGGCGCGACGCCGATTGCGGCGGCGGAAAAGAACTACACGGCCGACGTCGACGCCATGCTCGCCGCGGTGAGCGAGCGCACCAAGGTTGTTTTTCTCGCCAACCCCAACAACCCGACCGGCACTTACGTGCCGTTCGACGAAGTCAAGCGGCTGCATCGCGGCCTGCCGCCGCATGTGCTGCTCGTGCTCGATGCCGCTTACGCCGAATACGTGCGCCGCAATGACTACGAGGCAGGCATCGAGCTCGTTGCCACTTCCGAGAACGTGGTCATGTGCCGCACGTTTTCGAAAATCCATGGGCTGGCGGCCCTGCGCCTGGGCTGGCTCTACGGGCCGGCGCACGTAGTCGACGCCATCAATCGCATCCGCGGGCCGTTTAACGTCAATGCACCGGCGATGGCGGCGGGCATAGCCGCGCTGCAAGACAGCGCGCATCTGGAAACATCCCGCGCGCACAATGAGAAATGGCGGGCGTGGCTGGAGGTGGAAATCCGCAAGCTCGGGTTCGAGGTGACCCCAAGCATCGCCAATTTCGTGCTGATCCACTTCCCCCACGAGCGAAGCCGCACCGCGGAGGACGCCGACGCGTTCCTCACCCAGCGCGGACTGATCTTGCGTCGGGTCAAAGCGTACAAGCTGCCGAATGCGTTGCGCATGAGCGTCGGCACCAAGGAGGCGAACCGGCTCGTGGTCGCGGCGCTGGCAGAGTTCATGGGCCGCAAATGAGGGGGCAGCCCATTTTCAATCGTCTTGCGCTGATCGGAATGGGTCTCATCGGCTCTTCGATCGCGCGCGCCACGCGCGCGCAAGGCACTGCGCGTTCCATCGTCGCCACCGCCCGCTCCGCGGCCACGCGCCGGCGCGTGGCCGAGCTCGGCCTCGCCGATCAAGTGGTTGAAACCAACGCAGCGGCGGCCGAAGGCGCTGATCTCGTCATCGTCGCCGTCCCGGTCGGCGCGTGCGGCGAGGTGGCCGCAGAGATCGGGCCGCACCTTGCGCCGGGAGCGATCGTCTCGGACGTCGGCTCGGTCAAAGGCACGGTCCTGCGCGCCATGTCGCCCCACCTCCCCGCGGGGGTGCATTTCGTGCCGGCGCACCCCGTCGCCGGCACCGAAAATTCCGGGCCGGATGCCGGCTTCGCCGAGCTCTTCGTCAACCGCTGGTGCATTCTCACCCCGCCGTCGAGCGTCGAGCCGGCCGCGGTCGAACGGCTCGCGGCGTTCTGGCGACTGCTCGGCGCGAACGTCGAGATCATGTCGGCCGAGCACCACGACCTCGTACTCGGCATCACCAGCCACCTGCCGCACCTTATCGCCTACACGATTGTGGGCACCGCGGACGAATTGAGCCAAGTGACTCGCTCCGAAGTGCTGCAATTCTCAGCCGGCGGCTTCCGCGATTTCACCCGCATCGCGGCCTCCGATCCGACGATGTGGCGCGACGTCTTTCTCGCCAACAAGGACGCAGTGCTGGAAATGCTCGGCCGCTTCAACGAAGACTTGGCCACGTTGACGCGCGCGATCCGTCGCGGCGACGGTGAGACCTTGTTCAACCAGTTCAGCCGCACGCGCGCGATCCGCCGCGCCATTGTGGAAATCGGCCAGGATTCGCCCGTGCCCGACTTCGGCCGCCCGCATCCCGAGCTGCCGCATCAGCCGCTGCCGCGGCCGTATGCGGCCGAGGATTGATCGCGGATACCCGCTTTGCTTTGTTGCGACCGTGGCATTGCGTTCGCACGCAAGCGGTCTAATAGGCGCCCCAATACGGCGGCACGCGGTAGTAGTTGTGAATCTCGATTTCGCGGCTGCGGTCGCCCCAGTCGAAGTCCTCCCCGACGGCAAACGACGGCGCGCGCTTCAATTCCTCCTCGGTGAGATCGAGATGGTAAGCGCCGAGCGCGCGATCGTAAGTCAGGCGCGCCCAGGGGATCGGCAGATGCTTCTGTCCCATCCCGAGGAAGCCGCCGAAGCTGAGCACCGCGTAAGCAACGTTGCCGCTGAGCTTATCGATCATAAGGCGCTCGATGGTGCCGATCTTGCCACCGTCGGAACGGCGCACCGGGGTGCCTTCAACCCGGTCGCTGGCAATCAAGCTATGGGACTGACGAGTCGACGTGTCGGTCTGCATGGCTGCCTCCGTTGCTCATTCCACGTCGGCTAGCGCTTCGGGAGAACCGCGCTCGCCGGCTTTTGTAAACGAACGCTTTCGAGGCCTGTGCCGTTCCGGCGCTCAGAACAGCGGCGACACCATGCCCACCTGAAACGGCCCGAGGAAAACCGCGCCATCCACAAAGCGCATCGGAAACGCCACCGCCGGCTTGCCCTCGAGTTCGGTGCGCTGGCCGAGCGCCGCGACCAGGCCGGGAGCCGCGCTTTGGCGCGCGATCCCGCCGAGCCCGGGCATCAATCGATCGAGCGCGTTGAACGTTGCCCCGATCTGCCCTTCCGACATAACGCGTTCGATATCGAACATCTTGAGGACCTTTTCGATGCCGACGACGGTCACCTTGAGATCGCCGTCGAGACCGCCGCGCGGGGTGAGCTTGAGGACGCCGGTCCCCACCGCGATCACGTCCTCCTGCGCCAGGCGCGCCTTGGTGATCTCGATCTGGCCGTCGCGCGCCTGCCATTCTCTGAACCGCGCCGGCCAGGGCTTGGGCGAGATGTCGTTCACACCGCGCAGTATGGCGGCGATGTCGGCATCGATCGGCTTGGCGGCCAGTGGATGGAGCTTGTCCGCGACGGCCGCTTCGAGCCGCAGCGCGGTTTCGACGAGCGGATTGTCGGCAGTAGAGCCTGCGGCCGGGCGGCCGTGCAGCTCCAATCGCCGCGCCCTGAACGCGGCGTCGTTGGCAGCGATGTTGGGATCGCGGACGGTCGGCTCCACGAGCGCAAGCGAAGCGCGCTCCACGCCCGCTGGCAGGCCACGCACGCTGGCCTGGGCCGAAGTCCAATTGACGATGCCGGCGGGGGGACCTCCCGGCTCGGAGATTTCGAGCGGTCCGGTAAACTCCCCGATCAGGAGCTTTGGGTCATAGACCTGGACGGCGACCACAGCGAGCGGAAGCTTGAGCTGCAGCGTGGGCGTGCCCCTGAGTTCGAAACTGGCGCCACCGCAACGCACTTCGATGCGAAACGGATAGCCGCCGATCGAATGGGAGGCGCAGTCTTGCGCCCGGCCGGCCTGCCGTTCGCGCTCGCGCCATACGGCGATCTCCGCCTCCGCGCGCGCAGCGGCATAGAACCATACTCCGGTCCAGGCCGCTGCCAGCAGCAGCACCAGCGCAAACGGGAGAAACAGCAGCCAGCGGCGCCGTGGAGCGGCCGCGGGGAACGCGGACTGAGACATCATGGCGCTCCTGTGCCTGCCAAGTCTCGTGGCGCCTTCCCCGGCGCGCCCTCTCCAAAACAGCGATTGCGGCGTTTCAAAAGTCAACGCACTCCTGCGGTTCCCGACTTGCGCGCAGCGCCGCGTTCTTTGATATCACACCCCATGGATCCGAATCCCGCCCACGCGACCGAAGACCTCTGGGTGTTCGCATATGGCTCGCTGATGTGGCGGCCGGACTTTCCGTTTGCCGAGCGCGTCGAGGCGAGGCTCGTCGGCGCGCATCGGGCGCTCTGCGTCTATTCCTTCGTCCACCGCGGGACGCCGGAGCGACCGGGTCTCGTGCTCGGCCTCGACCGCGGTGGAACCTGTCGCGGCATTGCCTATCGCGTGGCCGCGGCCAACCGCGGCGACACCGTCGCCTATCTGCGCGCGCGCGAGCAAGTGACCTCGGTTTATCGCGAATGCGTGCGCCCGATCTGGCTCAAGCGTGAGCCCGAGCGGCGGGTGCCGGCGCTGTGCTACATGGTCGACCGTGGACACGCGCAATATGCCGGACGGCTCTCGCTCGAGCAGCAATTGCATCACGTGCGCCAAGGTCACGGCCAGTCCGGCGCCAACCGTGACTACGTCATCGCAACGGTCGGGGCGCTCGAGCAGCTCGGCTATCGCGAGACCGCGCTGCATCTCATCGCCCAGCGGCTCGCCGGGATACACGAAGCGGGCGTGGCGGCGAACTCGTCATCCTGAGACGGTTAGCGTTGCAACGCGTTCTTGAGCAGCGCTCAAGATGTCCCTTGATGGGCATGAGCCGCCTCAAGGTGACGGCGCGAGCGAGGCGTCTCTCGTTCCGTTCTAGGTGAGCTCGCGCTCACCCTCGGCGACGAGGCGCGCGGTCGCGGCTTCGACATCGCGCTGCAACCGCTGGAAGAAGGCTTCCTTGCCGAGACCCGGCGGGATCGGATCCAGCACCTCGACCCGGATCGTCCCGGGATAGCGGCGTATCGAGCGTCGCGGCCAGAACAGGCCGGAATTGAGGGCGATCGGCAGACACGGAACGTCCATCGCCGAATAGAGACTCACCACGCCGTACTTGTATTTCGGCTCGGCGCCGGGGGGCCGGCGGGTACCTTCCGGAAAGATGATGATCCGGCGATTGCGCGCCAGCTCTCGGCGCGCGCACGCGTTCATGTCGACGAGCGCTTGCGAGCCCTTGCTGCGATCGACCGGGATCATACCGGCTTTCCAGGCATACCATCCGAAAAATGGGATCCACAGCAGTTCGCGCTTCATGATGTAGGCCGCGTCCGGCAAGATCAGCAGCAGTGCAAACGTCTCCCACAGCGACTGGTGCTTGGAAGAGACGAGCAGCGGCCCCGGCGGGATTTTTTCCAGGCCGCGGAACTCGGCCTTGATGCCGCAGATCACGCGCAGCAGCCACAGGTTGGTGCGGGCCCAGAACGTAGCGACGGCGATGATGCCCCAGCGCGGCATCAGCAGCGTCGGCAACGCCGCGATGATCTGCGCAAGAAGGTTGAGGTAAAACAGCAGATTGAAGACGAGGGACCGAATGACGAGCACGAGCAAACCCGCAACGGCAGCAACGTTGCCTCCTCATTGCCCGACCGAGCAGTGACGAGAGGGGCTTGGAGGTGGGCTGATCTTACTCACCGGCTGCGCGCGCAGCCAGGGCGCGACGCAGTTTGACGAGCTAGCTCGCCCCTTGACTGCCAGCGCTGGGTTTTAGCCCCATGCGAAGCCTGACGAAAACATATTTTACGTATTCCGTCACCATTCGCCGCGCGGCCACCCCGTCTGTCCACCACCGCTCCACACGCTGGCGGTCCGTCACCACCGGAAAGGGCACGAGCACAACGTCGGGCAGTTGGTGCGCGATCTCGGCGAGCGCGCGCGGCATGTGATAGTTCGACGTCACCACGATGAGTGAGCGGAAACCGCGGTGTTCGGCCCAGCGCTTGGTCTCGATCGCGTTGCCCAGCGTATTGAGAGAGCGATCGAAATCGACGCAGCAACGCACCCAGCGCTCGAATTCCGGGTTGAGGCGGGAGATTGCGGTGGAATTAGTCGCGCGATACGCGCCGCTAATGAGAAGCCGCTTGCCACGCCCCGATGCCAACAACTCGATCGCGTCGGCGATGCGCGAAGCGCCCCCCGTCAACGCAACGATGCCATCGGCATTGCGGGTGAGCGTGACTTCCTCGGCCGGCACCTGCCGGATGAACCAAAGAAATCCGAGCCCCACCAGCAGCACGACGGACGCGCAGAGCACGAGCGTCGACCAGGCGAGGCGCCACAGCAACGGACGCGGCGCGGACCGTTCGGTCGAACCTGTCATCCCGGCGACTCCGTCATCATCGGTATGGCATCCAACCGTCGGCATCTCTTCTCCATCCTGCGCAATCATAGCGCAATATTTGGCGGCCGGTGGCGATGCTGCCCGCAAGTTAGCTAATGAATGGTTTCGATCGTGCGCTTGACCGTATGGCGCGAGGTCGCGGCAGTGACGAGGGCGATCAGGCCGACTTGCGCCACCACCGCCAAGTAGCCCAGCACCCCGATCGACGACACGCCGAACAAAGCTGCAAACTGATCGCCCCCGGCCGTGCCGACGAAGGAGCGGCTCGCGAGGCCGGCGAGCGCGAACAGCGCCATGGCGCTGCCGCCACCGATCAGTCCCCCCTTCAGTCCCAACTGCAGAAAATGTCGCTGGAAATGCGCCGCGATGAAGCTGTCCTTGGCCCCGATGAGATGCAGCACTTCGATCACCGGGCGATTGGTCGCAATGGCGGCGCGGGTGGCGAAGGCGACCGAGAGCACGGTGGCGGCGAAGACGAGCACGAGCACGCCGATGCCCAGCGCAACGACCGCTCTGGACATGGCGCGCATACGCTCGACAAAGCTGCGATGGTCGTCGAGGCTCACGCCCGGGATTTGCTCGCCGAGCGTTTGGCGCAGTTGTGCGAGGTCGGGCGCGGCGCCGGGCGCGATCCGTACGACAATGAGGCGCGGGACCGGCAGATCATCGAGCTGAACTCCGCTTCCCAGCCACGGCTCGAGCAGGTGCGCCGTTTCTTCCTTGGAATAGGGTCGCACCTCCGCGATGCCGACGGAGGCACGCGCGATGACGACAGCCTTGAGAACCTCGATCTCCATGTCTTGGCCGGCGACCGGGCGGATCTGGATCGTGACCTCGCGCGCCACGTCGGCTTGCCATTCGTTCGCGGCGGCGCGCACCAGCAGGACCGCGCCCGTCGTCAGCGAGGCGAGAAAAGTCATGATGGCGACGACCGCGACCAGGGCGCGCCCGGAAATCGTTGCCCGCGGCACGATCGACGTCTCGAAGCGCGGCAGCGGCTGGGCCGAAGGAGCGGCCGGCGCGTCGGGTTCGCGTTGTTGGCCCGCTTTCGTGGTCGCGTCAGTCGTAGACATGCAGGCGACCCTGGTGCAGTACGAGACGGCGCGCGTCGAACTGATCCATCAGCGCAATGTCGTGGGTGGCGATGACGACCGAAGTCCCGGATTTGTTGAGCTCGACGAATAGCCGCAACAGCCGCTTCGCCAGATTGGGATCGACATTGCCCGTGGGCTCGTCGGCGAGCAGAAGCTGGGGCCGCGCGATCACCGCCCGCGCAATCGCCGCGCGCTGCTTCTCTCCGCCCGAGAGCACCGGCGGTAGCGCAGAAATGCGATCGCCGAGCCCGACCCAGTTCAGCAGTTCGACCACCTCCTCGCGATAGCTGTCCTCGCTTTGGCCGATCACTCGCAACGGCAAAGCCACATTCTCGAAGGTCGTCATGTGGTCGAGCAGCCGGAAATCCTGAAACACGATGCCGATGCGCCGCCGCAGCGCAGCGAGGTCGTCCTTGCTGAGCGTGGCGGTATCGTGGCCGAACAGCGTGACCAGCCCCCGCGTGGGCCGCAGCGAGAGGAACAACAGACGCAAAAGCGAGGTCTTGCCGGCCCCCGATGGGCCGGTGAGGAACTGAAACGAATGCGAATCGATGCGGAACGTAAGATCCCGCAGGACCTCGGGCCCGAGGCCATAGCGCAATCCTACGTGCTCGAACCGGACCACTGCCTCTCCCCAAAAAGCGCGCGCCGTCCGGCGGGACCGCCGTGTGGCGGCCTGCCTCGACCCGGCCTTATAGCAGCGAGCGCGCGGTCCGACCCCTGCCTTTGCTGCACGTACCCGGGCGAGCAAGCCCGCCACGCGCAGGTAATCGGTTTTTCCCATTCCAGCTTCGCTGCGGGCGGCCACACCACCCCGGCGTCCTGCGGCTTGCGAATTCGTTAACGCGCGCCCGCTAGCGCCAAGTGCAGGCCCCGTCAGC
>WNEY01003514.1_pt1 | contig 11774 bp, 11 predicted proteins | sample 5400531 | NCBI WGS metagenome assembly WNEY01 (sample SAMN13153338, study PRJNA577476) | soil metagenome | isolation source: 200 cm saprolite under Douglas fir tree site 1 | place: USA:California | collected 2015-04-18
ATTGTTGCACGCCGCCAGAGCCACAAGGCTCAGGAAAGGCGCATAGATCGTCGGTTTCATCGTGTTCTCCGTCGTGACGAGGATGGATCGCTGAACGAAGGCAATGGTAGCGATCGCTCAGCGACGGAAAAATCAGACGCGCCGCCCTAGGCACCTGGAAAACAGTGGAAGACGACTGTCAGACGGAGGACTACAGGAGCATCATCGGGCCACTTCAGGCACTGTGCGACCGGGCCAATCGGACCGCAGGATCCTGCGCGGTGAGTCCGCGCTCAGGTGCCACGCCTGGGGCAGATTCCACATGTCCCCTGTCACGTCGATCCGGTAGGCATCCACGATTCCAGCGAGGAGGGCAACGTTGGTCCGATCCCCGGTGTCGAGCCGCACGGAATGGGTGCGCAGCGTCCACGAGTCGAAGACCGGGATCACGGCGGTCGTTCTCGGCACGAGCGCGAGCCGCGAGACGATGAGTGGCAGGTTGCGGCGGTCCACGGCGCCTGGGTCGGTGGGGAGGTCGAAGGTGACAGTGTCGGGCGGTCCAGGGAGATTGGGCGTCACCCGGGTGCCGCGCACCCGCGCCGCCGCGTAGACGAGGTGCACCTGCTCACTGCCGGTAGAGTCCCACACTTCCCTGGGGCGGAGCGAAACCGCGTCGTGTACGGTCACGGCGTGCTGCGCCAGCGTGTCGTGCCGCCAGCTCACAATCGCGCTCGTTACCGAATCACGGCCCACGTTGAGCTGCAGTACGAACGTACCGCCTGACTCTTTGTCCGTGCGCACCCCCAACGTCTCGGCGGAGGTGCGGATTTGTGCGGGGTCGAGCTGCACCGGTAGCCGCAGGGGTGCGGAGGCTCCGGTCGGCGTCCGGTCGACCCACGCCGAGAGCAAGCGGACCACGTCGTCGCCCGACGATATGGAGTCCACGGTCTTGCCTCCCTCGACCGCGATCACCTCACCGCTCGACGCCAGGACGGTCAGGGCCGGAATCCCTTCCGACGTCACGAAGCCATACTTCCGTACGACATCGTCATTCCTGTCGAAGCGACCGATGTCGACGTACACGATGTGGAAGTTGGCTTGCAGGTAGGATGCCGCGTGCGGCGTGTGAAACCGGGACCGAAGCTCGTGGCAGGGCCCACACCAATTGGCGCCGAAGTCGAGCAGCACGAGCTTGTGATCAGCCCGCGCCTCGACGAGGGCCGCCTGGATGTCGGCGCGCGCGTTCGCGTGGGAAACGTACGGACCTCCCACGGAGCGGAGGCCCAGACCGGCGCACGAGGTCAGCCCGATTGCCAGCGCAGCGGTGGGTACGGACCACCTGCGCGTGCCGCCGGACAGTTTAGCCATCCCAGTGCACCGCTCCGTGCAAGGCGGCCGTGCCACCCTCGCAATGCTGTTCAAAGCGCAGGTCTAGGGCCATGAGGTTGCCGCCGGTGTAGGTGACGCGGTCGATGGCGAACCAGCCCAGGAGGGTATTGCAGCCCCGCCCCTCACCCGACCAGCTGAGCCCACCTTTCACCGGGTTATGAAATGGATACCGGCGAAGGTCGGCGTAATAGCCGGCTTCGAGTTGGCTGAGCGTACTCATCGCTTGGAAATCGCCGGACCACCCTTGGACTCCATTGACGCTGACGGACAGGTGGCCTCCCGTGGCGGCTACGGCAATGGTGGAATTGCCCGGCGTGTAGGTGTAAACCTGACCAGCGCCGATGTAGTCCCCGACGTCACTGTTGAGATAGACGTAGTTCCCGGTCGGTGGAGTCGAACCGGCGGCCGGACCCCAGAGGCCGGCCGGAACCGGATTGACCGGTCCCGGCGGCCGGGTCGTGTCATCCGACCTCCAGTGGATGGTCCCGTGCAACGCGGTGGTGCCGCCCTCACAATGCTGCTCGAAGCGCAGGGCGATGCTGGTGAGACTGCCATTCTTGTACGTGACGCTGTCGATGGCAAACCACCCCGAGAGGGTATTGCAGCCCCGCCCCTCGCCATACCAGCTGAGGCCTCCCTTCGCCGGGTCATGGAACGGATAGCGTTGGAGGTCGGTGTAATTGCCGGGCTGCAGCTGGTTGAGCGCGCTCGGCATCTGGAAGTCCCCGGACCATCCTTGATCTCCGCTGATACCGATCGAGAGGTGGCCTCCACTTGCCGCTACGGTGATGACGGCGTCCGCTTGACTGTAGGCGTAGCTCTGCCCCCCGCCGATGTAATCACCGGCATCGCTTTGGAGCCGCACATAGTTGGGCGACGGGTGCCCCAGCGGACCCGTCGGCCCTGACTTGTCCGACCCGCAGCCCGCGGCGGCCGCAGCAGCGAGTAAAACCAACACACAGCGCAGCGATCCCACGGTTCGCATCGGTCCTCCCCCGTGTTGCGTCGATGGATCGGTGAGTCATAATGCGGGCAGCAACCCGGCCGCGGAAGTGGCTGCGCGCACCCCCCTCGCACCAGCCCCTAGGGATACGGACCCTCGGCGACCAGACATGTGCTGGCGGGGCCGGGTTCCCAGGCTGATAGCCCGGGCTCGGCGCGAAGCGGATTCACGAAGCCAGCTCGTGCAGTCGTTCCACCAGCTTCACCATCGCCCACGTGTCGCGCTCGCAGTAATTGAGCAGGTCCTGGCGCACCCGATCGCGCTCCTGCCGAGGGATCTTGTCCGCCACGAACAGCAGCCGGGCAATTTCCACGCTCGCGACCCGGCCGTCCACGATTACGAGATCGCTGTAAGTCAGCTCGGGCACGAGCGGTGTGAGGATGTACTTCAGGCTGAAGCTCCCCCTGAAATCTGGATGATACACGCAGTTCTTCACCACGGGGTGCAAGTCTATGAGCTTGGCCTCGAGCGCTGCGAGTTCGACGGCGAGCTCGGGCACTGCCTGTTGCAGCTCGCGGATACGGGTCTTCTCGAACGGCGTATACATCACCACGCGCTCGGCGTTGGCGGTGGCGCGCACCATCGCCGCGGCCAGCAGCGGGCGCGCGTCCTGCGGTCCCTCCGCCAGGAACGCGGCGTGCGTGTAGCTGCCGTCCGGCTGCCGCTCGTGGTAGCTGAACTGCGCGGCGGCCTGCTGCCACGGGGCCATGCCGGGCCACACGGGAATCGCGCGAGCGATCGTCTCGAAGTCGAGGAAGCCCAGGCGGGCGACCTCGAGGGGCTTCAACTCACCCGCGAGCGTGGGCTCGACGATGATACGGTTCTCGGCCATCGCCTTGAGCTGGCGCCGCTGGGTGAAGTTCAGCTTCTCCCTCGCCGGCAGCTCGGCGACGGACGTGATGCCGCGCGCCAGGTAGGCCGCGGTGCGCTTCGGCCCCACGCCGGCGAGGTGCCGGATGTGGTCCGGCGTATCGGGCCAGCAGCGACCCATGAACGGGCACTTGTACGGCTCGAAGCAGTGCAGGCCCACCGGGACATCGGGGAGCGGCCCCGCGAGCATTTCCCGTTGCCGATCGACTTCGTCCGGGACTCGAGGAAGAAACTCTACGACAGGAGCGGTGACATCGGTCCGGACGAACAGATCGCCCGACGCCGGATGCCGGAACTCCTTGTTGAGATGCAGCACGGCCGCTGCCGTGATCCTCACGTCGCAGGCCGCCGCGACCCGGGCCTGGATCGCGACGTCCGGGATGTGCTCCTCTTTCAGCGAGCTGGACGACTTCACCTCGGTGAGGTGGTACCCGTCGCCCTGCTTCTCAAGCACGTCGATCGCGACGTAGGTGTTGTCGGCGATGAACGTCGCCTCGAATACTGCCGGGGCGCCCGCGTCGAGGAACTCTCTCGTCGCGGCGACGCGCTCGGCGCAGGCGTCGTGCGGCAGGTCGATCAGCACGCCGCCCGGATAGCGCGTCCGGGCCAGCTCGCCCACCTGGCGGCCCTGGTCGAACAGGTCCTGTAGCACTTTGTCGGGCTCGAGCTCGATGGCGTCCGGCTCATGCACCTCCCACCACAGCTTTTTGTGGCACTGGAGGCCGGAGGTGAAGCGCGACTTGGAGAGCCGGTAGGGCCCGGTTGGGCGGTTTCGCGGCATGGGATCAAGATGACTGGGTCTTCACTCCCTTCCGCAAGCCCTCACCCGCTGCATTCGAAGTCCTCACCCCTTACCTCCACGCCCTTCGGGGGTCCTCACCCTCTTCATCTCCCGTCCCCCGGGAGTCCTCACCCCACTCATCCCCTGTCGCCTCGAGAGTCCTCACCCCCCTTACCCCCTCTCCCTTCGGGAGAGGGGGAGCCCTGTGCAACCTCCCGGGAGCACGTGCGGATACCGCAACAACATGCTCTCTGGCGCGGTGTTCCGGTTGGGGGGTCGGGAACTCGCGGCGCGAGTATGGGCTGTATGGATCCACTCCGGTGTGTCCCGCTCGGCCGCAAGTTTACGCAAGCGCGCGAGCTGCGCCGCGACGCGACGTCCACCGAGCGATACGCGTGGTCGCTGCTGCGGAATCGCGGCGTCCACGGCCTCAAGTTTCGACGCCAACACGTGCTGCATGGGTTCGTCGTTGACTTTTACTGCGCCGCCGAGCGGCTGGTGCTCGAGCTTGAGGGCGCACCGCACGCGGGGAGTGAACGACGGGCCCATGATACCGCGCGTGCGGCAATACTGGAGGCCGCAGGCTATCGAGTGATCCGCATCGCGAACCGCGATGTGACACGCGACGACCTGACAGCGCTGCTGAGCCGGGCGCTCGAAGATCGCGCCTCGTTCCCCCTCTCCCGCAGGGAGAGGGGGACAGGGGGTGAGGACCAACGCACGGGAGAGGGGGACCCTAAAGGACTCCCTGCCGGTCGCAGGGGGTGAGGACCAACACACGTCGAGCTCGAAAACAAAAGCCTGATCCTGGCGCAGATGTACCTTGCCCCCGACTCCCCCCGGGACATATTGCACCGCACCTCGAGAGGCGGGTGGACTGTGAGCCGGAGCGTGACGAGCAGGACGCGGCGCGAGTGGTTGCAGATGATGGCGGCGATGGGCGCAGGCGCGCTGGTAGACGGGCTCTTTCCCCGCAAGCTGGCCCGCGCGGCGACCCGCCGGACCCTGCAGCAGCCGACCGATCGCGTGGCGGCGTTTCGGGCGCAGATCGGCGCCATTCCGATACAGGCTCAGCCGCTCGCCGAGAACCTCACCCTGCTCGCCGGTCCCGGCGGCAACGTGGTGGTGCTGCACGGCTCTGACGGGTTGGTCGTGGTGGACACGTTCGTGGCGCCCGCGTGGCCCAAGCTCCAGGAATCGCTCAAGGGATTCGGCGCGCCCGTGAAAACCGTGATCAATACGCACTGGCACTTCGACCACACCGACAACAACGTGCCGCTTCGCGCCGGCGGCGCCACCCTGGTGGCGCACGAAAACACCAAGCTGCGCATGACCCAGCCGCACCACCTCGCCGTGCTCGAGCTCGACTTCGCGCCCTCACCCGCCGCCGCCCTGCCCCAGCGAGTCTTCAAGGAGGGCTACAAGCTGGAGGCGAACGGCGAGCGGCTGGCGGTGACGCACGTCCCGCCGGCGCACACCGACACCGACGTCGCCGTGCGGTTCGAGAAGGTCAACGTGCTGCACACGGGGGATGTGTTTTTCAACGGCTTTTATCCCTACATCGACGGCTCCACCGGGGGCCGCGTCGACGGCGTGATCGAGGCCACGGGTCGCCTGCTGAGCCTCGCGGACGCGGACACCAAGATCGTCCCGGGCCACGGCCCGCTCGGCACCAAGGCCGATCTCGCGAAGTATCGTGACATGGTGTCCACGGCCGCGGACCGGGTACGCAAGCTCAAGGCGTCCGGGAAATCGGTGGAAGACGCGATCGCCGCCAAGCCCTTCGCCGATCTCGAGAACGACTGGGGCAAGGGGAGGCTCAACGGGGACGCGTTCGTCAGAGTGGTCTACTTGACGCTGTGAGCGGCCCACGCCCCTAAGGCTTGATCAGCCGCTCGGTCCCGTTCTTGTCGATCAACTCGGCCGCGATCATCCACGATCTCGAGGGCGCGCGCCCGGATAACGGTTTGCATGTCGATCGTAGCTGCTGTACTGGGGCGCGGCCGAACCAACTGATAGGAGAGGAGTGCAACGTTCACCGTCGTGAGGAGAATGAGAAGTCGTTCGGTCTTCATGGTGTTCCCCAATCCCTTCGTCCCCCCTCTCCGGAAGGGAGAGGGGGACCCTAAAGGACTCCCTGCCGGTCGCAGGGGATGAGGCCCCCGTTCAGCGGCTCTGGTAATCGGTGAAGACGTAGTCTCTCGACTTCACGATCGTGTGGCACCCCAATCCACACTTGGCGTCGTTCCCCTGCGGCGGCACGTCGGCCGTGGTGCCGGGCGAGAAGGTGTGGGCCGTCGCGTTATAGTTGAACGCGGCCCATCCCCACCCACCGCTGTCTGCGAACCGCTTGCTGTCCTTCACCATGAAGTCGACGTCATGCTGCGTGCCCGGCACGGTCGCGGCGGGGAAGGTCTCCAACTTCTTCGGGATATAATGGATCTTCGCCATCTTGGAGCCGTCGGGGAAAGGCTTGCCGTTCCCGGGGACGCCGGCCCGGTAGGCCTCGATCATCACGGGATTAGCGAGGATCACAGCCATCACGGGTCCGTTCTGACTGATGGAGACGACCTGCCAGGCCTCGTATCCCCTGAACTCGAGAACGCGAGCCCACCCGGCACCTGTAAGGTGTACTTGTCCTGAGCGGCCTGGGCGGACACGGCGCTGCCACCCAAGGCACTGACGAGTGCCGTCACGATAGCAATCGTCCACACGCGTTTGCTCTTCATCGCCAGTTCCTCCTCTGTCAAACGTGGTCGCCTTGACTGCTTTCCCGGTGGAGTATGGTACTGGATGGAGTGGAGGGCCAGGCCTCCTCACGGCTCGAACGCCTCCCACGCTCTCCGCACCCGCTCCATCAGGCCAACAAACCGCGGCTCACCTCGCGGATTGGCCAGAAACGGCTCGTACTCGGAGAGCCATGGCAAATTGATGAAGCCGAACTCGACGGCGCGCTCGAAGAAATCGATCGCTGCGTCGCGCTCGTTCACCAGCGCAAAGCAATCAGCGAGCCACCAGGAGAAGATCTCATCCCACTGCGCGGCGGCGCGCAGCTCCGGCGTCACGATGCCGAGTAGCTTTTCGTGCTCACCGCGGAGGGCGCAGGCCATGGCCGGCGCCAACCGCGCCCATGCCCGCCGAGCTACCCTGCCAATGGCAAGATGGTCACGGAGCATCACACCTGTCGCAAGGTGTCATGATCAAGAGGGAATCCCACAGCGGCGCCTCCATCGATCCGATGGTTACTCGGCTTGCGACCGAGCGATTGCGGAGCATATTGGATCGTAACTCAGATGCTATGAACCCCGGGGCGCGCTGTCGTGCGAATCGCCTATGCCTCGAGGGGAGCAAATCGCGAAACCGGCTGAGTGGGGATACCCATGCGGCCGGTTTCTTATTTGGACCAGATCGTGCACAGCACCCTTGCGAGGCGTAGTCTATCCGCGCGCCTCATCCTCTCGGGCGTCGTGGCCGCTTGCTCATCCGCTGACCGGGTCACCGCACCGCCGATCAAGCCGGAGTTCGCCATCTCCGACGCCGTCCACGAGGGCGGGACGCCGGGCTTCTACTTCCTGCCGCCAGTAGTCAGGCAGCCGACGTTTGGTGGTACGTTCGATGCGGGTCAGCTGAGCAATCTCAGGGTCTACGTCTGCGATCTCACCTCAGGCGGATGTCCAATCGAGTTCCCGAGTACGGCCATCGAGCTGGCTCCCGCTGATCAGCACTATCAGGTGAACTGGAATACCACCGGACTCACTGCAGGTCATCTGTATGAGTTAGTCGTCGCCACCAGGGCTCATCCTCAAACGCTTGGCTGGGTTGACGTACTGCTGACGGACAGATCGGGAACGATAACAGCCCTCAATGATGTGTACATAACGCAGGCCGGACGGACTATCCCGATCAAGTTTCGAATCGAGCAGGGAGCCGTCACGACACCGCCGCCCGTCGCGTCCGTCAGGGTGACACCTGCCACGTCGCTCGTGGTACTGGGGACGACCGTCCAGCTCTCGGCGGCGACGCTCGACGCTGCGGGGAATCCCCTCACCGACCGACTGGTATCCTGGGCCTCCAGCGACCCGACGATTGCGACCGTCTCCGCCACGGGCCTGGTTACCGGTGCCGCAGTCGGAGGCCCGATCATCATCACCGCCACGAGCGAAGGTCAGAGTGGGCAGGCCAGCGTGACCGTGGGGCAGTTCGTGATCACGGGGATCCACGGCATTCAGAGCTTCCTCGAACAGTGTCCAACGAACGACCCCGCCTACGCTCAGATCAGACAAGACTTCGAGTTCCTGGCAGACGGTCAGCCCGACCTGTCACCCATCACGTGCACCGAACCGATTTCGGCGCTCCCGATCGATCAGCTCACCGACGAGCTGATTGCCGTACAGGTGCTCCGTACGGCCTACTACATGAGCATGGGGACGGAGGGGAGGCTCCCGTGGACTCCGAAGAGTCTGTATGCGTGGATGGCGTCCAGTGTTAATGGTATCGATCTCAAGACCGCTGCGACGACTTTCTCCTGCTGTGAGTTCATGAATGGAAAGGTGTACTTCGTCGCCCCGCGTCAGGATGCGTTCAATCGCGATTTCAAGCGCACCTGGAATAGTTCGGGCTCGGGTATTTCGGGCTCGCTGGGCGTCTATGTTCACGAGATTCGCCACCTCACTGGCCCTGGCCACGTTACCGGCTGTAACGATTTTCCGCTGCCGACCGACCCGCTGGGATGCGACGCGACCTACGATCTCACGAACCTCGGGTCGTTTGGGGTCCAGTACTGGCTGGAGTCGAGTTGGGCAACCGGGTATCTCGACATCGGCATCGGCTGCTCACCCTTTGCGACGGCCATGGCCTACGCGACCGCGGATGCAGACGCCGCCAATGCTTATCGGGATAGGTTCGTCACCAACGTTCCGCCGGTGGTCACGGCACCGCAGCCGTACGGAGGGCCGTGCGTATGAGCGCCCGTACCTGACTCTCTAGCGAGCCGGGAGTGCCTGCTGGGCACCGCGACGTACGTCCCCCGTCCTACATACGGGTTCCCCCGAATCCCACGGCGGCGCCTCCCATTGATCCGATACCCCAGCCCATCGCCCATCCATACTCTTCGCGTCGTGCGGAGGGAACCTTCCTACATGGGAGAGAGCGATGCGCGCGACGAGATGGATGGGGCTGGCAGCCGTGGCCGTGATGATGGCGTGCGGCGACGATCTGGTCACCGCGCCTCGTCCGGTGCCGCCGCTGGCGACGGTGTACAGCGCCACCGGCCAGATCGGCGCCACGGTGAGTCAGTTCAGAGCGATCCTGGGCGCGGCCAACGGTGGGATCGCCGGCGAGCAGCCGGCCGGCCGCCGCGAGATCAACTGGGATGGCGCCGCCGCCATCCCGTTCAATAACCGCAACGACTTCCCGGCGGACTTCTTCAACACCACGGTGAAGGCGGGGGCGGTGTTCACCACGTCCGGCACCGGGTTCCGAAACGACTCTACCCTGTTCAGCGAGATCAACCCGGACTACGCGACGCAGTTCCTCTTCTTCACAGCCCCCAATCTGTTCGCGCCGATCGGCAGCAACCAGCTCGACCAGTCGTTCCAGGTTGCGGGCCAGCCGACGCCGGCGGTGGTGCGCGGCTTCGGCGTCGTGTTCAGCGACGTGGATCTGGCCGACAAGACCACGATTCAGGTGTTTCGTGAGGACGGCTCGAGCCTGGGCACCTACAGCGCGCCGGTCCGGTCCGATGAAGGCGGGTTCTCTTTCGTTGGGGTCACCTTCACCGACGCGATCATCGCGCGCGTCCGGATTACGCTCGGCACTGGCGCGCTGGGTGCCAACGTCGCTGACATCAGCGCTGGCGGCACGGCCGACCTGGTGGTGCTCGACAACCTGATCTACAGCGAGCCCCGGAAGATTCTGTGATGACTTTGTGGTTGTTCCAGCTGAGTGTTGCGCTCACGTCAGCGACGCTGCGCCCGCCCGCGGCACAGGCCTTGGTGCTGTCCGACCAGGCAGTGCGGTTGCTCGCGCTCGACTCGCGGTCGTTTCAGACCGAGTTCCTCGGCTGCATGATCGGGGAGGTCCGCGACGGTGTGGTGCGCGTGGACCGCATCGCCCCGGCGGATGTGAGCCCGCTGCGGTCTACCGCGACGGCGGTCGTGCCGGAAGACACGTGCGAGGAGGCCGGGTGGGCCGGGACGGTCGGCATGATCCACAGTCACCCCACAGCTGAGCGCTGCTGGTATTACTTCCCCGGCACTCAGGTCCCGACTTCCGACGCACAGTCGTTCGTCCGGACGCCATACGCGGTGGACGCCATCATGTGCGGTGCCAAGGTCGTGTGGATCGGCCCGGACATGATCCAAAGGGAATTCGCGGTGGTCGGCCTATAGATCGTACTCGTCGTGCCGGCGGACCGATTCGACCCCCGCCCGCCGACACAGCCCGATATATTTCTAGCTCATGCGAACGAGAGTGATCGCGGCGACCGTCGCCCTGTACGCCGGCTGTGACGGAGCCACCCGGCAACCGCCACCCGCCAAGGTGGCGGGCGTCCGGGTCGTGGACCTGATCCCGGTGTCGCTCAGCGGGGAGACATGGCAGGACGCCGAGCCGTTCCTGGCGCTGTACGTCTCCAACGCGCAGCTCATGGCGGCCTCCGCCTTCACGCCCAATCCCGGCGGGTCGGCCAGCGGGACCGCGCCGATTTTCGTCTCCAGCGATGGGGGCGACACCTGGACGCTCCGCAACACGCTCCCCAGCGAAGGGATGACGGCCGACATCACCCACGCCGTCGGAGCGAGTCCCCCCGTGCTGTACAGCGGCATCCTGAAGGTGCCCGGCGTGCCGTTGAATGAGCTCAAGGCCAGCGACTTCCTCTCGCCCGCGACGATGACGCTGCAGGCGTCGCGCGCCGACGTCGATCAGCCGTTCGTCCGCACCGCCCAAGCCGCGAGCGCCGATCGCGTGTACGTCGGCCTCAATGATTTCGACGCACCCGACGGGCGCACCGCCACCGTGGACGTGTCGCTCGACGGCGGCGCGACCTATAAGTCACGTCGCATCGAAACCCGCGCCACCGTGGGGCAGAACGGTCCGTCCATACGTCCCGCCGTCGCCCAGGACCGCACCGTATACGTCGCCTACTTCGGGTGGCGCGCGACCGCGGGATCGACCGTGACGAGCGACATAGCCGTCGTGCGCGACGACAGCGGCGCCGGCGGCGCGACCCCGTTCCGGGACCTGCTCGATCCGTCGGATCACCTGCCCGGCCGCCTCGTCGCGACCCACGTGACCATCCCCTGGTCCAACGCGCCGACCCTGGGACAGGAGCGCATCGGCTCCACCCTGTCGATCGCGGTGAACCTGCTCCACAGCGACACCGTGTACCTCGCCTGGGCCGACCGGGTCGGCACGGGCGACATCTATACGGTGCACCTGCGCCGCTCGGGCGACCGCGGTGCCACGTGGACCGGCGACCTCCGCACCGTGACGAACGCGACGAATGCGAGCCTGGCCGTGTCCGCCAACGGCACGGTCGGCTTCTTGTATCAGCAGGTGACCGGGTCCGACAGCAGCAGTCGCTGGGTCACCCGCCTGGAGCAGTCCCGGGACGGCTTCACCACGCACCAGGACGCCGTGCTCGCCACCGTACCGGCCAATTCGCCGCCGCTCCAGTTCCTGCCGTACATCGGCGATTACAACGGCCTGTTGACCCGCGGAGACCGGTTCCTCGGAGTCTTTTCCGCGAACAAC
>WNEY01003515.1_pt1 | contig 11773 bp, 7 predicted proteins | sample 5400531 | NCBI WGS metagenome assembly WNEY01 (sample SAMN13153338, study PRJNA577476) | soil metagenome | isolation source: 200 cm saprolite under Douglas fir tree site 1 | place: USA:California | collected 2015-04-18
CAGGGAAGGCGTGAGCCAGGGCGTCGGCGATGTCCTTGGCGCGGCGGGAGTAGCCGAGCGAGGTGTAGTGGATGCCGTCCGAGATGAACCACTTGCGGCGGACCTCGCTGGCCCAATTGAAGACGCGCATGTTCGGGTACCTCGCGCAGGCCTGCAGCAGGGCCTGATTCCACTTGCGCATGTTCGGCTCGGCGTAGGGACCGCTGATCAGCAGCGATTTCACGTTCACCCACATGACCGGCTCGCCCTTGGTCACGGCCATCATGCGCTTGATCCGGTACATCAGGGTCCAGTTAGAGCCAGCCGCCACATCGGCGGTGTCGTCGGTGCCGAGCGCGAGCACCCAGCAGCCGTCGAACCCGTTCCTGATGATTGCCTTGGCGGCGTCGTAGCCGTTGACCGTGCCGGGCAGCGCCTCGACGATCGAGCGGGCGCCGGAGACGTCGGTCACGACGGTCCTCGCGCCGACGTCTTCGTACCTGGCCGTGATGCGCTGCTTCGGGTTGGGCAGATAGTCCGCCGAGACCAGGCCATCCGAGGTGGAGTCACCGATGTGGGCGACGGCACGGCACGAAGTGCGCAGCGGGCCGGTCGGCAGCCCAGTACCGGGCGCGGCCGGCTGGGTGTTGCCGACATCCTTGGGAGGACCATGCATTACAGACTTGGTAACCGGCAGGTTCAATGATCCGGCCGAGGCCAGCGAACGCGCCGTCGAACTGGCAGCTGGAGCGTGCACCGAGCCGGACAGGCCGACCCCGGCGATCACGAGGATCCCGACTGCCCCGGCGGTGGTGGCCAAGCCAGCGAAATTCGTGGTGCCGCTAAAGCTGGCCGAAGGCGTCACCGGCGTCCAGGAACCGGCCGCGCGGGCCCTGGCCCAGAGCCGCTCGATCGCGCCGTGCCTGATCGGCTCCTCGATGAACCGCCAGGACAGCGCGGCTAGCCCGATCGCGGCCGCGATCTGCAGCGCCGCCTTGAGCAGGTCGGGCTTGGAGTTGGCCGGCGTAGTCAGCACGATCACCGGATAGTGCCACAGGTAGATGCCGTAGGAGCGAGCGCCAATCCAGCGCAACGGCGCCCAGCCGAGCGCCAGGCCAACTGCGGTGCCCGGGCAGGCGGTGCTGGCGACCACGCCGACGGTGGCGACCGAGAGCAGGACCAGACCGCCGTGGTAGGCGAACGCCGAGTTCTCCCCGACTCGCCAGATCATCACGCCGATCACGGCCAGGCCGGCGGAGCCGGCTACGTCGGCCACGACCCGGCCTTTCTTCCCCGGCCGGATGGTACGGCCAACCGGCCAGGCCATGGCCAGCATCGCACCGATCAGCAGGCCGAAGGCGCGGGTGTCGGTGCCCTCGTAGACCCTGGTCGGATCGACGCCCGGGGTGTAGAAGTGGGCCATCGCGTAGATCGACATCGCCGTGAGCACGAGCGTCGGGAGGATCAGCCTGCGGACCGCCGCCTTGCCGTGCTTGCGGAACAGGACCAGGCCAACGATCAGCAGGAGCGGCCACAGCAGGTAGAATTGCTCCTCCACCGCCAGCGACCAGAGATGATCAAGCGGCGCCGGGGGCGTGAACTGGGCGAAGTACGACTGGTGACTGGCGATCAGGTACCAGTTGCTGAAATATCCCGCGGCGGCCCCGACCGCGCCACGCAGGCTCGCCAGCCTGGACCGGTCGACGAGCGTGACCCAGGCGGTCACCACGGCCAGCATGACGAAGAGGGCGGGCAACAGTCGCCTGGCCCGGCGAAGCCAGAAGTCGCCGAGCCTGACCTTGCCCGGCTTCGCCCATTGCTCAAGCAGCAGGCTGGTGATCAGGAACCCGCTGAGCGTGAAGAACACGCCAACCCCGAGATTTCCGCCCTGGGCCCACCCGAACTGCTCGTGGTAGGCGATGACGGCGAGTACGGCCAGCGCACGCAACCCATCGAGGCCAGGCAGGTAGCGCTGGCTGGCGTTTACCGGCTTCGGCATGATCCCCCCTTGTCGCGGCGATCTCGCATCGGTTCCGCGAGACCGGACTTCCGCGGGCAGGGGTGGAACTACCCAAGGTCATATTTGGGCTACGTATCGTAGTTGGCAAAAGTTTGGCAGCCTAATCCGCGGGCTACTTGACGACCTGGCCCTTGCTGTGACCATTCAGCGGGAACGCCTTAGCCAGGGCGTCGGCGATCGCGGCCGCGCGCAACTGGCAGCCGAGCGAGTTGTAGTGCACGCCGTCGGGCAGGAACCAGCTCGGCTGAGCTATTGCCGACCAGTCGAAGATGCGCATGTTCGGGTACCGGTGACTGGCGATCAGCAGCGCCTTGTCCCAGGCCTGTTCGTTGGCACTTGACCAGCTACCGGACGTGAGCGTGGTCCGTACATTCACCCACATGACCGGTTCGCCGTGCGCCGTGGCCATCATCTCGTCGATCCTGGCCGGCTGGTCCATGGTCGAGCCGACGGCGATGTTGGCAGAGTCGTTGGTACCGAGCGCGAAGACCCAGCAGCCGCGGTAACCCTGGTCCCACCACGTCCTGGCCACGTTGTCGCCGTTGACCTGGCCGGGCAGGGTCTCAACGATCGAGCGTCCACCGGAGGCGTCGAGCTTCAGCTTCTTGACGCCGACGGCGGTGTAGCGGGCAGGCAGTCGCTGCGCCGGGTCAGGGAGAAAGCTGGGCGAGATGAGGTCGACCGAGGTCGAGTCGCCGATGTGGGCCACTGACCGGCACGAGGTCCGCAATGCGGTGGTGTGCGCCCTGGCTGGCTTCGAGTGGGTGGGCGGCTTCTTAGTGAGGTGCGGCTGGTTGCCGGCTGATCTGGCCGGCTGCCCGACCCGCTGCTTGGACGCGTTCGGTGACGGGCTCGGTGCGGGCACCGTCACTCTGGGGTTGGCGGCGGCTGGGCCCGATCTTGTGATCTGGGCGGCGGAGACCGCCTCGGTCGCGACGGCCACCACGCCGCCGGTCATGGCGACGCCGGCCGCGACGGCGAGCGTGATCCGGCCGGGCCTGGGCAGACGGCGATACCTGGCTCGGTAACGGTCGGGTGCGTGGTTACGGCTGGTCGGCCGTGAACGCATGAAAAGACTCCGTTCGACACGAGAGGGGGTTGGATCCGCCGACAGTCAGAAGTGGTCAGCCCAGAAGTTGTCGGTTTTGAAAGGCTGTGCCGGTTTTGGAAGGCTGTGCCGGTTTGGAAGCCTGAGTCGGCGGCGTGGCCGTGCTGCGACGGCCGCTACCCGCTGTGTAGATCGATAAGCGAACCGAGTAGTTCAGCAGTATGGGCCCCTGATGGTCTCGTCCCGGACCGGGCGCAGCCGACGACAACACAACGCGTAACCCCGTCGCTGCCATTTCGTGACCAAAATCACAGCCGGTCCACCCGCCCCGGAACCGACTCCTCCAGCATCGGGGGAACCCTGATGTAGCTGGGGCGACATCAAAGTTCCCCCGATGCACCTGGCCGGACGGCCTGGAAGTTGCCGATGGTTCCTATGATGCGGATGTGGTTGGTGGAGCTAGTTACGGCCGGACTGGATTTAGGCTGCTGGGCATGGAGCGGCCTTATGTGGTGCTGAGTTGCGCGATGTCGCTGGACGGGTACCTGGACGACGCGAGCCAGACACGGCTGGTGCTGTCCGGGGCGGATGATCTGGACCGGGTTGATGAGCTGAGGGCTTCGTGCGACGCGATCTTGGTGGGGGCCGGGACGATCAGGGCCGACAACCCGCGCCTGCTGCTGCGTTCGCAAGCTCGGCGAGATGCCCGGGTCGCCCGGGGGCTGGATGCCGATCCGATTCGGGTCGTGGTTAGCGGCAGCGGAGAGCTTGATCCGGGGGCGCGGCTGTTCACCCACGGGGAGTCGACGCGGGTGGTGTACGTGTCTAGCCAGGCCCTGGCGCTCGCCACGGCGCGGCTAAACGGAGTCGCTGAGGTTGTCGCTGCCGACGACTTGGACAGCATCCTGGCGGACTTGGCCGTCAGAGGGGTTGGGCGGCTGATGGTTGAGGGAGGCGGCTCGGTGCTGACCCAGTTTCTGGTCGGCGGGGTCGCTGACGAGTTCCAGTTGGCGATCGCGCCGGTCTTCGTGGGCGACTCGCGGGCGCCTCGGTTTGTCGGAGACGGGAGTTTCCCTTGGCGACCTGACCGACCCGCGCGGCTCATTGGAGTCCACCAGGTCGGCCAGGACGCGGTGCTCAGCTACGCGCTCTCCGAACGATTTCGGGCCGGCTAGCCCAGCCCAGCTACTACATCAGAGCGGCGACGAGGTAGTTGCTTCCCGGGACGCAACTACCTCGGGGGAGGCAACGATGTTGTGCGTCTTCGGCTGGCGGGTCGATTAGGCGTCGCGGACCAGTCTGATGGCGACGGGGATGGCGGTGAGGAGGTCGGCGGCGCCGATGGGGGCGTCGCTGGCGGCTAGGCGGCCGGCCAGGCCGTGCAGGAAAGCTGCCGCCGCGGCGGCGGACTGGGCTGGGTGGACGCCCTGGGCGAGCAGGGCGCCGGCCAGGCCGGTGAGGACGTCGCCGGAGCCGGCCGTGGCCAGCCAGGGCGTGCCGGTCGGGTTCACGTAGACCGGGTCGGCGGCGTCCGGGGTCGCGACGACCGTCGTCGAGCCCTTGAGCAGGACGGTGACGCCGAGCTCGGCGGCGGCGCTGCGCGCATAGTCGAGCCGGTTGGCCTCGATGTCGGCGCCGTCGGCGCGTAGCAGCCGGGCTAGTTCGCCGGCGTGCGGGGTGATCAGGGTGCGGCTGGCTAGGTTGACGCCTTCGGCGCCGCCCGAGCGGGACAGCAGCTGCCGGTTCCGGCTCAGTACAGTCAGCCCGTCGGCGTCGACCAGGACCGGCAGGTCCGTCGCGAGGACGGCCCTGAGCAAGGACTCGGCCTCGTCGCCGGTGCCTAGACCCGGTCCGGCGACCCAGGCTTGCACCCGGCCGGCCGCGTCGATCGACGCGGCCGGCCGGTCAGGGTCAAGGTGCGTGATCACTGCTTCTGGCCAGTGCTGCCTGACCACGTCGGCGGCCGACTTGGCTGAGACGAGCCTGACCATTCCCGCGCCGCCGCGAATCGCGCCGCCGACGCTGAGCACCGCGGCCCCGGTGTACCTGTCGCTGCCGGCCAGCACGCCCAGTACCCCGCGGCGGTACTTGTCCGACTCGATGCCCGGCGCCGACAGCAGCGCGCCGACGTCGGGCGACTGGAGCGCGATCGCGACCGGGGATGCGGCCAGCGTTGGTTCCAGGCCGATGTCGACCAGCTCGACCGCGCCCGCGTAGCTGGCACCGGGATCGATGAGCAGGCCCGGCTTGAGCGTGCCGAACGTGACCGTGACGTCGGCGCGGATCGCGGTGCCGGACACCACGCCGGTGTCGGCGTCCACGCCGCTTGGCAGGTCGGTGGCGACGACGATCGCGCCGGCGGCGCCGGCCCGCTCGACCAGGCCGGCCAGGGTCGCGGCCGGCTCACGCAGACCGCCGTGACCGCCGATGCCCAGGATGCCGTCGATGACCAGGTCCGCCTGGGCGAGCGCATTCGCCGCCGCCTGGCCGGTGTCTTCGGCCAGGCGGCCGCCGGCACGCTTCAGCGCGGTCCAGCCGCCTTCGTGCAAATGCGATCCGGTCTGGACGACTGTTATCGAGGCACCACGCTGAGCCAGACGGGCGGCGGCGTAGAGCGCATCGCCGCCGTTGGCACCGGTCCCGGCCAGCACCACCACGCGGGAGCCGTACACCCGGCCGAGCAGCCGCGCGCAGATCGCGGCCAGTCCGGCCGCGGCCCGCTGCATTAGCGCGCCGTCCGGCACGGTCTCCATCAGGGCGTGCTCGGCTGTCCGGACGTCGCTGACGGCATGCGCTTGTCTCATCGCCTGGCCTCACCCGTTCGATTTTGAGTTGGGCCCGCTGTGCTGGTTCGGGAGGACGACCCCCCGATGCCCCCCGCAGGACCGACCTCGGGCTCGCTACTCGACGGTGACCGACTTCGCGAGGTTACGCGGCTGGTCGACGTCGTGTCCCTTCGCGTCGGCCAGCTCGCAGGCGAAGACCTGCATCGGCACGCTGGCCACCAGCGGCTGGAGCAGCGGCGGGGTGGGGGGCAGCTCGATCAGCGTGTCCGCGTACGGGGCTACCTTGATGTCGCCGCGTTCGGCGATCACGATCGTGCGCGCGCCGCGCGCCCTGATCTCCTGGATGTTGGACACGATCTTGTCGTGCAGCACGTGCATGTCGCCCGGCGGCGGCACGACGATCACGACCGGCAGGCCGGGCTCGATCAGCGCGATCGGGCCGTGCTTCAGCTCGCCGGCCGCGAAGCCCTCGGCGTGCATGTAGGCCAGCTCCTTGAGCTTCAGCGCCCCTTCGAGCGCGACCGGGTAGCCCACGTGCCGGCCGAGGAAGAGCACGCAGCGTTCGCCGGCCAGCTCCCTGGCCACGTTGCGGACCGGGCCCATCCGCTCGAGCGTCTCTTCGACCGCGTTGGGCATCTCCCTGAGCTGCTCGATCACGGCCGCGATCTCGCTGGGGAACATGCTGCCCCGGATCTGAGCCAGGTACAGCGCGACCACGTAGCAGGAGATCAGCTGGGTCAAGAACGCCTTGGTCGACGCGACCGCGATCTCAGGCCCCGCGTGGGTGTACACGACCGCGTCGGATTCCCTGGGGATCGATGAGCCCCGAACGTTGCAGATCGAGAGCACGCGCGAGTGCTGCTCGGTCGCGTGCCTGACGGCCATCAGCGTGTCGAGCGTCTCACCGGACTGCGAGATCGCGATCACCAGCGTGGACCTGGTAAGGATCGGGTCGGAGTACCTGAACTCGCTCGCGAGCTGAACCTCGCACGGGATCTTGGACCAGTGCTCGATCGCGTACTTGGCGATCAGCCCGGCGTGATAGGCGGTGCCGCAGGCCAGCACCACGATTTTGTCGATGCCGCGCAGCTCGTCGTCGGAGAGCCGGATCTCGTCCAGCACTAGCTGGCCCTCTTTGTTCAGTCGGCCGGCCAGCGCATCCGCGACCGCGCGCGGCTGCTCGGCGATCTCCTTCGTCATGAACCATTTGAAACCGGCCTTCTCGGCGGCGGCCGCATCCCAGTCGACGGTGAAGTCCTTGACGTGCGCCGGGGAGCCGTCCAGGTTCGTCACCTCGACCTTGCCGGCCCTGATCTCGGCGACCTGGTTCTGCCCGATCTCGGTCGCTTCCTTGGTGAACGAGATGAACGCGGCGACGTCGCTGGCGAGGAAGTTCTCCCCGTCGCCGCGACCGACCACCAGCGGTGAGTTCCGGCGGGCGCCGACCACCACGTCGGGATCGCGGACATCGACCGCCACCAGCGTGAACGTGCCGTCGAGCCGCCCGCAGACCGAGCGCATCGCGGAGGCCAGCGAGTGCGGATCGCCGTTCATTTCGTCCTCCAACAGGTGCGCGACCAGCTCGGTGTCGGTCTCCGAGGTCATGTAGTGACCGCGCGCCTTGAGTTCGGTGCGGAGGTCGGCGAAGTTCTCGATGATGCCGTTGTGCACCACGGCGAGATGCCCGTCGCAGTCGGTATGCGGATGAGCGTTCGGGTCGGTCGGCGCGCCGTGAGTGGCCCACCTGGTGTGCCCGAGCCCGACCGTGCCGGGCAGCGGCGGGCTCTGCGCCAGCGCCGAGGTGAGGTTCCCCAGCTTGCCAGCCCGCTTCTGGTAGGCGATCTTGCCGTCGGCGAGCACGGCAACCCCGGCCGAGTCGTAGCCGCGGTATTCGAGCTTGCTCAGTCCCTCCAAAACGATGCCAAGCGCCTGCCGGTCACCCGCGTACCCCACGATTCCGCACATGGCTGTCAGGCTAGTCGCTAGCTGAGGTGCGCTGACCTGCCCCGGCCGAAACTTGCCGATCTTGAAGGCAAACCCTTAGCTCGGCCTTGGTCTTAGCCAGCACTGCGTACGATGTCGGCCAGCCGGTCGGCGACCATGAGAGCCTGACCGCTGTCAATAGCCTCGACCATCACGCGGACGGCCGGCTCGGTGCCGCTCGGCCTGACCAGCACCCGGCCGGAGTCACCAAGCTCGGCCTTGGCGGCGGCGATCGCGCTCGTGAGCTCGCCCGAGCCCGCGGCCTTGGCCTTGTCGACGCCGTGCACGTTCACGAGCACCTGCGGGTACCTGGTCATCACCTGGGCCAGCTCGGCTAGCGAGCGGCCGCTGTTCGCCGCGGTGACCAGCAGCTGAATGCTGGTGAGCATGCCATCGCCGGTGCTGGCGTGATCGAGCATGATGATGTGGCCGGACTGTTCGCCGCCTAGGACGTACTTGCCGTCGAGCATGGCCGCGATCAGGTACCGATCTCCGACCGGGGTCTCCACGACCTCGATGCCCGCCTCGGTCATTGCCCGGCGGAAGCCGAGGTTGGCCATGACCGTCGCCACCACGGTCCGGCCGGCGAGGCGGCCTGAGTCGTTGAGTGCCAGCGCGAGGACCGCGAGGATCTGGTCACCGTCGAGGACTTCGCCGTTCTCGTCGACGGCGAGGCAGCGGTCGGCATCGCCGTCGTAGGCGATTCCGGCATTGGCCCCGTGCTCGAGTACGGCGGCGCGGAGCGCGCCTAGGCTGGTCGACCCGCAGCCGGCGTTGATGTTGATGCCATCCGGCTCTACGCCGATCGCGATCACCTCGGCGCCGGCCTGGCTGAGCAGCCTGGGCGCGAGATCGAAGGCGGCGCCGTGGGCGCAGTCGACGACGATCTTCCAGCCGGCCAGCGGGCGCTGGGCGTCTTGACCGGCCCCGAGCCCGGCTGGCAGTCCGGTGCCGGCGATCACCCCGGCGGTGCCGAGCACATGAGCTAGGTAGAGCTCCTGCTCGTCGGTCGCGTCTTTGACCCGGCCGAACCCGGCCGCCGGGATTCCCCAGCCGTTACCACGGGCCTGGCGGTCGGCCATTGCGGCTTCGATCTCGTTCTCGACGTGGTCGGGTAGCTTCAGGCCACCGTGAGCGAAGAACTTAATGCCGTTGTCCGGGGCCGGATTGTGGCTGGCGGACAACATCACGCCGAAGTCGGCGGAGAGCACCTCGGTCAGGTAGGCCACGCCGGGAGTGGGGATGACCCCGAGTCGCAGGACGTCGACTCCGCTTCCGGCTAGACCGGCGACGACGGCCGACTCGAGGAATTCACCGGACGCACGGGGGTCTCGGCCGACTACGGCCGTAGGCCGCCGCGCAAATTTTTCCCCCTGATCTTCATGGTTTTGATCTTCATGGTTTTGCTTGTTGGCACTGCCGTCGAAGCGAACACCGCCGAGCACATGGGCGGCGGCCGCCGCGAGTCGCATCGCGAGGCTTGCGTCCAGGTCACGGCCGGCTACTCCGCGTACTCCGTCAGTTCCGAACAGCTGACCCATGAATCGCTCCCCCGCAGTATCAATCCAGCCTTAAGCCAGCCGAGACCAAACTTCACCGGCCGGCTTGCCTCGGCTGGCGACAGCCGTGATCAGCCGGATATTCGCCATCGGCTAACCGGCCGGTACCCAGTTGAGTACCGGCCGATGCCGGGACGAGCGGTTTAGCGCTTGGAGTACTGCGGAGCCTTGCGAGCCTTCTTCAGGCCGGCCTTCTTGCGCTCCTTGATCCTGGCGTCCCTGGTCAGGAAGCCGAGCCGCTTGAGGGCCGGGCGGCTGGACGGGTCGACGAGGATCAGGGCCCTGGCGATGCCAAGCCGCAGCGCTCCGGCCTGGCCGGTGACGCCGCCGCCGGTAATCCTGGCGACCACGTCGAACTGGCCTTCTGCGCCGAGCGTGACCAGCGGCTCGCCGATGAGCTGCTGGTGGACCTTGTTAGGGAAGTACACGTCCATCGTGCGGCCGTTGATCAGCCACTGCCCGGTGCCAGGCATCACTCGCACCCGGGCGACCGCTTCCTTGCGACGACCGGTGCCGAGCGCGTGGCCGGTAATGACCGGCTTACGAGTAGCGGGCTTGGCCGGAGCGGCAGCCTCGGTGGTCTCGGTGGTGTACTGGGACGGAATTTCACCAGTCTCGTCGATTTCGTCCTCGGCTACGTCGGCTGGCGCGGCAGTGGGCTCGGCCACAGTGTCTTCCTCGTGCTTCCTGGTCGCTACGGTCAGCGGGAGTCGGCCTGCTGAGAGATCTGGATGATCTCGAACGGAACTGGCTTCTGAGCCTGGTGCGGGTGCTCTGGGCCCGCGTAGACCTTGAGCTTGCGCAGCATCTGGCGGCCCAGCGTGTTCTTCGGGAGCATGCCCTTAACCGCCTTGGTGACGGCCCGCTCCGGGTTGGTCGCCATCAGGTCGCCATAGGCGACGGACCGCAAGCCGCCCGGGTAGCCCGAGTGGCGGTAAGCGCGCTTGTCGGCGAGCTTATTGCCGCTCAGCGCGACCTTGGACGCGTTCACGACGATGACGAAGTCCCCGGTGTCCACGTGCGGCGCGAAGATCGGCTTGTGCTTGCCTCGGAGCAGCGTGGCCGCCTGGCTGGCGAGCCGGCCGAGAACGACGTCAGATGCGTCGATGACATGCCACTGTCGGGAGACGTCGGCGGCCTTGGGGCTGAAAGTGCGCACAGTCATGAGCCTTCGCTGTGAGTCCTGATGGTTTGGGGCCAAGTCCCGCGCCTGGTCGGCTGACCCGGTGTGGGATATCTGCGCGCCGGCGGCGGAACTCCAGGCCCGCCGTGCCTATGCACTATACGGGCGCGCGGGGCCAGCCGGCGCACATGGACGCCCGGTAAGGATACCGGCTGCGGCATCGGCGGTCAAAAGAAGTGCTATTACGGGGCCAGCGCGAGGGCTATTGCCCGGCCAGCCCCGGAGCCAATGCTCCGCACGGGCGGCGGTATAAGGCGTCCGGGCCTGGCAATGGGCAGTTCGGGACGCTGGTCAGAACGGGCGCAATCAACCCTACCGGACTCCGCCGGCACCGCCAGGACGGTACGCTCACGGCATGCGGAATGCGGGTGACGGACAGCCTGGCGGATCATCAGGCCGGCGACAACGCGGGGCTGAGCCGTCGGCAGCGGCGCGACCGGCTGGCAACGGCGGTGCGTCGCTGTTCACGCCGGCTTACCGGGTACGTCATCCAGCGACTGTGCCGGGCGGCAGCCAAGTGGCCACGCAACGTGATGGCAGCGGCTACGGGTATGACGCCGGCCAGTCGGCCTCTGGTTATGCCTGGCCGGCCGAAGGCCAGTCGGGTTCGCCTTATCAGGGAGCCGATTACAGCGCTGGCGGTTCCGCCTATGACAGTGAAATGTCCGGCGGTGGCTATAGCTGGATGACCAACGACGCGGATGGTTCTGGCTGGCCGCTGGCTAGCTTTTCGGGATTCGGGTCAGCCGGGCGCGGGGTTAGCAACGCGATCCGTGGGATCGCGCCGGTGCCAGACGAGCCACTGCCCAGCTATCCGCCCGGGCCGTTCGCGGCCTGGAATCGGGGCGCGGACAGCGGTTCCGAGCAAGGCTCTGGTAGCTCCGGCGCCGGGGGTTCCGAGCGCGACTACGGTGATGGCACTCGCCAGGGCTCGTCGCGATTGCTGACCGCGGCGACGATTACACCGGATGAGTTCGACACGGACTACTCGCTGCCGGCGATCAAGGATCCGTCGCCATCAGGAACGGCTACCCAGGAAGGCCGGTCGCCGGCGGGGCGAGGGACGGCAGGCGGTCTGGCGGCTGCGGGTCAGGGCCCGGTCGCCGATGACGGGACTGGCCGGCGCAGGTCGTCTGGACGGAGTGCTGGGAGCCGGAGCAAGGGAAGCGGGGGCAAGGGAAGCCGGAGCAAGGGAAGCCGGAGTACCGGGAGCCG
>WNEY01003516.1_pt1 | contig 11772 bp, 8 predicted proteins | sample 5400531 | NCBI WGS metagenome assembly WNEY01 (sample SAMN13153338, study PRJNA577476) | soil metagenome | isolation source: 200 cm saprolite under Douglas fir tree site 1 | place: USA:California | collected 2015-04-18
GGATCAGGTGCGACAAGCCCTAGTCCCTGGCCCGTTCCAACGCCTAGCGCAGGCCTGGCGCCTGACCGGCGAGTACCGCGGTGACCTCCTCCAGGTACCGGTAGGTGGCCCGCGAGATGCCGTGATCGCGGGCCAACGCCTCGGGGGCGGTCCGGTCGCGGAACCACCGCAGCCCCAGCACCGCCTGCCAGAAACACGTCAGCGCCCGGCTGCCTTGGGCGTGCCGCGTCGCCGGCGCTCGGCCGCCAGCAGCTGGGAAACGAACCAGGCCAGTTCCCTCGGGACGTCAAGCGCGGCACGATAGGCGATCACGTGGAGCCTTCCAGCGGAAGTCGATCTTGTGGTGAGATCTCTTCTACTGGGGCTCCATGCCCATTTCCGGGCAGTCCGGTTCGTCCGCGTGTCTGCCCTGATATCCCCGCCTGGGCCGAAGAAAGCCCGACTGCCCAGACCTATTTCGCTGGGATCACCTCAGTGGACGCGCACAGCGGGAATCTCCGCCGGATCTGACTGGCCGGCTATTCCGCGGCAAGCGACGAATGACACTCGTCGCCGGCTGGCGGACAGTGCTCTGATCAACCGACAGAACGCGACACCAGGCCGAGGCGTGCATACCGGGCCTCCAGATAAGCGACATGACGCTGGACAGCGCGGGCGGCGGCCTGGGGCTTGCGGTCGGCGATGGCCTGGTAGATGGCGGTGTGCTGGGCATGCACTTCGGCGCGGTCGAGCTGGTCGGCGATGAGCCGGTTCAGCCTCGGCTGGGAGACCGCGTGTACTGCGGTGAGGGGCATAGCGAGGATCGGGTTGTGGCTGGCATTTGCCACGCCACGGTGGAACACGATGTCAAGGCCGAGCCACTCGCTGATCTCCAGCTGCTCGTCAGCGGAGCGGCCGAGTGCGTCACGCATCGCACGAAGATCGTCTTCGGTGCGCCGCCGAGAGGCTGCGCGCACGCATGCGGTCTCGGATTCCCGGCGGGCCTCGGCCAGGTTGTCCATGGTGACCCCGGACAGGTCGGCGAGGACCGACAACCCGTCGTGCAGCGTCTGCTGCAGCAGGTCGGGCTTGGGCTGCGCGATGCGTACCCCGCCGTTGCGGCCGCGCACGATCTCGACCAGCCCCATGGCCATGAGTGCATTCAGGCCGGCCCGCACCTCGGCCGCGCTTGCACCGAACTGTGAGGCGAGCGTCGCCTCCCCGGGCAGCCGGTCACCCGGCCGCAGTTCGCCCATTGCCACCGCCTCGACAAGCTGCCGCCGGATCTGCTCCGGCAACGGCACGACTGGGCTGGGCCGGAACCTGCCCCGGGCCCCGGACCGGTCCAGAAGCTGCGCCATCAGGTCGCCCTCCTCAGCCGCACTGCACAGCGGAAGCCTATAATATCTTGAAATCATTTATTGATTCTCCTATAATTGGGTACATGTCCGCTTCGGGGCATCGTCAGGGGTGAGACGTGCCGCCAGGAGATGCGGCTGGTCTCGTCGGGCGACGACATGAACTTCGGCTGCTGCGTCAGGCAGTGATATTGCGGCGGCCGCTGCTGCTGCTTGGCCCGCCCGGTGTGTCAAAGACCACGATGCTGCGGGTGCTGGCCGGGCCCGTTGCGGACGATCGCGACGCCGTGCTTTGGGTCACCGGAGATGAGCAGCTCAGCGCACACGTGCTGGTGGGAACCTTCGACCCGTCGCTGGTTCTGCGCGAGGGTTACAGGGCGGAGCACTTCTGGCCCGGGCCGCTCGTGCGGGCGATGCAAGACGGCGGGATCCTTTACATCGAGGAACTCAACCGGGCGCCCAGCGGAGCCCTCAATGCTCTCATCACCGCGCTTTCCGAACGCTACGTCGATGTCGCCCACCTGGGGCGCGTTCACGCGGCCCCGGGCTTCATGGTGGTGGGCTCGGCCAACCCGCTCGACGACATCGGGACCGGTCGGCTATCCCGTGGCCTGTTGGACCGGTTTCTCGTCCTGGAGGTCGATTACCAGCCCCGCGACGAGGAGATCGAGATCGTCCTCCGCGAAGCTCCCGGAGCCGGCCAGCGGCTCGCCGCGTTCGCCGTCGACCTCGTGCGCCGCACCCGCGATCACCCGGATTTCCGGTACGGCGCATCGATCCGGGCGGCGATTGACCTGGCCAGCCTGCTGACCGGCCAGGCCAGCCTGCTGCGCGGCGGCAGCGACCCGGGCCTGTTGCGCTACCTGGTATGCGCCGCGTTCACCGGGCGGGTCAGGCTCCGGCCCGCTGTCACCCGTTCTGTCTGTGATCTGGTCATGGAGTTGTTCTCGGGCCTGGTCACGGAGACGGCCGGCGATCTGGAGGTCCTGCTGGCAGAGGCAGGTGGGGGGGTGCCCGTCCCCGTGCTCAACGAAACGGGCACCCCACCGGCCGACAGCGGGCCGGACAGTTCCGGTCTGGGCGGCCGCGACTCACGCGGCCGCCCAGACCGGGACGAGGTGCCCGGGCTGGAACGATCCGGCGGCAGCGGGGAGGCCGGGCAGTCCCGCTCGGCGCCGATGATGTCCCGCGACCTGCCGGTGACCGCCGGCCCGGCGGTGCGGGAAATGAGCCAGGTGGCGGACGACCCGCTAGCGGACTTCGGGCAAGTCGTCCGCAAGGCGGCCGAACTGGTGCTGAGGGTACGCGGGACGCTGGATTCCGAGGGTGCTAGCACTGAAGGCAGGTCGCTGCAGAGCACGCCGTGGCGGGCAGGCGAGCCGGCCGAGCTCGACCTCATGGCCACCGTGACCAACTACGCCGCGCGCGGCGGCGTCGTCCGTGACCAGGACGTACGGGTACTGCGGCGGGCCCCGGAGCGGGTCGACTACCTGATCCTGATCGACCACTCCGGCTCGATGGTGGGCCGCAAGCTCAGCCTGGCCGCGGTGCTCGCTGCCGTGGTCGCCCAGCTCAGCGCGGTCGGGGGGACCCGGTACGGCGTGCTGGCCTTCGACGAGCAGGTGACGTCAGTGAAGGAACTGGACGCCGAGGCCGACATCAGCGAGGTGGTCGAGCGGATCCTGCTCCTGCCCGAGGGCAAGGCGACCGATCTGTCCCGGGCCCTGCGGGCTGCCATCGACCGGACTCACGACCTGCCTTCCGCGCAGACGGTGCTCATCAGCGACTGCATGCCGACCCGGGGCATGACCGGCTTTCAGGAACTGGCCGGCCTTTCCGCACGCGTGCCCTCGCTGCACATCTGCTTCCTCGATGATCACCAGCCGGTCATCGAGATGCACGAATCCCAGGCCCGGCTGAACCTCTACGAGTGGTGGGCCCGCCGCTGGGTGGGCAACGAGCGAGTTTACAACGTGGACCACGTGGATGATCTGGATCTCGTGGTCGAAGGACTGTCCGCCGAAGAACCGCGGACCTGACAAGGGGGCGCCAGCACATGGCCACCATGACTACCAAAGTGACCGCACCACCGCCGCGGGCCAGGACGGTTCTGACCGTCAACGGTGTCCCGCACGAGCTCCTGATCCCGCCGTCCAGGTCCCTAGCCGACACCTTGCGGTACGACCTCGGGCTGACCGGCACCAAGCGGGCCTGCAACGAAGGAGAGTGCGGTTCATGCTCGGTGCTGCTCGACGGCGAGGTGGTTAACTCCTGCCTTGTGCCCGCGGTCGAGGCCGACGGTCATGAGGTGACCACGATTGAGGGGCTGGCGGTTGGCGGCCACCTCGACCCGGTGCAGCAAGCGTTCGCGGACAACTTCGCCTCGCAGTGCGGCTACTGCACGCCCGGCATGATCATGACGGCGAAGGCCCTGCTGGCCAGGAACCCCCACCCCAGCGAGGCGGAGATCCGCGATGGCATCCGCGGCAACCTGTGCCGGTGCACCGGTTACGCGAAGATCGTGCAGGCGATCAGCGTGGCGGCTGGCGCCACGGTGACCAGCCAGGACCGCCCGGGTGCGCATGCGACCGTCGGCCGGTCCGTGCGGCGGATCGACGCGGACGAGAAGGTTACCGGGAAGGCTGCGTACGCCTACGATATGGCCCTGCCCGGCATGGTCTACGGCGAGATCTTGCGCAGCCCCTTGGCGCACGCCCGGATCACCCGGATCGACACCGCCCGCGCCAGGGAGCTGCCAGGGGTACTGGCGGTGCTGACCCAGGCTGATATGCCGAGCACCCATTTCGGCGCCTTCACCCAGGACGAGACCGCGCTCGCCGACGGTGTCGTCCGCTACGTGGGGGAAGGTGTGGCGGCAGTCATCGCTGCCGACGAGGAGACCGCCCAGGCGGCGCTGGAACTCATCGATGTTGACTACGAGCCGCTGCCAGCGGTGGTCGACCCGGAGGCCGCGATGGCCGAAGGAGCGCCGCAGCTCCATGAGGGTGCGGAACGGAACATCGTCGCCCATAACCGGGTGATCGGTGGCGATATCGAGCAGGGGTTCGCCGAGGCCGACGTCATCTACGAGGACCGGTTCGAGACGTCCCGGCAGTGTCACGTGTGCCTGGAACCGCATGCGGTGATCGCGGACTGGTATGCCTCGGGCAGGGTCACGCTATGGATGTCATCCCAATCGACCTTCTTCGACCGGTTCGGCCTGTCGGGCATCTTCGGGCTGCCGGCCAACAAGATCCACATCATCTGCCCGTACCTGGGCGGCGGGTTCGGCTCGAAGAGCGAGCCGCATTCGATCTATATCGTGGCCATCCAGGCCGCCCGGCTGACCGGCCTGCCGGTGAAGATGTTCCATTCCAGGGACGAGGAGTTCACCTCCAGCCGCACCCGGCACCCGGAAATCCTCTACCTCAAGACCGGGCTGAAACGGGACGGCACGATCACCGCCCGGCAGGCGCGGGTGATCCTCAACAACGGGGCGTACACCTCATACGGCCCGGGCGTCTCGGTTACCCAGTCCATGCTGGGCGGCGCGGTCTACAAGATCCCCCGCTACCGCTACGACGGATACACCGTCTACACCAATACACCCATTGGCGGGGCGTTCCGGGGCTTCGGCAGCCCGCAGTTCACCTTCGCCGCGGAGATTCACACCGACATGATCGCGGAGCGGCTGGGGATGGACCCGGTCGAGTTCCGGCTCAAGAACCTCTCCGAACCAGGCGACCTGGCCGTGTCCGGCCCGCGGCTGACCACCTGCGGGGTGCGCGAGTGCCTGACCGAAGCCGCCAAGGCGATCGGCTGGGCAGATAAGCACGGCAGCAAGCAGCGGCCCAACCGGGGCGTCGGGATCGCCTGCGGGACCCACTTCACCAGCGGGAAGTTCCACCCAGGCCTCAATGCCGACTTTTGCGCCGCATCCATCAAGCTCAATCCGGATGGCTCGGTGAGCCTGCTCATCGGGGCGGTGGAGATGGGAACGGGGGCGGCCACCACCGCGGTCGCCCAGATCTGCGCCGAGGAACTCGGGGTCGGCGTCGACGACGTTCAGGTGATCACCAGCGACTCGGAGACAATCCCGGCGGACTTCGGCACCTACGGCAGCCGGGTCACCACGCTGGCCGGCAACGCGGTGCGGCTCGCCTGCGAGCAGGTGCGGGAGCAGTTGCTGCACTTCGGCGCCGAGGCGCTCGACGTGAAACCGGACGCGGTCGCGATGGGAGCCGGCCGGGTGTACCTGCGCGACGATCCCAGCGTCGGCCGCACGCTGAGCGAGGTGGCGCTGTCGGCGCTGTTCCGGGACCGCGACGGCCGGCAGATCATGGCCATGGCCCACTATGACGCGCCGTGTGACCTGCCCGACCCGGAGACGGGAGTGGGCGACTTCGCGCAGTCATACTCGTTCGGGGTGCACGCCGTCGAGGTCGAGGTGGACCCGGAAACCGGGCATGTCACGGTGGAGAACGTCGTCGCCGCGACCGACTGCGGCAACGTCATCAACCCCGCCCTCGCGGAAAGCCAGGTCGAAGGCGGGGTGGCCCAGGGAATCGGCTATGCCCTGATGGAGGACCTGGTCTGCGACAAGGACGGCCAGGTGCTCAACCCCCACCTGTCGGGCTACCGGATACCCAGCGCCACCGAGATGCCGCCCATCACCGCACTGTGGGTGGAGACCGACGACCCGCGGGGCCCTTACGGCGCGAAAGGCCTGGGCGAGATGGGGCTCGTTCCCACCGCCGCCGCAGTCTCCAACGCGATCTATGACGCAACCGCTGCCCGGCTCATCAGGATCCCGATGACCCCGGAGCGGGTCTTGGACGCCATGCACGCCGGGCCTGGAGGTGAGTGACGATGCTGGTCGAGCAGTACCTGAGGCCCCGTTCGGTCGAGGAGACCGTGGAGATGCTCAGCGAGTTCGGCGAGGACGCCAAGCTGGTAGCCGGCGGGCAGTCCGTGATGGTCCTGCTGCATGAGGGCCTGATCAGCCCGCGGGTGCTGATCAGCCTCTCCGGGGTCACCGAACTAGGCGGCATCACCACCGACGGCCAGGCGAGCATCGGCGCCCTGGCCACGCACACGCAAGTGCTCACCCATGCAGGCATCCGCGCGTCCTGGCCCGTGCTCGCCGAGGCCGAGCAGACGGTATCGTCCATCCAGATACGCAACCGGGGCACGCTGTGCGGCAACCTGGCGCACGCCTACCCGACCGCCGACCCGCCTGCGGCGCTCCTCGCGCTGGACGCGGCACTGACCCTGCGCTCTTCCCGGGGAACCAGGCAGGTACCGGCGGGCGACTTCGCGCTCGGGCCCCTGACCACCGTGCTGGAACCGGATGAACTGGTGACCGCGGTGACCCTGCCGCCGCAACCGGCCGGCGCGCGGTATGCGTACCTCAAGTACGCGCAGCGGCCGCTGGACTTCGCGATCATCGGGGTGGCGGTCCGGCTCGCGGCCGACCCGGAGGGCCGGTGCCGGCACGTCCGTATCGCACTCAACGGGGCGGCCAACCGGCCAGTACGGGCCACCGAGGCTGAGCAACTGCTCGAGGGTGCGCCGACGGCCGGGTCTGCCGGCCTGCCGGCGGCCGCCGCCGATGCCGCCGCCCGCCAGAGCGAACCGCTCGATGAAGTGTTTGAAAGTAGCGCGTACCGGCGGGAGATGGTACGGGTCTATGTCCGCCGCGCGCTGGAAAGGGCATGGCCATGACCACCAAGGCGATCGACTACAACTCCGACCTGGGGGAGAGCTTCGGCTGGTGGGAGCGCGGTGCCGACGACGTGATGATGAGGTGCATCTCGTCGGCCAACGTGGCCTGCGGCTTCCACGCCGGTGACCCGACCGTGATGCGCGCCACCGTGGCTCGCGCGCTGGAGCAGGGTGTCTCCATCGGCGCGCATCCAGGCTACCCCGACCTGCGCGGGTTCGGCCGACGCGCACTCGCCGTCTCCCCCACCGACGCCCGCAATGACGTTCTCTATCAGCTCGGCGCGCTCAACGGATTCGTGCTCGCGGCAGGCGCCAGGCTGCATCATGTCAAACCACATGGCGCCCTCTACATGGCCGCGCTCGAAGACGGCGCCATCGCCAGGGCTATCGCGGAAGCGGTGGCGGAGTTCGACGACACCCTGCCCGTGTTCACCGTCGCTGGCAGCGAGATGTCCGACGCGGCCACGAAGAAGGGACTGCAACTCATCACCGAGTTCTTTGCCGACCGGCCACTGCGCGCTGATGGCTCAGTCGTCATGTTCGGGTGGGCGGACGTCTTCAGTGCGACCCCCCAGGCCGTCTCAGAGCGAGTTCGTGACCTGCTGACGACCGGGCATGTGAAGGCCCTGGACGGCACGGAAGTGCCCGTGCAGGCGGACACGGTGTGCGTGCACTCCGATACCCCCGGCGCGGAGCTGCTCGGCCCTGCCGTCCGCGCGGTATTCGACGAGTTGTCGGTGCCGGTTCAGGCACCGTGGCAGTAAGGAGACAACTATGACCACACACGACGACCGGCCGCCCGTCTCAGCAGGTGCGGCATCACAGCAGTACGCCGGGCAGGCGCCTGTTGTGCCACTTAGCGGCCCTGGCAACGCATTCCCGGCCACCGCGACGGGAGTCCCGCTGTCGGTGTTTACGTTCGGCTTCTCGGTCGGAATTCTCGGTCTGGTAGACACCGGGATCCTGAGCGGCCTTGCGACAGGCATGTTCGTCGCGGTCGCCATCGGCACGGGCGCGCTCGGACTTTTCATCGGCGGACTGTGGGACTTCCGGGGCGGCAATCTGTTCGCTGGCACCTTCGGTGTGGCCTACGCGCTGTTCCTGCTCACCACTGGGCTCATCCTGAAGTTCTTCGCGCCTGCCGTAATCACCGCGGCGGGAGCCAACGCTTTCGGTGACGCCTTCGCCGCATGGCTGATCATGTGGGCCGTCTTCACCGCGGTGATGGCCATCGGCGCGTACCGGATCAATATGCCGGCCTTCCTGGCCTTCGTCCTGCTCGCTGCCGCGTACACGATCCTCGCCATCGCAGGCCTGGGCGGGACGGCAGGCTGGGTCAGCCCTCTGACCAAGGTCGGCGGGTGGGTACTGCTCGCGGACTTGGTCGCTGCCTGGTATCTCGGCTTCGGCATCGTGCTGAACGCGACCATTGGCAAGGACATGGTGCCGATGTTCCCCTACCACCCAGCGACGGCCGGAAGGTAAGACAACCCGGGAGGTAATCGGCAGGACCTGGCCACCCGACGCTTGGAGCACCTGTGACGCCTTGCGCCTTAGGCCTGAGGTGCAAGGCCGTGCCTTCGCCCGTGGTGCCTCAGCGCGGTAACGCCGCCGACGGCCCGCTGTCGAGGTCGCCGAAAAGGCCGAGCATCACCTCGGTCAGCCGTTCTTCAGCCCGCCCGTGGGCGCTGCGCCCCACCCACAGGCACCAGCGCGCCGGGATACCGCACCAGGCTGGGTTGAACCTGGAACAGTAGGCGGGAACGCCAGCTCGGCCCAGTTCCGCAAGCACGGCAGAGATGATGCGCCGATTGATGAACATGACTGGCACCCAAGCATCGTCACCGAGGCCGTTACCTCGTTCACGAGTCAGCAGCCACTGGGGCCGTCGCAGCAGCTTGCGACGCCACCGCGAACGCGGAGTGGAGTCAGGCATTGTTCCGCTTCCGAATCGATCCGGGGAAGGACCCATCGGCCGGGTGGCGCGACGACCGCGCATGCGGTCCGGCGGGGCCCACCGCCGGGCAGCGGATGCTGACCAAGTAATGCTATGACATCTTTGAGGTCTCTTTGTCCTGATGCTGCTCGGTATCCAGATCATCAAGACGCCTGCCCGGGCGCCGCGTGCAAACGCGATCACCGAACGCTGAGTCGGCAGCGTCGGCCACGAGCGCCTGGACCGGATGCCGATCACCGGCAAACGGCACCTGCGGCTGGTCCTTGATCAGTACATCGATCACTACAACACGCACGGGCCGCACCGGGCGCCGCACCAGAAACCGCCTGCAGGACGCGCGAATTCGTCCGCAGCCGTGACGGGTATGCCGGAAGCCTTAATCTCGATCGCGCTGCCCATCCCGGTGCTGATCACGGTCGTGGCCCTCTCAGTCGAGCTGCTGATACAACCAGCACCGGCCACACCGCGCACTGCAGCAGAAACCGCCCGCCGGGGCAGGCGCAGCAACCGCTCCGGGCGCGAGCGTCCGGATCCTGCGGCGCGACTGGCTCGGCAGCCCGATCCACGAATACGCCCAGGTCGTATAGAGTGACACAGTTTCCGGCACCCACAGGCACCTCGACGGCACATACCCGGGGCTGGGGGCCCGGGCTGTGCAGATGCATCTCCGGTATACCTCCCGTGTCCCGTTCATGTACCTGGCCGGGACATCCCGCACCGGCGGCGGCAGACCTCGGGCGGACCTCCCCGGGCAAGGACCGGGATCGCCGCCCAGCGGACTTGCCGGCGCAACCGGAGCTGCTGACCGGGTCAGTTGCTGAGGAAGTCCTGGTGCCGGCATGCGTGCACGCGCAGGCTTTCCGGCCGCTGCGCCCGGCCTGGCCGGGCTGGTGCCTTCAGGACCAGGCTTGACCGGTAGGTTTCGCATTGCGTAGCAACATCGGCTGGGGCCTCTGGACCCGGCCTGTCACGGCAGGGGTATAGACCAGCCAGCGCAGAGGTATAGACCAATCGCGGCTCGCGCGACTAGGTCCTAACTCACGAGCAAACGTGGAGCAAACATGGCCCAGAAACGACTGTCTCGGGGCCACTCAGTTCCGGTATAACACCAGGTCAGGACGGGTGCGCCGCCAGGGACTCGAACCCCGAACCCGCGGATTAAGAGTCCGCTGCTCAGAGTGTTCGAAAATACCTCCTGGTGTCGGGTAATGCTACTACCTGCCGGACTGTACAGCAACCCTCGTGATCCGCTGCCGCCCGGTACCGGCCCCTACCGGGCCGTACCGCGACATCCGAGCAAACATGGAGCAAACATGGGTGTGGCCAACGTCCGATGCGGGCAGGGTAATGGCTTCCGCCAGAGCGGGGCCGACGGCCCGGAGTTGGCGGAATCGGTGGATACGGTCCGTAGTTGCCGCTGCTAACGAACCTCTGGACGGCGACGATCTCGCACTGCTGCGGGCCGTGTCCGAACTGCTGGGCTACGAGTCACCGGGATAGCGGCCGACCCCGGTCCCGCCACCGCACCATTCCACCGGGCCCCGCAATGAGCCAGGCTGGCCGCCTGTGTCCGTCTATGCAGAGAATTGCCGGGTCAGTTCGTGGTAGCTGACCACCCGCACGCCGGTATCGTCGAGGTGGAAGTTGACTTGCCAGATTTCGACTCCCTGCTGCAGGGCTTGGGTGACCTGGGCCTTGACGGTGGCGTGGCGTCGGCTTGGTTGCACCTGGAAACTGGGGTTGTCGTACAGGAAGCAGATCAGCAGGATCGCGCGCTGGCGGGCGGCGAGGCTTTCTCCGAGCTCGCCGATGTGCCGGGCGAGCCGGTCGGTGGAGTCCAGTGGCGGGCGCGGCCGGGTCTGGATGTGGCCGCCGAGGGTGACCTGGAGGTTGTCCAGCGGGGTTTTGACCTCGACGTAGGTATGGCCGTTGACCAGGAAGTCCAGCCGCGAGTGACCGAGGACCTGTTCGCGCCGCAGGGTGCGGGCGGTGAGCATGGCCGGCAACATCTGGTGGGTGAGGGCTTGTTCGACGAACCGGTTCGCGGCGTTCTGGTTGATCCCGATCCAGGCGGGTGTGCCGGGCGGGTCGACGGAGATGGCTTGCACGGTGCAGGGCGTGGCACGGGCGCTGTCGTGGCTGCGGGACAGCAGGCAGGCCGTCAAGGACCAGGTCCCGATGCGGCCGGTAGTCGGGCAGTGGCATCCGACGACGGCCCCGTTCGAGCGCGTCGCGTCGCGCGGGCAAAGGTAGGTTGAGGGTGGTGAGGACCCGCCGAGTCGTGCGGTCGGGTCCTCACGGGTGAACGTCGGAGTTGGATGGCCCGAAGCGTTCGTTGCTGGAAGGCGCCGGTGCGTCAGCGGCCGTGAGGGCCGGGCTCACTCACCGATGGTGTCGTGCGCGGGCGCCTTCCCGCCGAATGCCTGGGCCAGCGGCATCTGATCGAACACGATCTCGATGCGGGCAATCTTGCCCTCGGTGAGGAAGATCCGTTCACCGGCCGTCAGCGAGGGAACTGGCTGGAGGTGGGTGGTGTACCAGATCAATGCGGTGATGTCGTCACCGAAGATGGTGAACTCGGTGACGCCGGTGAGCATCCGGACGAATCCGTCCATGAACTCGTGGTAGCCCGAGTGTCCCGAGAACCTGCCGTTCGGCGCGATGATCTCGACATCGTCCGTGAGGTACTCGGTGGCCCTGTCGACGTTCTTGGCCGACCAGGCAGCGAAGTAGTCGGCACCGATCGCGGCGGCC
>WNEY01003517.1_pt1 | contig 11769 bp, 11 predicted proteins | sample 5400531 | NCBI WGS metagenome assembly WNEY01 (sample SAMN13153338, study PRJNA577476) | soil metagenome | isolation source: 200 cm saprolite under Douglas fir tree site 1 | place: USA:California | collected 2015-04-18
CAGATGCCCGTGTACATGCGCATAGGCAAGCAGCGCGGATCGACGTCGAAGGATGCGATGCCGATCGGCCCGTTCCGCACCTACTCGCAGCCGGTCAACGTCGCGTCGCTGCAGCGCTTCGACGCCGGCACCGAGGTGACGCCCGAGCTGCTCAAGGAGGCCGGCCTGATCCGCTCGACGCGACAGGACGTGAAGATTCTCGGCAACGGCGAGCTGTCTACGAAGCTGACCGTCGTCGCCCATGCGGTCTCCGGGAGCGCGCGGGAGAAGATCGAGAAGGCCGGCGGCGCGGTCACGCTGCTTCGCGAGCCGAAGGTGAAGAAGGCGAAGCACAAGCCGAAGCCCGTCGCCGAGCAAGCCGAAGAAGCGCCCGACGAGCAGCCCGCGCAGGAGGAGCCCGCCGAGGAGGCGCCCGCCGAGGAGGCGCAAGGCTAAGTGTTCTCCTGGCTGACGAACGCGTGGCGCGTCCCCGAGCTGCGCCGCCGGGTCATTTTCACGGCCGTGATCCTCGCCCTCTACCGGCTCGGATCGTGGATCCCCGCGCCGGGCATCGACTCGCAGTCGATCCAGAACTTCTTCAACACTGGCGGCCGCGGCCAGGGCGTGTTCGGGCTGCTGAACACGTTCTCTGGCTCGGCGCTGTCGCGTTTCTCGATCTTCGCGCTCGGGATCATGCCGTACGTCACGGCGTCAATCATCCTCCAGCTCCTGACGGTCGTCGTGCCGACGCTCGAGCAGCTGCAGAAGGAGGGCGAGGCCGGCTTCGCGAAGATCAACCAGTACACGCGGTACCTGACGGTTGCACTTGCCGCCGCCCAGTCGACGGGCTACGCGTTTCTGTTCAAGAAGGAAGGCGTGCTGGCCGCGAACACGGGCCGGCTCGTGCTGATCATCCTGACGCTCACCGCCGGCACGACGCTCCTGATGTGGATGGGCGAGCTGATCACGAAGCGCGGGATCGGCAACGGCATCTCGCTGATGATCTTCGCGTCGATCCTCGCGACGATTCCGACCGGGGTCACCGCGTGGCTGAACGGCGCCGCGACCGAGAAGCTGTTCCTCCCCGTGATCGCGCTCGGCGTGATCGTCGCCGTCGTGTTCATCCAGGAAGGTCAGCGGCGAATCCCGATCCAGTACGCGAAGCGGATGGTTGGGCGGCGCATGACCGCGGGAGGCTCGACGTACATGCCGCTGCGCGTGAACATGGCGGGTGTGATCCCGATCATCTTCGCTGCAGCGGTGATGGCGTTCCCGCCGACGATCGCGAGCTTCTTCCCGGCGTCGCAGAGCTTCATCAACCAGCACTTCCAGTACGGCTCGATCCAGTACCTGGGGATCGAGGCATTCCTGATCGTGATCTTCACGTACTTCTATACGGCCGTGCAGTTCAACCCGGTCGACCAGGCCGACAACTTGCGGAAGTACGGCGGCTACATCCCGGGGATCCGTCCGGGTCCGCCGACGGCGCAGTACCTCGACCGCGTGCTGTCGCGGCTGACGCTGCCGGGCTCGATCTACCTGGCACTCGTCGCAGTGCTGCCGGGGATTTTCATCCACTATTTCGGCTTTTCGCAGGCAACGTCGCGCGCGCTGGGCGGCACCTCGGTGATCATCGTCGTCGGTGTGGCGCTCGACACGATGCGTCAGATGGAGTCGCAGATGATGATGCGCTCCTACGAGGGTTTCCTGAAATAGGGTCACCTCGCCCGATGAACGCATGTTCGAGCACGCGAAAACCGCGCGAGCGGAAGGACGCAGGGCGCGTTCGTAGCCGGAGGCTACGGGCGCACCCGAGGACGCAGCGATCGCCCGGTTTGCAGCGCGCTCGGACACGCGGGCAGCGAGCGAGGGGGCCCGTGACGTGAACATCTTGCTGCTCGGGCCTCAAGGGTCCGGGAAAGGGACGCAGGCGAAGCGGATCGCCGAGGAGTACGGGACCCCGCACATCGCAACCGGCGACATGCTGCGTGCAGCGATCGCGCAGGGAACCGAGACCGGGAAAAAGGCCGAGCCGATCTACAACCGCGGCGACCTCGTCCCCGACGACCTGATGATCGAGCTGATTCGCGAGCGGCTGCAGCAGGACGATGCTAGGCAAGGATTCGTGCTCGACGGCTTCCCCCGCAACTATGCGCAGGCGGAGGCGCTCGACCAGATGCTGAAGGAGATTGGCCGCGAGCTCGACGTCGTCTTCGCGCTGCAGGTCTCCGACGACGTCTCGCGTCAGCGGTTGCTCGAGCGCTCGCGGCTCGAGGGCCGCGAGGACGACACGCCCGAGGCGATCGACAACCGGTTGCGCATCTACCACGAGCAGACCGAGCCGCTCGTCGAGTACTACCGCACGCGTGGCCACGTTGTCCCGATTCACGGCGACAGGCCGATTCACAAGGTTTTCGCGGAGATTCAGAACGCGCTGGAACACATGGAGGCACGCGCGTGATCATCCGCAAATCGCTGGCCGAGATCGAGCAGATGGAGAAGGCGGGGCGCGTCGTCGTCGACACGCTCGAGCTGATCGGCGAGCACGTGCGCCCGGGCGTGACGACACAGGAACTTGACGAGCTCGCGGAGGAGCTGATCCGCTCGCACGGCGGCGTCCCGACGTTCAAGGGCTACCGCGGCTACCCCGCGTCGATTTGCACGTCGCCGAACTCGATGGTCGTGCACGGGATCCCCGGCCCCTACGCGTTGAAGGACGGCGACGTCCTGTCGGTCGACGTCGGCGTCACGCTCGGAGGCTTCGTCGGCGACTCCGCTTACACGTTTGCGGTCGGCGAGATCTCGGACGAAGCTCAACGGCTGCTTGACACCTGCCAGGCCGCTCTCGCCGCCGGGATCGAGCAGGCGCGCCCCGGCGGCCACCTCTCGGACATCGGTCATGCCGTGCAGAAGGTGACCGAGGAGGCTGGCTTCTCGGTCGTGCGCAGCCTCGTTGGCCACGGGGTCGGCCGCTCGATGCACGAGGATCCGCAGATCCCAAACTTCGGCGAGCCCGGCCGCGGGGCCCTCCTCCAGACCGGCATGACCCTGGCGATCGAGCCGATGATCACGGCCGGCGGGGCAGCTGTCTACCTGCATGAGGACGACTGGTCGATCTCCACCGAGGACGGCTCGCTTTCGGCTCATTTCGAGCACACCGTGGCGGTTACGGACGACGGGCCGAGGATCCTGACGCGGCGGCTCGAAACCAGTTTGCTAGGATAATTCGGACGCGCGAGGCGCTTGTTCTCGTGCGCGTTTTTACGCAGAAATTCGACATAGAAGGGATTTGACCAAGCAAGAGGACAAAATCGAGGTCGAAGGCGAGATCACGGAAGCCCTCCCGAGCACGACGTTCCGCGTCCAGCTCGACAGCGGGCACTCCATTCTCGCGACGATCTCGGGGAAGATGAGGAAGAACTACATCCGGATTCTTCCCGGCGACAAGGTGAAGGTCGAACTGTCGCCATACGATCTTTCGCGCGGTCGAATTACATACAGGTATCGCTGATGAAAGTCCGTCCGTCGGTCAAAACGATGTGTGAGCGTTGCCGCGTGATCAAGCGGCACGGCAAGGTCATGGTCATCTGCACGAATCCTCGTCACAAGCAGAGGCAGGGCTAGTGCCCCTTCCAGCAATCCAAGCCCGCTTCTGGCCGGCGATCACACGGCGCGAGAGTCCACCCTCGACCTTGCGCAGGCAACCAGCCTGCGCTGCGGTCGACTGCGGCCTCTCGCTTGGTGCTCGCCACCCAGAAGCTGGGCTCAATTACTGGAAGGGACACTAGGAGAACAATGGCCAGAATCGCGGGAGTCAATCTTCCGAACCAAAAACGGCTCGAGATCGGGCTGACGTACATCTACGGCATCGGTCAGTCGTCCGCACAGAAAATCTGCGCCGAGCTCGGGCTGTCGCCCGATACAAAGGTGCGCGACCTCACGGATGAGGAGATCACGAAGCTGCGCGACTACATCGACGCAAACCTCCAGGTCGAAGGCGACCTGCGACGCGAGCGCACGCAGGCAATCAAGCGTCTCGGCGAGATCGGCGCGTACCGCGGCATTCGTCATCGTCGTGGGCTACCCGTCAACGGCCAGCGCACGAAGACGAACGCGCGCACGCGCAAGGGCCCGAAGAAGACCGTCGGCCGCGGCAAGAAGGCGGCTTCCAAAACGTGATGTTTGCGACCCCCATCCGCGTCCCGCGCACTCGCCGGGGCGCTGCAAAGCTCGTCCTCGCCGCGTCCTCAGTCGCGCCCGTAGCCTCCGGCTACGAGCGCTCCCTGCGTCCTTGCGAGGCCGGCTTTTCGCGGCCGGCGAGCACGCGTGCCACGGACGGTGATCGCTAATGGCGCCTCCTCGTAGACCAGCGACGCGAGGTCGTACACGGCGCCGCGTCCGTAAGAACATTGCGATCGGTCAGGCGCATATCAAGACGTCGTTCAACAACACGATCGTCACGCTCACCGACCGCGAGGGGAACGTGATCACGTGGAAGTCCGCCGGCTCGGTGGGCTTTAAGGGCTCGCGCAAGTCGACGCCGTTCGCGGCGCAGACGACCGCCGACGCCTGCGCGCGCGAGGCGATGGACCAGCACGGACTACAGAAAGTCGAAGTCTTCGTGAAGGGGCCGGGCGCGGGCCGCGAGACGGCGATCCGCTCGCTGCAGGCCGCCGGGCTCGAGATCCTCGGCGTCCGCGACGTGTCGCCGCAGGCGCACAACGGTGTGCGGCCGAAGAAGCGGAGGCGTGTTTAGTGGCCCGTGATCGCAGCCCGAAGTGCAAGCAGTGCCGCCGCGAAGGGATGAAGCTCTTCCTCAAGGGCGAGCGCTGCCTCACGGAGAAGTGCGCGATCGAGCGCCGTAGCTATCCGCCGGGCGAGCACGGTCGCGGCCGCATCAAGCAAAGCGAGTACCTGTTGCAGCTGCGCGAGAAGCAGAAGGCGCGGCGCTATTACGGCCTGCTCGAGAAGCAGTTCCGCACCTACTACGAGAAGGCGACGCGCGGCACCGGCGTGACCGGCGAGACGCTGCTCCGGATGCTCGAGACGCGGCTCGACAACGTCGTGTACCGCCTCGGCTTCGCCGCTTCGCGCGCGCAGGCGCGGCAGCTCGTCCGCCACGGCCACTTCCATGTGAACGGCCGGCGCGTCAACATCCCCAGCTACCAGGTTCGGCCGAACGACATCGTCACGATCGCAACCGGCTCCTCGGCGGAGCAGGTCGTCCGCGACGCGACCGATCTCACCGCATCAGTCGCTCCGTGGCTGCAGGCCGACCACGACAATCTGTCCGGAAAGATCCTCAAGTGGCCCGAGCGAGGCGAGATCGACACACCTGTCCAGGAGTCACTCATCATCGAGCTCTACAGCAAGTAGGAAAGGATTAATTTGGCAACCCGCACTAGTTTGATGGAGTTCCAGATCCCGAAGATCGTCCACGAGGAAGTGGATGCGGACCGCGGGATCTTCGTCATCGAGCCGCTCGACCGCGGCTTTGGTTACACCTTTGGCAACTCTTTGCGCCGCGTGCTGCTCTCATCGCTCGAGGGCGCTGCGGTGACGTCCGTGAAGATCGAGGGCGTCTCACACGAGTTCACGACCCTTCCGGGCGTCCGCGAGGACGTCACGGACATCATCCTGAACCTCAAGAGCATGATCTGCGTGCTTCACGGCGAGTCCCCGGAGATCGAGGTGCGGCTGTCGGTGAAGGGCGCAGGCCCGGTGACCGCTGCCGACATCGAGGCGCCTGCCGACCTCGAGGTCCTCAACCCGGAGCTCGTGATCGCGAACCTCTCCGACAAGGGGCGGCTCGAAATGACGCTCACGATCGGCCGCGGCCGCGGCTACGTCCCGGCCGAGCTGAACCGCGGGCCGGACACCTCGATCGGCGTGATCCCGATCGACTCGATCTTCTCGCCCGTTCGCCGCGTTTCGTACGACGTGGAGGCGGCGCGCGTCGGCCAGCGCACGGACTACGACAAGCTGCGCCTCGACGTCACGACCGACGGCTCGATCGACCCGAAGGAGGCGATCGGGCAGGCGGCCGAAATCCTGATCCGCCAGCTGGCGATCTTCACCGACATCGAGAAGATGGAGGGCTTCGGCGAGGCCGCTGCCGCCTCGACCGACGGCGGCGCGCCGACCGAGTCGCTCGCGCACGGGATGGAGAACTTCCCGATCGAGGAGCTCGAGCTCGGCGTGCGCTCGTACAACTGCCTCAAGCGGGTGGGCATCGAGACGATCGGCGATCTCGTGACGAAGACGGAGAACGAGCTTGCCGCGATCCCGAACTTCGGCAAGAAGTCGATCGAGGAAGTGAAGGAGACGCTTCAGGCGCACGGGCTGAACCTGCGCGGCGAGGAAAACCACTGATGCGACATCAGCGCGCCGGCAAGAAGCTCGGGCGGGACTCCGCCCATCGCAAGGCGCTGTACGCGAATCTCGCGGGCGCGCTGATCGAGCACGGTCGGATCAAGACGACCGAGGCGAAGGCCAAGGCCGTGAAGCCGCTGGCCGAGCAGATGATCACGCTCGGCCGCCGCGGCGACCTCGCGGCGCGCCGCCAGGCGATCTCGACGCTGCGCTCGGGCGACGTCGTGCACGTGCTCTTCGCGGAGGTCGCGCCGCGCTTCGCCGACCGCCCGGGCGGCTACACGAGGATCGTGAAGCTCGGCCCGCGTCAGGGCGACGCGGCCGACATGGTCTACCTCGAATTAGTGGATTACGAGCCGACCGGCGCAGCCGCCGGTCGCACCCAGCGCGGTTAAGCCGGGCGGCCCGAAATGCCAAGTGACACTTTGTCACTTGGCGACTTCGGGGGGTTCGGGGACTTACAGCGGCTCACGTGCCGGCGGGGCCTCGATCCGCGCGTCCGGCAGCCGCTGCAGGAAGCGCGGCAGGTACCAGTTCCACTCGCCGAGCAGCTTCATCGTCGACGGCAGGAGCACGGCGCGGACGATCGTCGCGTCGATCAAGACTGCAGCGGCGAGGCCGACTCCGGCTTGCTTGATCTCGAGCGACGAAAGCGAGCCGAAGAGCGAGAACACCGCGACCATCACGAGCGCCGCACTCGTGACGACGCCTGCGGTGACGGTGATGCCGTATCGCACCGCGTCGTCGGTTCGCATCCCGCCGTCGACGGCCTCGCGCACACGGCTGAGGATGAACACGTGGTAGTCCATCGACAGACCGAACAGGATGACGAAGAGGAAGATCGGCAGCCACGAGATGATCGAGCCGTTCGACGTGAAGCCGAGGATCGGCTCCGCCCAGTGATGCTGGAACACGAGCACGAGCACGCCGTAGGACGCGCCGACCGAGAGCAGGTTCAGGACAATCGCCTTGAGCGGCACGACAAGCGAGCGGAATGCGAAGAGCAATAGCAGGAACGCGAACACGAGGACGAAGACGATCACGTAGGGCAGTCCGTGCTTCATCTGGTTCGTGAAGTCGAGGTCTTCCGCCGTGACGCCCGTGACGGCGGTCTCGATGCCTGGGATCCGCCCGAGCGTCGCCGGGATCAAGTCGCGGCGGAGGGTCTCGATGGCGCGGCGGCTCTGCGTGTTGTTGCCGGCGCCGGTCAGCGGCATGTCGACCGAGCCCGAGTGCCCGTCGCTGCCGCGGTTCACGGTGAAGGGCGGGTGCGCGATCCCGCGTGCGACGGTCAGCGCCTCGAGCCGCCTCACGGCCTTTGACGCAGTCGCCTGGGCGCCGGCCGGCCAGGCGACTACGACCGTCGCAGGCACCGACGTCCCGGGGAAGTCTGCGCGGACGTGGCCGAGGGTCGCCAGCGCCGGCTCGTGCTGCGACGAGAGCGACTGATCGCTCGGCTTCGCGACGTGGAGGCCGAACGCGGGAACGGTCAGCGCGACGAGCGCACCGGCGGAGAGGACGCAGGCGACGACGGGCCGGCGGAGGACACGGTCGATCACAGCTGGCCAGAAGTGCGAGTCGGCCGACTCGGTGCGGAGGTGGGGGAGATACGGGATCCGGCCGCGGTCGATCTGCGGGCCCAGCAGCTCGAGCACCGCAGGGAGAACGGTCACCGAGCCCGCGACGGCGCAGCCGACGACGGCGATCACGCCGCTGGCGATGCCGTTGAAGATCTCGGAGCCGATGACGTACATGCCGGCGTTCGCAATCGCGACCGTTGTCCCAGAGACGATCACGGTGCGTCCCGAGGTCCGGGACGTGCGCTCGAGCGCGTCGTGCGAAGGCAGCCCCCGCCGCCGCTCCTCGCGCGAGCGGATGACGTAGAACAGCGCGTAGTCGACGCCGACCGCCATCCCGATCAGAACGAGCACGGTCTTCGTGCTGTCGTCCAGTGCGAACACTTGGCTGATCGGCCCGAGCAGGCCGAACGCGGCCGCGACCGCCGTCAGCGCGAGCAGCAGGGGAACGAGCGCCGCGACGATGGCGCCGAATGCGAACAAGAGAACGAGCAGCGAGACGGGGATCGAGAGCAGCTCGGCGCGGTGGAGGTCGCGGTGGACGACCTTGTCGCGTGCATCGCTCGCCGAGATGTCGCCGGTCTCCTCGATCGTCACCTGTGGATGCGCGGCGCCCGCGGCGAGCACCGAGGTTCGGAGCGCGTCGATCGAGACCGGCCAGTGCGTGATCTGGCCGACGACGAGCGCGGAGTGGCCGTCGCGCGAGATCCTCGTGTCGACGGCGTTTCCGAGCACCTTGCTCATCCGCGCCGCGACGTCCGCCGTGGCGGCGCGGAAAGCCGGATCGCTCGCGCGCAGAGGATCGCTGTGCAGGTAGCCGTACTCCCGCGTCGGCCCAAAAGCTTGGTGTTCGTCCATCAAGGCGTAGCCGCGTGCCGACTCGCCGACGGCGCCGTTTTGCAGGGACTTTGTGCCCGTCGCGGCCATCGCTCCTAGCGCGACGACGACGAACGCGAGCCAGGCGGCGATCGCGCGCCACGGGCGGCGTGTGCTCCAGCGTCCGATCGCGGTGACGGGCCGCACCCCGACGAGTGTAGGACGTTTACGCCGCGGAGCCTAGAGCCGCGCTGATGCTGGCGATGATGATTCCGCCGAGCGTTACCGACGCGAGCGCCTTCAGGAAGCTGTCCTCGAAGAAGCGCCAACGGAGAAACGCGAGCGCCACTAGCTCGAACCCGACGACGATGACCGCGAAGACGAGGGCGGCGTGGTAGCTGGGAATGAGGAAGGGCAACGTATGCAGGATCCCGCCGAGGAAGGTTCCAACGCCCGTGATCCCGCCGCGCAGATAAGGATTGCCGCGACCCGTGAGCTCACCCGTGTCCGAGAGGCCCTCCGAGAAGGCCATGCTGACGCCCGCGCCGATCGCGGTGGCGAGGCCTGCAAAGAAGGCGTAATGCGGCTTGTGAGTGGCGAGCGCGACGGCGAAGATCGGCGCCAGCGTCGAGAGCGATCCGTCGATCAGGCCGACCATCGCCGGCTGGACACGCTGGAGCAGGAAGACGTGTTCGTCCGCCATGGCTATAGTGTATCAGACGAGTAGCAAATGCCTAGAGCATAAGGCAGTCCTGACAAGAAGTGTCAGGAGCGCCTGACGTGCGGCTGAAGCTGACGCTTGCCTACGACGGCACGGGCTTCCGCGGCTGGGCGGCGCAGCCCGAGTTGCGGACGGTGGAGGGAGTCGTTCGGGAAGCACTGAGTGAGGTCTTCCCATCGTGGGACGAGCTCGCCGTCGCCGGTCGCACCGACACCGGCGTGCACGCGCTCGCGAACGTTGCGTCACTGGATGTCGAGGGTGGCCCGCCGCTCGAGCGCGCGGCGCAGGCGCTGAACACGGCGCTGCCGGAGGACGTCGCCGCGCTGCGAGCAGAGGCTGCGGCGCCGGACTTCCACGCGCGCTTCTCGGCGCGCGCCCGGTCGTACCGCTACCGGATCTGGCGCAGCCGCATCCGTTCCCCGTTCGAGGCGGGTCGGTGCTGGTGGTATGCCCGCCCCCTCGATGTCGAGCGGCTGAACGCGGCGGCGGTTCTGCTTGCCGGCGAGCACGACTTTCGCGCGTTCACGCCGACCGAGACGAAGCACGAGGTCTTCGTGCGCGTCGTCGAGAGGGCGCGCTGGGTCGACGACGGCGACGTGCTCGCGTTCGAGATCACGGCCGACGCGTTTCTGCGCCACATGGTGCGGACGCTCGTCGGGACCATGGTCGACGGGCTCGACCTCGCGCCGCTGCTCGAGGGGCAGCCCCGAGCGCAGGCCGGCCAGACGGCTCCGCCGTCGGGGCTCTATCTCGAGCGCGTGCACTACTGAGAGGCCGCGGACAGCGCGACGATCCCGCTAGCCCTTCTTGGTCCCGGAAACTCGTGACGTGGTGACAAGTTTCATGCGGCGGCGACTCCGAGCCGTGCGTTGAGCGTGTACTGGTTGACGGCGTGCTCGAGGGTGGCGAGAGCGCGGCGGATTTCGAGTCGGGCGGGCGGTTTGTCCGCGGCGAGCAGGGGTCGGAGCAGCCGGTTCTGCAGCTTGGTGTAGAAGACGGCGACGCGGATGCCCTCGCCGGTGAGGACGTAGGTGTTGCTGTGAGGAAGTCGGCGGATGAGCCCGTGCAGGCGCAGACGGCGGAGGTCGTAGCTCATCTGGCTGCTGGTGTACTGCTGGCCGAGCAGTCCGGCGACGTGCCCGCGAAGGCTCTTGTTGCTGAAGCCGGTGACGGCGTGGAGCAGGGTGCAGAGGGCGCCGGCCAGGGCGGTGGCGCGTTGATCGCCGAAGCGGAGTGCTCCGGCTCGTTGGCCCTCCCTTGCGTAGGGCTGGTGGATGCGCTCAAACAGCGCAGAGCCGATGGCACAGTCCTGGCCGGCGCGCTCGATCATAAGCAGACGCTGGTTGACCCGCCGGGCTTTGGCGAGGAGCTCGGGCAGGTGCTCCAGCCGGGCGAGCACGCCGAGGTCGGCGGGCTTGTTGATCACGGCCTCGATGCGGAGCGCGCGGCCGTCTTTCAAGTACTGCTTGACGCGGGAGTGCTTGTAGCGGAAGTCGAGCTTGACGTCGCTGCCGGCGGAGAAGACGCGACTGCGGAACGGCTCGCGGGTCGTCTTGCGCACCTGGCGGGCGAACACGAGCGCGACCTCTTCCGGGCGGCCGATGTCGATGTTGTCGGCAACCAGCGCCTCGAAGAAGCGGCGCGCGCGGCGGGGATCGTCGAAGACGAGCGTGCGCGAGACCTCGACCTGGCGCATCGACAGCTCCCACCAGTAGCCGGCCGCTCGGTCGGCGGCGGTGAACGGGGTCGGGATCACCGCCGTCCAGCGGTCGAAGAACGCCTGCACGTGCCTGGGCGCGAAGCGGTCGCAGAGCGCCTGCAGCCGCCGCGGCTGACCGCAGCCGGCGAAGCCGTTGCTGAGCGCGGTGAACGGGACACCAGCCTGCTCGGCCTGTCGCTTCGCCCACTCGTGGCCGTTCAACCACACCTTCGCCGGGTAGGGGAAGTAGCTGCAGATCTTGATGAAGCCGGGGCCGAAGTCGCGATCGTAGACATAGAAGTAGTAGACGCTGACCCACCGCTCGGCCTTCGCGAACTCGAAGTTGGCGACCCCCAGCTTCTCGGAGCGGTTGCGCGCGCCGAACACCCACTGGAACTCCTGCGCGGCCACGATCGCGACCACGCCGAAGCGGCCCTCGCGCTCGGCCCGCTCCAGGTAGGGCCGCACGTGGTCGAGCTTGCGGTCATCCCAGCGGCTCCGGTCGGGCTTCTTCAAGTGCAGCACCGGGATCCCCTGCGCGGCCGCGAACGCGCCCACCTCACGCCGGAAGCGATTGCCGATCTGCGCGAACAGCGCCGGCGAAG
>WNEY01003518.1_pt1 | contig 11768 bp, 6 predicted proteins | sample 5400531 | NCBI WGS metagenome assembly WNEY01 (sample SAMN13153338, study PRJNA577476) | soil metagenome | isolation source: 200 cm saprolite under Douglas fir tree site 1 | place: USA:California | collected 2015-04-18
TGAAGACCGCCTGCGCGTGGCCGCTATACGAGCGGTCGTAAACCTCACCAAAGTGGCCGTTCCTGTAGCCCGCCTTGAAGGAATGATCGCCCCCCCATCGTCCCGGCAGGAAGTAACTGGTGGTCGCGTCGACCGTGTTGTTCGTCACCAGCATGATGCTCGAATCAGACCACGACCGGCCCCAGGTGGCAGTCGTGAGCTCGAGCATGGGCTGAACCAAACGCAATTCGTCCGTCTGCGGCACGATCGAGTCGCACCAACAATGGTGCCCGAAGGACACGTCGACCAGCCACCGGTCGCTGATCGTGTGCTGGTCTCCGAATTTCCAGCTGGGGTCCCAGATGCCGGTGTTCCAATAGCGCAGCCCAAGGTCATAGGTGCTGTCGCTCTTCTTCACGAACGTCATCTTGTTCGTCGTTTCGAACGTTGGATGCAGGTCATCGGCGCCCCGTATCGTCTCGACTCGCTGACCGAAGGAATTGGCGACCGTGAAGAGATTCCCGGCGAACGGCCGCAGGTTGAATTTGGAGCCGAGCGCGGGCACATCCTGTTTGTTCACATTCAAGCAATCGATGACATTCGCGAAGGAATGCGCCAGCGGATTCGCTTGAACCGGCGCGCAGTCGGCGGTCGCCTTGTAGTAGTTGAGGACACCCAGCCGAACGTTCTGCATCCCGTAGGTTCCCCAGAACCAGGCGCGGCCCCGTTTGATCGGCCCCCCGAGCTGACCGCCGTAGTCGTTGGTGTACACGAGGGGATTCCCGGAGTTGGCTCCCTCCCGGCGGAGCGCGTCGGTGACATTGATCGACCCGAGCGCGCGATCGGTCCGGAAGAGCCATGTGGCCCCGCGGAACGCGTCCGATCCGCTCTTGGTGACGACGTTGACGAACACACCGGGGGTTTGCATCGTGACATCGGCGCCTCCCGTCGAGACCTGCACCTCTTCGACGGAATTGAAGTCGATCACAAACGGACGCCCGTTGGCGATGTCGTTTCGGTCGACGCCGTCGACGAACCACCTCGCCTGCCCGTTACCGGCGCCTCGGGAGAACATGCCGGTCTGCTGGCCGTTGTGGGTTCCACCGACGTTCTGACGATCGCCAGCGATACCTGGTGTCTGGGTCAACACCTGGAACACATCACGGGCCGAGGGAATCGCCTGCAGTTCCTCGACGTTGAAGCGCGTCCCTTGCGTCGTGCTCCGGATATCGACGATCGGGTTCACGCCTGTCACGACCACATGTTCTTCCAGGCTGGCAACCTGGAGCTCCACGTTGACTTGTGCGTTGAACCCGCCCTGAAGCTGAAGCCCCTCGCGCACCTGCGTTCCGAAGCCGGCGAGCTCGAACCTGACCATGTACATCCCAATCGCCAGCCCCGGAAACTCGTAAGTCCCCGTCACGCTCGTCACCGCCACGCGGGGCTCGAGCAACGCGGGACTGGAAAGCGTTACCGTCACGCCGGGCATCACCCCGCCGGAAACATCGGTGACCTTGCCAAACACCTGACTGGTGTTTTGCGCGTCGGCGACTCCGCCAAGCGCGAGAAAGAGCGCCAGTCCCGACGCAACTCGTTTCATCATCGTGGCTCCCTGAACAGCAGTTCCACTTTGGGCGTCCGGGATGCTTTGGGCGTCCGGGATGCGCCGACTATACGCCTGTGGAGGCCAGGGCGCACGGTCGAAGCGATCGTGGTCGCGCACAAAACAATCCCCGGCGGGTATCGGGCAGACCGCAGATCATTCGGACTCAGACCTCACGGGTTGGCGGCCCGGCGATCGTACCGCGACAGGAAGTGCGGCGACACCTGCTCGAGTTGGGCGCGACTGATGCGACCCGAGCGCGTGGCATAGCTCATGGCAAATTCGAGCGGCGGCAGCGTCATGCGCTCGTGAAAGTGCTCGTACCACTCGTAGCTCCGCGCGGCGGCCGCGGCGATCTTCTCGACGATGGGCCGGCGCATCCTTTCGAATGTCTCGAGCGCGCCACCGGCCGTGCCGGTTGCTTCCACGGCGCGATGCAGGGCGATCGCGTCCTCGAGTGCGAGCCGCGTGCCCGATCCGATGCTGAAGTGCACGCTCCGGAGCGCATCTCCCACGAGTACCACGTTGCGATGTGACCAGCGTTGATTCGAGAGTACGTTGAAACTCCCCCACGCGGACTTATTCGACCGCAACTCGTGTCCCTTCAGGTCGTCGGCAAAAATGCGCGCGCAGTATGCGCGGCTATGCTCGTCGCTCATCGTCCCGAAACCGGCTCGGTGCCAGGTGCCGAGGTCGCATTCGACAATGAATGTGGACTCTCGCGTGCTGAAGCGATACGTGTGCGCGACATAGAAGCCCCCTTCGAACTCGCGGAAGATCAACGACAACGTATCGAAGACGCGATGTGTGCCGTACCAGATGTACTTGTTGGCAAGTATCGTCGACCGCGGCTCGAAGTGCTGTGCGAATTGCGTCCGCACGCTGCTGTTGATGCCGTCGCTTGCGACCACGAGGTCGTAGTCGTCCGGATCCACTCGTTCCATGCGAGTCTCGAACCGCATGTCGACGGCCGCCGCGGCGCAGTGCTGCTGCAGCAGGCGGAGTAGTTCGAGGCGCGCGATCGCGGAGAACCCATGACCATCGAGCGCAATGGCGTCGCCGCGATGGACGACCGTCAGGTTGTCCCAGCTTTCGAGCCGGCCGATCAGGTCGTCCATGAACCGCGCGTCTCCGCCCTGGAGGAATGTCAGCGCCTTGTCAGAGAAGACCACACCCCATCCGTAGGTGGCATCCGCCCTGTTCTGCTCGACGACAACGACCTGATCGAGTGGATGCGCTTTCTTGTGGAGCAACGCAAAATACAGACCCGCGGGACCGCCGCCGACGCACAGAATCTTCACGGGCCTCCTTGTGTCGCGCTGATTTCTACTAGACTTCCGTTCGAATGGATAGCCCCTTCGCGTACTCCGGCGTAGCGGGCATCGTGCGGGACAACGCGGCACTCGACGCCGAGCTTACCGTGCTGGCCGATGACGTGACGCCGGACCTGCTTCATGCCTCGCAGGGATCGGCGCGATGGACCCTGGCGGAGCAACTGGGACACGTTGGTGAGTTCCCGAGGTTCCTTGCCGCCGATCTGTCCGCGTGGCTGGCGCGCGGCGGCCAGGTCGGGCGCACCCACGACGACTCGGCCCGATTGGCGGCCATCGCGGCTGCGCCGTCCAAGTCGTTCAGCGAGTTGAGGGGCGCGCTGCCGCCTGCGTTCGCGGCGCTATCGGCGGTACTGGAAGAGGTGACGCCCGACCATCTTGCGGTGCAGATGGATCACCGCGTGTACGGGTCGGAGCCGCTGGCGAACTACGTGTCGCGAGACATCATCGGTCACAAGCGGCAGCACATCGCCCAGCTGCGGACGTCATTCGACTACCTTGCGGGCGGGCGGATTTGCCTCGACGGGTTCGTCCCGGTGCCCCGGCACTTCGCGGAACGTTATCGTCGAGATGGGTTGTGGCAGGGCCGCACACTCGGGGAGCTGTTCGATCACTGGGCCGCGCGTTCCTGCGGCCGTGCCGCGGTCTCCGGCATCGACGTCGACGGCGTCGCGCAGCATCTCAGCTATGCCGCACTCCAACAGCGCGTGAAGAACCTGGCGGCGCACCTTCATCAGCGCGGCATCGCGCTCGGCTCGCGAGTCGTCGTGCAGCTTCCGAACGTTCCCGGATTCGTGACCCTGCTGCTGGCGCTCTTCAAGGTCGGCGCCGTGCCGGTGCTCGCGCTGCCGCAGCACGGCGACCATGAAATCGGCTACCTGCTCGATCACTCCGGCGCGACCGCCTACGCCGTCGCGCGGACATTCAGAGGTGACGACGGCGTGGCGAGGGCGCGCGCCCTGAGCGAGTCGCGTGCCTCCCTGCAGCATATCCTCGTGTCCGGCGAGCCGGGTACGGATGATGTGATCGCGCTCGATCGGCTCGAGACGACCCCACCGCCTTCGGCCGTCATCCCGGGACCGGTTGCGTGCGACGTCGCGATGTTTCTACTCTCGGGGGGAACGACGGGCGAGCCGAAGCTCATCCCGAGGACGCACGATGACTATGCCCTCAACCTGCGCGAAAGCGCGCGCGTGTGCGGCTTCGATCAGTCGACGGTGTATCTCGCCGCGCTGCCTGCCGCGCACAACTTTCCGCTTGGTTGCCCGGGCATCCTGGGCACGTTGAGCGCCGGTGGCCGAGTCGTGCTTGCGCCGTCACCGGACGCCGAGCCGGCGCTTGAGCTCGTCGAGCGCGAGCGCGTCACGGCGACCGCGCTCGTCCCCGCGCTTGCGATCCGCTGGATGGAGTCGTCACGACTCGCCGATCGCGATCTGACCTCGCTGAAGCTGCTGCAGGTCGGAGGGCAGCGCTTTCAGGCCGAGCACGCGCGCCTTGTGCGGCCGACGCTCGGATCCACGCTGCAGCAGGTGTTCGGCATGGCGGAAGGGTTGCTCAACTACACGCGGCTCGACGATCCGCAGGACGTCATTCTCGAAACGCAGGGCCGGCCGCTCCTGCCGCAGGACGAAGTCCGCCTGGTGGACGAGAACGATCTCGAGGTCTCAGAGGGAATGCGCGGCGAGTTGTTGACGCGCGGGCCGTACACGCTCCGTGGGTACTTCCGCGCCCCCGGGCACAACGCAAGGAGCTTCACTCCCGACGGCTTCTATCGCAGCGGCGACATCGTCCGCTGGCATCGCGGGAACCTGGTCGTCGAAGGGCGCATCAAGGACCTGATCAACCGCGGTGGTGAAAAGATCAGCGCGGAAGAAGTCGAGAACCACATCCTCGCGTACCCGGGCGTGATGCAGACGGCGGTCGTGGCGATGAAGGATCGCGTGCTCGGCGAGCGCGTGTGTGCGTTTCTCGTCACGCGCCGGGGGGCCGGCGTCGTGCACAGCGAGCTGAACCAATTTCTTCTGCGCCGGGGTCTCGCGAAGTTCAAGCTCCCCGAGCGCATCGAGACGCTCGAGGAACTTCCGCTCACCAACGTCGGCAAGGTCAACAAGAAGGCGCTGCGCGATCTGCTTGCGTAACGTGCGACGGGAAGGTTCGACGCGTCTGTCATGCGGCCTGCTCCTGCTGCGTCACCGCGCCATCATTTGACATTCAAATGGAACAAAGTCACACTCCCTTCGTATGTCCAGTAAAGAGCCGCAAAAGACAGACATCCTGCAAGGGACGCTCGATCTGATGGTTCTGCAGACGCTGGCGACGCTGGGGCCGCTGCATGGGTACGCCATCGCGGCGCGCCTGGAGCAAGTCTCTGATCGCTCACTCCGTCTCAATATGGGCACCCTGTATCCGGGTTTGATGCGCCTGGAGCAACGCGGGTTCGTGCGCGCGAAATGGGGCGTCACCGACAACAACCGGAAGGCGCGTTTCTACGAGATTACCGCCGCCGGACGTCGGCAACTCGCCAGCGAGAGGGCCGGGTGGGATCGAACCGCGTCCATCATGCATGCGCTCCTGAACGAGCAGCGATGACCTGGATGGGTCCGATGGTCACGCTCCGCGAATGGTCCCGGCGGCTCGCCGGAACAGTGCGGCGAAGCCGGACCGACGGCGACCTGGAGGAGGAATTGCGGTTCCACCTGGATCTGACTGCCGCGGAAACGAGGCGCCGAGGCGGCGGGGCCGAAGACGCGGAACGAGCAGCCACGCTTCAGGCCGGCGGCCTGGCGCAAAGCATGGAGGCCCTCCGCGACCAGCGCGGCCTGCGGTGGCTCGAAGATCTGGCACGCGACGTTCGCTACGGTTACCGCATGCTCGTCAGAAATCCAGTTTTCACCATCATCTCGGTTGTCTCGCTGGCGATTGGCATCGGCGCCAACTGCGCAGTTTTCAGTTTCGCCGATGCACTCCTTCTCCGACGGCTGCCCGTACCGCGACCAACGGAATTGCTCGTCGTCGGCTCGACCGACTCACTCAGCGGGTCGCTCGTCTCCTCATATCGGGACTACGTCGACATCCGTGACGTCAGCAGGAGCTTCGATGGATTACTGGCATTCACGACATCTACAGCGGCATTCGCCGCGGAGGGCGGTGCAGCGCCAAGACTGAGCATCGGCATGTTGGTCAGCAGCAATTTCTTCCAGGTGATCGGCATCGAGCCTGAGCTGGGCCGTGCTTTTCAACCAAACGAAGGCGAGGTGCCTGGGCGAGACGCGGTCGCGATTCTCGGACATGATTTCTGGGAACGCCGGTTCGGTGCAGACCGATCTGTCATCGGGCGCACCGTACATCTGAACGGAATCCAGTTCACCATCGTCGGCGTAGCACCCTCGGGATTCACGGGCCTCGCTCAATACACTCGCTCCGAGTTCTATGTGCCGCTCATGATGTGGCCGCGCCTCATGGCAGATCCGACGGCCCGGCCGCTCGAGGCGCGCGCCTTTCGGAACGTCACCATCGAGGGACGCTTCAAGTCCCGCGTGACGATGTCGCAGGCGCAGGCGGAACTCTCGACAATCGCGAGGAATCTCGAACAAGCCTACCCCGACACGAATCGGAACAGGCGCCTGGTCGTGCGTACCGATCTGCAAAACAGGATCGCGAATGCCCAGCGCGTCGCAACGTTGTTGGCGATGCTCACCGTACTCGCGGCGGCCGTGCTGTTTGTCGCCTGCGCCAACGTCGCAGGCCTGCTGACCAGCCGGGCGCCGCTACGGGCTCGCGAGATCGCCTTGCGCATGTCGATCGGCGCTGGCCGGTCTCGCGTAATCCGGCAACTCGTCACGGAGAGCATGCTCATCGCTCTCCACGGCGGCGTGCTCGGTCTTGGCGTTGGTTACGCCGCGGTGAGGCTGTTCCACCAGATCCAAATCCCGACTGACTTTCCCATCGTCGTCGCCTTCGAGCTCGATCGGCGCGCGCTGCTCGTCAGTCTTGCCGTGGCGGTCGCAAGCGCCGTTCTGTTTGGGTTGGCGCCGGCCGTCACCTCTACCCGTGCCGAGTTGACCACCGTGATGAAGGCCACCGATGCCGCAGGGTCCGGCTACCGTCGGCGCTGGGGTCGTGCGGTGCTCGTTGGCGGGCAGGTGGCCATCGCCGTAGTGCTGCTCGTCGTCGCCACATTCGTCTATCGAGGATTTCAGCGGCAACTCGGCACCGGGCCGGGCTTCCCGACCGATCATCGGCTGATGTTGAGTCTCGCGCCCGGCCAGCTGAGGTACAGCGACGCGCAGGCGCGACAATTCTTCGAGCGGCTGTCCGAGCGGGCCCAGCTCGTTCCGGGCGTCAAGGTAGCCGCGCTGACCCGTTTCATGCCGATGGACGGTCTTCCTCCGTCGGTGACGATTATTCCGGAAGGGTTTCAGTTCCCGGTCGGCAAAGAGAGCGCGACCCACGCGAGCTCAATTGTCGACGAGCATTACTTCGACGCGATAGGGCTACCGATTCTGAAGGGCCGCGGATTTCGCGCAACTGACTCGGCTGAGGCCCCGAGAGTCGCCGTCGTCAACGCTGTTCTCGCCGACAGGTACTGGCCCGGGCAGAATCCAATCGGTAAGCGTTTTCGCTTGGACAACAGTCGCACACCGTGGGTGGAAATCGTCGGCGTTGCGAAGACGAGCAAGTACGGTTTCCTCATCGAGAAACCGATGGAGTTTGTATATCTCCCCTATCGACAGCGGGCGCCCCAATCAATGTTTCTATTGATTGAGTCGGCTGGCGATCCGTCGAGTCTGGCAGCGCCGCTGACGGCCGTGGTCAATGGCCTCGATGCGAACATGCCGATTGCCAACGTGCGTACGATGGACGAGCTCTATCGAATGCGCAGCGTTGCAGTCCTCGGCGTAATCGTCACGATGATTGGCGCCATGGGGACGATGGGACTGGCGTTGGCCATCGTCGGCCTCTACGGGCTGGTCGCTTATGCGGCGAGCCGGCGAACGAAAGAAATCGGCATTCGCATCGCGATCGGCGCCAGAAGATCGGACGTCTTGCGCATGATTTTGCAACAGGGAATGGTCCTTGCCCTCGCCGGTCTCGGTCTGGGACTCGCATTGAGTCTCGGCGTGGCGCGCGCATTGGCGCGAATATTTCCGGGCGGACCGGGCGGCGACGGCGGAACGGACTTGCTGACGATCCCGATGGTCGCCGCAACGGTGCTCGCGGTGACGCTCATTGCGGCGTTCGTCCCTGCACACCGAGCGTCCCGCATCAATCCGACGGAAGCGCTCCACTATGAATGAGGCCAGGAACCTGGCCTTTCACGAAGCAGCTGACACCCCGCATCTGTCGGTCTCGCCGACATCCGGCACCAGACCTCGTTTCAGACGACCGTGTTTCAGACAAGCTCGTGGCAAGGAGCTTGAAGTTCTGCCGCCGTGTCACGAGGCAAAGAGCTATTCGCCGTTGAGACCGCACGGGGCAACTACAGAACCGTGAGCGGCGACACGGAATTGACAGCAACCGCATGCGCGTGACGGCTGCCCCGATCGCCGGTGCGGTCCTTTCCATCGGCGGCTCCGCGTTCCGCCTGGGTGCTCGCCGCGAACGCGTGCCGCAGCATGCCCGAACGATTATCTCGGACGCAAAATTGGAGGGAGCGATGCGTGTCGCCTGGATACTCTGTTTCATGGTGAGTGTCGCAGCGTGCGGGAGCAACTCGACCGCGCCGTCTGCGGTGTCCGCCGGAACGGCGACCAACATCGCTGGCACATGGAACGGGACGATCGTGTCGTCCAACAACGCGACCGCGCAGGTGAGGATGGTCCTCACTCAGTCCGGGTCAGACATCACCGGAACGTGGGATTCGACATCCGTCAGCTGGGCGGGACAAATCAGCGGCGCAGTCAATGGGGCTTCGTTCGACGGTCAGTTCAAGTTCTCAGGAACGGCGGCGGGTGGAACCGTGTGCACGGGAACGGCGATCGTGGCCGGACCGGTCTCTACCTCGACGATGACCTGGACGAGTCCGAGCGGAGTTGTGGGCGGGTCGTGCCCGGCTCCGCTACCCGTTGGTCTGAAGATCGATGTTCAGCATCAGTGAGGCGGCGGATACATCCGCAAGACGCCGCTTGGTGATCACCAAAACCCGAGCGTCCGCCGCGCCAGCGGCTTCGTCCTGACGCGAAGGATCATTCGAGATCGTCTCTTTCCCTATAATGGGCTCATGACCATACGCTCCATCGCTGCAATCGTCGTCACCGCAGGCGGATTCCTGTGGCTCGCCACGCAGCCCGCCGCCGCACAGAACACCTCACAGAGCAACGCCCTTCGCGTGCTGGTTTCCAACGGCATGAAGGGCACCATGGAGGAGCTCCAACCGCAGTGCGAGAAGGCCGTCGGGCGGTCGCTCGCGATCCAGTTCGGTTCCACCGCATCGTTGAAGAAGAGAATCGAAATGGGCGAGGTGTTCGATGTCACCATCATCACGACCGAGGCGATTGGCGACCTGATCAAGCAGGGCAAGCTTACGAGCGCTTCGCGCATGGACGTGGGCCGCTCCGAACTCGGCATCGGCATCCGCGCCGGCGCGCCCAGGCCGGACATCCGCACGCCCGAGGCGCTCAAAAAGACGCTCCAGGAAGCCAAATCCATTACGTATCCGCAGGACGGTGCGAGCCGGGGATCCATCGAAAAAATGTTCGAGCGTATGGGCATCGCCGCCGATGTGAAGCCCAAGATCATCCTGGCGCCTGGCTCCGGGCCGGCGACCGAGAGCGTCGCGGCAGGCCAGGCGGCGATGGTCATTACGTTATTCAGCGAAATCGTGCCGATTCACGGCGTCGAGATTCTGGGACCGCTTCCCGGGGAATACCAGTCGGACATCCGCTTTGGAGCGGCAAGTAATGCCGCGTCAAAGAATGCCGAAGCCGCCAAGGCGCTGATCGCCTTTCTCACGGGACCCAAAGCCGCGCCCGTTCTCAAGGCCAAAGGGATCGAACCTCGTTAAGGAGGCTCGCGAGGCGGCTCGCAAATTTCAAAGGGAGAAATTCTCGTCGCGCGGGATCTGATGGTCTTGTGAGTCACCTGTGCGGATGCTCACAGCCGTTACTTCGTCGGCATGACACGCTTCAGCTCTTCTGGCCAATTGAGAATCACGTTGAGCTGGCGCGGCACCGACGCCGGATCGCGCTGGATCATCAGGAACCGTTTGCCGTCCGGCGAGACATCGTAGGTCCGGAACCGGTAGCTGAAGAGGAAGTTCGAGCGGTCGAACAGCCTGACCGGAGCGCCGAAGGACCCGTCCGCCCGCATCGCCGCCCTGACAACAGCGTCGCCCGTCGCGTAAACGAGCTCTTTGCCATCGCGCGACCACGTGGGCCAGGTTCCGCCTCCATTAGAAACCGGAACCCGGTTCGCTCCGCCAGGGTACGACTGCACATAGATCTCGTGACGACCCGACTCGTCGGACGAATACGCGACGCGGTGCGATCCGCCTGCCGGACCCGGCGAGAATTGCCCGGCCATTTCGTCGAATGGCGTAACTCGCAAGGGCGAAGTCTTGCCATCCGGCGACACGATCCACAGATCGCGACCCGTCTTGGGATGGATTTCACCGAACAGAATGGTCCCGTCCGGCAGGGCCGAGTACGGAAACTGGTCGTACGGCCGTTTGAGCAGCGGTTCCGCGGGCTGTGATCCGTCGGCGGGTTGCGAGTAGAGGTCCCAGTCGCCTCCGCGATTCGAGGCGAACACGATCCGCAGGCCGTCACGGCTCCACAGCGGAAGAATATTCGCCCTCCCTGACGTCAGCGGGCTGCGGGTCCCGCGTTGCAAGTCATGCATCCAAAGATCGAGACCGTGCCGGACGACGGCCTTCGCCCCATCCGGCGAAATGCTCACTTCCCGATAGACCTCCTGTTGCTTACCCAACGATTCGATCTTTCCTTCCCGGTCGACCCATACCAGCCAAGTCCTGGCGGGGTTGCCGGGCGCATAGACCGCAGTACCGGCGTTCGAGACCGCCAGCCAGCCCTGAGTCTCCGTGTCCATGTCGGAGAACACGTCGGACAGCACCGACGTATCGGCGCTGGTGCGCGCGGGGCGCGCGGGATCGAACGGCGCGGATCGGATGCCGGCGGTCGCGTCGACGACCAGGAGGCGACCCACCGAACCGCCAGCCGCGTCGAAAATCGCGGAGGCAAATGTCGTCGTCGGCAAGACCATCTCCCATCGGCGCGAATCCAGCGAGAGCACCGCGCTGCCCTGCGTTTGCCCCCACATCGTGAACAGGACGCTTCGTCCTCCGGGAAGCGCCTGGGGAAACACGTGGGCGTAGCCCTGTGCCGCGCCGTCGGGCGTGGTCAGAGTTTCGGGCGCTCCCCCGCTGGCAGGAATCCGCAAGAGTCCCGAGCGGAACGTCGCGGTGTAGATGATCGTGTTGTCCTCGTTCCACGTTCCACCGAGGCCATAGGTCGCTTCGACGACGCGGATGGGCGCACCCCCGGCGACCTCTGCTTTTTGAAGCTGTCCCTGTGCGAAGAACGCGACCCACCTGCCGTCCGGCGAAAAGAACGGCTGCTTGGCGCCGCTCGAACCGGCCACCGCGCGAGCCTCGAACGAATCCAGATCGCGCAGATAAAGCTGCGAATCTTCTGTTCCGTGTTGCGCAACATAAGCCACAGTCCGGCCGTCACGAGTAATCGCCGGATACGAGGTGATTTCGGCACCCGGCGGAAGCGGGATGGTCAAGCGAGCCGAGATCTTCTGAACGGCCGCGGGCCGCTGCCACAGCGCAAACGCGGAAAACGCCAATGACGCGACAGCGATCACGGCGAGTGCCCACACCAGCGGGTACTGGC
>WNEY01010948.1_pt1 | contig 11768 bp, 11 predicted proteins | sample 5400531 | NCBI WGS metagenome assembly WNEY01 (sample SAMN13153338, study PRJNA577476) | soil metagenome | isolation source: 200 cm saprolite under Douglas fir tree site 1 | place: USA:California | collected 2015-04-18
TGGCTGAGTTCGGTGCGGTCGAGCGAAGCGGTGAGCGTACGGGCGACGCTGCGGGCGTGGCGGCGGCCGACCTGGCGCTGGCGTTCGCGGCCGGCCGGCGTGAGCGAAACCAGGACACCCCGGCCGTCGGCGGGGTTGGGCCCGCACTCGACCAGGCCCCGTCCAGCCAGGCGGTGGACCAGGCGGGACAGGGCCGGCTGGCTGAGCAGGACGTACTCGTTCAGGTCGCTGATCCGGACCGGCGCCGGGCACTTGGACAGCGTGTAGAGCACGTCGTATTCACGCATCGACAGGTCCTGCCAGCTGTCTTCGGCGGCGAAGCTCCTGGTCAGCGTCGCGTGGGCGGCTAGCAGTGACTCCCACGCCGTGTTCGCGGTGACCGCGTCTCTGGTCATCAGCGGACCGCGGTGGCGGTCTTGGTCTCCGCCGAGTCGGCGTAGGGGACCGGGCCGGCGAGGTTGTCGCCTCGGTTGGCGTTCGGGCGGGGCTGGCGAGCCGGCTGATCGCCGTACTTCGCCTTGACCAGGCTGGCGTGGGTCGGCGCCGGCGGCGTGTCGGGATCGCGCCTGGCCTCGGTTTCCTTGCGCAGCACCGGCACGACCTCCCCGCCGAGCAGCTCAAGCTGGTCAAGCACGGTCTCCAGCGGCAGGCCCGCGTGGTCCATCAGGAACAGCTGGCGCTGGTAGTCGCCGAAGTGCTCGCGGAAGGTCAGCGTCTTGTCGATGACCTCGGCCGGGCTGCCCACCGACAGCGGCGTCAGCTTCTCGAACTCCTCCATGGATGGCCCGTGGCCGTAGACCGGCGCCTCGTTGAAGTAAGGCCGGAAGTCGCGGTGGGCGTCCTGGGAGTTCTTGGCGATGAAGGCCTGGCCGCCCAGACCGACGATCGCCTCCTTCTCCGAGCCGTGGCCGTAGTGGGCGTAGCGCTGCCGGTAGAAGCGGATAAGGCGCATGTAGTGTTCTTTGGGCCAGAAGATGTTGTTGGCGAAAAATCCGTCCCCGTAGAACGCGGCCTGCTCGGCGATCTCGGGACTGCGGATCGAGCCGTGCCAGACGAATGGAGGCACGTCGTCGAGCGGGCGCGGGATCGAGGTAAAGCTCTGCAGCGGGGTGCGGTACTTGCCTTCGGCGTCCACCACGTCTTCCCGCCACAGCCGGTGCAGCAGGTTGTAGTTCTCCAGCGCCAGCGGCAGGCCCTGGGTGATGTCCTGGCCGAACCACGGGTAGACCGGGGCGGTGTTGCCGCGGCCGAGCATCAGGTCCATCCGGCCCTGCGACAGGTGCTGCAGCATCGCGTACTCCTCCGCGATGCGCACCGGGTCGTTGGTCGTGATCAGCGTCGTCGCCGTCGACAGGACCAGCCGCTTGGTCGTGGCCGCGATGAAGGCCAGCAGCGTCGTCGGCGCTGAGGAGAAGAACGGCGGGTTGTGGTGCTCGCCGATCGCGAACACGTCAAGGCCCACCTCATCGGCCTTCTGGGCGATCTTGACGATCCCGGCGATCCGCTCCGCTTCGCTCGGAGTCTGTCCGGACACGGGATCCCGGGTTGTGTCGCTAACCGAGAAGATCCCGAACTGCATCCCTGCCTCCTAAGCGTCCCGACCCTCACGGCCGGACTAGGTCCCTCACTCGCAGTCAACGACACGAGCCATATATATATGCGTTTGCATGTACTCCAACACCCGGCGGCCGCGAGTATTCCCGTCCTAGCGCCGGCTGCCCTGCTCGCCGGTCCATGAACCCGGCATCGTCAGGTGAGGAGAACTTTCACGCGGAGGTCGGGTGGCTGTTGGTCCGTGGGGGGTTGAGGGTGGGTGGTAATCACCGTGAGCAGGAGCAGGCCTGGGGAGTAGTCCAGCAGCTCGACGAGCGTGCGCTCATCGGCTGCGGTGGGCGGGGCCATGCCGTCACGACTGACGTGCCAGAAGCCGATGTGCCGTTCGAGGCCGTTGCTTCGGTCGCTGCGGCCGGGTGCGTATTGCTTAGCCTCGGGCGGATCAAACTCAAGCCCCAGTGGGTGCTGGCCAGATCCCGCTGGTACGGCAATGGCCTCGGAGACCCAGATGATGCCGGTGCCGACGTCGAGCTGGCCGAGGAGCAAGCCGCCGATTGGCTGGTCGGCGGAGGTTCCGGCTAGCCGGCGCAACTTGGCCAGCGCGCCATCGGCGATCCGTACCTCGTAACCGGTGTCGTCGGCGGCAAGGACGTGGTCGGGCGGGATCGGCAGGTGCGTGCGGGCGGGTCTGGGCTCGGCGTCGCGTCCTAGCCGCACGATGCACAGCGATCTAGGCGAGATCGCACTGCCGGAAGTCTTGCCGGCCTTGATGGGGCCGAGCCGCTCCAGCGCGCTGTCCAGAAGCTGGGCGGCGAGCGCGCTGACGTCCGTGGTTGAGCCGATGAACGTCGCATCGGAGCATCCGGGCTCGGCCTGGAAGTGCGTCCGCCGTTCTGGCGGAGGGAAGAAGTCATCGTGGACGTCGGCAAGCTCAGGGTCAGCGCCGGTCGCAAGGCCGAGCCGGCGCAGTAGGTCAACTCCTGCCCCGGCAGCGCCGGGCGGGGTGACGGCGGCGGCGCCGGTCGTTGCGTTCTGGCTGATGGCGAGAGTCACCAACGCTGGCCACTGGGATCGACTGTTGCGGTGAGCGCGCTCGATGAACGTTGCTACAGAACGGTTCGCGGTCGCGTCCAGAATGAGGTCGTATTTTCCCAGTTCGGTCTCAACCAGCAGTTCGGACGAGAGGATGTTTGCCACGGATGCGGTGACGTCGGTGATGGACGGCTGGATGTTGCTGAGTCGCTCGGCCAGCACCTCAGCTTTGGGCTCTCCGATGTCCGCGTCGACGTAGGGCTGGCGGGTAAGAACGCCCGGGCTGACAGCGCCGGCGTCCACGAGGTGGAGTTCGGCCGCCCCGGCGCGCAGGCAATGCTCGGCGATCGGCGCGCCCAGCGCGCCGCATCCAAGTACAAGTACTCGGGCCCCGGCCAGCTTGGTGGTCGGCCGCCCGGAATCCCTGAGCCTCATCGTCTGCGGCCGACCGTCGTACGTCCTGGCCCAAATAACCGGGGCCAGGAGCGCGGCGGCCAATTGCTGCGGATCGCTGACATCGACGCAGACAGTGTCGGGTGACAGCCATCCGGCCGAGAAACGGGTCTGCGTGTCTGCGGCGGTGACCCCGCCGTCAGCAGGTGCGCCGAAGAGCATGAGGGCTGGTTCTTGCTCGTCCTGATCCTCATCCTCGCTGTCGCAGGACTCGTGGTTCATCGTCGGCGTCAGCGTCAGGTGCTCGAAGAAGCTGAAGCCGTCGCTCAGATCATCAAACAATTGGAGCAGCGCTAGAAACTGGGAACGGTATTCGAAAGCGGCCGGTTTTGACATGATCATCGCCGGGGCGAAGAACACCTCTGGGTGCTTCTCGCGGAATTCCTCAATCGCGTTATCGAGAGCCTCGGCAGCATCGCTGCTGGCGGTCGCCGGCTCGGGTCCGACAGCAAGCCAGTCGACAATGTCCACTCGTTGCTCGCTGATTTGAACGCAAGCAGCCCAGCACAGCTGAGGTTCCGAGGCGTCGAGATCCGAGACCGGCGGGTCCGCCTTCACGACCACGCACCCGCCGGCTAGTACGTCTTCAGGCGGGTGCCAGGGCAGTAGGTTGCCGGCCAGAGTGCCCAGCGAAATGTGCCGGTAGATGCCGATGACCTGCTGCACAAATCCGGTCATCCCGGCTGATGGATCCCAGTCGTTAGGCAGTACGCGCAGGCAGAACGCCGAGCCCTTGGCGACTTGCGGTAGGTGATCAAAGTCGCTATGGCCGGCCCACGCGATCGGGGGCCGGAACGGGAAGTCGTCAGGAACCAGGAGGTCGATTGGTTCCCAGGGCCGAAGTCGATGTCCGGACTCGGAATGCGGAAGGCTCTGCGAGGAAAGCCAGATGCGCACGACCAGGATGCCGTCGGTGTTGCGTTCCTGGCCGAGCTCCACCGTCAGCGCTGCGCGGCTTTGGTCGGCGATGGCCCGTAGTGACCTGACGGCCTGCACCTGGCCGTCGGACAGCGATGCAGCCGGCGGCGCCGTCACCCGAACGTCACCGGCGGCGCGACAACCCCGCCGTGTTGTTCGAAGTATTCCCCCCACCGGTCAGGCCCAGGCTGGGAAGGTCGCGGAGGTCGCTGTTTGGGTCCTGGCCGACCTGAGCCGTCTCCTGACGGCCCAGTATCCGGCTCATCTGGAGATGAGCTCGGTGGAGACTCCGGCCCGTCGCCGGTGGGTCGCCGACGTGGCGGTTTCCAAGGCTTGTCGGCCTTGCCGAAATGTACGTTGCCGTCGAACGTCCGGGAGAACGGCTCGTAATACTGCGGCTGCCAGAAGCGTTTCGTCGCGTAGGGGAACTTCCTCCCGAAGATCTGCCGCCAGAAGAAGTTCGGGTGTTCCACCCGCCAGTCATAAAGCTGTGGGTTTTCCATTGCCCGCTCGGCGTCCAGGGCCTTTTCCGAAAGCTCGGCGGCCTTGTCCAATGCATTCCTGAGTTTGCCGTAGTCCAGCCCAGGCTGGATTTCGCCGCATCGGCCGGTCGGGTCGGTGAGCTTGTATCTATTGACCCCATCGGCGGCAGCGGCCTTGAAGAAGCGCGCGATCGCCTCACCGCAGGACAGGGTCTCGAAGAACCTGGGACGCGGGCAGTACCTGAGCACGAGAACCTCGATGGACAGGGAACTTATGTCCAGTTTCTGATGCTTGGCCCAATGCTTGACCATCCGGACTACTTCATCGAAGTACTTCCACTCGCGTTTCCGCTCGGCGACCAGGCGGATGAGCTTCTCGGGGTCGGTGTCCTCCCAGGTGTTCTTCCGGCGGTGTGGGACCTTCAGATGTGATCCTTCCCTCAGCGCCGGCATGACATCCACTGGCGGTCCCGACGGCATAATGCCTTCGAACGGTCCCAGGGACACGTCATCGCACCTGACCACGTGGTCACGGAGCTGGGTCTTGTAGGCCAGCCGCGTCATAGGTCCCTGGCCAGAGCCGAGGCGCTCTTCGATGCCGACGGCAAGGTGCTCCAGCGCGGCCTGGGCCGACCCGTTCGCGCCGCCCCAGTCGGGGTGATGCGCCTTATCGAAGACGACGATCAGGTCTACGTCATGGATCTTCCCGACATAGGTGCCCCGCGCCAGGCTGCCGGAATGAATGACCTGCACGACCCCAGGGATCTTCCGCAGGCGCCTGGTAAATGCGTTTCGGCGCCATCGGGCCAGCAGCACATCGAAGGGATCGGTCTCAACCGCCTTGATGAAACGACCAAATGCCTCATCTGAGTCCATGTTGCCCCCGCTTTGGCCAGGCTCACCACCATTCTTACCCCTGAACTCACATTGAATGCCAAATGGTGACACGTCGAACCTGGCTTCAAGGGCTGGTGAAATCCGCTGCTCCCAGGTCAAGGCGAGGAACGGTAAATGAGCCGTGCTCATTGTCGTAGAGCAGCGGCCACAGATGAGGCGGCCAATCCGGATCGGCGGTGCGGACGGCGTCGATACCCAAGCCGGCGGCGATCTCGGCTGGCATTACGGTCCCGAGTAAGATGGCCGACGCTTCAAGACCGCCGGCCTGCCGCCTGATCCAGGCTGAGGCTGCGGCCACGAGCGAGGGAAACGTATCCCAAGGGAATCGGGCGGCGCCGTCCGGCGGCACGATGCGCAGCTCGCGGATCTGGGTCACGACGACGGCACCGTGACCGAGTTCCAGCCCGGCGGAATCGTGCACGACCACGTCGATCGGGCGGCCGGATGTGGGCAGAGCCGGAACGTCAGGAACGGGTCCCCAGGCCTGGCGACCCAGCCGGATCAGCAGGACGACCGGCCGCGCACGTGCCGAGCGCCTGCCCCTGACCCTCGCATGAGGCTCGCGGCGTTCGCGTCCTTGCCGGGGCTCGCGCGGGGTGAACGTGAGCCGCGCGGGCCAGATGACTTCCTCCTGGGCCGCGCGAGGCAGCACGGCCGTCAGCGGTGGTGCCTGACTGCCCTGACCGAACCGATGGGGCCGCTGTGACCACGGGGCGGGCGTCAGTTGTCCAGCCCGGCCACGAGTCGGCCGCTGCCACACGTCCAGGCTCAGCCCCCGGTCGGCCGCCACCAGCCGTTCGCACAACGCCACAGTCACGGCCCACCAAGCCCAGACGAACATCCCGTTCGGCGTCGCCGGATCGTCGTCGGAGTGCAGCGACTGGAAGGCACGGGCCAGTTCGGCGACCATCGCGTCCCAGCGCTGCGCGCCGTCGGTAAGCGGCCAATCCCAGGAACCGCCGAGATCTCCCGGCCCGGGAACCCGGATGATCCGGGCGAACTGCCGCTGGGCCGACCCAAGGAAGTCGCGGACGTCGTCGTGGGACCACTCCCGGCCAGCCTCCTGGACGATGTACGCGGTGCCGTTCCTATGCAGCAGCGCGTCGCGGCCGTGACGGATGATTGCCGTCGCCGCCAGCGTGGCCAGGCCAGCTGCGCCGAGGACGGCGAACGTCCAGGTCTGAGCCCTGATCTGCGGGTCATCTAGATTCCCCGCCGCCACGACTGGAATACCCGCCAGCGCGGCGCCGAGCAGGAGAGTTGCGAGGGCAACGCCGCCCGGGACCAGCCAGTCCCGGCCGGCGGCCCAGGACCAGCCTGGATGCTGCCAGCCACCGTGAGACTTCTGGCCGCTTTTGTCTAGGCCAACCATGGCAGCATCCTGGCAGCGAGCCCGGCCAATCTCGCCGCTGCCCCGGGCGCAAGACCCGCCGGTTTCGTAGTGCTATCCACCTGACACACCCGTCGTCTGGCCTGCTGGGCTGGTCAGGCGGGGCGAGCTAGCATCTCGCGTCATGCGATGGACGAGAGTCTTCGGCATATCCATGAGCGGGTTGCTCAGCGCAGGCTGCCTGGTCGCAACGCCCACGCCGGGCATGGCGGCAGGCTACGCGCCCGCACCGCACTACTCCATCCCGCCGGCGGCGCGGGCTGTCGATACCGGCAATCCGGGTATCGTCATCGGTAACGGTAGCCCCGCTGGCTGCACGTCGACCAACGTGGTCAGGGCGGTCGCGAGGGGCGGGGTTATCACGTTCAACTGCGGCCCGAAGCCGGTCACGATCACCATGACCGCCACCGCCAAGGTGGTGAACACCAGCCACCAGATCGTGCTGGACGGCGGCGGCAAGGTCACGCTGAGCGGCGGCGGCAAGATCCGGATCCTGTACATGAACACCTGCCGTGGCTGCTGGGAACACGCCGGACCGCGGCTCATCGTGCAGAACATGAGGTTCGTCGACGGCGGCCGGAGCAGCGGCGGCAGTCAGTTGATGTCGAACTCGTTGCCCTCAGGGTCTTTCATCGCGACTGCGGTTCATCAACAACCAGTGCTATCACTGGGGCCCCGACATCGGCGGCGGCGCGATCCGGGCCTATGGCATGTACATGGACAGCATCATCTACATCAACAACGACACCTTCACTGGCAACTCTTGCTCCAACGGCGGGGCGATCAGCGGTCTTTACGCGAACTTCGACGTGTTCGACAGCGTACTGACGGGCAATAAGGCGACCGGCTGGGGCCAGAATCCCTCGGTCAAAGGCACGCCGGGAGGCGGCAGCGGCGGCGCGGTCTATACCGACGGCAACCACTACAACCTGATCATTGACGGCACCACGATGACCGGCAACAGCGCGACCGAGGGCGGCGGAGCCATCTTCTACGTGGTCAACTCCGGCGGTGGTGGCCTGAAGATCGAGTACTCCAGGCTGCACGACAACACCAGCGGCGTGTTCGAGAACGCCCCCGGCATCTTCGATCACGTCGACGGACACAACCAGCCGCCCGACGTGATCTACTCCACGATCTACTAAGCCGCGGGGAAGCCGCAGAGTACGTCAGTGCACGCGCAGGGTGACGGTGTGGGTCTGGTGCGCGGGACCACTGCCCTCCCATGGTCGGCGTTGCTCGAACCGCAGCTGGTACTCACCCGGTTTGCTGGCGCTGACCAGGAAGACCTGGTCGGCTGAGGCGCCTGGCGGAGGCGAGGTCGGGGTCGAGGGCGGCGGGTCGGGCGCCTGCCGGGCGCTGACCGGCAGGCCCTCTTGTCCTGGTGCGAGCGACCAGCGGTATCCGGCGGCACCTAGTCCCGGAAGCCGCAGCTCGTGTTCTTGGCCGACGCCTATTTCGGCTTCGGTTGCCGTGTCCATTTGCATTGTCTCCCGGTACCGCCAGCCTTGCCGGTAGCGAGCTGACAGCAAGGCTGGCTCTACGTTTCTCCCGGTTACTCCGTACCCAGGCTGGACCATCCGGACCAGGCGCCGGCGGCGGAGGTCTGGAAATTGTGGTAAATGGCAGTGTCGGTACCCCGGACGAATACCTCGATTCGGCCGTCGACGTTGGTCAGGACCGCGGGGTCACTGGTCGTGACTCCGCCCAGGCTGACCCACCCATACCAGCCGCTGTTCGGCGCGACCTGGTAGTTGTGCCACACGGCGCGGTCGCCGTAGATGGCGAATAGTTCCAGGCGGCCATCGGCGTTGGAGGTGATCGCTGGTCGGCCGAGAAGCTGCCCACCGAGGCTGTTCCATCCTGACCAGCTGCTGCTGCCAGCGGTGGACTGCCAGATGTGCCAGAGCGCGCTGTCGGTACCAAGGGCGAAAACCTCAAGACGGCCGTCGGCGTTGCGGCCGACGATCGGGTCGCCGCCCAGGACGTTGCCCAGGCTGGCCCAGGCTGACCAGCCGCCGATGTGCCACAGCGCACCGTCGCCGCCGCGGGCGAAGACCTCCAGCCTTCCGTCGGCGTTGCTGGCCACGGCCGGCTGGCCGGTGATGGTGCTGCCGAGGCTGGTCAAGGCCGGCCAGCCGGCGCCGGGCGCGGCTTGGGTGGTGTGCCATAGGGCGCCGTCGGTGCCGCGGGCGAACAAGTCCACCCCGCCGGTGGAATTGTTTATCACGACCGGCTTGCTGGCGACGGCGGTGGTGCCGCTCAAGTTGGCCCAGCTCGCCCAGCCGCCGCCCGGCGAGTTTTGCCAGCAGTGGTTTATCGCACCGTCAGTGCCCCGGGCAAATGCCTCGAGTGCCCCGCTGGGATTAGCGATGACGCAGGGATCGGTGGTGATGACGCCGCCCAGGCTGGCCCAGGACGCCCAGCCGCTTCCGGTGGAGGAACTCTGCGTCAGGTGCCACAGGGCCTTGTCCGGGGTGCCGCGCAGGAGCACCTCCAGGCTGCCGTTGGTGTTGCGAGCGGGCACAGGCACCCCGCTGGCGACGCCTTCCATGGCGTACATCTGCGCGTCGATGCCGCACTGGCCGTAGGCGATATAGAAAAACCCCCGCCATGCCCCAACCGGTGCCCCAGCTGTTCTTGCCGATCCAGGCGCCCTTGGTGTCGTCGTAGCCGATGATGCAGACGCAGTGGCCGCCGTCCAGGTTGCCGGTGCTGTGCTGATATACCCCGGTGCCGTAGTACATGAAGTCGTCGTAGACGGAGAGGCAGGTGACCAGCGGGCCACGGGTGGCGAGCCACGCCTTCATGTCGGCCACCGCCGTCAGCGAGTGCCAGCCGGTGATGTTGGTCACGCGCTGCTGCCAGTTCGCGCACAGGTTGGTACAATTCTGGTCGCCGGCGGTGTAGGGATAGCACGCCGCGTCGGCGATGCCGGGGTACTGCAGGGCGGTTAGCGCGGGCGGGACCCACCAGCCGCCGCTCGCCCCCGCGCACGTCCGCCCCTGCGACCGGGCGACGCAGTAGAAAAGCTGCGCCTCGGAAAGCTGGATGGCGAGGCTCGGGTTGTTCGTGCCGATGCGCGCGGCGCTCTCGGTCGCCGTGCAGCTGCCGAAGGAGACGCATGAGCCGCAGGCGCCCTGGTCCAAGATCGGCGAGACCCAGTTATAGCCCTGAAAGTTTCCGCCAGTCGACCACACCAGGGCCTGCGCCGGCCGCAGGCGCCCCGGCCGCCGTAGTACCGGGTGCCGCGACCGCCGCGGGAGCATCGGTCGACGCGGCGGGAGCATCGGTCGAGGTGGCGGGAGCATCGGTCGAGGTGGCGGGAGCATCGGTCGAGGTGGCGGGAGCATCGGTCGAGGTGGCGGTGCCCGCGGCCGATGCTGACCCCGATGCGGATACCGGCGCCGCGTTCCGCGCGGAGCGTCGTTCCCGCTCGTCCAGGCTCGGCTCATCAGAACCCGGCATGAATCCGAGGCGCTTCAGCGCGTCTTCATGCTCAAGCTGAGCCATGCTGGTCTGCACTGCGTGCCAGCTGTGACCTTTCTCACGGATGGCCGCGTGGACGTTGTCTAAAGTGATGGGAAACTTCGACATAAATGCCTCTCCGTGCTGGCGGAGCGATGAACCTCGAAAGCTATTCAATTGCATGAGTTACCATCAGCGGAAAGGTAACTCACCGCGAATTGAATAGCGGCAAGGCGGCATCATCTCAAATGTAGCCGCGCGGTATTCCCCGCCCCTTGTCGGTTTTCCTATTTTTCAATAGGACCAGCCTTACTTTAATCTGGCAAGCGCGGCCTGTCTATGCCCCGTGCCGAATTAAGAAAGGCTTAATTTTCTCATAAACACGCCTGTCTCCGGTTTGTCACTCGCGCACCGCAGAGTGATAATTTGTCTCTAAGAAGCAGATTGACGACCGGATCGCTCGGTTCACCATAAATTGGCATTACTCAGTTAACCGAATTGCTAAGTGGTCTGCGCCGGAAGTCCTTCGGGGGTTGACGGTTCGGGTGTCGACGTGGTGCTGGTGATCAGGAGCCGGTATTGGTCACGTGGAGGTCGCAGACCAGGTCGAAGATGTCTTCGACAGTGCCGGTGAACCAGATCTGGTCCTCGTAGCTGTCCTTGCTCGCCACGTAGATGGCAGATCCCCACCGGCGGGCGGATCCGCCGTAGCGCAACCGCATCAGCGGTAGTCGTTCACCGCCGGCGAGTTCGCCGGCGACGTAGGCGAACTGGCCGTGGTAGCGGACATGCACGGTGGTCAGCTGGGGCCACTTGTTCTTGGCGTGCGCACGCAATCGCTGGGCCAGGGAGGTCTTGGTCGACTCCGGGATGGCGGGCACGCGTTCTATCTTGCCGGGCGGGCGTGTCGCCGCGCGCTGCGCGGCGCGTGTCGTGCATTCTGCGTTGATCTTCGTGAAGAGATCATCTCTGGAGTCCTTGCTGCCCGCCCCCCGCGCTCGCCAGATCAGCCTGACCGCCTCCGAACGGCGTCGGCTCAAGAAGCTCGCCTACTCCCGCACCGTCCCCTACCAGCACGTCATCCGGGTGCGGATCGTGCTGGACGCCGCGTGCGGCTACTCTAACGCCAAGATCGCAAGGCTTCTCGGCGTCACGGCGGGCACAGTCCGCACCTGGCGCGGCCGGTACGCCGATGAGGGCCTGGCCGGGCTGACCGACCGGCGCCGGTCCGGCAGGCCCGCCCGGTTCACGCCGGTTCAGCTGGCCGAAGTCAAAGCGCTGGCCTGCCAGCTGCCGGCCGAGACCGGGGTGCCGCTGTCGCGGTGGTCCTGCCCGGACCTGGCCGCCGAAGCCGTCGGCCGGGGCATCACTGAAGCGATCTCGGCCTCTGCCATCCGCCGGATCCTGGCCGCCGATGCGATCAAGGCCTGGCAATACCGGTCCTGGCTGTTCATCCGCGACCCCGACTTCGCTGCCAAAGCCGCCCGGGTCCTGAACCTGTACGCCCGCACATGGGACGGCGAGCCGCTCGGCGACGACGAATACGTCATCTCCTCCGATGAAAAGACCAGCAT
>WNEY01003519.1_pt1 | contig 11767 bp, 16 predicted proteins | sample 5400531 | NCBI WGS metagenome assembly WNEY01 (sample SAMN13153338, study PRJNA577476) | soil metagenome | isolation source: 200 cm saprolite under Douglas fir tree site 1 | place: USA:California | collected 2015-04-18
CTGGCCGCACGCCGACTACCCGCCAATCACCATCGGCCGCCTGACCTTGAACAAGAACGCCGATAACTATTTCGCCGAGATCGAGCAGGCCGCGTTCGAGCCTGCCAACTTCGTTCCCGGCATCGGTCCCTCGCCGGACAAGATGCTCCAGGGCCGGCTGTTCTCCTACCCGGACACCCACCGGTACCGGATCGGCCCGAACTACCTGCAGCTGCCGGTCAACCGGCCGCATTCACCCGTGCGCTCCTACAACAAGGATGGCGCGATGCGGTACGACAACCCCGGCGACCCGGTCTACGCACCGAACACCGCCGGCGGCCCGGCCGCCGACCCGCAACTGTGGCACGGCGACACCTACCAGGTCAGCGGTGAGATCATCCGCAGCGCCTATGCCCTGCACTCCGACGACGACGATTTCGGCCAGCCCCGCGCCCTGTGGGAAAACGTGCTCACCGACACTGAGCGCGATCACCTGGTCGCCAACATCGTCGGCCACGCCGGCGCGCCCGAAGTCACCGCCGACATGAAATCGCGGGTCGTGGAGTACTGGCGCAACGTCCACCCTGAGCTTGGTGCCCAGGTCGGCAAAGGCCTGAACGGGCACTAGCAAGCTGCCGGGGTACCGCCAGTAAGCGTCAGTTACCGGCGGTACTCCGGCGTACCATGCCTTATCAGCGTAGTCGTCGCTATGCTCCTCATCGGTGGTGGTCGATCTGATCTTCACCGGCTAACTGGCATTTGTCCGGCTGAGGAGCGGCGATGCGCAAGTACGTAACCGAGTTCATCGGGGCATTCGGCCTGGTCTTCACCGTCGGCTGCGCGCTCATGAGCGGGTCGGGACTGGCCCCGCTCGCGATCGGAGCGGTGCTGATGGTTCTCGTCTACGCCGGCGGGCACATCTCCGGCGGGCACTACAACCCGGCGGTGACGCTGGGCGTGTTCCTGCGCGGCAAGATGCCCGCCAGCGACGTCCTCCCCTACTGGGCGGCTCAGCTGATTGCCGCGTTCCTCGCCGCCTGGCTCGCCCGGTTCGTGGTCAACCCGGCGGGGCTGAGGTTCGTGCCGATCCACGGTGCCCATGGCATCTTCGCTGCGCTGCTGGCTGAATTCATCTTCACGTTCGCGCTGGTCTACGTCGTGCTCAACGTAGCGACCAGCAAGGACCAGCCGAACAACCATTTCTTCGGCCTGGCGATCGGCTTCACCGTCGGGGCTGGCGCGGCAGCGGTTGGCGGGATCAGCGGCGGCGCCTTCAACCCGGCCGTGGCGTTCGGCGCCATGCTGATGGGCCTGATCAACTGGCCGGACTTCTGGATCTACCTGATCGCCAACCCGCTCGGCGCGATCGTCGCCGCCCTGGTGTTCCGGTACCTGAACCCGGACGACGGCGTGGGCGGCGGGCCGCTGTCCAACCTGCCCAAGATCTCGGTTCCCAAGATCCCGATTCCCAAGATCTCGGTTTCCAAGCCGAACCCATAGCCAATTAGCGGGACCGCCGGGACCTGGCCGCACTCCGCTAGCCGCACTCCAGGCAACCATCTAGGCGTGCGGCCAGGTAATCTCGCGCTATGGGAAACACGCAGCTTTCAGAGGACGAATGGCGCCAGCGGCTAACCCCCGAGGAGTACCACGTCCTGCGTGAGGCGGGCACCGAAGCCCCGTTCACCGGCGAGTACACGGACAACAAGGCACGCGGCGTCTACAAGTGCCGCGCCTGCGGCGCCGATCTGTTCAAGTCCGACGCCAAGTTCGACTCGCACTGCGGCTGGCCGAGCTTCTATCAGCCGTCCGAGGGCGACGCCGTCGTCCTGCTCGAGGACCGCTCGCTCGGCCCGATGAGGACCGAAGTACGGTGCGCCAACTGCGACTCCCACCTCGGCCACGTCTTCGAGGGCGAAGGCTACGACGTCCCGACCGACCAGCGCTGGTGCATCAACTCGGTCTCCCTGCACCTAGATCCAGCCGACGGTGCTAGCTAATCAGCCTGGCCCTGACCGGGACCAGCCCGTACCCGACCGGCTGGCCCTGATCAAGGACGCCGACCTGTCCAGCGCCACCGCTCAGACGGCCGGCATGGTCAGGACGGCCGCGATCTCGGGCGACCTGGTCGGGGCCAGAGAACTCTGGATGGGTCGCACCACGCTTCCGGCCGGCGTGAACTCCGGCGATCACCACCACGGCGAGTCAGAGACCGGCATCTACGTGGTCTCCGGCCGCCCGGTCTTCGTCTTCCGCGACCCGGACTCAGAAGAACTGGTCCGGCTGGAGGCCCAGCCCGGCGACTATATCTGGGTCCCGCCGAACGTACGCCACCGCGAGGAGAACCCCTCCGCCGACGCCGAAGCCGTCGTGGTCATCGCCCGCTCCACCCAGGAAGCCATCGTCATCAACGTCGACTCGCTCTGACCGCTGGGGTAAGGACGGGCGGCACCTAGGGTAAGGACGGCCGGCGGGACAGTACGGCCGGGCTTAGGTCGGCCAGGCTGGCGAAGCCGGACAGCCGCATCGTGATCTCGAAGTCGCTGCGAAGCGCCCGCAGTACGTGCCGCACGCCGTCCTCGCCGGCCAGTCCGAGCGCGTAGGCGTACGGCCGGCCGATCAGGACCGCCTTGGCACCCAGCGCGACCGCCTTGATGATGTCGGCACCGCCCCGGACGCCGGAATCGAACAGCACCGTCGTCCGCGAGCCGACCGCCGTGACAATCGGACGCAGCGCGTCGAGCGCCCCGATGCCGCCGTCGACCTGCCGGCCGCCGTGGTTCGACACCACGATCCCGTCCATCCCGGCATCGACCGCACGCTGGGCGTCGGCCACCGCGCAGATGCCTTTGAGCACCACCGGCCTGTCCCAGTGTTCCCGCAGGAACGGCAGGTCGTCCCAGGTCAGCGACGGATCGCCGAACATGGAAGCCCAGCGCAGCACCGCCGCGTCCTGATCATCGGCGGGCGAACTGTCGAGCCCGGCGGTGAACGCCGGGTCGGAAAAGTAGTTCTGCACGCCCATGCCGCGCAGAAACGGCAGGAACGCCGCGTCCAGGTCGTGCGGTCGCCACCCCAGCAGCCTGGTGTCCAGCGTCACGACGAGCACGCTGAACCCGGCCGCCTTGGCCCGGCTGAGCAGGCTGGCCGCCACGTCGCGGTCCTTGGGCCAGTGCAGCTGGTACCAGCGCGGACCGCCGATCTCGGCGACCTCCTCCATCGCCGCGGTCGCGGCCGTCGACAGAACCATGGGCACCCCAAGCGCGGCGGCGGCGCGGGCAACCGCGACCTCCCCATCGGGATGCGCGAGCTTCAGCACCCCGATCGGGCCGAGCATCATCGGCACGGTCAGCGCGGCCCCCAGCACCTGCGACGCATACGACGGCGCGCTGACATCGGTCAGCATCTGCGGCACGATCCGCCAGCGCCTGAACGCGGTCGCATTCTCCCGGACCGTGTCACCGCTGCCCGCCCCGCCGTAGATGTAGCCGAACGCCTCCGGCCGCATATGCTCCCGCGCCAGAACTTCCAGCTGCCGCAGATCAGCGGGCAGCGCGGGCACCGCGCCGCCCAGCCCGTTCAGGTAGATCTCGTCCTGGTACCCCTCAAGCGGCTGCCCCATGTTGTGCCAGCGCTCAGTCGAATAGATCAGGGTCGGTCGTGATCACGTGATCCCACAGCGGCTTGAACTGGAACTGACCGGCCAGCGGGTACCCGATCTGTCCGCGCACCAGCAGCGCGGTGTCCCGGTCGATCAGCCGGGGCTTGCCAGCCGCCATCGCCAGTAGCTGAGCCTGGCAGGACCGCTCCATCGTGACGAACCACCAGGCCGCCTCGGCGACCGAGCCGCCGACGGTGAGCAGGCCGTGGTTGGCGAGGATGACGGCCTTGTTCGCACCGAGCGCGACGCCGATCCGGCGGCCCTCCTCGATGTCGTTGACCACGCCCCGGTAGTCGTCGTACTTGCTGTGGTCCTCGAAGAACGCGCACGCGTCCTGCGTGATCGGGTCGAGCAAGCAGTCCAGGCTGGACAGCGCCTTGCCGTGCACCGAGTGCGCGTGTGCCGCCGCGGTCACGTCCGGCCGGGCCAGGTGCACCTGGCTGTGGATGCAAAATGCCGCCTTGTTCACCGGCTGGTTGCCGATCACCACGTTGCCCTCGTGGTCGACGCAGATCAGGTCCGAGACCTTGATCATCCGAAAGTTCATGCCGAACGGGTTGACCCAGAACCGGTCAGGAAACTCGGGATCGCGCGCGGTGATGTGCCCGGCGACTCCCTCGGAGAAGCCGAATCGCCCGAAGATCCTGAACGCGGCCGCCAGCTCCTGCTTGCGGTGCAGCCGCTCTTGCTCGATGTCGATCTCGGTCTGGACCTCTGTCTCAGCGGTCATCACACTCTCCCCTGCTGACGAGAAAATCAAGACCATTTTCATATATAACGAAACCCTCGGACTAACCGCACCCTCCAGAGCGGACTCGCTCTAGGCTCACTGCCATGACCGACACCTTGAGGCAGGTGACCGACCACCTGAAGTCCTCAGGCGACGCGCTGATCGCGCTGGTCGGCGGCCTGGAGCAAGCCCACCTCGAACTGGGCGATGGCCGGGTGGACCGGTTCGCGATGATCGCGGCCAGGCACGCCGACAGCCGCCGCCAGGAGATCCAGGAGAACCTGGGCTAGGGCCGGCGTTCCATCCAGCGCTCGGGGGCGACGAGCGGCACGAAGCCGAAATGGTCGTACAGCGTGCGCTCGGGGGCGCGGCTCAGCACCTGCCTTACCCCAGCCACGTCTGGGTGATCGGTGGCAACCTGCACGAGAAACGCGCCGAGGCCACGGCCACGATGCGCGCGGTCGATGAAGACGTCGCACAGCCAGGCGAACGTGGCCCGGTCGGTGACCTGGCGGGCGAACCCGGCCTGGGTACCGTCGGCCGCGTAGAGGCCGAACACCAGCGAGTTCTTGATCGCCGCGACCATCGCGTCGTACGGCCGCCCCGGGGCCCAGTGGCTCTCCAGGCTGATCCAGGCGTGCACCCGGTCGACGTCGATCAAAGAAGGATCATCACTCACCCAGTAGCCGTCCGGGCCGGCCTGTCTCATCGTCACCACTCTCGTCAGCTCAGGACCGTGCTCGCTCAGGCACAATGCCATCATGCCAAGGGCCAATGACGAAGTCGCGGAGTTGCTGCGAGAGTATGCCGATTTGCTACAGATCACCGGTGGTGACGCATTTCGGGCCCGCAACTACGAGAAGGCGGCGAAGTCGGTAGCCGGCTTCAGCGGAGACGTCAGCCAACTCGACGAGGCCGGCCTGCAGAAGATCTCCGGCGTCGGCAAGTCGATCGCGACGAAGATCGCCGCCTACCAGCAGACCGGCACGATCAGTCAGCTCGACGAGCTGCGGGCCAAGATCCCCGAGGGCGTGCGGGCGATGACCAGGATTCCGGCGCTCGGGCCGAAACGGGCGTTCCAGCTCTACACCGACCTTGGCATCAGGTCCGTCGACGAGCTCGAAGGCGCGATCGAACAGGGTCGGTTGCGCGACCTGAAGGGCTTCGGCGCGAGAAGCGAAGAGAAGATCTCGCGCGGCATCGAGATCCTGCGCGGCCTGGACAAGCGCGCTCCGCTGAACGTCGCCCGTGAACTCGCCGACCGGATCGTCGCGCTGATCGGCGCGGTGCCGGGCTGCGAACGCTGCGAGTTCGCCGGCTCACTGCGGCGATTCAGGGAGACGGTCGGTGACATCGACATTCTCGCGGCGGCCGCCGATTCGGCGCCGCTGATGGCGGCGTTCGTCTCGATGCCCGAGGTGACCTCGGTCGTGGCGAGCGGCGAGACGAAGACCTCGGTGCGGATCAGCACCGAGCACGTCGGGCACCAGGGCGACATCCAGGTGGATCTGCGGGTGATCCCGGTGCAGTCCTGGGGCGCGGCCATGCAGTATTTCACCGGCTCGCAGGCCCACAACGTGGCGACCCGTGAGATCGCGGTGCGGAAGAAGCTGAAGCTGTCGGAGTACGGCCTGTTCGAGGTCGAAACCGGGAACCTGCTCGCGAGCGCGACCGAGGAGGAGGTCTACGAGCGGCTCGGGATGGACTGGGTGCCGCCGCCGATGCGCGAGGACAACGGGGAGGTCCAGGCAGCCGGGCGGCACCAGTTGCCCAAGCTGGTCCAGCTCACCGACATCAAGGGCGACCTGCATTCGCACACGAACCTGACCGACGGGGTCGGGACGCTCGAGGAGATGGTGGCGGCGGCGCGGTCACGGGGCTATGCGTATTTCGCGGTGACCGACCACGCGCCGAACCTGTTCATGCAGCGGATGACGCTGGAGAAGATGCTTGAGCAGCGGGAGCACGTCCGTCGGCTGGAGGCCGGGCTGGACGGGATGCGGCTGCTGCACGGCACCGAGCTGAACATCGGGCCGGACGGCACGGTCGACTGGCCGGAGGACATCCTGGCCGGGTTCGATATCTGCGTGGCCTCGGTGCACTCGCACTTTGACCAGCCTCGGGACGAAATGACCAGGCGGTTCATCCGCGCCTGCGAGAACCCGCAGGTGCACGTCATCGGGCATCCGACCGCCCGCCGGCTCGGCAAGCGGGGCGGCGTGGACGTGGATTTCGCCGAGCTGTTCGGAGTCTGCGCGGAGACCGGCACGGCACTGGAGGTCAACTCCCAGCCGCAGCGGCTGGACCTGCCGTCTGACCACATCAAGGGGGCCAGGGACGCCGGCGTGAAGTTCGCGATCGACACCGATTCGCACACGGTCGGCTCGCTCGACCTGCTCCGCTACGGGGTCGGGACCGCCCAGCGCGGCTGGCTCACCGCCGACGACGTGATCAACGCCTGGCCGCTCGACCGGCTCACCGAGTTCCTGGGTTCGGCAAAATAGGCCGCCGTCCGACTCAGCAAGAATCGAGCCCCGGCGTGTTAGGAGTATGAAAACCTCCCCGGCACCCCCGCCGGCGCGAACCGGGGCCCAGGTCGACGACCTGGTCGCCGAACTGCATCGGGCCCACGCGCTCACGCTGGTCCGGATGGCAAACCTGCTGCTGCGCGACCGGCACTGCGCCGAGGACGTTGTGCAGGACAGCTTCCTCAGTCTCGCCACCCTCGGGGTGAGCCGAGGAACCGTCAGCTCGACCGCTTCGCGCGCCTTGAGCACTCTTGGCCGCCAGCTCAAGGAGGACTCATGAACAACGTCGAATACCGGCTGCGAGACGCGTTCCGCGCGGACGCGGACACCATCACGGACGTGCGCTCGCTCACTGGCTATGAGCCCGCCGTCCCGCCGCGCCGGGCCAGGACCAGTTCCGGCTGACCAGCACCGGACACATCATCAATGTGCGACCGCTGGCGGTGCCAAAGGTGACCGGGTTCATGGATCCGATGCTTCAGCAGCCACTGGCCGCTAGCTCGGACGGGCCCATCGTCGCGACCGCTAGCGCGTCTTGCCGCCAGTTGGCCCACCACCGCCTCGTGTATCAAATCCAAGTCATCAACGTCGCGATCAAGAAGGTCATCACCTGGACGCTGAGCGGGACGGCGGCGACCCAAGGGCCGGCTGGCCTGGCCGCCTCGGCTGACGGCCGGTCGATCGGCCTGGTGACCCCGACGGCCCCCGGCCCGGCATCTCGAAGCTAACCGGCTGGACCGTGCCGGCCAGTTCTCGGTCCGGGCCGATCGCACGGCACTGGCGCAAATGTCGCCGACTACCCATGGCAAGACGAAACCAGAGTCGCGCTGAGCGCGAACGGCGAAGCCATGCTCACCCCCGGGCTCTTCACTCAACCCGATGGTCACTCCACGCTCGCCGTGGAAGAATACTCGACCGAGAGCGGAAAGGGCCTGCCAGCGCCGCGGGTGTTCAAAAAGTTCGTCTACCCGCTGACGTTCAGCCTCGACCACTCCGGCCGCTACCTGCTGCTCGGCCGCGGTCGCAACCTCAAGCAAGGGCACCTCCAGATCCTCGTGTTCGATGTGGCCAGCGGCCAGCTGACCAGAGTCTCGCCGAGCCTCATCCGCGATACCGCGTCCAGAATCGCCTGGTAGGGCCTTACCTGCGGAAGGCCGGGGAGTTCGCCACCCACCGCAGCGGCTCTCCGGCCGCCCAGCGCAGCACGTTCTCAGCGAACACCGCACCAGTCTTTTCGAACATCAGGTGGGTCAGGCCGCCCAGGTGCGGGGTCGCGATCACGGCCGGGTGGTGCAGCAGCGGCGAGGCCGGGTCGGCGGGCTCGCCCGCGAATACGTCCAGGCCGGCACCGCCTATCTGGTCGGCCTCCAGAGCGGCTAGGAGCGCGGCCTCATCGACCAGGCCGCCCCTGGCCACGTTGACGAACAACGCGCCGGGCTTCATCGCGGCGAACGCCGTCGCGTCGAACAGGTGGTGCGTGCTCGCGTCGTACATCGCGCAGCAGGCGACGGCGTCCGCGCGGCTCAGAACGTCGTGCAGGTCGTCCGGGCCGACGACTCGGACGCCATCTGGGCCGCCGAGCTCGGGACGGGCCCGGACGGCGACCAGCCTCGGGCCGAACGGAGCAAGCCGCTGCGCGAGCGAGGTCCCGATCGCGCCTAGGCCGATGATCGCGACCGTCATCCCGTACAGCGAGCCGCCGGTCGGGCGGGAGTCCCAGTTCCCGGTCCTGGCCGCCGCCCGGGCTTCGTCTAGGCGCCGGATCAGCGTAAGCAGGAAAAGCACGGCCAGCTCGGCGACGCTGTCGGCGTTCCCTGACAGGTGGCCGGGCACCCGCGCGGCCCAGACCCCGAGTTCGGTCGCCCGGCGCAGGTCCACCTTCTCCAGGCCGACGCCGTACTGATGGACCAGGCCGAACGTGCCCGCCTCAAGAACGGCGGCGTCTATAACGGCGCCGAACGGGCACACCACGTCCACGCCGGCGAGGTGGTCGATCACCTTGGTGCGCGGGCAGCTGCGGATTTCCCAGCCGGGCAGCAGCGGCGCAAGGCCGTCCCACTCGATCTCGGCGGTGAACCGTTCCCGGCAGAACAGGATCGATCTGGTCACGCCAGCGCGGCGACCAGCTCGCCCACCTCCTTGCGCCTGCCGGTGTAGAACGGGATCTCTTCCCTGGTGTGCCGCCGCGCCGCCGTGCCGCGCAGGTGACGCATTAGGTCGACGATCCGGTGCAGCTCGTCCGCCTCGAACGCCAGGATCCACTCGTAGTCGCCGAGCGCGAAGCTGGCGACGGTGTTGGCCCGGACATCGGGATATTCGCGCGCCATCAGGCCGTGCTCGGCCAGCATCGTTCGACGCTCGCCGTCCTCGAGCAGGTACCACTCATAGGACCGGACGAACGGATACACGCAGACGTAGTTCTTCGGCTCCTCGCCGGCCAGGAACGCCGGGATGTGGCTCTTGTTGAACTCGGCCGGGCGGTGCAGGGCCATTACCGACCAGACCGGCTCACAGGCCCGGCCGAGCCGGGTCCGCCGGAACCGCGCGTACATCTCCTGCAGGTCATCGGCGGACGGAGCGATCCACCAGAACATCAGGTCGGCGTCGGCGCGCAGGCCCTGCACGTCGTAGCAGCCCCGAGTCACTACGTCCTTGCCCGCGGCCTGCTCGAACAGCTCGGTGAGTTCGGCTGCGAGGTTCTCACGGCCGGCGAGGTCGATCCCGGCCCGGTCACTGACCCGGAAGACGGACCACATCGTGTACCGGATCATTTGATTCAGATCACGGGCTTTGGGGCGTTGCTCCTGCTGTTCTGCCATGGCTCTCATTCTCCCGTAGCCACGCGGTCACCTGGTCGGCGGCCATCCGCGCGGAGGCGATGCACGCGGGGATTCCGATGCCATCGTAAGCGGCTCCGCAGACCGCCAGGCCGCCCAGAGCGGCGATCCCGGACCGGATCGCCGCGACCCGGTCCAGGTGGCCGACCGTGTATTGAGGCAGGCCACCGCCCCATCGAGTCACCCGGGAATCGACTGGAGCGCCGGTCGCACCGGTCGCGGCCGCGAAGTCGGCGGCGGCGAGCGCGACCAGGTCGGCGTCGTCGCGCTGCAGCACGGCCTCTTCGCCGATCCGGCCGACCGAACAGCGAACGATGTGCACGTCGGTTGCCAGATGCGGCCACTTGATCGTGCTGAACGTGGCGGCCTTCACCGGCCTGCCGTCCACGGCCGGGACCAGGTACCCGCTGCCGCTGAGCGGAACCGGGAAGGCGGAGGCCGGGTAGGCGAGCGTGATGATCGCCATGCTGGCGTACTCGATCCCGGCGAGCGCGGCGGCGGTTGCGGTGTCCACCCGGGCGATCAGCCGACTCGCTGGCCTGGCGGGCAGCGCGAGGATCACCGCATCGACCTCTAGGTGCTCAGGGGCGATCGTCGGTCCGATGGTCAGCCGCCAGCCGGTCGGAGTTCTGGCCAGTTCTCTGACCGTGGCCATGGTCCTGAACGTCGCGCGGCTGGCCTTGGCCAAGACCAGCGGGAGGGTGCCGAGACCGGCGGCGAGGGTGGTGAAGACCGGCGGGGCGGGGAGATCAGGCTCGGGCTGGGCGCTGGAGACCCCCGCAATATTTCTCACTGTATCGACCAAAGAACGATGATCGCGGGAAGCTTTTGCAAGCACCGGTAGCGTCGCATCGAATGAAAGCTGGTCGGGGCGGCCGGCGTAGACGCCGCCTAGCAGCGGCTCGACCAGCCGGTCCACGACCTCGGAGCCGAGCCGGTCGCCGACGTAGCGCGCCACGGACACGTCGCCGCTGTTCGCGGCGGGCCTGGGCTCGTCGGGCAGAGTCTCGGCGCGGGCGCGGGCGAGTCCTGCGGGCGAGATGATCGCAGTGCGCTCGAGTTCGTCGAGGTCGCCGGGGACGCCCATGAACTGGCGTCTGGGAAGTGACCTGAACTGGCCGCGGGTCCAGAGTCGCGCGGACGTGGTCCCCGGCTGCCTGAGCTGGTCGGCCAGGCCGAGTTCGGCGATCAGGTCGATTCCCTCTGGACGGCGGGCGAGCAGGGCCTCGGCGCCGGAGTCGACGCCGACCCCGGCGACCTCAGAGACCGCCAGCTTGCCGCCGAGCCTGGGCGAGGACTCCAGCACGGTTATCGTCGCCTGACCGGGGGCCTGGTCGGGGGCATGGTCGCGCAAGAAGTAGGCGGCGGCGAGGCCGGCGATGCCGCCGCCGACGATCGCGATTCTGGTACTCACCGTTCTACCTTGGCAGACGGCTAGCGCGCCTGGAGCCGGAGCCGGAGCCGGAACCGGAGTCAGGCCGGCTCCATGCCGTGGCGGCGCATGAGGTCGCGCTCCTGTTCTCGCTCGGGCGGACGGTCGCCTGCCCAGAGCTTGTGCAATTCCTCGAAGTAGCCGTCGGCGGCCGGAGCATGCAGCACCAGCAGTCGAGCCGGGGCTGACTCCCGGTTACCGAACGTGTGGCCCACCCCGCGCGGCACGAGCAGGAAGTCACCGGGCCCGCCGGTCAGCTCGCTGTCGCCGATCCAGAAGGTGATCGTGCCGTCCAGCACGAAGAACGCCTCGGAGCAATTGGTGTGCCGATGCGCCGGCGGCGTGCGGCCGCCGACGGGCAAGGTCCGCTCCATCAGCGAGAAATCACCGCCGGTCTGCGTCCCCAGCGCCTTGAACGCCATCACGCTGCCGCGGGCCGTCAGCAAATGGCCCTCCCCGGCCGACAAGATCTCGCTCATCTGAAACCTCCAGAGGTCTCGCGCCAACTTACTGGAGAGTAACGAGGCGTAGCGCGAGCCGGTGAAGTTGGGGTTCAGGCCTGCGAAGAGCCGTGTCCGGCGGCAAACAGAGGGGGAAGGT
>WNEY01020388.1_pt1 | contig 11766 bp, 11 predicted proteins | sample 5400531 | NCBI WGS metagenome assembly WNEY01 (sample SAMN13153338, study PRJNA577476) | soil metagenome | isolation source: 200 cm saprolite under Douglas fir tree site 1 | place: USA:California | collected 2015-04-18
TGCCTCCGGCCCACAGGATGACCAGCCATCCGAGGTCCCAGGCGAGCTGCGGGATCGGCTGTCCGAGGTCAAGCGCCACCATGGTCGCCACGCCAGCCAGCAAAAAGATGCGGTGCCAGAGCGGAGGCGCCGAGCGGAGCACCAACCAGGCTGCGAGGATGAGCTCGACGTAGTCGTACTGATGAAGGTGAAACGCGAAGGCGAGCGATCCGACGATGCCCGCCGCGAACACCACGTTCACGTCGTCCCGCCTTCGCCGCGCGATCACGAGCGCCGCGGCTCCCTGCAGCGCCTCGAGCGCGTAAGTGATTGGTCCCGATCCAAACAGATAGGCCAGCGTGTACAGGGATTGCCCGGTGTCGGTCTGGCCGTAAACGAGTGCGTGCCAGTAGTTGCTGATACCAGTCGGTCCCAGGGTGAGCGCGAAGGCGGCGAGCAGCAAAAAGGAGACGGCCGCCCAGCTCAAAAAGGGTCGGTAGCGGCCGCTGGCGGCAAGCGCCAGGGGTAGGAGGATCACGGTATGCGGCTTCAGCGCGGTGGCGAACGCAAGGGCGGCCCCGGCGCCGAGTGGCCGGTCCTTCATGCACAGCCACCACGCGGCCGCCACAAGCGCGAGCTGCAAGGTGGACGGTTGCCCGAAATAGAAGGCGTCGAGCACCGGCCAGATCGCCAGAGCGAGCAGAAGGAGCGCGAGCTTCCTCAAACCGGAGTAGGGAGCCGCCACGTACCACCCCCAGACCAGCGCCGCCAGCAGGAGAGCGCACCAGATCGCGTATGCGACCGGCACGGGCAGCGCCGTCAGCGGCGCGATCAGCCAGGCGACCAGCGGTGGATGGATGAAGGGGAGCGCAGGGGTGATGTAGTTCTGGCCGCTTGGGAAGGACGCCGACAGCGAGCGCAGTGTGGAAACGTCGTACATGCTCGCCCAGCCATAACGCAGGCCGGCTTCGGCTGCGACGTAAAAGATCCGGAAGTCGGGGTGCACCGGCTGCCTGGCGAATTGAATGAACCAGACGACGATGTCGTAGACCGCGGCCCAGGCGGCGATCACGGCGGCCGAGGCGACCCACAGGGGCGGCCTCAGCTCGCGGTGATCGTCTCGTCCCACGTCTGGACGTCGGCTCCGTCCGGGTGGTCGTTGACGTAGTCGAACGGTCGCACCAGCTCCCTCAACGCAATCTGGTAGTGAAAGGTCCCGACATCCTTGGCGGCTCCCACGATGGAGAAGGAAGCGGTCGCACCCGCGGCGAGGTCGCCGCAATCGAATGCCGATGCATCGCTTGCAATGGTGCACCCACCGAGATCGGACACGGTGTGATGCTCGTACCACTTGTCCGCCGTCATGAAGACCAGGCCGAGGTGGGGGATCGCCGGTCCTGTGTTGGTCAGCTTGACCACCAGCTGCGCCCGTCCCCCGACTGCGACGTTCTGCGTGGCCGAAGTTTCGACCGTCGCGGTCAGCGGGGCCGGGTTGGAACAGCCGGCCAGCAGCAGCCCCAGCGCAACCAGCCCGGCGACCTTCATCCGCTTCCTTAACCTCTGGCCAGCGCATTCATTACGTCACGACCTGCGGCGCCGGCCATGCATCGATAAGCGACTATTCTGGGCGCCTTGCCCCGGAAGGAGAAACGCGTAACGCCGGTCCCCCGCCCGTCGTTTCAATCTCCAGTGAGGAGGGGGTGGGTACTTGCATGCGCCCTGCTGGTGGTCGCCGCCTGCACTGCGAACGGTCCGGCGGTAGCTCACTCCAGCCCATCCTCCAGACCCTTGGCGAGCCCGACGCCGAGTCCGAGCCCCAGTCCTTCGCCGACCCCGACCCCAACTCCCTCGCCCTCCCCGACGCCTGCGCCAAGCCCGGCGCCCGTTCCGGCGTGGGCCGCCATGCACGCGAGCTGCACCGGGGCTCCAGCCACTCAGGAAGCGCTGCTGGTCATGCAGGGCTCACCCGCCACGGTCCTCGCCGACGTCACCGACCCTCGCAACCCGCGTCCGATCTGCACGATCTCGGGATCGTGGACGGCTCAGCTGGTGACCCAAACCACGATCTCGTGGTCGGCGACCGAGGGCAGTCCGGGCGCCGCTGGGGACAGCGTCGTCGCAGCCCTCGACGTGTTCACGGGCAACTCGACGGTGGCAGCGACCTGGTCGGGGGGCTCATTCATGGATGGGCTTCACGCCTGGAGTCCCGATCGGTCTTTCCTCGCCTACGTCGCGTCGGATGCGGGCGCAGTCAACCTGCACCTCCTGAGTGGCGGCGGCGACCGCGTCGTGTCCACACTTGGCGCGGTCCCCGGACGGGGGGCGAATCCGAACGAGGACGACGCTCACCTGGGCTTCTCGCCGGACGGAGCGTACTTCGCGTTCGTCCAGACGTACAGCTCTTCCGGAGACCACCTCCAGATTCACCACACGCAGGATGGAAGCCTCGCCTACTCGCAGCCGCTCGGCACGATGGCGACGTGGGGAAGCACAGGCAGCGTCCTCTACTTCCGAAAGCCCGTCAGCTCGGTGATCGGCCTGTGGGACGCCAGCGGCGTCGTCACGCAGGCATTCGGCCAGCAGCTGTCCTGGATCCGGCCGCGCGCCGATGCGGGGGACGACAACCTCGCGTTCACCGTCAGGGACACGGCGGGTACTCCACACGTCTGGCTTTACGGCCATGGCGGGCGCAGCGGCGGTCAGCTGCCCAACGTCCGATCGTCACCGGTGTGGTTGAACACGACCACGATCTTCTATGTCGAAGAAGCGCCTTGCGGTGCAACGTGCGGCCCGGGCCCGGCGACGCAACCCGATGGAAAGACGTTCACGTTCGACCTCGGTCTGCAGGCCGAGTCGGCTTCCAGGATCAGCCAGGTGCTGGGCGCGTGGCCGAGGCCGGGCCAGACATGAAATTTGGTAGAGCAAGTCGAGGGGTGAGATCATGAGTTCGACCCAGGTGGACACGACACCCCCCGCCCATGACGAGGGCTCCCTTCAACCGGCGCACGATTACTTGCCGCCGGCCGGGGCCTCGCCCTACAGCTCGTCTCGCACGCCCGTCTACCTGCCTCGGGAGCGGCGGCTCTGGACCGCGGCGCTGGCTGCCGCCCTACTCGTCACCGCCGGTGGGCTGGGCATCCTGTACGTGGACGACACCAACTACCAGAACGCCGATCGAGGCCTGACGAGCCAGACCGAGCAGCTGACCGGGCGCAACCAGAACCTCCAGAGCGCGCTTACCACGACCGAAACCAAGCTCACCGCTTCGGAGAACCAGGTCAGCAGCCTCACGGCCCAGCTGGAGCACCCGACGCTCGGCATCTGGAACGTCCCGCAGGCGATCACCGGATCGAGCTTTTACCTGGCCGCCGGAGTCCCGGACACGTTTACCTATCACCTGAAGCTGACGTCGAGCGGCCCGATGTCGGTCAGCATTCTTTCCATCCACCAGTTCGGCGACGCCGTCCGCTGCGTGGAGACCGGGGTCGGCACCACCAACTACTGCATGCACCACTCGGGAAGCGCCATCGGATGGCTGAACGTCACGAGCGTCAACTACGACTTTCATCTCGCCGAGGGATGTGCCGCCTACCTCGCTGTGATCACCGCGGGGAGCTCCGTCACCGTGACGCCGGACGTGAGCGTCACGTACAACCCAGCCTCGTCGCCCACCGGCTCCTGCGCTTAACCTCCACACCAAGTGGGGAGGTGGCGCGAAGCGCCGGAGGGGCGGTTCTATTTAGACAATCTGTGTAAGAAAGACTCTAGCCCGATAAGTTAGGCTATCCTATCTTTGATGATAGGCAAGCCCGCAAACGGGATTAGGGTCGCCTAGGCAATGGTCGAGCAGCTCGAGCGACGCAGCACCTTCACCCGATCGCAGCAGGATTACCTCAAAGCCCTCTACCAGCTGCACGGCGACCAGCGCCCAGTTCCGACGCGGGAGCTTGCCCAGCGTCTGGGCATCTCGTCGCCGAGCGTCAGCGAGATGGTCACGCGGCTGACCTCGCAGGGCCTTGTCGAGCACGACCGTTATCGCGGCCAGCAGCTGACCCGCGAGGGACGCAAGGTTGCGCTGGAGCTGGTCCGGCACCACCGGCTGCTCGAGATGTTCCTCGTTCAGGTCCTCGGCTACAGCCTGGACGAGGTGCACGACGAGGCCGAGCGCCTGGAGCACGTGATCTCCGAACGGATGGAGCAGCGGATCTTCGAGCTCCTGGGCCGTCCCGAGCTCGATCCCCACGGTCACGCCATTCCAACGCTCGCGGGCAAGGTCCGGCCGCTCAGCGACCGGCCGCTCAGCGAATGCCGGGCAGGAGAGAAAGTCGTCGTGCAGGGCGTCTCGGATGACGACCCCGGAAGGCTTCGCGAGCTGGAGCGGCGCAACCTTCTGCCCGGCACGCGCCTAGAGGTCGTCGGCGAGAGCAAGTTCGAGGGCCCGATGGCCGTGCGCATCAAGGGTCGCCGCGCCAGCGTGCCGCTGGGCCTGGCGCGCGCAGTCTTCGTCGAGGAGGTTCGGTGACCCGCGCAGTCGAGACGCCAACCCTGAGGCCCGTCGCGCCTGCGCCCATCACACCGCTTCCCGTCAAGGCGAATCCCGACCCCGTAGCGGTCGCCCTCCCAGGCGAAGAGCGAGTTCTTCGAGCCGCGGAGAAGGCTCTCAACGGCCAGACGCGAGGGCTTCGTGCGCTGATTCCGTTCCTGGGACCCGCGTTCGTGGCCGCGGTCGCATACGTCGATCCGGGCAACTTCGCCACCAACGTCGCGGGCGGCGCGAAGTACGGCTACATGCTCCTCTGGGTGGTGCTCGCCGCCAATCTCATGGCGATGCTCGTGCAATCGATGAGCGCAAAGCTGGGTATCGCGACCGGGCTCAACCTGGCAGAGGTCTGCCGCCTGAAGTTTCCATTTCCGGCGGTAGTCGGATTGTGGATCCAGGCCGAGGTCATCGCAATGGCGACGGACCTCGCCGAGTTCATCGGCGCCGCCATCGGGATCCATCTCCTCTTTCCGGGGGTGCCGCTGTTCGCCGCCGGCATCATCACCGCGTTTGCTGCGTTCGGCATCCTCGCAATCCAATCGCGCGGCTTCCGCGGGTTCGAAGCCGTCATCACCGGCCTTGTCGGGGTGATCGTCGTCGCCTTCGCGTTCGAGGTCGTGCTCGCCCGGCCGTCGGTCTCTGGAGTGGTGACCGGGCTCATCACGCCCAGGTTCGACGGCACGGAGAGCGTGCTGCTTGGGGCGGGCATCCTCGGCGCCACGGTGATGCCTCACGTCATCTATTTGCACTCGGCTCTGACGCAGAGGCGAGTGTTCGGCGCCACAGACGCTGAGCAGCTGAAGATCTTCAGCTTCGAGAAGTGGGACGTCATCATCGCGATGGGCCTGGCCGGGCTGATCAACATCGCCATGCTCACCATTGCGGCGGCGGTCTTCCACGGACGGGGCGTCTCGGTCGACACCCTGGACCAGGCGTTTCGCGGCCTGGGTGTCCAGCTGGGAAATGGCGCGGACATTTTTTTCGGGCTCGGCCTCCTGGCCTCGGGCCTGTCCTCCTCTTCGGTCGGCACGCTTGCGGGCCAGGTGGTGATGCAGGGATTCATCCATCGCCAGATCCCGCCAGGTGGTGCTGTCGTTCGGAATTCCATTTGCCTTGATCCCGCTGGTCATCTTCTGCCGCGATCGAGGGCTGATGGGCACGCTGGTCAACCACCTGCCGACGACGCTCGTCTCGACCGCGGTGGTCGCGGTGATCGTCTCGCTCAACGTGTTCCTGATCACACTTCTCGTCAGCGGGCGGTAGGAGCCGGCCATACACTCGCTGTTATGAAGCTCGGCGTCTCGGTCGGCTACTGGGGCTTTGGTCTGACCGCCGCCGACCAGCTCGACATCGCACGCACCGCCGAGGAGCTCGGCTACGACTCGGTCTGGACCGCTGAGGCGTACGGATCGGACGCCGCGACGGTGCTGGCCTGGCTGGCCGCCGGCACGAGCCGCATCAAGCTGGGGGCCGGCATCTTCCAGATCCCGGCGCGAAGTGCGGCCATGACCGCCATGACCGCCGCCACGATCGACCAGCTGTCGGGCGGCCGCATGCTGCTCGGCCTGGGTACGTCGGGTCCGCAGGTCTCCGAGGGTTGGCACGGCGTGCGGTTCGCGAAGCAGCTTCAGCGCACGCGCGAGTACGTGGCTGTGGTGCGCATGGCGCTCGCCCACCAAAAGGTTGAGTTCCATGGCGAGACTCTCGACCTACCTCTGCCGGATGGTCCGGGTAAGGTCCTCAAGCTCACGATCCGGCCGGCGCAGGACCGCATCCCGATCTACCTGGCCGTGTTGGGCCCGAAGAACGTGGCGCTGGCCGGCGAGATCGCGGACGGATGGCTTCCGGTCTTCTTCTCACCAGAGCACACAGCGGAGCTTCGCGTGCCCCTCGAAGAGGGCGCGGCGCGGGCGGGTCGCTCGCTCGACGATTTCCGGGTCTGCCCCAACGTCAACGTGATGATCGGCGACGACGCAGACGTGGCCCGCAACGCGATGCGACCGATGCTCGCCCTCTACGTGGGCGGCATGGGTTCGCGAGAGCAGAACTTTTACAACCGCCTGGTCTCGTCATACGGGTTCGAGCGCGAGGCCGAGCAGGTGCAGGAGCTCTACCTGTCGGGCCGGAAAAGCGAGGCGATGCTGGCGCTCTCCGACGATCTGATCGACGCGGTCAGCATCGCCGGGTCTCGGCAGCGGGCGAAGGAGCGCATAAGGGCTTTCCGCGATGCCGGAGTCGAAACCCTCATCGTCTCGCCGATGGCCTTCGACAACGATGAGCGCAAACAGCAGCTGCGCCTGGTCGCAGACCTCGCGGCGGATCTGGGCTAATTCTCCGGAATTTCTGCCAAAAGGGTCACCTACGAATGAACGCGAACCAGCCGCCGCCCCTGGTCGACTACAACCTCTTCACCGCCGACGCCCCGCTCCGAGAGGCGCTCGAGCGCGAAGGCGGCGCATGGGCTCAGGACATGGTTCACGAACTCGGCCGCCTGGCGGGCACGCAGCAGGCGATCGACTGGGGCTTCCAGGCCAACGCCCACCCACCGGTGCTGCGGTCTCACGACCGGTTCGGCAACCGGATCGACGAGGTCGAGTTCCACCCTGCCTGGCACAGGCTCATGGAGGTCGCGATCGGCCACGGGCTTCATGCGCTTCCGTGGCGCGAGCCGCGTACCGGAGCGCACGCGGCGCGTGCCGCCGCGTTCTACGTCTGGTCGCAGGTCGAGGGCGGGCACGGATGCCCGGTCTCGATGACATATGCGGCGGTGCCCGCGCTGCGGCAGCAACCAGACCTCGCGGCGACATGGGAGCCGCTGATGTCCACCCTGGATTACGACCCGGGTTTGCGACCCGCGTCGACCAAGCGAGGAGCTCTTTTTGGGATGGCGATGACGGAACGGCAGGGTGGGTCGGACGTCCGAAGCAACACCACCCGCGCCGAGCCGACGGTGGACGGCGGGTATCTGCTGACCGGTCAGAAGTGGTTTTGCTCGGCGCCCATGTGCGATGCATTTCTCGTCCTAGCGCAAACCGCGCGCGGGCTCACGTGCTTCTTGCTTCCGCGCGTTCTGCCAGATGGGACCCTCAACCGCTTCCACATCCAGCGGCTCAAGGACAAGCTGGGCAACCGGTCCAACGCGTCGGCCGAGATCGAGCTCGTGGACGCGTGGGCCGAAATGGTCGGGGAAGAGGGGAGGGGAGTGCGCACGATCATCGAGATGGTCAATCACACGCGGCTCGACTGCGTGATCGGCTCGGCTTCGCTCATGCGCCAGGCGGTGGCGCAGGCCACGCACCACACGGCTCACCGGAGCGCATTCGGAAAGCTGCTGAGCGAGCAGCCGCTCATGGTCAACGTGCTGGCCGACATCGCGGTCGAGTCCGAGGCGACGACCATCTTGATGATGCGCCTGGCGGGCGCCTTCGACCGGGAGTCCGACTCAGAAGAGGCTCACTTCCGCCGCCTGGCGCTGGCTGTCGCGAAGTACTGGACGTGCAAGCGCGCGATCGCCGTCGTGTCGGGCTCAGGCAACGTCAACGCCCTCGACGTCTTACGTGCGATGGGCCGCGAGCCCGAATCCCTCGCCGCGTTCCTCGCCGAGGTGGAGCGCGCCCAGGGTGCCGATGCCCGGCTCGACCGGGCGGTCGCCGATCTCAATCGCGAGCTCTCCGACTCCGGCGGGGCTGAGACCCGAGCCCGCCGGGTGGTCGAACGCATGGCCGTGGCGCTTCAGGGTTCGCTTCTGCTCAGGTATGGCGACCCGGCCGTAGCGGATGCCTTCTGCGCCTCACGCCTGGGCGGGGACTGGGGCCACTCGTTCGGCACGCTGCCGAGCGGCACGAAGTTCACAGCAGTCGTCGAGCGCCACCGCCCTGCTACTAATAAATAGTGCTTGAAACGGACGAACTGTTGGGCGCATGGCGGAATTCGCCTGTGGCGGCGGTGCCGCCGAGCGAGGTCGTCCTCGTCACGGACTTCGACGGCACCCTGGCCGACATCGTTCCGGACCCCGCCCTGACGGTGGCGAGACCGGAAGCGCTACAGGCCTTGAGCCGGCTGGTCAGGCTGCTGGCTGACGTCATCGTCCTGAGCAGCCGCACCAACCCCCACCTCGAGTCGCTCGTGCCGATCTCTGGCGTCCGGCTCATCGGCGACAGCGGCCTGGCCATCCCGCGCCACGCCCACAAAGAGGCCCTGGACAGCTTCAACGCGGACGTCGCCGTTCTGCTCTCACGCATCGCGGGTGCTTGGTTCGAGGTCAAACCGGCCAGCAGCGCCATCCACTTTCGCAACGCGAACCTGAGCGGCGAGGAGATGCTGGCGCTCCTCGAGCCGCTGCTCGAGAGCCGCCCGCTGGCCGCTTACCTGGGGCGCAAGGTGATCGAGGTTCACGCACCCAAAGCCGGAAAGGGCAGTGCGCTTGCGGCCCTGCTGCCGGGCGAAGATCCGGGCGGCGTCGTGTGCTTCGGGGACGACGAGAACGACCGCTCGATGTTCGAGTACGTGAGCTCGCTCGAGCTCCCCCACGTGTGCGTGGGCGTGAGCTCCGCCGAAGCGCCGGCCCACCTGTTCGACCACTGCGACATCGTCGTCTCGGGGCCGCAGGAGGCGGCCGCCCTTCTGAACGAGATCGTCGAATGGGCGGAGGCAGGTCCGTCTACGGCGCAGTAAGGCTCGGAGCGCCTCCGTCTTTGACCTCCAGGTCAACCCACATGCCGCTGGCTTCGCTCCCGTCGACCAGGGACGCGATCCGGTAGCTCCCCGGCGCCGTCGGGGTGAAGGCGAAGCCGGACGACTGGCCCGGATCCAGGCCGCGCTGAGGGTTCGCCGTCGACCAATCGGTGTGCACCGGCTCGGTGGCCTTGCCGTCCACCACGATCGCGCATGAGTTGGGCACCGTTCCGTGGTTCAGGCACTGGATGGTCACCTGCCACCCGACCGGGACCGTGAGCACCAGCGCGCCACTGCTGTACCCGTCGTAGTTGAACTGGTTGTCGGTGGCCGGATGGCCGGCGATCAAGGTGACGACGGCCGCATGCGTCGCGGGGTCGACCTTGATGAACGTCTTGGGGTCGGGCGGCGTGCCTGGCCCGGTTCCGGTCACGGGGTCGCACGAAGCCATGCCGACAAGGAAGAATGTTCCCAACGCGATGAGCCAGGCTCCCCAACCGCCGCCTCGCCTCGTCCAGTGGTGGGAGGCCCTCGACACCTGGAAGCAGCTGGCGATCTCGTTCCCGGTCTTCGCCGTCCTGACCTTCCTGCTCAACATCGGTCCTTTCAACCAGGCGATTCTGCGCTCGGTCTTCTACGGAGTGTTCGAGGGCGGGGTGCTGGCCGGGCTGCTCGCGGTGGCGACGAGAACGGAGCGCGGCCGCCGTTAGCGCGGCCAGGAACGGACCGGCGACACAACCAGGTCGCGCAGGTCCTGCACCTGGCGGCTGATCCACCGAGTGATGTCGTTGCTGCGCACGACCTCGCGCGCACCTTCGTTCAGGCGGCGCCGCTCCTCCGGAGCCATGCTGAGACCGGCGTACATCGCCGCCGCGGTTGCCTCGACGTCGAAAGGATTGATCGACAGCACGTGCTCGTGCAGCTCTTCGTGGGCGCCCGCGTTTTCCGAAAGCACGATCACGCCATTGGCTCCGTTGACAAGCGCGCCTTCCTTGACGACCAGGTTGAGGCCGTCGTAGACAGGATTGACGAGCAGAACGTCGAAGTTCTTGAGCGAAGCGATCGCTTTGCGCTCGCTCTCCCCGATCTCCAGCCGGACTGGCAGCCATGACCCCGTGCCGAAATCGCTGTTGATGCGGCCCACCGCCTGCCGGATCTGCCGGACGTAACGGCTGTAGACGGCGACATCCTGCCGCGACGGCTGAAGGAATGCCCAGAACTGCACACGGCCGCGGAGCTCGGGGTGATAGCGAAGCAGCTTGTCGTAGGCGATGAACCCGCGAACGATGTTCTTCGACGGGTCCGTTCGGTCGATGCGTGCGATGAGATGCTCGGGTCGCCAGGTCGCCAGGTCGCGCTCCTGCCGCTTTACCCCGCGCGACGAAGCGAGCCGCGACGTCGTCACGACGTCGATCGAGATCGGGTAGTGACGCGCATAAACAACACGACCGCCGAAGAAGACGGCGCGCTCTTTCTCATCGACCTGTAGACCAGAGTTCTCCTCGCAGGTCAGGAGGAAGTTGCGCACGTCGAGGCTCGATTGAAAGCCGACGATGTCGCACCCAAGCAGTCCTTCGAGAATCGCGTCGCGCATTTGCTTCGGAAGCACCTTCCAGTACTGCGGTGTCGGCCACGGCACGTGCACGAAGTGCTGGATCATCGCGTCCGGCAGCGCCTTCCTCACCAGTCCCGGAACCAGGTAGAGCTGGTAGTCCTGGACCATGACCAGCGGCCTGCGGGGCGCATCGCGCGCGACCTTGACGGCCTTCTCGGCCATCAGCCGGTTGACCGCGATGTAGCCGTCCGTCCACGCCTGGTGGATGCGGTCGTCGATGACCGGCTCGTTGCCCAGGTCCCAGAGGTAGTGCTGGATGAACCACAGCACCGGGTTGGCGAACACGCCGTAGTACATCTCGTACTGCTCTTTGGTGGGAACGGCATAGTGCAGCCGGCCGGTGGAGTTCATCAGCGGGACAGTGAACGCGGCCCCCTGCGTCGCGGCCATCTGGCGCTCGTCGTCGTTGCGGGCGCAGGCAACCCACTCTGCCTCTGTCGCCTCGGCGAGGGTCAGGAGTGCGGTGATCACGCCGCCCGCTCCGCGCTTGAAGCCACCGCCATCCGGGTCCGGCTCTCGCGGCGCGCGGTTGCACACAAGGATCGGCGAGCATTCGGGCAGGGTGCGCGCCACGTAAGCGCGCATCGACGATCCGGGACTTCCGCGCTCCACAGGCGCGGGCGCGTCTTCGCGGCGCCGCATCCGTTCGGCTACCGAATCAACTTCGAGCGGTCTACCGGAACCTCTCGGACCCGGATGCCAGTCGCTCTCGCCAGGGCGTTCGTCACGGCCGCCGGTCCCGGGATCGCCGGAGGCTCTCCGACGCCTTTCGCGCCCAGCGGGCCCACCGGGGAAGGGACCTCCACCAGCACGACGTCGATGAGCGGCACCTGGTCCACCGTCGGGAGCTCGTAATCCAGGAAGCTGCCGCTCCTCAGCTGGCCGTCCTCGTAGAACAGCTGCTCGCCGAGCGCCCTCCCCACAGACTGCACCGATCCTCCGTGGATCTGGCCTCTAG
>WNEY01003520.1_pt1 | contig 11763 bp, 9 predicted proteins | sample 5400531 | NCBI WGS metagenome assembly WNEY01 (sample SAMN13153338, study PRJNA577476) | soil metagenome | isolation source: 200 cm saprolite under Douglas fir tree site 1 | place: USA:California | collected 2015-04-18
CCGCTGCAGCTCGAGATCCCCGACGGGTACCGCGGCTACGTCGTGCTCCAGTACGCCCTGGCCTCGTGCCCGGTCCTGCCGCGACGCGATGGCTACACGGTGATCCGCTTCGCCGACGATGGCCGAGCGTGCACGTCGGAGACGAAGGTCGAGACGACACTCAAGGACACGGCGTTCTATATCTCGCCGAGCGGCGAGCACACCGGCGAGCTCCTCGGCTTCGACGTCGATTTCGAGCAGCGGCAGGAGGCGACGCACCGGATCATCGGAACGGTCTTCGCGGTCGCACCGGATCCGTTCGTGATCAAGGCGATCGACCAGTGCCACTGGGAGGACGCACAGTGCTGGGAGGGACTGCGCTCGCGGTAGACACAGCTCTGATGCGCCTTCGACCGGCGTGTACGTTGATATAGGTGTGATGCGCATCGCTGGGGTCCTCGCAGCGCTGGCCGTGCTCGCGCTCTCGTGCACGCCCGAGCAGTCACGCCCGCCCGCAACGCCCGCGCCCTCGACCGCCCGTCCCGCGCTCGGACCTGTGCTCGTGAAGTACCCCGTCGCCGCGAAGTTCGGCGAGCAAGGCATCCGCGTCTCGCCCAACGGGGAGATGGTGCTGGTCATCGAGCGAGAGGGCTTCGTGCAGACGATCTACGACCTCGCCGGCCGTAGCCTCGCGTCCGCGAGGTTCGGCGAGATCGGGATGAATCCGTTCTGGCTGCCGGACTCGTCGGGCGTGCTCATCGGGCGGCGCCTCCAACGCGAGGCGGGCGGCCCGTTCCTGCTCGACGTCTCGATCCTCGAGCCGGACGGCAGCGTGCGCGACATCGCACAGCGTGTCGGCTATCCGCGAGCCGAAGGGCAGCTCGTGTCGCCCGATGGCCTGCTCCTCGCGTTCGACACGCCGTGTTGTCCGTCGAGCGTCATCGTCGTTCCGCGGGCCGGCGGGGCGTCGCGCGAGGTCGCGACCGCGCCGACGCAGCTGCACGTGCTCAGCTGGGACGCGGATGGCCACGTCGTGTACTGGGCCGGCGCCGACGCGATCGAGGCCGCGGGTGTCGACGGGACGCGGTATCGCGTCCCGCTGGGCCTGCCGAGCGGCGTGAAGCCGATCGACATCGCCCCCGGCGCTCGCACCACCGACGCCGCCGCGACGGTGCTGTCCATCCAGGCCGACGCGCCGTTCCCCGGTACGACGCAGCGCAGCACCGCCGAGCGCACGCTGGTGGCCCGCGAGCTGCGCCCGTACGAGAGCGACGTGCCGCTGTTCACGCGGCTCACGGCGCACGAGGCATTGACCTACGCGCTCGGCGGCGTGCTGGGCGCGTACGACATCACGACCGGAGTCACGCGGACGCTCGCGACGATCAAGGACGATCTCGGCTTTCCACCGACGGCGATGTCCGCCGGCACGGTGATCTCCAGCCCCGGCCGCACCTGGATCCGCGTCCTCGACATCGATCGTGACGATCAGTGGCACGACACCGACGTCGGTCGGATCCTGCAGACCGCCGGCTACGCGCTCTCGCACGGCCGCTTCCTCCTGTTCGACGAGGACGGCGTGCCGTACGTGCTGGACGGCGTCTCGGCGCGCGCCGCTCCCGCGCGCGCGGTGCCCGCGACGGGCTCGCCGAACACGGCCACCGGGACCGTCCGCGTCGCGCGGAACGGCACGCTCGGAAGGAAGATGGAGCTCGCGTGGCGCATGAGTGACGGCGCGCCGCAGTCGCTGGACTATTTCGGCGGCAGCCTCGTCGTGATCACCCTGTGGAAGCGAGCCTGCATCGTCTGCACGCAGCAGCTCGGGCTCCTCTCCGACGTGACGATCGGCGCGAGGGTCGAGATCATCGCGATCGGCATCGACGAGACCGAGGCCTCGGCGCTCGAGGCGGCGAAGGACTTTCGGCGGTTGCGGCCGCTCGTCGGCAGCAGCGATGTCCTGAAGGACATCGGGGCGAACCTTCTGCCGCAGACGTGGGTCCTCGACAGCGATCATGTCGTGCGGCAGGTGATCTTCGGGACCCTCACCTGGGACGCGTTGGTGCGCGCGCTGACCGCGGCGTCGAAGAGCCGGCTAGCGTTCCGCGATCGGGATGTAGCGCTTTCCTAGCGGCCCGGTGTACTCGGACTCGGGTCGGATGAGCCGGTTGTCGCCGTGCTGCTCCATGATGTGCGCGCTCCAGCCGGCGATGCGTCCGAGTGCGAAGATGGATGTGCCGAGATCGGCGGGGATGCCGAGGAACGTGTACGTCGTCGCGGCGTAGTAGTCGACGTTCACCACGTTGACCTTCGCGGCCGCGCCCGGTGACATCTTTGGACGCCGCTCGGCGATCGCCTTCGCCAAGCGCTCCTGGATCTCGAAGTACGGCTTGCCCTTCCACTCCTTCGAGAGCTCCAACGCGAAGCGGCGAAGATGTTTGGCGCGCGGGTCTTCCGTGACGTAGACGCGGTGACCGAAGCCCGAGAACAGGAACTTCTGCTGGATCGCCTTGTCGACGAATGTCTCGACATGATCCGGCGCGCCGATCTCGTCGAGCATCTTCATCGTTCCGTCCGTCGCACCGCCATGTAGCGGACCCTTCAGCGCGCCGAACGCCGCCGTCACCGCCGCGTGCATGTCCGCGTTGGTGCCCGCGACGACGCGCGCCGTGAACGTCGAGGCGTTGAGGCCGTGCTCGGCCTGCAGGATGAAGCAGGTATTGAGGATCTCGGCGGCGCGCGGGTGGCCGTCGTCGACGCCGGCCATGCGCGCGAAGTTCTCGGCGTGATCGAGAGACGGGTCGGGGGGGACCGGCTGCTCGCCGCGGCGGCGCCGCATGTAGGTCGCGAGGATCGTCGGCAGCTTCGCGGTGAGACGGATCGCCTTCCGGTACTCCGCCTCCGGTGAGTTGTCGCCCTCGGCGGGGTCTTCGACCGCGGACGCCGATGCGACCGTCCGCAGAACGTCCATCGCCGTACCGCTCTCGGACATCTCCTGCAGGATGTTCCGCAGGAACGGTGAGAGTGTGCGGTGCTTCACGAGCTCCGCCTTGAAATCTCGCAGCTGCTCCTTCGTGGGAAGGTCACCGTTCAGCAGCAAGTACGCGACTTCCTCGTATTCGGCCTTCGTCGCGAGCTCGTCGATGGAGTAGCCGCGATAGACGAGGCTGTTGTCCTCGACCTTGCAGATCGCGGTCGTTGTCGCCACAACCCCTTCGAGTCCGCGTGTGGCGACCTTCGCGCGGCTCTCGTCGGTCACGTTCCGAGTGTCGCATAAAGGTGTCGGTCGGCCGCCCGGCGCTTGCTCGCTCGCGTTGCCCCCTTGCCTAGCCGGGGGACCGGGAGTACAGTCGCGGCCGCAGGGTCAGTCGTCACTAAACCCTGCGGGGAGGACGAAACGGACGCGGCGGGGCCGCGTTAGGCACCCTGGGGGTGCCCGCCAGAACTGAATGCCCCTCATCCCACCCACCAGCGGAGGGCGGCGGCCATCGGGCCGGCGCCCTTTCGCTATCTTGGACCAGAACGCACGGGAGATTCGGTGAAGGCAGGAGCAGCAGTTCCAGGGCGTCGTCCCCGCGTCTCGCGCGACACCTATCGGGCGTCCGCGCGTTCGGTGGGGATCGCCCCACGCCTGCGACGCCGCACCGTCATCCTCGATGCCGCGATCCTCGCCGCCGCCGGCGCCTTCCTCCTTTTCACCGGACCTGTCATCGGCTCCGCGGTGAGCGACGGCGTTCGGCAGATCACCGAGGGCGTGAGCCAGTCGCTCGGGGGCCAGCTCGGCAACGCTCAGATCGAGCTGCCGAGCAGCGGCGGCAACAGCGTCGGCGGTGCCGAGCCGGTCGTGAACGGCCTGCCTGACTTCACGCGCGACACCGAGATCCAGCTCTCAGGGCGCGTGCCGTCATTCGCGATGGCACAGGGACGGAGCGTGGAGATCGTGCTCAACGCCGCCGTCATCACGGACGCCACGCTCGATGACACCGGGACGTTCGCGGCGTCGCTCACGTTGAAGGACGGAGCGAACGCGATCGGCCTGACGCTGCTCTCGGGAAAAGATGTGATCGCGCGCTCCGCGTACACGGTGATCCTCGACCGACAGCCGCCGACGCTCGAGGTCATCGGACCGGTCGATAACTCCACCGTGGATGGACCGAACGTCGTCGTTCAGGGAAAGGCCGAGATCGGAGCGACGGTCACAGTCAACGGACGCACGATCGTGCCTGGGCAGGACGGCTCGTTCAGCGAGTCGTTCACGCCGCCGGTCGGCCCCGTCGCGATCACGGTGGTCGCGCGCGACCGCGCAGGGAACGAGACGACGAAGAAGTCGAGCGTGACGCTGCGCGCACCGACCGCCGCGGCGACCGTGGTGACGGTCACGCTCGATCGCGCGAAGGTGCGTCCCGGGGAGATCGTGAGCGCGCAGATCCGCGTGACCGAGAACGGGATCCCCAAGGTCGGAACGCTCGCGACGCTATCGGTGGGCGTCGTTCCGATCGGCAGCGCCGCGACGGACGTGTTCGGCAATACGCGTATCGCCTTCGCCGCGCCGCCCAACGAGGGTGACGCCACGGTGGTCGTGTTCGCGGCCGGGGCGTCAGGGAGGACCGTGCTCACCGTCGCGCGCTGAGCGCCAGGTCTCGATGCCCGGCGATACTGCCCCGGTGACGTCGGCGGATCTCGTCCTCTTCTCGCTCCTCGGTGGCACCGCGCTACTGCTGTACGGCGTGCGTCTGGTCGGCGAGGGCCTGCAGCGCGCGGCGGGAACGCGGCTCCGGCACGTCCTCTCGACGCTCACTGGAAACCGGCTCAAGGCGCTCGCGGTCGGCGCCGGCGTCACCGCGGTCCTCCAGTCGTCCAGCGCGACCACGGTGATGCTGGTCGGATTCGCTTCTGCGGGCCTCCTCTCGCTGCGACAGACGATCGGCGTGATCCTCGGCGCCGACGTCGGCACCACCGTCACGGTGCAGCTCCTCGCCTTCGACCTCCTCGCCGTCTCACCGCTCGTCGTGTTCGCGGGCTGGGTGACCTGGACCGTCGGACGCGGCACGGTCCGCTACATCGGTCAGGCGGTGCTCGGCTTCGGCTTCCTCTTTCTTGGCATGAAGCTGGTCGCCGACGGCACCGCGCCGCTCGCGACGAGCGGGCTGTTCCGCGACCTCCTCACGGCCCTCACCGGCCAGCCGCTCATCCTGTTCCTCGTCGCGGCGGTGTTCACGGCGCTGGTGCGCTCGAGCGCGGCGGTGATCGGGCTCGCGTTGTCGCTAGCCGCCAGCGGGATCATGCCGCTCTCGGGCGCGATCCCGATCATCTTCGGCGCGAACATCGGCACCGCGGCGACCGCGCTCTTCGCCGCGATCGGGCAGAACGCCGAAGCGCTGCGCGTCGCTGCCGCGCACGCCGCGTTCAAGGTGGTCGGGGTGATCCTGTTCGTGCCCTTCGCGGGACTCTTCACCGATCTCGTCGCCCACACCGCGCCCGACGTGCCAAGGCAGATCGCGAATGCCCACACGCTGTTCAACGTGATCCTCGCGGCCGTCTTCCTGCCGTTCACGAACATCGCGGCGGATCTCTTCACGCGGCTCGTGCCGGATCGGACGACGACCTCGACGGGTGCCATCTACCTGAACCTGCAGACCATCGACACGCCGGCGGTCGCGCTGGGTCAGGCCCTGCGGGAGACGCTACGCATGGGTGACGTCGTCATTCAGTCGCTGCGCGACTCGCTCACGGTGCTCGAACATAGCGACGAACGTCTCCTGCGCGAAGTCATCGCACGCGACAACGTCATCGACCGGCTCGAGGAGGACATCAAGCAGTTCCTCATCGGTCTAGGCCAACAGCAACTCACCGAGGAGCAGGCGGAGCGCGAGACGGCTCTGATCTTCGTCATCGCAAACCTCGAGGAGATCGGTGACGTGATCGAGAAGAACCTCATGGAGCTCGCCGCAAAGAAGATCACCGGGCACCACGTGTTCAGCCAGCAGGGCTGGTCGGAGATCCGGGAATTGCACGCCAAGGTGCTCGAGAACCTCGAGCTCGCGATGTCGGCACTCGCGGCGAACGACGCGACGATCGCGGAGAAGATCATCCGCCACAAGAGCGTGGTGAACGTCCTCGAGCGTCAGCTCCGTCAAACGCATATCCGGCGCCTGCACGAAGGGCTGCGCGAGACGATCGACACGTCCTCCATCCACCTCGACCTGCTCGCGAATCTGAAGCGGGCGAACTCGCTCGTCGCGGGCATCGCCTACGCGGTCCTCGGACGGCACGCGGTGAAGGGGGTCGAGGAATAGCCGGCCGCGCGTTCGTCGGCACCTCGGGCTGGTCGTACACGTCGTGGCGGCCGAAGTTCTATCCCGAGGGCACGAAGAGCGCGGATTTCCTTCGTCATTACGCGACGCGCTTCGCCACCATCGAGATCAACTACACCTTCAACCACCTGCCGACCGAGCAGAACGTCGCCCAATGGACGGCGGCCACGGCCGACGGTTTCGTCTTTGGCCTGAAGGCGTCGCAACAGATCACCCATCGCATGCAGCTGCGGGAGCCCGCCGAAACGCTGCCGATCTTCTTCGAACGTGCGCGCCTTCTCGGCAGGCGGCTCGGACCGATCCTATTTCAGACCCCACCGTGGGTGAAGCGCGACGACGACCGGCTCGCGATGTTCCTCGCGGCGTTGCCGCGCGACGTGCGGTGCGTCCTGGAGGTGCGCGACCCGTCCTGGTACGCCGCGGATGTTTACGAGCTGCTCCGGGCGGCGAACGTCGCGCTCGTGCACGCGGAGGGGGAGAAGGCGCCGTCGCCGATCGAAACGCTCGGCACAACGGCGAACTTCGCGTACGCTCGCCTCCGGAACCGCGCTGGTTACACCGACGACGCGGTCGACGCCTGGGCCGCGCGGATGCGAGACATCCTCGGCTCGGGCACGGACGTCTACGCGTACTTCCGCCACGACGAGGACGGATCGAACGCCCTCGCCGCGGAGCGCCTGCGACGCGCGATCTCATAACCGCGGTCGCGGTCGGCGGCGGCGTTCTCTTCATCGTGTCGGCGCAGCTCGCGCAGCGCCGCGCGATCGGGCGTCGCGGCGCGACGATCCGGACCGCCGGCGGTCTTGCTTCCCTCGTTCCCTACTTCTTCCCGGTCCCGTATGTCGTCATCGCTCTGCGGCCGGGTCCCGAGGTCGCCGTGCCGGACGCGCTGCAATGGCTCGGCATCACGTCCTGCGCCCTCGGCGTGGCCTTCTCCCTCTGGTCGATCGTCACGCTCGGGCGGCATTACGACCTGGTGCTGGAGGTGCACGCCGATCACGAGCTGGTGCGCCGAGGGCCATATCGCCTGGTGCGCCATCCCGTGTACACCGGGCTCGGGCTGCATTTCGCGGGCGTCTGCCTCGCCACGGGCAATCTCATCCTCATCGCCGGGACCCTGCTCATCTCCTATCCGGCCTTCTACGTGCGCGCCCGCGCCGAGGAGGGGCTATTACGCCAGCAATTCGGCCGCGAGTACGAGAAGTACGCACGGGAGGTGCCAATGCTTGTGCCTTTGCTCTAGCCTTGCCGCGGGGGAGCAGGTCACGCTTAGGAGGGAAAGGTGAACTGGCTCGCCATCATCATCGCCGTCATCGCGAACATGGTCATCGGGAGCCTGTGGTACGGAAACTGGGCCTTCGGCAAGAGTTGGATAAAGCTCTCCGGGCACACCATGGGCGAAGGCATGCAGGTCGGACCGCTCTACGCGCTCACCGCGGTCGCTGCGCTCGTTCAGGCGATCACGATGTCTTGGTTCCTCGGCCAAACCGGTGCCAACAGCGGAGCGGCTGGAGCGATCATCGGTCTCTACGTCGGGCTTGGCTTCGTCGCGAGCGCGATGTTCGCCGAGGTGCTCTTCGCCGGACGACCACCGCGTCTCTACGCGATCACCGCCGGCTACTCCGTCGTCGCGGCGATCGTGCAGGGCGCGATCATCGGGTTCCTCGGCTGATCAGCTAGCGGCAGCCTTCGGGAATAGTCGCGCGCCGACCGCGGACGCGGCGATGGTGATCGCCGCCGCGGCGAGCACCGCGCTGAACTGACCGGATGTGACGACGCCCGCAGCGAGGCCGAGGCCCATGACGACGAAGCTGAACTCGCCGATCTGACCGAGGCCGACTCCGAGCTGGGCGCGCCGCGCTGGGACCGAGAACACCGCGGCGAGCCCGGTGATCGTCACGATCTTGAGCACGACGAGCAGCAGCACCAGGCCGAGCACGCCCGCCTCGGTCAACACCGTGGCCGGCTCGACCAGCGTACCGATCGCGACGAAGAACATCACCGCGAAGAGATCGCGGAACGGCAGCACCTCGCGTCGCGCCTCCTGCGCCTCGGGTCGAATGGAGAGGAGGAGTCCCGCGACGAACGCGGCGAGCGCGACCGGGACGCCGAACACCACCGCGCCGATGCCGGCGTTCGCGAGGGCCACCGAGACGGCGACGATGAGGAAGAGGTCGGGCTGCTCGCGCACGCGGGCCAGCAGCCAGGGCATGAGGACGAGCTGCGCGGCCGCGGCGAAGCCGACAAAGGCGATCGCCTTGCCGAACGCGAGCGCGGGAGCGTCGCCGGCCGGGGCCAGGAGCACGGCGAGGATCGTTGCCGCGACGAGCGTGACCGCGTCCTGGAGGATCGCCCACACGACGAGCGCGCGGTCGGTCACGGCGTCCGTCGTCCGCCTGCGGCTGCGCGTGATGTTCACGACGACGACGGAGCTGGATAGCGCGACCGCGAGGCCCAGCGTCACCGCGCCGAGCGTACCGGTGCCCAGCCAGCCGAACGCGACCGCGCCGGCGAGCGTTCCGATCCCGATCTGCAGGGGGACCGCGAGCAGGATGCCGCGCGGCTCGCGCCGCAGCGCGCGTAGGTCGAGCTCGATGCCGACCTCGAAGAGGAGCAGGACGACGCCGACGTCGGCCAGCACCTGGATCTGGTGCCGGTCGGCGACGTATCCGGGCGTGAACGGCCCGACGAACAGGCCGACCACGAGATAGCCGAGGACCGCGGGAAGGCCGAGCCGCCGGCTGACCGCGCCCGCGAGCGCGGCTGCTAATAACACCACTCCGATCTCGAGGACTGGGACTGCCTGGGGCATGCTCCGAGGCTAGAGGACTGCGCGACCTTGCGGCGATGCCGGCGGCGACGCTCGCGGCTGACGGAGGCGGCCTCCCTCGCTCAAACGCGCCCGCTCCGATTCCGTGTTAGACGTATTGCGTGGCCGCGGGCGCGACTTCGCTCGTGAGCCCGCCTCCTCGCCGCAGCGTCGCCTCCATCACTGCAATGTCGCGTTGCCCTTTAGCTCGAGGGCACGTCCCAGTCCGCCGGAAGGATATGGATCCAGGTCTGACCCGGCGAGAGGTAGATCTTCTGGTTGTAGAAGTTCGTGAAGACGAACGGGTCGGTATACGACGCGCGCGACCACGTTCCATCTTGGCGTAGCCCGTCACGGAATAGGCTGGCCTTGCCGACACCGGTGAGGCGCATGTCCAGGCTCGGCGCGCCGCCGGCGTCGTCGACGACGTCGGTGACCCAGATGTCGGTGTTGATGATCACGATGTTGCGCGCGGCGATCGCCTGGCCGTTCATGCCATCGACCTCAGTGACGTAATTCAGAGCGTTGCTCGCGCTCTGAAGACGAGAGTAGGTGTGCGATGCGGGGTCGTAGTGGTAGAGCACGCGCGCGTCGAGCCGGTAGGGGATCAGCACATTGCTCGCGGGGATGCTGCCGATGAAGCCACCAGACGTCGCAGCGTGGTTTTGTGATGCGAGGAAGTCCCAGCGCGGGACGTCGACCGGGCCGCCGCCGCCGACCGAAGCCGTCGCTTCGCGGAGCGCCTGCGACGAGGTGAAGAGGTTGTGCGGGATGACCCGGCCGTCGACGCTCGAGCGATAGAAGGTGCTGCCCTGGCCGAGCTGCGGTGACACGCCGACGTACGCCCCGCGCTCGATGTCACCGCGCACCAGGCCCTCCATGAGCTGTGACGCGCCGGAGAACACCAGCGACCCGCGCACCATCGGCGTGGTGTAGCGGTCGGAGAAGCGGACGCTGCGCACCGCGCCGATCGTGTCCGGATCCTGTGAATGGAAGTACGCCGCGAGGCGCGTGATGAAGCCCTCGACGAGGAGCTCCATGACGATGTCCGCCTGGCTGATCCCGTAATGCGGGCGCGCGGTCGGCGCGTTGTCGATCTTCACCGCGAGCGGCCGGCGCAGCGGGTTCGGCCCACCGGCGACGACCGGCATCCCGTTCAGCGGCCAGCACGACACGCACGCGAGCTTCTGAACCTCGCCGGGTGGCGTGATCCACGTGTCCGGCTGGAACGAGAAGGCCGCGGTGCCGGTGTTGGTCAGGGCGCCGACGTGCGTCGTGCCATCGCCGAGAGCCGAGATCGTCGCGGCGTCCGCCTTGCCGTCCTTGTTCCAGTCGCCCGCGACGATGCCGGTGCTGCTCCAGGCCAGCACCCCGGGTCCGAATGTGGCGATGCCGCTGACGTCGCGGAGCGCGAAGCGCGACGCGGCCGACAGCAGATGGACGCGCGTGCTTCCATCGCCGTACGAATACATCGTGAGGATGTCGGTCAGGCCGTCCCCGTCGACGTCCGCCGCGGCCCACTTCGCCTTCGTCATGTCGAAGAAGCCGGTGGGCGACGACCAGATGCCGGTCCATCCGCCGATCGGCTGAAGCCCGCGCGGCGACGGATCGAAGACGTGGATCTTGATCTGGAAGTTCGGGTACTGGTAGATCATCGCGACCTGGTCGACGCCGTCGGTGCGCGTGAAGTGCCCGGTCAGGAAGCGCGCCTTCGTCGAATCGATCTGCCCGGGGCCCGAGTCGTACGCACCGCCGTCGCCGGCGTAGAAGAGCCCCGATCCGGTGGCGATGAGGTACAGGAACTTGAGCTGGAAGTTGTCGAGCTGGTACGGGATGAGGAGACCGGTCTTCGGCGTTCCGTCCCAGACGCCGGCGAGCAGGCCCTGGGCGCGGTTCCAGTCGAAGTTCGTGTGCCGCCACCATCCGGCGTTCCCGGTGTACGCGAAGCTGTTTCCGGTCGAAAGCCACACGACGATGTGGACGGTGACGCCGCCGTCGTTGTAGAGGACCGCGATGTCGGTCTTCTTGTCGCCGTTCAGATCGACGGCGACCGGCTTCATCCGCGAGACGTCGAAGTGGTTCGCGCCCTCGAGGAACCACTCGGTGTGGGTGAACTTGCCATCGGCACCGCGGTCGAGCACGACGATCCGCAGACCGAAGTCGTCGTTCGGGTCGTAGATCGAGGCGATCTGCTGCGTGCCATTCCCCCGGAAGTCGCCGACGAGGGTGAAGCCGTTCGCGAGGGTCTGCGCCGCGGCGCCGCCTCCGCCGGGCTCCAGCGCCGGCACCAGGGTGAGCGAAAGGACGAGTGTCAGGAAAAACGTGAGGAGCCTCACAAGCGCCAGAACGTGTGATGCGACCGTTTTGTGACGGCCTGCGGCGCGCGGGCTAGGCGAAGAGCCGGTCCTCGTAGGCGACGGCGCCGATCGCCTCTTGCTTCGTCCGTCCCGAAAGCAGGTGCTCAGCCATCGCGATCCCCATCTCTGAAGCGATATCCATGTCGACGTACTTGTAGAGCCCCTGCCGGCCCCCGGTCACAACGCTGTCGAAGTGCATCAGCTCGTCGATCAGCGTCTCCATCACCGCCTCGAAGCCGACGAGATAAACGGGGTAGCCGGTCGTCGAGCGCAGGACGATGCACTCGGCGACGTCCTCCTCGCGGCAGAA